>Ga0129306_1003999_pt1 | contig 10121 bp, 5 predicted proteins | sample P827metagenome_FD_94438 | JGI IMG/M metagenome (GOLD analysis project Ga0129306, IMG submission 94438) | Capybara group fecal microbial communities from Wisconsin, USA - P827 metagenome | ecosystem: Host-associated > Mammals > Digestive system > Large intestine > Fecal | place: USA: Wisconsin... | reverse complement strand
CTTTTCGTGCCGCTTGTATTTCTGCGCATTGTTCACGGGTAAACTGATACTTCATTTTCATCACCGGAACAATTATATCACAGTTCAAATCTAATTTCTACTTTTAATTGCGGATTAGTATAAGAGCATAACAAAACGGCAGGCTTCCCAGCCTGCCGTTTTGTTATGCTCAGGTGATGTCCGCCAGAGACACCGGCGGCGCGAGCGTCTGCTTGCGCTGCCATTTGTTTTCGTACATGGCCTTGTCCGCGCGGCGCACCACTTCGTCGACGGACGCGTCCTCCTTCGGGTCGTAGACCGCGACGCCGCGGGCGATATCCGCGCGCTCCCAGGCGTCGTTCCCGTTCCGGCGCGCATCGTCGCACGTCTTGTCAAAGCTCCGGAGCAGCGCCTCGCGGTTTTTGAAGTCGCTTCCCTGCAGGATGGCGGCGAACTCGTCCCCGCCGATGCGGAACACGGGGCTGTGCTCGAACACCCTGCAGATGATGTCCGCGGAACGCTTCAGATAGAGGTCGCCCTTGTCGTGGCCGTATTCGTCGTTGATCTCCTTGAGGTCGTTGCAGTCGAAAACGCCGATCCCGAATTCCAGCGCGCCGCCGGCCTCGTCCAGCTTGGCTTGCAGGGTCCGGAGGTTGGTCTCGAACGCGCCCTTGTTGCGCAGGGAGGTGAGCGCGTCCGCGTAGGCGAGGTCGCTCAGGCTCTTGATGTGGTCCTTCAGATGCGAGGTGAGCCGCTTGAACGTCCGCGTCAGCACGCCGACCTCGTCCTGCCCGTCATAGTCCAGCGTATAGTCGAAGTTGCCCGCGTCGATCTGCTCGGCGACGGCGGTCAGATCCCGCAGGGGCTTCGTGATCCGCTCGCTGAACGTCGCCATCAGGACGATGAAGAGGATCAGCAGCACCGTGAAGATCACGATGATCTCCATGCTCCAGTTCCGCCAGTCCGCGTTGATCTCCTGCACCGGCACCGTGACGTTGAGCCACATCCCGTTGCTCAGCGGCAGACGGGCCGCCTGCTTGTCCACACCCTCGAAGCGGTAGCGGACGAAGCTCCCGCCGCCCAGAAGCCCGTCCGGCACCTCGGGCTGCGTCTCCATCGTTGTGACGTCCATGCGCGGGTGGTAGACGATGCCGCCCTCCGCGTCGTTGAGGAAGGCATAGCCGCTGTCGTAGAGCGTGATGTGGTTGACCTCCTCGGCCATCGTGGAGTAGTCGATCTCGATGCCGATGACGCCGACGAAGCGGCTGTCAAGGTAGACCGGGACGTTGTAGGAGATCACGCGGACGTCCAGATTGTCCGTGATGTAGGGCGGCAGCCAGACGGGCTGCCCGGTCGCCTTCGGGACGGTGAACCAGACGAGGGCGGAGGTGTCCGCGGTGTCGTAGAGCGTAATGTCCGTGACCTTGTGCTCGACGAAGCCCTCCCCGTCGAGATTGACGTACCAGAAGCCCTTCGCCGTCGTGGAGACGGACGGGTCGATGCGGTAGTAATAGGTCAGGACGCCGTTGGTCTTGTAGGTCAGCTTTCTGAAAATGTCGCTGACGCGGTCGAGATGCGCCTGCAGCTGCTCGTCGCTCAGACCGTCGAGATCCGATTCCACATAGGCGGACACCATCTCGACGGATTGCTCCACGCTTTCAAAATAGTGGTCGAGATTCTTCTCGCCGGTTTCGCACAGCAGCAGCAGGATGCGCTCCGCGCTGCGGCTGCCGATGTTCCGAATGGCGATCACGCCGAAAACGGTGGCGATGACCATGGAAAAAACGAGTGCGCATACAGTGGTTCGCGTGATTTTTGCTCTGATCGAATGCATAATGCTGTCTTCTTTCTCTGCCAGGTTCAGTATAGGGCGCCGGATCAGCTCCGGCGCTTTCTCCACGCCCGCACGCCGGCGACCAGTTTTTCGCCGTCGGGCTTGTTCAGCCGGATGATCTTGAGGAAGACCGGCTTGGGCTTCCCACCGATCATCAGGCGGTATTGCAGCTTGAACGCCCCATCCCGGTCAATGGCGCCGAGGATGTTCTCTCTGGTGAACAGCCGGAGGAATTCGGGCAGGTCGTCGGGGCAGATGGCGCGCTGCGCGTTGAGGACGCTCCGGGCAAAGAAGTCCTCGCCCGACTTGTCGATCCCCAGCATTTCGTATTCGCCGGTGGCGCTGTACTCGATGAAGCGTCCCGTGTCCGGGTCGACGGAGTAGAGGCTGAGATAGTCCTCGGACAGCGCCATGACCCGCGACAGCGCGTCGCGCTCGTCCTGAATGCTTCTGAGGAACTCGCGCTCCTTCATCTGCGCGTCGATGTTGCTGATGCCCATGATGATGCGTTTCCCGCCCGCCATGCGCGTGACCTTCATGTTGACGTAGACCGGCTCGCCGGTGTCGATGAGGCGATAGGTGGTCGTGAACACGCCCTGCTCGTCCAGCTCGCGGAGGATGTTTTCCTTCGTGAAGACGGCGAGGAAGCCCTCGCGGTCCGCCTCGCAGATGCGCGTGAGCGAATCCCGCCTGGCGGCGGCGAAGAACTGCTCGCCGCGGCGCTCGATGGACAGCTCCTCGCCGCCGACGGTCGAGCTGTATTCGCTGAACTCCTCCGTATCCAGATCGATGATGTAGATGTTGAAGTAGTCCGCCGCCAGCGCACGCGCGATATCCGCATAGGTCGTGACCTCGTCCGCGTCCGCGATCGAGAGCACCGAGACGGCGACCGCTTCCGCGCCGTCGACGGGATTCGTCGCGACGCGGCTGAGGATGACGTGCACCCTGGAGCCGTCGCCCATCTTGCCGTCGTAGATGACGCGGTCCCGACCCTCGCAGCAGAGGCGCACCATGTCCATAAACGCGCCGGTCTGACCGCCCGGCGCGGTGGAGTAGGCGGCTCCCTGCACGGACGGATCAAGGGAGAAGAAGCGCTTCATGAACTCCCGATACGAGCGGTTGGTGCGCACATAACGCACCTCGTCCCCCCGGACCTCCATGATGCCCACGGGAAGCACGTCGAAGAAGCTGTGGAGGCTCTGCCTGTCCTTGCTGGCGAAGACCGCGAGGTCGTTCAGATTCACCCGTCCGATGGCGGACAGGTAATCCGATTCGAGCGGGTCCTCGAAGCCGATCTGGATGCCGTTCTGATAGCGGAAAATGATATCCTCATAGGGAATGGGCTTGCAGAAATAGAAGCCCTGGAGCTTGGTGCAGCCGATCTCGCGGAGGAACTCCGCCTGCTCCTTCGTTTCGACGCCCTCGCACACGGTGTCGATCCCGAGGCCGACCGCCATGCGCACCAGCTCGGTGAGGATGATCTTGCTCTCGTCGCTCTTGCCGAAGCGGTGCATGAAGCGCATATCGAACTTGAGCAGGTCGAAGTGGACGTCCTGCAGCGCGTCAAGCGAGGAATAGCCGCTGCCGAAATCGTCCATCCACACGCTGAAGCCGAGCGATTGGAAGCGCTCGACCTGCGTCTTCATAAAGTCGAAGTCGCTGCCAATCATGCTCTCGGTCACTTCGATGGTCAGGCGGTCGCGCGCGATGCCGGAGGCGTCCACGCGGCGGCGGATCTCCTCCACGATGTCGCAGGAGTCGAAGTCGGCGCGGGAGATGTTGAGCGAGTGCGGCACGATCCGCAGTCCCGCCTCCTTCTGCGCGCGCATCTTTTCAAGGATCTGATCGAGCACATAGAGGTCGAGCTTGTAAATGAGGTGCGCCCTCTCCAGAATGGGGATGAAGTCGCCCGGCGACAGGAAGCCGCGCGCCGGATCGATCCAGCGGCACAGCGCCTCCTCGTCGCAGACCTTGCCGTTGACCGCGCGGATGATGGGCTGGTAGTAAACGCGGATCCAGCGCTCCGAAAGCGCCTGATTCAGATGGCTGATGATGTAGCGCACATCCTCGAACTGCTTGAGCATCGACGGGTCGAAGTAATAGAAGCCGGAGACATAGGAGCCGCGGTATTTGTCGCAGGCGTATTTGGCGCGGTCGCACGCGATGCTGACGCTCACCCGCTCCGTGCTGTCCTGATAGATGCCCACGCGCACGGGCAGCGAGTTTCCGCCGTTGGCGTGTTCACATTCGCGGAACACCGCCTTGAGGTCCTCCTCCAGAAACGCGTCGTCGGTCACGACGGCGAAATGGTCGTCGCCAAAGCGGCACAGGCACTGATCGCCGAACTGCCTGACCAGGACCTCCGCGATGTCGCGCAGGAGCTTGTCGCCCTCGTCAAAGCCGAACTGGCGGTTGTAGTGCTTGATGCCGACGAGGTCGAAGTACAGCAGCACGGGATGCATTCCGGAGGCGAGAATACGGTTCTGCTCCTCCTCGGCAAGCTGGAAGAAGCGCCGCATATTGGGTAGTCCCGTCAGCGTGTCCGTATACAGGCGGCGGTTGAGATCCTCGACGTAATGCTTGATCTTGTCCCGCATCTGCTTGAACGCCGCGGTCAGCTCGCCCACCTCGTCGCGGCTTTCGTAGTCCAACTCGACGTCGTAATCGGCGGCGGCAAGCCTGCGGGAGGCGGAGGTCAGGACCTGCAGGGGCTGGGTGATGAGCCCCATGACCAGCATGACGAGGACGGCAAAGCCCGCGATGACCGCCGCCGAGATCATCAGGATGAAGCTCTCGAGCCGCGTCCACGAGGCGTTGACCTCGCGGGTCGGGGCGGTGACGACGACCTTCATGCCGTTGGACGCCGTGGAGAAGGCCATCTGCCGCTTCTCACCGTTCACCGTGTAGCGGATCAGCTCGCTGCCGCTGTCGTCCTTTTGGAGCAGATCGCCGGAGATCGAGTGATCCAGATCGTCCGCCCGTTCGCCGGTCTCCAAAAAAGGATGGTAGATGGCGCGGCCCTCCGCGTCGAACAGGCAGGCAAAGCCGGTCTCGTAGACGCGGATGGGACTGATCTGCTCGGCGAGCGTGTCCACGGGGATGTCCATGCCCAGCACGCCGATCAGCTCGCCCTCGCTGCGGATCGGGATCAGATACGAGCAGATCCATATGTCGTCGAGGAAATGCGTCGTGTAGGGCCCCACCCACGAGGGGCGTCCGCGCTCGATCGGCGTGTAGTACCAGGTGTTGTGCTCGACGTCCGCGGGGTCGAGCGTGCGCGCGTCGATCGGCTCCTGCCGGACGAAGTCGGAGGTTCCGACCTTGGAGTAGAAAAATCCGTGTTCCGTGTCGGAGATCTCGGGATTGATGCAGAAGTAATAGGTCACGACGCCGTAGGTGTGGCTGGCGACGCTGCCAAACGCCGCCCGGACGCCCTCGCAGTACGACGGCAGGTAGGCGTCGCGCGCGCCGTCCTTCGCGAGAACGGCGCTGTCCAGAGAATCCAGCGCGAGGTCCGCCGCCATCTCGACGGACTGCTCGATGCTTTTGAAGTAGCGTTCGAGGGACTTTTGCGCGTCGTGGTTGATCAGGTTCATGATCTCCGCGGACCTGCGGTCGTTCTCCGTCTGCACGGTGGAGTAGCTGGCGGCGAACACGGCGAAAATGGTCGTGAGGATCGCGGCGATCGTGATGGCTGTGATTTTGAAGCGGATGGAATGCATCGTCGATCCTCCTTTCATTCGGCGCTGCGGCGGCGATCGTTTCGGCTGCCCCGTTCCCGCGGGAACAAAGCGTCCATCTTTAACCTATACATTATATTAGATGGTTGCCCATATTGCAAGTCGTCCGGATAAATTGGCGGAGAAAAAAACGCCCGAACGCGGTCGCGTTCGGGCGTTTTGCTGTCGGGTCGGCCAATCCGGTCAGGCAAGGCCGTCTTCGCAGGGGCGGCCGATGGAGCGGCGATAGGCGAAATAAAGCTCCTCCGTCGCCAGCGCCATCTTGGTCACGGCGAAGTCGCAGTCGTGGGGGTAGATGTACCAGGTGTCCTCCAGCGTGTTGAGGTCCACGCAGTCGCCGAACTTGCCGAGGTATTCGTATTCGATGTGGCAGGAGTACAGGCTCGGCACCGGCTTGACCATCTCGAACGGCTCGCCGTCGGCGCCGGTCCCGCGAACGACGAAGCCGTTCCCGTCGTGGACCATCGTGCCTTCGCCGAGGGGGATAAAGCGCTTCGCGTTGGGCAGGGAATCCACGCGCACCGGCAGTTCGCCCGTGCTGTACGTTCCCGCCTCGACCTCGCGCCGGACGTTCGCGCGCTCCCACTCGTACCAGTCCGGGATGTGGGAGAACTCGGTCTCGCCCCGGTCGGCGGACAGCTCGCCCAGCTCCGACATCGTCCAGCTCTTGCCGCAGGCTTCGCAGCGGAGCTGCGCGCCGGAGGAGGTCATTCGGTATTCCGTGCCGCAGGACGCGCACTGGTACAGCACCTTGTGCAGGCCCTCCGCGCGCCGGGGATAGGGGGTGCGGACGCCGCGTTCCTTCTGCCACGCAAAATCGTCGTACCGGAACGCGGCGACGATCTTCTCGTTGACCTCCTGCGCGCTTGCCGCGGCAAGCTCCTCCCGGGTAAACAGCACGCTGAACTCCGCCTCCGTGGGCGCGACGCCGCGCTCGTGCAGGTTCCAGAACGGCGAGTTGACATGGTGCCCGTGGCAGATCAGCGTCACGACCGGAACGTCGAGCAGCTTGCACAGCTTGCCGAGGGACGCGGGCAGCACTGCCGTCGTCCCGCAGAGCGAGTAGCGCGCCTCGGGGTAGATGACGGCGATGTTCCCGTTCTTGACGACGCGCTTGAGCTGGCGGACCAGAGTGACGTCGTTGGTGAACTTGCGCTTGCAGATGCAGCCGATGTCGCGCAGAAGCTGTTCCCGCCCGATGAAGCCGTCGATCGCCACGACGTAGTTCGCCCGGTGCGGGAAGACCGCCTTGGTGGCGACCTTGAAATCCATAAAGGCGTTGTGGTTGCACAGGAGCAGGTACGGCGGCTTGAGGCCCTCCGTGCGGCTCCTGCGGAGAATGTTGCGGTGGCGGATCACGGCGGGAAAGCTGAGGATCCACTCCAGCGGCTGCAAATACCACCGGGTCGGGATCGGCGGACGCTTCATATCGAAGCGGGTGAGCTCCTCGTTCATGGTGTCTCGTCCCTTTCTCAGGTTTGCGCCCGTCTTGCGGAACAGGCGCCGTTGTTAGAAAAATCGACAGGCCGAAACCTGTCGATCATTCTGGTGCCGGTGACCGGACTCGAACCGGTACGCTGTCGCCAGCGGTGGATTTTGAGTCCACTACGTCTACCAATTCCATCACACCGGCGGAACCGAATGACATTATACGGGAAATGACCGGTAAATGCAAGACTATTTTTCTTTGCATTTGCCGAAACTTGTGTTATACTGATATCTGTATCACTATGCGAAAGGGGAGAGACCATGGCCAAAGCGTTCCGAATAACGCTGTTTGTCGCGCTGTTTGCCGCGCTGACGACGCTCTCCGGCTGCGGCGTCTCCCCGATGAGCGAGACGCTCTATCGCCTGCCGAAGCTTCCGAAGGAGTACGAATCGCTGGAGGAGAAGATCGACGAGCTGATCGCCCAGGGCGCGGAATCCGCCGCGCCGACCTCGGGCAGCAACCTGCAAAGCGTGCAGATGGTCGATCTCGACGGCGACGGCGAGGAAGAGGCACTGGCGTTTTTCCGCCGCGCCGGAGACGAGCGCCCGCTCAAGATCTATGTGTTCCGCGCCGCAGCGGACAGCTACGAGCAGTACTGCGTGATCGAGGGCACGTCGAACTCGATCTACAGCGTCAACTACGTCGACCTCGACGGCGACGGATGGCGGGAGATCCTCGCGGGGATCCGCGGCGAGCTGGACGTGCAGAACCTCTCGGTCTGGACGGTGCACACGAGCGAGCCGCAGCGCCTCCTGCTCACGGGCTACTCGCGCTATGCCGCCCGCGACATGGACGGCGACGGGCAGCAGGACCTGATCGTTCTGCGCAGCGACGAGGAGAACTACGCCGTGGCGGACGACTATTTCTGGGACGGCGCGGAGCTGACCCTGCGCTCGTCCATCCACCTGACCAGCACGGTGGCGGAGCTGAGCCGCCTGACCAGCGGGACGCTGTCGGACGGGGAGAGCGCGCTGTTCGTGACCTTCGTGACGCAGGACGGCGCGGCGGCGACGGATATCCTGACGATGAGCGACGGCACGCTGCGCAGCGTGAAGAGCGCGGCGGACGCAGGCAAGGTCTATCACTTCCTGGACCTCTATCCCAGCGACATGAACGGCGACGGCGTGACCGAGGTGCCGGAGCCCGCGCCCTTTGCCCAGCTCGACCCCAAGGCGGGCGTGTACTACCGCGTCTGCTGGCGGCAGTACGACGCGGCGGGCAAAAGCACCGCGGTGCGGGAGATCTATCAGGACGCGCAGAGCGGCTGGAACCTGATCCTGCCCGAGGACTGGGACGAGCGCGTGAGCCTCACGCGCTCCAGCGGCGCGGAGGGGACGTCCGTGACCTTCTCCCGCGTCAACGGGGAGGAGACGGAGCCGTTTCTGACGATCTACGCCTTCACCGCCGACAACCGCGCGCAGCTTGCCATGCGCAGCGGGCGCATCCTGCTTGCGCGGCAGGCGGAGGTCACCTATGCGGCGGAGCTGATCGGAGACGGCATGGGTATGATCGACGAGCAGACCCTGCGCGACGCATTCGGGCTGAACACAGTGGAATGGACGACGGGCGAAAACTGACGGAAAGCGGGGAGGACCGGCTATGAAAAAGGTTTTGGTGCTGGAGGACGAGTCCAGCATCCGCGGCTTTATTGTCATCAATCTGGAGCGCGCGGGCTATGAGGTGGTCGAGGCGGAGACCGGCGAGGAAGCGCTGGAAAAGCTCGCCGCCAATCCCGACACCCGCGCCGTGCTGCTGGACATCATGCTGCCGGGCATCGACGGCATCGAGGTCTGCCGGCGCATCCGCCTCTCCGACCCGCGCATCGGCATCATCATGCTCTCCGCGCGCTCACAGGAGATGGACAAGGTCACCGGCCTGATGTCCGGCGCGGACGATTACATCACAAAACCCTTCTCCCCCGCGGAGCTGACCGCGCGCGTGGACGCGCTGCTGCGCCGCGCGGGCGACGTGCCCGCCGCGCCGGAGGTGAAGCAGGAGGAGCTGGTGCAGGCGCCGTTCCGCCTCAATCAGACCAACCGCACGCTGGAAAAGAACGGCGTGCGCGTCAAGCTGACGCAGGTGGAATACGCCATCGTCAAGCTCTTCATGGAGAACAAGGGCAAGGCGCTCTCCCGCGAGGAGATCCTGGACACGGTCTGGGGGCACGGCTATTTCGGCGAGCCGAAGATCGTGGACGTCAATGTGCGCCGCCTGCGCATCAAGCTGGAGGACGACGCGCAGGAGCCGAAATACATTCACACCGTTTGGGGCTACGGCTACAAATGGAACATCGACTGATCCCCGCGGGGGAAAAACGACGCGTTTAGGAGGACGGTATGCACGCTGTGGCCGGAGGCATACGAAATACGCTGCGCATCCGCGGCCTGCGCCAGCGCTGGCTCATCAGCGCCGCGCTGCCGGTGGCGATGCTGGTGATGGCGGCGGTGGCGGTGTTCACCGTCGCGTCCGCGCAGTATTATTATGACGGAATGCTCTCCGGGCTGGAGGCGCGCGCCCGCATCGCGGCGGACGCCTTCACCGGCTACGGCGTGCGCAGCTACAGCGAGTACTATCGCCTCGCGTCCTACGCCGTGGAGACCTTCGAGGAGAAGGACGTGCTGGAGCTGCAATTCATCAACACAAACGGCCGCGTGCAGGCGTCGTCCTACGGGCTGACCGCCGGCACGCTGCCCGGCACCAACGACGTCGAGCGCGCCGTCGGCGGGGAGATGGGCTTCTTCCGCGGGGAGGACCCGCAGACCGGGGAAAACATCCTCGCGGTCTCCTGCCCGCTGCTGTTCAACGAGCGGGTCATGGGCGTGCTGCGCTATGTGACGAGCCTGCGCGCCGTGGAGCATCAGATCTTCATCAACTTCCTCATCGCCTCCGGCTCCGCGCTGGCGGTGATCGCGCTGGTGCTGATCTCCAACGTCCTGTTCATCAACAGCGTGGTCGAGCCGGTGGCCGTCGTGTCCGACGCGGCGCGGCGCATCTCCGGCGGAAGCTACGGCATCCGCGTGGACAACCACTATCACGACGAGCTGGGCGAGCTGGTGGACAACATCAACGATATGTCGCT
>Ga0129306_1003996_pt1 | contig 10127 bp, 12 predicted proteins | sample P827metagenome_FD_94438 | JGI IMG/M metagenome (GOLD analysis project Ga0129306, IMG submission 94438) | Capybara group fecal microbial communities from Wisconsin, USA - P827 metagenome | ecosystem: Host-associated > Mammals > Digestive system > Large intestine > Fecal | place: USA: Wisconsin... | reverse complement strand
GTCTGCAGCATGCGGATACTCTCCCGTTCCAGATTCGTCTTTGTAAAAGAGAGCACCATTACAAAGATCGCACAGAGCATAACGGTCACAATGGTCATATTGATGCAGACAAATTTGATGCGCAGACGCCGGATCATGTCTCGTCCACCTCCAAATGATAGCCCATCAGCCGGATCGACTCGATCCGCACATTGGAACCGATACTTTTGAGTTTTTTCCGCAGGAAACCGATATAGACCTCCACGTTATTTTCTGTGGCGTTGGAGTCAAGGCCCCACACGCGGGTGAGCAGCGTTTCCTTTTTGATACTGCGCCCCTGTGTCTGCATCAGCAGGCGCATCACATCAAATTCCTTGGCGGACAGACGGATCCGGGATTCTCCCGCGCTCAGCGTATACCCGGTCAGATCCAGGCAGGTGTTTCCGTAGGTCAGTACGTCTATCTGTGCACCTTGCCGCCGGAGCAGAGCATTGATGCAGGCCAGCAGCTCCTGATTGTCAAAGGGCTTTGTCAGATAATAATCCGCCCCCGCATTCAGTCCTTCAATGCGGTCCTGTACCTCCGCCCGGGCAGTCAACATGAGAATGGGCGTGGTAAGCCGTTGGGAGCGGACGCGCCTCGCCACCTGGTAGCCGTCCAGCTTGGGCATCATCACATCCAGGATCAGCAGATCGTAGATGCCCGTCTCCGCATACTCCGCGCCGTCTTCCCCGTCGTAAACGACCTCCACCTCAAAGCCTTTCAGCTGCAGCAGGGTCTTGAGGGAATCTGCCAAGAGCGCCTCGTCTTCTATGATCAGTATTTTCATAAGCGGTCTCCTTGCTGAAAAGGATATATGGCTCTTATGGTAATCATACACCCGCTTTCTGAAATATTGCTGAAACCGGGGCCGCTGCGCCGCCGGAAACTTTTGACGCCATTCCACGGGACCGGCAATAGAGGTATCTCTATCACTGACACTTATGATCGTCAGCGGACTGCACCTGCATGGCGGCCATATGGCGAAAAGAAGGACACGGCCCAGACCGTGTCCTTCTTTTCGGTTATTCGGTTATAAGGATACCCAGACGTCATACGGCCCGGCACCGCCGGAGCACCGCTATCTCACATAGTAGACGTAGTTCTCCTTCCGGGGCGCCGCCTGAGGCGCCTGTCCGTCGGCATAGCCCAGCACGCAGTGGCCGACGCCCTCGTAGTCCCCCTCGATCCCCAGGGAGCGCAGCAGTTCCTTCCCCTCGGGCAGGTCGAACTCCTCCTTGGCCCGGTGGATCCAGCAGCTGCCCAGGCCCGCGTCGTGGGCGGCCAGCATCAGGTTGCCCATGACCAGGCTGCCGTCGTACACGCAGGTGGGGGCGGCCCGGTCGGCCAGCACGATGAGGACCACCGGCGCGCCGTAAAAGGGGTCGAAGCTCTCGTCCTTCCCCATGATGCTGGCGTTCAGGGCGGAGAGCCTGTCCCGCACCGCCCGATCGGTCACCGCGATGATGATGGGGGACTGCTTGCCCCGGCCGTTGGCGGCGTAGGTGCCCGCCCGGATGATATTCTCCAGTACGTCCTCCGGCACCATGTCCGGTTTATACTTCTTTACGCTTCTCCGTGTCAGGATATTGTTCATGACCTCGCTCATGGCGATCCCTCCAGACTCTGTTTGCGGCCCGCTGCCGGCCGTTTTTTTCATTATAATGCCTGAATTCGATCAAAAGGGCTGAGAATGGCCCTTTTGATCGAATTGTGCGGCTGTTGCCGCACAAATAAACCGCAAAGCGGTTTATTCAGCAGACATTATTATACTCTCTCCGCGTCCATGCCGCAAGCGGCAGCAGGGCTGCCCGTTTCACGCCCTGCCCGAAAAAGCATTTGACTTTTTTCTCCCCTCCCCCTATAATGGCGTTCAGGGAATGAGGTTCTCCCCTGGCGTTATGCCAAAACCGCTGTATCAGCTGATGACTTCTGCAAGCAATTTGCAGGATCATCGGCTTTTTTCGTCTTTAGGCGCTGATCCTGCCAGACTCTGCGATGGAGGAATGAAACCATGCTCACAAGTCTCGCACTCATTTTTCTCACCGGAATGGTCCTGGGCCGGCTGGCACAGGGGCTGAGGCTGCCCGCCCTGCTGGGGATGCTCATCGCCGGCATCCTGCTGGGTCCCTGCGTTCTGGACCTGCTGGACCCCTCCGTTCTGAACATCTCAGCCGACCTGCGGCAGCTGGCCCTCATCATCATCCTGACCAGGGCCGGGCTCAACCTGGACCTCAGGGACCTGAAACAGGTGGGGCGGCCCGCCGTGCTGATGTGCTTTGTCCCCGCCTGCCTGGAGATCGGAGGGATGGTCCTCATCGCGCCCCGGCTGCTGGGGGTCTCCCTGCTGGATGCAGCCATCATGGGAGCTGTGACGGCGGCGGTCTCCCCCGCCGTTATCGTCCCCAAAATGCTGCGGCTGATGGAGGAGGGTTACGGTCAGGAGCACAGCATCCCCCAGATGATCCTGGCCGGTGCGTCGGTGGATGACGTATTCGTCATCGTTATCTTTACCTCCCTCACCGGTTTGGCCCAGGGGGGTTCCCTCTCCCCCGCCGCCTTTCTCCAGATCCCCGTCGCCATCGTGACCGGCGTATTGGCCGGGCTGGGAGCGGGGACAGCCTTCGCCGCCTTTTTCCGCCGCTTCCACCTGCGGGATTCTGCCAAGGTGGTGATCCTGCTCAGCATTTCCTTCCTGCTGGTGGCTCTGGAGAGCGCCGTGAAGGGCCGCGTCCCCTTCTCCGGCCTGCTGGCCGTCATGGCCTGCGGTATGGCTGCCCGGCGCAGACCGGACATGGCACGGCGGCTGGCCGCCAAGTACGCCAAGCTCTGGGTGGCGGCGGAGGTGCTCCTCTTCGTACTGGTGGGCGCCGCTGTGGACGTGGGCTACGCCGCAGCCGCCGGTCCCGCCGCTATCGCGGTCATTCTGGGCGCCCTGCTCTTCCGCATGGCGGGGGTATTCCTCTGTCTTCTGGGCACCCCTCTCTCCCGGCGGGAGCGGCTGTTCTGCATGATCGCCTACACCCCCAAAGCCACCGTCCAGGCCGCCATCGGTTCCATCCCCCTCTCCCTGGGTCTGCCCTGCGGGCAGATGGTCCTTACCGTGGCGGTGCTGGCCATCCTCATCACCGCGCCTCTTGGCGCTTTCGGCGTGGACATGACCTACCGCCGGCTCCTGGCGGGGCGATAGAAACAGAAATCCCTTCCGTCCCGGCAACACACCGGGGCGGAAGGGAAGCAAAAGCCGCGCCTTATGAGCCGGACCGGGCCAGGCGGCGGCGCACATCCTGCTTGAGCAGGGTATAAAGCACCGAGGCCGCCGGCACGCTGAGCAGCACACCGGGCAGGCCGAAGAGGCCTCCGCCCACCGTTACCGCTGTCAGCACCCAGATACCAGGCAGGCCGATAGAGGTGCCCACCACCCGGGGATAGATCACATTACCTTCAATTTGCTGGAGGATGACCAGGAAAACAAGAAAGATAAGAGCCTTCACCGGCGAGACCATCACCAGCAGGAAGGCCGCCAGCACGGCGCCCACATAGGCACCCGCCACCGGCACCAGGGCAGACGCGCCGATGATCACCCCGATCAGCGGCGCGTAGTCGGCCTGGATGAAGAGCATCCCCGCAGCGCACAGCCCGCCCAGGATGCAGGCCTCAATGAGCTGGCCCGAGACGAAATTGGTGAAGGTTGCGGCGGTGAGGTGGACCACATTCAGCACAGCGTCGGCCGCTTTGGCGGGCACATAGGCCCGCAGGACCCGGCGGCACTGGGGCAGCAGGGTCTCCCGTCCGCTGAGCATGTAGATGGAGAAGATCACCGACATGAGCCCGGTGACCAGGGCAGAGATCAGCGTCCCGGTGAATGCCACCACGCTCAGCACCGTATTGCTCACCCCCTGGGCCAGCCCCTCCAGGGCGCTTTTCAGGTAGGTGGTGAGCTCCGGGATCTGGATCCGGTTCAGAAAATCCGCGTCCACATGAAGGTAAGCAAAGAGTTTCTCCGCCATCTCCCGCAGATTGTAGAGATATCCCGACAGGCTGGCCGCGAAGAGCTGGCCGCTCTCCACCACCTTGGGGACCACGAAGGAGACCAGAATTCCCAGTGCGGCGATGAGCAGCAGATAGGAGGACACCACCGCCAGAGGGCGGCTCAGCCTCGAAGCGCCCAGATGGTGCAGCCCCCGGTCGTACAGCCGGTAAAAGGCCTGGCAGGGCCGGTTGAGAACGAAGGCCAGGGCAAAACCCAGATACACCGGCCGCAGCAGGCCCAGCAGTCTGCCCGCGAAGTCCAGCAGGGCATCCAGCCTGAGCACTACCAGCATGAGCCCGGCGGCAAATGCAATGATCGCCAGAATGCTTTGAAGCTTCTTTTTTTCCATAGAGGACCTCCATTCCGGGACCGGTTGGGGATATTCACTGTTACTATACCATTCCCCGGCTCCCCCGTCAACGGAAAAGGCCCCCGCCTTCCGCGTGCAGATCTCTGTCTTGCCTTGACTTTTTTGCTTTATCTTCTTATAATTCATAATAGGACTTTGTCCCCGGGATGACAAGGGAGCGCATGCATCTGCCGCAGAGAAAGGAATCGCTATGTATACCGATAAAGTCATGGATTATTTCAATCACCCCCGCAACGCCGGTTCGCTGGACGATCCCGATGCCGTGGGGGTAGCTGGCAACCCCAAGTGCGGGGACATCATGCAGGTCACCCTGCGGGTGGAGGACGGCGTCATTACCGACGCCCGGTTCAAGACCTTTGGCTGCGCCGCCGCCATCGCCACCAGCTCCATGGCCACTGAGATGATCAAGGGCCGCACCGTGGAACAGGCCTTCACCCTCACCAACGAGCAGGTGGCCGAGGCTCTGGGCGGCCTGCCCCTGCACAAGATGCACTGTTCCGTGCTGGCCGAGCAGGCCATCAAGGCCGCCGTCGGCGACTACTACGTCCGCCAGGGCATCCTGGACGAGTCCGAGATCCGGACCTACGGCGACCCCCACGAAGGAGAGCAGGGAGCGGAATAACGCAAATGCTTCAATGACAAAAAGTGCGCCGTCTTTGTAAGACGGCGCACTTTTTTGGTTTTCTCAGTTCTCCGGCCGGAGGAGGGCGCTCACGTCCACCTCTCTGGCGTCGGACCAGAGGCGCTCCAGATCGTAGAATTTCCGGGATTCCTCCATAAAGACGTGGACCACCACGCTGGAGAAGTCCAGCAGGATCCAGCCGCCCTCCCGGTGGCCCTCCACATGGTGGGGAGCCTCGCCCTGGTCCTTGAGCATTTTTTCACAGGTATCAGCCAGGGCCTTGACCTGAGTGGTGGAGGTGGCTGTGCAAAGCACGAAATAGTCGGCCAGGGTGGTCAGGTGTCCGGTCTCCAGGACCTTGATATCCCGGCCCTTTTTGCTGTCCAGAGCCTTGGCCGCGGCCAGCGCCAGTTCATAAGGGGTCATAGACTCATTCTCCTTTTATCGTATGATCAAAGACATCCAAAAGGAGCAGGCGCTCCTTTTGGACCGCGCAGATGCCCCGGGTCATTCCATCGACTCGGGGGGAGGGGCCGCCTCGCCCTCTCCGCCGCCGGAGACCGGCTCGGGATCGGGCGCCGCCGTGGGCTCCGGGACCGGCTCAGGCGCGGGTTCCGCCGAAGGCTCCGGGACCGGTTCGGGCGCAGGCTCCGCCGAGGGTTCGGGGGTCGCGGGAACAGTGGGCTCTTCGGTCTCCGCCGGCAGCGTGGGCTCCTCGCTGGAGACGGGTTCCTCCGGCCCCCGGCTGGGCTCCGGCTCAGAGGAGGGACGGCTGGTGCTGCCGCTGCCCGAAGGAGCGGCGCTGTTGGCCTTGGTATCCTCCACATGTCCGGTGGTGGAATAGAGCCGGCCGTCCTCACCCACGCTCATGATATCCAGCTCGCTGGTCTCCAGATCATCCACGTAAGGATTGAAATGCCGGTTCACCAGCTCCACCAGTTCGTCCTCCACCGGGGTGACATAGGATTGATAGCTGTTGTAGCTGCGGCTCCACACCATATGTCCCTCGTTGGGCATGGTAAAAAAGTTCACGCTGTCCATGCTCAGGCCGCCGAAGATGGCCTTCTCGGCAAACCAGGCCAGGTTATTGATGCTCAGGTCGGTGGTCACGTTGTCAGTAAACACCTTGGCCAGCTGGTTCACCCGGGTCATGTTCTCGATCTTCAGGCACTGGGCCACCACCGCCTTCAGGAAGGCCTGCTGGGTCTTGATGCGGCCCAGGTCGCCGTCGGGGTAACCGTAGCGCATGTCGTTGTCATGGCGGTAGCGGACCACGCCCATGGCCTGCTCGCCGTTGAGCTTCTGATAGCCCTTGCTGATATGGATGTGGAGGTTCTGGGTGGGGTCGTCGTAGTTCATGTTCCGGGGCACGTCGAAATAGACACCGCCGATGGCCTCCACCAGCTCGCCCACCGCGTCCCATTCCACCACCACCTGGAAGTCGGGCACGAAGCCCACCAGCTGGCTGATCTCCTTGTAGAGCGCCTTAATGCCGTTGTCCCCGCCGCCGTAGAAATTATATACCGAATTGATGCGTTTGATGTCCCAGGGCACGTTGACCATGGTGTCCCGGGGAATGCTCATCACGTTGAGCTCCTGATTCGGCACATCGTAGGCCGCCAGGAGGATGGTGTCGGTATTGCCGCCGCCGCCGGTGTCCCGGCCGATGACCAGAAAGGTAAAGAAATCCTTCTTCCGGTCGGCGTTGGTCCGGTTGGGCCGCTCCAGATCGATATCCAAGCCGCTGACCTGGGGCAGGTCAGGCACCTGGGGCTCCCCGGGTATGGTGGGTTTCTGCACAAAAATACGCCACGCCGCCACCAGCAGCAGCAGGATGGCCGCCAGTGTCACAGCGATGATGACCAACACCCGCAGGGTCTTCTCCCGGGGCGTCATCTCCGCCCATTTCCGTCCCGGCTTATGCCCGCCGGAGGTACTTTTCTGCAGCCGCGCGCCGCCCTTGTGCGGCTCTCTTCTGTCTGATCCCATTCTGTCTAGTCTCGCTTTCCCTTCCGCAGCCAATCCCGGGCCTCCAGAGTATTGCGGTGGACCGGCTGATTCCGTTCCTCCATATCCTGGATGCTCATCTCACACCCCAGCAGCACCGCGCCGTCCAAATCGGTATAGGCCAGCTCCCGCAGACGTTCCACACCATCAAACGCCCGGCAGGGCTCCATATAGTCCGCCACATACAGGATCTTCTCCAGCAATGTCATATCGGCCTTGCCGGTGGTATGCCAGTAGATGGCCCGGCAGATATCCTCCGGCATGCCGAACACATGCCGGGCGATGGCGGCCCCCGTTTTGGAATGGAGCAGTTTCACGGCCCGCTGTTCCAATTCGTCCAGTACGATACCATATTTTCTGCACAATTGCAACTGCTCTTCCAGGTCCAAATATTTGGTGCAGTCGTGAAGGATGCCTGCCTTGCGCGCCTTTTCCGGATCGGCGCCCCAGTGAAGGGCCAGCCGGACGGCCTCCTCCTCGGTGCCCCGGATGTGGGGGATGCGCTTGGCCTTTACCATGGACCAGGAGCAGGCCCGGAGCTCCTCATCATTCAGAGCAGTCAGATCGGCATGGGTCCCGTAGAGCCCGTGCATCAGGATGTAGCCGTACACCTGGGGGCACAGGTACTCCCCGCCCCGGCCCCGGCTCAGTCCGGCGCGCAGCTGGGTGGAAGAGACCTCCACCACCCCGGGCAGGGGGATGAGCTCCACCCGGGCGCCATAGGCCGCCCGGAGATGGGCGGCCTGGGCCTCCATCGCCCCGCCGCCGTCCCGGGTACGGGCAAAGGCCGCCACGCCCGCATATCTCATCAAAACCTCCGGCTGATGCCACTGCTCCAGCGTCAGGAACATATCGGCCCCCATGAGGAACCAGAGCTGGGCCTCCGGCCATGTACGGTGGAGCTCCTCCACCGTATCGGAGGAATAGCTCCTGCCCCCCCGGCGCAGCTCCAGGTCCAGCACCTCTGTCCGGTCCGGACACATCAGGCTGTCGGCCATCCGCTGCGTCATGGCCAGCCGGTGGGCTTCTCCGGGGGTCCCGGGCGGCAGCTCCTTGTGGGGCGGGATGGCGGCCGGGATAAAGAGCAGTTTATCCAGGCCCAGCGTCTCCATGGCCGCCCGGGCTGCCGCCATATGCCCCAGATGGGGCGGGTTGAAGGTCCCGCCGTAAATGCCGATTTTCATCACACAGCACCCTTTCCCAATATGGATACTCCCAGTTGCGCCTTATCCCCGCTTTTTGTTGTCCCGCACCAGGACGATGGGGTCCTTCAGGTCCTTCCGGTGGCTCTTGCGGTAGAGGACGAATTTGGTCCCGATGACCTGGACCACCTCGGCCCTGGCCTTCACCGCCAGTTCCTCGGCGGCCTCCCGGGGAGAGAGCAGGGAGTTCTCCAGCACCCGGCCCTTGATGAGCTCGCGGGCCTCCAGTGCGTCGTTGACCTGCCGGACCAGATTTTCGCCCAGGCCGTCCTTTCCCACCTGCACGATGGTGTCGATCCCGTTGGCCAGCCCCCGGAGCTGGGCCCGCTGTTTGCTTGTCAGATCCAATGTAGCATCTCCTTTTCGTATGATGACCTTCCAGTCCAAAAGCGTATCATTTCAACCGCTCTTCCAGCTTGGAACGGAATTCCTCCAGCGCCCTCCCCCGGTGGGAGATGGCGTTCTTCTCCTCCGCCGTCAGTTCGGCAAAGGTCTTTTTCCGCTCGGGCAGGAAAAAGATCGGGTCGTAGCCGAAGCCGTCCTCCCCCCTGGGGGCGTAGGCCAGGGTGCCGGGGCACTCCCCCCGGGCGGTGATGACCTCCCCGTCCGGGAAGCAGCAGCAGATGGCCGAGACGAACTTACACCGCCGGTCCAGCATGCCCCGCATGCTCTCCAGCAGGAGCTGATAGCGGCCCACATCGTCCAGGCCGGGGCCGCCGTACCGGGCGGAATACACCCCCGGCGCGCCGCCCAGCGCGTCCACGCACAATCCGGAGTCGTCAGCCACGGCAGGCAGGCCGCTGGCCTCGCACACGGCCCTGGCCTTGAGCAGGGCATTTTCCTCAAAGGTGGTCCCGGTCTCCTCCACGTCCACATCCACGCCTACGTCGGCCTCGGAGACCACCTCCACCCCCTGGGCGGACAAAATCTCCCGCAGCTCCCGCAGCTTCTTCTGGTTCTTGCTCGCCAGTACCAGCTTCATGTCTCAACCTCCCAGCACGCGCTTCTGGATGGTCTGGATCTCCCGGATGCCCTTGGCACACAGGTCCACCAGGGTCCGCTGCTCCTCAATGGTGAAGGGACGGCCCTCGCCGGTGCCCTGGAGCTCGATGAGCTCCCCCTCCCCGGTCATGACGCAGTTCAGGTCCACCTGGGCGGAGGAGTCCTCCTCATAGCACAGGTCCAGCAGGGCCTCGTCCCCCACGATGCCGGCGGACACCGCCGCCACGCAGGTCCTGAGGGGCATCTCAGGCAGCACGCCCGCCTGCACCAGCTTCCAGCAGGCCAGACTCAGGGCCACAAAGCCGCCGGTGACGCTGGCGGTGCGGGTGCCGCCGTCCCCCTGGAGCACGTCGCAGTCGATGGTGATTGTCCGCTCGCCCAGCTTCTCCATATCCACGCAGGCCCGCAGGGCCCGGCCGATGAGGCGCTGGATCTCCGCCGAGCGGGGGGAGAGCTTGAGCTTGGCGATATCGCGGCGGCTCCGCTCCCGGTTGGCCCGGGGGAGCATGGAATACTCGGCGGTGACCCAGCCGCAGCCCTCTTTCACATGGGGCGGGGTGCGGTCCTCCACGCTGGCGGTGCACAGCACATGGGTGTTGCCGCAGCGGATGAGGCAGGAGCCCTCCGCAAATTTGTTGATGTTGGGGATGATCTCGATGGGCCGCAGCTCATCGTTTTTTCTTCCGTCGATGCGGGCCATGGAACTACCTTCCTTCCCTATAAAATGGATCGCGGTCTGTTTTTATACGAATGCCCGGACAAAGCTCCCGGCGTCAAAGGGCATCAGGTCGTCAATGCCCTCGCCCACGCCGATGAACTTCACGGGCACGCCCAGCTCCTGGGCGATGGCCACCACGATGCCGCCCTTGGCCG
>Ga0129306_1003993_pt1 | contig 10135 bp, 7 predicted proteins | sample P827metagenome_FD_94438 | JGI IMG/M metagenome (GOLD analysis project Ga0129306, IMG submission 94438) | Capybara group fecal microbial communities from Wisconsin, USA - P827 metagenome | ecosystem: Host-associated > Mammals > Digestive system > Large intestine > Fecal | place: USA: Wisconsin... | reverse complement strand
GCTCTCGGCCAGGTGATGGCTGACTTCTTCGCTGATGATGAGCGTGCCGGGGAAGCCGATCATGCATGTGGCTCCCAGGGCCACTGTCAGCGCCCAGCTGTAGCCGAGCAGTTTGCTCAGCGGATACGAGAACAGGAAGATGCCCGCCAGCGTGGCCGCGAACACGATCAGGAGCGGTCCGATCATGCTCAGCACCATCTGCGGTGTGGCCTTGGCTAGGCGCATGAAGATGGGCACCAGCAGCATGTACATGAACATGCCGTTGGCGTTGGCCAGATGCAGCACGTTCGTCTCGATAAAGCCAAGCTCGTGCGCGACGATGCCGAAGATCAGCGTCATCACGAACGGATGGATGGCCGCCCACGAGGGCACGGCAGCGTTGAAGTACTTGGCGGCCTGCCCGGCGATCCAGGCGACGAGGAACGCCTTGAACAGAAACACATAGCTGGTCTGCCAGCGCTTGGGCAGCGGCGGGATCAGGCGTTTTTTGGCGGGCGCGCTGGCGTTGGCCGTCGATTCAGACGCGCGCTCGCCGGCGGCGAAACGGGCCTTGAGCCTTTTGCCCTCGGCCAGCAGGCAGTTGGAAGCCGTCGGCGTGCCGAAGAAGCCCTGCGCCGTCAGCAGCAGCGCCACGAACACCGAAATTTCCGTCAGCCCCTTGGCGTCGGCCGCCTCGGTCATGATCAATCCGGCCACCACGCCGCCGGAGATGGGCCCTGTGGCCGCCACGGCCTGCAGCCAGCCGATGAACCTGGAAGCCAGCAGCAGGATGCCCGCCGCGCCGGCGCACATGCCGAAGAACGCCGCGCACACCGTCTTCCACTCCTGCTTCATCTTGGAAGCGTCCATCATGCTGCCCATCTGCACCATCAGCACGGCGATGACCGGCGACGACAGCGGCACCACCTTGGAATCGGCAAAGATCGTGGTCGGCATCCCGTTCCAGAACAGCGTCAAAAACGTGCATGAACAGATGAACATCATCGACACGCGCGCGTGCAGCTTCTGCGACAGCAGATTGGCAAACGCGTACACCGCGGCAAGCACCGTTAAAGCTGTCAGTTGCTCCATAAAAAACTCCACCCTTCATCAAAAAAAGATCTGCGGAAACGCTGACGCGACAAGCCCGACAAACCGCCGGGAGAGCTCGCGGAACAGCCGGTCGGCAAAAGCCCCGGCAGGGCACGGGCAAATCAGTCAGCGCTGCCATCCCTCTCGAAAGCGGCTTCACTTCCCCCCGCCGCTTACGCCCAAACGTGTATAAAAAAAAGGGCCGGTTCCCGCATGGAAACCGGTCCTTGAATATTTTTCGGCACGACGAAGTCAACGTCGGACCTCTACAAGGAAGATTCCCACGCAAACGGCGCCTTGATAATAATGACGAGGGAAAAGACGTTCATTTGCCGGGACTCTCCTTTCTGTGCTGGGATCTTTAGCTCACATTTATCGTGAAGTGATGCATATTTTACACCTTCAGCGCACATTGTCAATATTATTTCGATTCTTTTTTTGTTTCTGCCGGCGCAGACCTCTGGACCGGTTCGGCACGGAGCATAAAACCGCCCCCAGCGCAATGGATCGCAGACGCCAAGGCGCGAAAAAAACGTTTTGGGAAGGCATATCCGGTTTGCGGCCGTTTGTGCCGCATCGAGATGCCGCTTTGCAAAAAATGAGCTGTTCTACGCAGAACATCAGCGCGAACAATGATCTGTGACGCTTCATCGTGCGCCGAATAACTTTTTGCGCGGAGCAGGCGCGAAAGGCGTTCATCCGCCGGCGGGGGCGCGCTCCCCTTCGCCGAACACGCCGCGCACGATGCTGATGTAGTCGCGCACGGCCCGGGTGAGCGGCATCGATTTGCGCGTGGCGATGACGAACTCGGCCTCGGTGGCGGGTTCGCCGATGGAAAAATACAGCGGCTTGCGCTTATCCTCAAAGCACTGGTCCATCATGCTGGAGCAGAAGCACACGCCCAGGCCGCGGTTGGCGAGCGCGACCGACGCCTCGGTGGAGCTCATCCTGATGACTTCCGGCTGCATGCCGTACTCTTCCAGCAGCTGCGCGCCCATTCTCGACACGCGCCACACCTCCGGCGGCATCAAAAAAGGCTGATCGGCCAGCTTGCGCAGATCGATCCACGGCCAGCGCGCGCCGGGCCTGCTCACGCCCTCGCCGGCGTGGGGATTGTCGGCCGACATGGCCAGCACCACTTCCTCGGTGCAGATGTGATGATAGGCAAACTCCTCGCTGCGGCGCGTGATGATGTAGATGGCCAGGTCGATCAGGCCGGCGCGCAGGGCACGTTCCAGCTCGTCGTTGGGCATCTCGGAAACGTGCAGGCGGAATTCGGGGTAGAGTTTTTTGAACTGGGGGAATGTGTTGGTGGTCACGTACTTGCTGCGCGCGTGGGTGCTGCCGATGACCAGACTGCCCCGGCGGCGGCTGGCGTAGTCGTTCATGGTGTTGCGCAGCTCGCTGCCCAGCGCGCGGATGCGGTAGGCGGCAAGCAGGTATTGTTCGCCGGCGTCGGTGGGCTTCATGCGGCGGGCGATGCGTTCAAAAAGCTGCACGCCCAGCTCGCTTTCCAGGTTCTGCAAAAACTTTGACAGCGACGGCTGCGCGATGAGCAGCACCTCGGCGGCTTTGGAGATGCTCCCGTGTTCGGCGATGGCGATGACGTAATTCAGTTCGCGAAAATCCATGCTCGCTCCCTCCTTCTTTTGTAAACGATTGTAGCATGATCTATAGCCTGAGGCTATACTTATGATTCTTTTTATGTCTTCGACATGCGTCTTTTTTTCTGATATCCTTCAGCCATCGGCCGATCGGGAAAAAAATCACAAGACGAAACGAGGCAACGCGATGGATCACGAAGTCAAAAAGGGCTTTTTCAAAACGAGCGACGGCGCTCGCATCTATTATGAGGACCGCGGCGAGGGCGACGCCATTCTGCTCGTGCCGGGACACATGTGCACGACCAGGTTTTATGACCACAACGCGCCCGAGCTGGCAAAAACGCACCGCGTGGTGTGCATGGACAACCGCGGCTTCGGCAGCTCTTCAAAGCCGCTGCACGGCAACAGCATCGAGCGCAACGCCGACGACATCGCCGAGCTGATCGAGCATCTGGAGCTGAAAAACGTGACGCTGATGGGCTGGTCGCTTTCCGGCAGCATCGTCGTGACCTACGCGCACAAGTACCGCTGCCGTCACCTCAAGGCGCTGGGGCTGATCGACGCGTGTCTGTTCCCGTTCTCGCCGGCGGACTGGAACACCTACAACTGCAAGAACTACAACATGGACGCGTGGAACGCCAAGTATCTGCTGTGGCACACCGACATCACCAAATACGTCGACAATTTTGTGGGCCGCATGGACCAGTACCTGACGCCCGACGAGGTGCAGCTGGTGCGCGACGAAGTGGTCAAGACGCCGCCGTGGATCGGCTTTGCGCTGCATTCCGACTGGGTACACACCGATGCCGACAGCCTGCTGCCGGAGGTGACCGTGCCGGTGATCATCTTTTCCGGCCAGTCGCTGGGGCACGGCTACGACATGGGGCGTCACTACAAACAGCAGGTGAAGACCTTCTGCGAGCTGCACGAGTACACCAAAGGCGGTCATCTGCTGTTCTGGGTGGAGCACGAGACGTTCAACCGTCAGGTGCTGGAATTTTTGGCGAAAATCAGTTAAGGAAACACTGATATATTTTATTATACGGGCTTGGTTCAGCGTTTGCTGATCGAAGCATAAAAGAATTCTCCGAGGAGGAATTTTGGGTATGAATACGTTAGCGATCGTTGGGTATCTGGTCATTCTGGTGATGATGGTGATGATCCTCAAGAACAAGGCGCTGCCGCTGTTCTGCTTTGCCGTTCTGCCGGTCATCGGCGCGCTGTGCGCCGGGTTCTCCCTCAAAGAGGTGCTTGATTTCGTCAACAAGGGCGTGGGCACCACGTGGAAAACGGCCGTCCTGTTCATCTTCTCCGTCGTCTACTTCGGCGTGATGAACGACGCGGGCATGTTCGACCGCATGGTCAACGCGCTGCTCAAAGTGGCCGGCGGCAGCCTTTCGCTGCTGTTCATCGCCACGGTGCTGATCGCCACGGTGGGGCATATCGACGGCGCCACGGCTTCTACCTACCTCATCTCGTTCCCCGTCATGCTGCCCATCTTCAAGCGGCTCAAGCTGAATCCGCTCGTCCTTCTGCTGCTGGTGGCCTCGGCCACGGGCATCATGAACATGGTGCCCTGGGGCGGCCCCACCATCCGTGCCGCCACCGCCATCAAGGGCGACGCCAACGCGCTGTGGCACAGCCTGATCCCCATGCAGATCTTCGGCCTTGTCTCCTCGTGCGCCCTGGCGCTGTACTTTGCCCACACCGAGAAGAAGCGCCTTGCCGCCAGCGGCATCGACCTCAGCAACATGAGCGCCGCCATGGCCGGCGTGGAATCGAACGCGCAGGCTGACGAATCGCTCAAGCGTCCCGGCATGTACTGGTTCAACCTGGCCTTCACGGCGCTGCTCATCGCCGCGCTGATCTGGACGAAGATCCCCGCGTTCGTCGTGTTCATGTTCGGCTGCGTCGTCGCGCTCACGGTCAACTACCCCGACACCAAGGTGCAGATGCAGCGCCTCACCGCTCACGCGCCCAACTGCATCGGCCTGACGATGACGCTGCTGTGCGCCGGCGTGTTCCTGGGCGTGTTCGCCAACTCCGGCATGATCAAGGAGATGGCCCTGGTGCTCATCAACGTTTTGCCCGACAGCCTGCGTCAGTACCTGCACATCATCATCGGCGTGCTGGGCGCTCCCATGGGCATGGTCATGGGCCCCGATCCCTACTACTACGCGGTGCTGCCGCTCATCGGCGAGACGGTCGCTCCGTTCGGCGTCACGCTGGAGCAGGTGGCCAAGTCGATGCTCATCGGCGAAAACGTGGCCCTGGCCGTGTCGCCCTGCGTCGCCACCACGTTCCTGGCCATCGGTCTGGTGGGCGTGGAGCTGAAAGATCACATCCGCTTCAGCTTCAAGTGGCTGTGGCTGCTCAGCATCGTCATGCTGGCGTTTGCCGTCGTCACCAAGATCGTGTAAGAAACGCACACATCGACACTACGAAAAAGGGCCGGCTTTCCGCGGATGGAAGGCCGGCCCTTTTTTATCTGTCCGCAACGCCCCCAGCGCGAAGGCGCGCCGGGAGTGAAGAAAACATTTTTGAAAGCGTTCCCATTTCCCGCGCCGCCGCCCAAGACGGTCGGCCTCACTTGGGCCCTTCTGCGAACGTTGTAAGCGATTGTGACATGAACGGATGTCAGAGAGGCAGCCGCGACGTTCCAACTGAGGCGCACAACACCGCGGCCGGACGGAGAAGTTTTCCCCGTTCGGCCGCGGCCTTATGGCTCCTTCCGCTGTTTACGCGATCACCTTGAGGTGCTCCATGTTCTTGCGCACGCCGTCGCAGCAGGCGTGGAACTTGGCCAGCTCCTCGGCCGTCAGCGGCAGCTCGATCACCTGCTCAACGCCGTCTTTGCCGATCAGGCAGGGCACGCCCACGAACAGGCCGCGCTCGCCGTACTCGCCGTTCAGCTCCATGCTGGCGGGCATGATAGCCTTCTCGTCGTGCAGGATGATGTTGACCATGCGGGCCGCCGTGGTGGCGATGCCGTATTCGGTGCACTGCTTGCCGGCATAGGTGACCCAGCCGCCGCCGATCGACTCCTTCTGCAGCGCCTCACGGTCAAAGCGGAAGCGTTCGTCTTTCTTGGCCCACTCGTCAAGCGGCATACCGCGGAAGGTGACGCACGACCACGGCGCAAACTGCTGATTGCCGTGCTCGCCCATCATATAGCAGGTGATCGACTTGTGATCGACGCCCGTCTGACGCGCCAGAGCGGAAAGCAGGCGCGACGTGTCGAGGCCGCAGCCGGTGCCGAACACGCGGCCGCGCGGTAGCCCCAGACCGGCAGCCAGCTCGTGGGTGACGATGTCGCAGGGGTTGGTGATGTTGACGGCCACGCCGGCAAAGCCGCTGGCTTTCACCTTATCCACAAACCCATGCACAGCCGCCACGGTAAAGTCCATCTCCGTGAGGCGGTCGCCGGTGGTGAGCAGGCCGATGTTGCCCACAGCGTTGACGATCACGTCGCAGTCGCCCAGGCCGGCGAAGCTGTCGCCCTTCACCGACACGCGGTGCGGCATGTAGGCGGCAGCGTCGCGCAGATCCTGCACCTCGGCGGTGAGCTTTTTTTCGTTTTTGTCGACCAGCACCAGCTCGTCGGCAATGCCCTGCAGCGTGAGCGCATAGGCAACGTGCGCGCCGACGTGTCCCTGTCCGATGATGCCAACTTTTCTCAGTTTCATTTTGAATTCCTCCAAATAAAAGATTGATCCCCGTCAGTATAACGGATAATGCCCAAAAGCGCAAAAGCGGGACCATCTCGTCCGCATTCGTGAAGAAGACGGCCCGGCCGGGCCGACCCGGCGGCTGTGATGCCGAACTTTTGACTTGAAAACAGCTTTACTTGCCGAAGTTCGGGAACAGCACGATCGTGTACAGCGTAGCCAGCACCATATAGGTCGTCAGCACGATGACGAAGGCAACCAGCGCCTTGCGCAGCACCTTGCTCTCGTGCCCCACCTCGTTGACCGTGGCGCACGCGGCGACAACGTTGTTGGGGCAGATCAGGTTGCCCAGCGAGCCGCCCGCGTTCTGTCCGGCGAACACCGTGATCGGGTTCATGCCCAGCGCGGCGGCCGCCTGCGTGTGCATGTCGGCGAACATGATGTTGCTGCCCAGGCCGGTGCCGGTGATGAACGAGCCCAGCGAGCCGATGAACACCGCCGCGGCGGGGTACAGACGCCCGGCCGCATCGGCGATGTCGCCGGCGATCAGCTTCATCATCTGCGTGTGCGGCGACTGCATGATGTAGGCCACCACCAGCAGGCTGCCCATCGTGATCAGCACGGGGAACACGTTTTTGGCCGTGCGCACGAACACATCGACCAGCTGACTGAACTTGATGCCCAGCGTAGCCGCGCCCAGCAGGCCGCAGACAAAGATCACGCAGTCCACCCAGAAGATGTAGCCCCACGAGCACAGCCAGGCGAAGCCCTTCGGCCCCCACACAGCCGGCACGCCGTAGCGCACCACCGGCAGCATCACCAGCATATAGATGTAGGGCGACATGGCGCGGAAGGCGCTGTACTTGCGCTCGTGCGCTGCCGCAGGCTGATAGCGGAACTCGTCGGGCGTGTCGATCTTCACATGCTTCACATAGAACACGCTCAGCACGATCGAGATCAGCCCCGTGCCCATCGACGTGACCTCCGGCCCCACGTAGTTGCTCAGGGCAAACATCACGCCGCCGCAGGTGACGCCGGCATAGCACAGATACGGCACCACGCCCTTATAGCCCTTGCGGCCGAACGCCAGCCCGACGATGATGAACGGGATGATCAGCGCGCCAAACATGTGGATGCGCCCCACCATGGCCGAGTTGAGCGCGGCCGTCGAAAGCCCCTGCTCCACCAGCCGGGCTCCGCCCATGATCGTCGTCAGCCCAGCGCCGCCCCACGAGCACGGCGTGGCATCGCCAAGCAGCGCCACCACGATGGCCGTGATCGGGTCAAAACCCAGCGCCACCAAAAACGGCGCCGCGATGGCCGCGGGAGCGCCCGCTCCGGCAGCGCCCTCCAAAAAGATGGGCACGAACATGCCGATGATGATCAGCTGCACGCGGCGGTCGGCCCCGCTCACCTCGGCCACCGTAGTCTTCACGTCGTCGATCGCGCCCGTAGTGCGCAGCGTGTTGAGGATGACAAACGCGCCCAGCACCATGAACACGATCTTCAGCCCTTCGACGACACCTTTTTCCAGCTGCGCGTACAGCGACGGCAGATGCTGCGCAAACGGCAGGTTCTGCACGTTGAACATCGTAAACGCCAAAATAACAGTCCAGACCATCGCCACCGGGGCCACCTTCATGGCCGGCTTGCGCATAACAAGGATGCCCGCCAGCACCAGAACGATCGGGCTGAGCGCCATAACGAACCGTACAAAATCCATGTAAAACACACTCCTTAAATAAATGAAAAAAATCGCACAAAAAATGCCGGAGCCCCGCTGAAAGGCCCCGGCATGTGCGCGCGCATAAAAAAACACGCCGGGACCTCCGAAAGGTGGATCCCGGCGCGAGACGAACGCCCGTGTGACGTTTTTCCGCGATATCACATCGCGGCGTGCATACGGCAGCAACGACTCCGGCAGAGATCCGCAGTCGTAATTAGTAGCGCCAGCGAGTTGTGGATGCGGAACTGTTTCATCACGAGCAGCCTCCTTTGCCGAAAAATTCGTTCTGCTTTTTGAACGATGTTTGGCATTAAACCACGCCGAGCACATTCTGTCAAGGCTGATTTTTTAGAAAAAAGAGAATTTGCCGCAAAAAGCGCCCCGCCCGTCCGCAAAACTGGCGCCGCATCAAAACCGGCCCTCACGCGAAGACGCCAAAACGCGAAGGACACAATGAAAAACATATTACATAACCTATTCACTCTAGAACAGCGTCGGCAAATCTTTTGCGCCGCGAAAAAAATGTTCCACGTGGAACATCCAAACCGCGCCCCACGCGACGACGCAAAAAACGCGAAGGGCAAAACGATAAACGAGCGTTTGCAAATGCGCTTTTCGCGGCAGTCGCGCGTGTTCCACGTGGAACATTTTTGCGCTCCTCCCGATGCGCGTTGACGGGCCGATGCGGTGTAAAAACCGCAAAAAACCGGGATTTTTTCAAACATACTTCGCGCATAACAACAATTGCACTTCAACACGCAATCTGCGCCCTTCTTTTCTGTCTGAAAAACTGCGAAAAATTACAAGTTTTTCTGATAACCCGCTGCGGCGGCCCGCGCAGACATAAAACCGCGGCCGGACGAGAAAAATTTTTCCCGTTCGGCCGCGGTTTATTGCGATCGCGTATTGATAACTATCAGTCATGACTAGCGAAATGCAATTTGACAAAAATATGGGGGGGCATATAATGACTTATATTTGATAATCAGGGGGGCTGCTTATGAATTTTATACTTTGGTTCTTGGATTTTGCCTTAAGGACAATAGACTTTATATGGGAAAACATTGTATGTGGTCCTATTTTTATGCTTGCTGACGCATTGACGGATATGTGGGGGATACCTCGCAAAATCGCTTTCTTTCTGGCTTCTGTTTCCATAGTCTATCTTGGTTTTTCGGCATGGCAGGCTATTTCACGCAAAATAACAAAAAAAGGAGCAGGTACACAACTTGAGGATATTCTCAGGCATCTGAAAAAACTTGCATATGAACAAAAAAGCAAGAATGTTGACATTTCCGCCCCCGATGAGGAGCAAATGACGCCGGAAGATGTGACAAATATATTATACATCTGCGCCAAATATGGTTTTACCGTGGTTAATCCGGAGCTGTACGAACGATTCACTTCGATGCGGGGACAGATGGAGCGTCATGGAGAGACGATCGATCTGGACTGGGACGCTATCTTCAACGGGACGGATCCTGACGTCGCGGCTATGCTTAAAACAAAAGCCCTCGAATAGACGACGCATCTAAAACGCGGCCGGATGAGGATAAAATTCTTATCCGGCCGCTGCTTTTATATCCTGCATTCGTTTCGACTTTGAATTCAGCTTTTGCCCTTTTTCGCTTCGCGCTCGGCGCGCTTTCTTCGGCGCTGCTCGCGGTTTTGGCGTTCGCTGGCGAACACTTCCACAGCGGCGTCGATCAGCTCGTCGGGCCACACTTCGCCGCTGCTGATCACGTTGGCCCACGGCGCGATGGTGCGGTAATCGCTGTCGAGCACCACGGTGTAGGGCGGGCCGCAGCGGTCGTTGACGTCCATGTACAGGTGGCGGCCTTTGTAGATCAGGTCGCGCGAGGCGCGGTCGTCGTGCGGATCGAGCCGGTCGAACGTCGCCTTGTCGATCTCGTACAGGTCGTAGGCGCCGGGGCCGCCGGTCTCGGCGGCGCAATGCCCCGTTTTTTCGTCATAGCCGGCCTTCCAGCCCATGCCTTTTTTAAACTGCATGTCGTATTCCTCCACGTGGTTACCAGAATCGCAGCGAAGACAGCGCTTTCTGCACG
>Ga0129306_1003992_pt1 | contig 10140 bp, 10 predicted proteins | sample P827metagenome_FD_94438 | JGI IMG/M metagenome (GOLD analysis project Ga0129306, IMG submission 94438) | Capybara group fecal microbial communities from Wisconsin, USA - P827 metagenome | ecosystem: Host-associated > Mammals > Digestive system > Large intestine > Fecal | place: USA: Wisconsin... | reverse complement strand
TCTTTGTTAAGGTTAGTCTTATCAAAGATATCACTGATATTTTGCATATACTGACCATACGTAAACCTATAAGCACTTGATGAAAGCAGAAGTGTCGGCCCTTCTCCTGCTGCAAAAGCTGAAGAAAGCTCTTCATCAAGGCTTGCCGTAATATCCATATCAACAGTGATACCATACTTGTTTTCGCTGTTAAATCTGTTTACAAGTTCAACAAGCTGATCTCCATCAGGTCCGGTAAATCCGTTCCAAAACTTAATTGTTATTGGATCATCCTTCTTTACTTCTTCCCCGTTTGATGTTTTTGCAGAAGATTCGCTTACAGTACTTTCTGCCTTCTTTTCCTCTTTAGCTGCACTGCCACATCCTGACAGCATTGAAACAGCCATTACAACCAGCATGACAAAAGCAATAATTTTCCTTTTCATAACATACCTCCTAATTTTGAAAAGTAAACCCTTTTTTCTTTATATCCATAGTAGAATTGTGATACAATATTTATCGGAGATATCTATTTAGTAAACGTCCTGACCGGGGCACTAAATTTACTATTTTGGGTATCTCTTTTCTATATGGATACACAAGCTTGCGTACTCGTGTGCGCACAATTGTAAAAATTTTTGTGTACTCGAGTACACTACAGTAAGTATAAATAATTTTAGTATTTGTGTCAACACTTTTTTGAAAGATTTTACAAAAAAAAAGATTGGCTCTTTTGCCAATCTTTTCTCATTAAATATTTTCTATCTGCCAGTCTATAGGTTCTATACCGTTTGCCTTTAAAAATTCGTTGCACTTTGAAAAATGTTTACAGCCAAAAAATCCTCTGTAGGCTGATAATGGGCTTGGGTGAGGCGCCTTAAGTATAAGATGCTTAGGGTTTGTAAGCATAGGGATCTTGCGCTGCGCAGGGGTGCCCCAGAGCATATAGACTATAGGCCTGTCTTCTTTATTTACTGCCTCTATTATGGCGTCTGTAAACTGCTCCCAGCCGTGGCCTGCATGCGAATTTGCCTGATGAGCGCGAACGGTAAGCACGGTATTTAGCATAAGAACTCCCTGCTTTGCCCATTTGACAAGATATCCGTTGTTTGGAACATAGCAGCCAAGGTCATCCTGCAGTTCTTTGTAAATGTTAACTAAGGACGGCGGCGTGTCATTCCCCGGGAGTACCGAAAAACAAAGGCCATGGGCCTGGTTATAATTATGGTACGGGTCCTGCCCCAAAATAAGCACCTTTACTTCCGATAAAGGCGTTAAATGAAGAGCATTAAAAATGTCTTCTGAGGGCGGAAAAACCACGTTTTTACTGTATTCCTCTTTTACAAATTTATATAGTTCTTTATAATACGGCTTTTTAAACTCTGCGTTTACCGCAGGCAGCCAGTCATTACTTATTTCGCTCATGTTAATTACTTCCGGTATTTATGTATTTTATTTAGCCCCTTCTTTAAAGCCTTACGCTTATTCCCCTGCCGCGAAGGTATTCCTTTACTTCCCTTATCTCAAGTTCTTTAAAATGGAAAAGGCTTGCAGCAAGCACTGCGTCGGCCTTGCCTTCCGTAAGTGCATCGTAAAAATGCTCGCATTTTCCGGCTCCGCCTGAAGCGATAACAGGTACGGACACTCTTTCAGAAATAGCCCTTGTAAGCTCAAGATCATAGCCATTCTTTGTTCCGTCTGCATCCATACTGGTAAGAAGTATTTCGCCGGCTCCAAGCTCGCAGGCACGCTGTGCCCACTCAACCGCGTCAAGTCCCATATCAACTCTTCCGCCGTTTTTATAAACTGTCCAGCCACTTCCGTCAGGGCGTCTTTTAGCGTCAATCGCAAGAACAACGCACTGGCTTCCGAACTTTTCAGCCGCCTGACTTATTATCTCAGGGTTAAGTATTGCTGCTGAATTAACCGCTACTTTATCTGCTCCGGCGCGAAGCATTTCTTTAAAATCATCTACCGTGCGGATACCGCCTCCTATGGTAAATGGTATAAACACCTGCTCGGCAACGCGCCTTGCCATATCTACAGTTGTCTTTCTTCCGTCAGAGCTTGCAGTTATGTCAAGAAACACAAGCTCATCTGCACCCGCCTTATCGTACACCGCAGCGCACTCCACAGGGTCTCCCGCATCTGCAAGGTTAACAAAATTTATTCCTTTTACTACCCTTCCGTCTTTTACATCAAGACAGGGTATTATCCTCTTTGTAAACATATTATTTCTCCCCTTATTATAAACTTACAAAATTCTTTAATATGGCAAGTCCCACGTCTCCGCTCTTTTCAGGGTGGAACTGGCAGGCAAAGATATTTCCGCTTTCAACTGCCGCGTGAATATGTACTCCGTAATCTGTAGTTGCCGCAACGTCACTTTCACGCTCAGCCTTAAGATAATAAGAATGGACAAAATACACATAGGAACCGTTTTTAATACCTTTAAACAGCCTTGTCCCCTCTTTTATATCAAGAGAATTCCAGCCCATATGCGGTATCTTTAATCCTTCTCCCTCTGGTATAAGCTTTATTTTACCGGGAAGGATTGAAAGTCCCTTTACATGCTCGCCCCCCTCTTCGCTCTCATCAAAAAGAAGCTGAAGGCCAAGACAGATACCAAAGAAAGGCTTTCCGCTTGCCACGAATTCCTTTATAACTTCTATAAGTCCGTATGCCTTAAGCTTTTCCATAGCATCCGCATAGGCACCTACTCCCGGCAATATGCATTTATCCGCAGAAAGTATTACCTTTGGATCCCTTGTTACAACCGGTTTTTCACCAATATACTCAAGTGCCTTTACAACACTTGCCATATTTCCGGCATCATAATCAATTACTGCTATCATTCCCTTTATACTCCCTTCAATTTAAAAAGCAATGTCCCATAAGCTGCCTTATGGGACATACTCTACTTCTTCTTCTTTTTTTACTTCACTGGCGATCAGATACAGCTTTCTGCTGTAATCAGTCTGATCCTCGTCTTCCATAAGATGCATGGCTTCCCGCTCTTCTATGCCATAGGTACGCTCAAGAACCGCAAGTATCTGGGCTCTTACATAATCAAGATCACTTTCGATACCAAGCTCTGTTGCAAGGGCAAGGTATTTTTCATATCTTTGCAGCCCCTTAAGAAGCGAATCTATAGCCTCAGGATGCATATCCATAGCCGCATAACTGTTATAGGAGTTAAGCTGCTTGTTTACATACATGACAGTCATGATCTTGTCATGAAGTTCCATATCTTCAGGCTTTATCTCAAGACCACGAATTCGGTAGTAAGCCTCGTTATAATGGCGAAGTCCGAATTCCTTTGCAGCGCCCTTAATGTTGAGGCTGTAGGAAGTGGAACTTGAGCCCATAATGATTATAACTCCTACAAGAGCAAAGAATGCTATTACTATAAGTGCTCCGTACTTGTTAATGTGGCCTGCACTCTTTGCTGCTTCCTCCGCTTCAACTATGGCCGCCTCTTTCTTTCTTTGCTTTTCGGCAGCCTTTGCCTCTTTAGCAGCTGCTTTCTTTGCTTCTTTTTCTTTCTTTGCTTCAGCCTTTTCCGCCTCAAGAGCTTTCTTCTCTTCAGGGCTCATTTTAGGCTTCTTTTCTTTCTTTGGCTTTTCTTCCTTTGGCGCATCATCAGGAAGAAGCTCCTGTCCCTCTTTTACTTTGTCAGGAACATTATCAAAAAGCTTATGGAAAAGAGCAGCAAGACCTTTTTTCTTCTCTTCTTTGCTCTTCTTTTCTTTCTTGCCTTTTTTCTTCTTTTTCTTGCCGCCGGATTCTTCTTCAGGTTCATCACCAAGATTAAGTTCACCGGAAAAAGGATCAAGTTCGCCTAAAACATCTGCACCTATTTCACCGGCATCAGGGATCTCACCAATCTCACCAATCTCGCCTATTTCTCCAATTTCTCCGATCTCGCCAATCTCACCAATTTCACCGATCTCACCGGCTCCGATCTCGCCGGTATCAGGTATCTCACCAATACCGCCGATCTCTGATATCTCACCATCATCACCAAGGTTGATCTCGCCAAGCCCAAGGTCTTCTGTACCTATCTCATCAAGGCCAAGTTCACCTGCAGCTGTATCATCAAGCACAAGTTCATCTACGGCCGGGATCTCATCTGCGCCAATCTCACCTGCATCTGATATTTCATCTGTAACAGGTATCTCGTCTGAAAGAGGTATTTCATCGATGGCAGGGATCTCGTCTGTAACCGGTATCTCGTCTACAGGCAGATCGTCAAGTGAGATCTCATCTGCAGCAGGAATATCTGCGTTTTCAGTTACAGGTATGTCTTCATCAAGAGATATTTCATCTGCGGCAGGGATATCCTCCGGTATCTCTATCTCATCTGTTACAGGGATATCTTCCGGAATCTCTATCTCATCCGTTACAGGAATATCTTCATTTATAACAAGTTCGTCATCAGAAGGAAGAGAAATCTCTTCAGCTTCCGCGCTTTCTTCCGCACTTTCTAAAAGCTTAGTATCAGGGCTTTCAGGAGTGTTTACAGGCTCCTCATTTGCGGCTGCAGTCCTACCCGCATCTTCGTCAAACGATATGTCTGAAAGCTCAGGCACATCATCATCTTCATCAAAGCCCTCTATTTCAAAATCTCCATCAAATGAAAGATTTTCAAGATCGTCATCAAAACCTTCAAGCTCAAAGTCATCTGAAGGCTGATTTATAAGAGTTCTTCCCTTTTTTCCCTCATTTAAACCGTCAAAGGCCAGAGGCCTGTCGGAACTTTTCTTCCGGCCAGCCTCTGGCTTAAGATTCTTTTTGGATTTTTCCTCAACCAGTCCGTTGTTAAATGAATCAAGCAGACTGTCTAAATATGACTCATCCCCGTTGTTCAAGAGTACACCTCCGGTGTCCTTTTATAAGATCAGCTTGTCGATAACCTCAACGAGCGAACCGATCTCAGGCTTTGTAAGCTGAGCATCCGCTCCGAGTGACTCGCCTTTTCTTCTCATTTCATCATTGATAAGAGAAGAGAATATTACGATCGGGATGTCATGGATCTCAGGATCGTCTTTACAAAGCTTTGTAAGTCTGTGTCCGTCCATCTGCGGCATCTCAATATCTGTAATAATACAATGAACCTTTTCTTTAAGTGTTCCGTCTTCTTTATACTTAGAAATCTTGTTCCAGGCTTCAAGACCGTCGGAATTTGCATCTACATTAACGTATCCGGCTTTATGTAAGCTGTCTACGATAAGTTTACTAAGCAATGGTGAATCTTCTGCAATAAGTATAGGAGAAGAATTTCTCGTTCTTGCACCAAGCTTTTCAATATCGGTAACTTTAAGTCCTGTCTCAGGGCTGATATCTGTTACAATCTTCTCGAAGTCAAGTACTACGATAAGTCTTCCGTCAAGCTTGATTATACCTGTAGCAACGCTACTTTGTGCTGTGCTGATAGTCTCGTCAGGCTTTGATATGTCTTCCCAGGTAAGTCTGTGGATACCTTCAACGCCATGTACATGGAAACCGATGTTCAGCTTATTGAAATTTGTAATAATGTACATATCTCTCTTAGGATCTGTTGAAGGCGGAATAGAAAGGCTCTTCGCAAGATCGACTATTGAGATGATAGTATCACGTGGCATAAATATACCTTCGATAGAAGGATGTGCATTCGGTACCGGTGTAGGCGGCTGATAAGACATGATCTCTTTTACCTTAGCTACGTTAATACCGTAATGATTGCTGCCAATGTTAAACTCAAGTATCTCAAGTTCATTGGTTCCACTCTCAAGTAAAATACCTGTATCCATAAAAATCCTCCGTTTCCGCGTTGCGAAATTTTTTTATAAAAAAAGGTTCCTTTTACACATTATATTATATTTTTTAACAAATTTCAACGAATTTATGATTATTATACAAAAAATAACGTTTCGTGTATTAATTGCATGAAATCACTTACAGTTACGGCATTTCAAAGTTTTTTGCTATCATTTCCCTGCGCTTTTGTCTGGATTCTTCCGATGCGCGAATAATAAAATCTTTTATTTCATTGAATTTTTTGACTTTTTCAATTACAAGTTCAGGGCTCGTAATGTCACCGGTATAACAGATTATGGTCCCAAGGCCAAAGAGCCTTTCACATAACTTTCTTTTAAGCCTTACATCGCGGATCTTATACATAAGGGCGTAATCTTCCGTTTCTTCGATAAAACCTCTATGTATTGTAACCTGTTCTTCGTCGATCACATATTTAGTGCAGGAAAGAGGCAATCCAAAAATCCCTGACCTCTTTTTTTCTACGATCTTCATCTTCTTCCCCGTCTCCGTATATTATCTGAGCTTCTCAATAGCCGTTTTGCTGTCGGTATAAACAAGGATATTGGCTTCTCTTATATCTACATCCTTATCTACCGAAAATACTGCAACTCCCTCAGCTGCCTTTTTATTTTCAAGCGTAACATCGATATACTGGATATCATTTGTAAGGAGGGTCATACTTGGCTTAACAAAATTTTCCCCCTTAACGTCAAGCCTGAAGTAGATATTCGGATCTGTCATCTGATACCTTGCCTCGCCGCCCGATACGTTTACTATAGAGAAGGAAACAACAACAAGCTTTTTACCTTCTGTGGCTTCAAGCGTAAAATAGTTGTCTGTTTTATTGTCAGGGTAAGACTGAAACTCTTTTGCATCTTTGTATCTTACGGTAAAGTTCTCATTGCCAAGGATACTGTTGATATCTGTAGATTCTCCGCTTTCCCATTCCTTAGAAGGACCGGTCTTCGTGCCTTCATTTCCGGCCTGTGAAGTATTTTCATCAGCCGGCTCTTCTTTAGATGTATCATCTTCAGGAGTTTCTTCTTTTCCGTTTATCTCATCGGTAAGATCTGCAAATTCTTCATTTGTATAAGAAGGATTATCTTTTATCTCAATAGTTGTGGTAAGCTTGTTTTCATAATTTGCATCATACTTAAGCATAAGCATGGCAATATACTCCGCCACCATATTTGTCTCTTCTTCAGACAACGGAGTCAGCTGTGTGCAGCCTGTAAAAAGCAGGCATGAACTTATTAAGATAACAAAACAGATCATTTTCTTTTTCATGTATACGGATAAGCCTCCTACTTACTAAATACTATATCATTATTTGTCATCCAGCGCAAACCAAAATTCAACACCGTTTTCATAATTTATGACACCATACGGAGAGTTCATGGAATCCATAACAGCCTTCACGATTGAAAGACCGATACCGCTGCCGCCATATTCCCTTGTTCTTGCCTTATCGACCTTGTAAAATTTCTCCCAAATGTGGTCAATATCGCTTTCAGGAATAGGTTTTCCAGTATTAAACACGCCAACTCTTATCCTGCCTTCTGCTTTTTTGGCAGTAATGCAGATTCGCGGCGCGCTCTCGCCCTCAGGAATGCAGACATGATTTAAGGCATTGCTCACATAGTTTGTAACAACTTCCTCAATGCGGTACTCATCAGCCCACACAAATATATTATCGTCAAGATCAAGAGAAAGCTGCACTTCTTTTTGTTTAAAAACTATATCGGATGCATTTACCACCGATCTTATCACATCATTTAGGTTAAATCTTTCGTACTCAACCTGATCGTTTCCAAACTCTATCTGGTTTAAAGTAAGGAGTTTTCTGACAAGAGTATTCATTTTTCCCGCTTCATCCATTATAACGTCACAGTAAAAATTCCTGCTCTCCTCGTCAGAACTGATATTGTCTTTAAGGCCTTCCGCATACCCCTGGATAAGTGCGATAGGCGTCTTTAATTCATGAGATACATTTGAGAGGAACTCTCTTCGCATCTCATCGATCTCTTCCTTCTTTTCTATATCCTTTTGAAGCTCGTTATTTGCGCTCTTAAGCTCGCTTATGGTCTTTTCCAGGTTTTCGGAAAGGGAATTAATGCTGGCTCCGAGTATTCCGATCTCATCTTTTCTTGTGGTCTTATATTTTGCCTCAAAATTAAGATGGTTCATCTCATCTGCAATCTTTGCAAGCTCTGTTATCGGCCTTGTAAAGTTGCGGCTTACAAAGAGCATTACAATAATACCGATTATAATAGCGATCCCGCCCGTATACATAAAGAAATGATTTGCTATATCCACATTGTCCTGTATACTTACAAAGTTCGTACGGATAAATATCTGCTGGCCTGAAGACAGTCTTCCGAAAAGCTCGATATAATTGGCGTTAAGCCTGTTATCATATCTCATGTATACCGAATAATCGTCTGTTGATTCTATGGCCTCACTGCCCCTGTTACCAAACTTATCCACATTTTGAAGAGCGTAATACTGCTTTATCCTCTCTTCAAACTGCTCCTGATCAAAGCGGTTAAGGTTGGCAGGGTACTTGACCTGGTAAAGCATACCGCCGCTGAACATATATATATCAAAGATATACACTTTGGCGTTAAGACGCTCGCCGCTTTGCTCAATAGCGATAAGCTGCTCTTCGTCAACATCATCACCGGTATATACAAGGTTTATGTTGTTATAAATTCCGGTAAGGCCGTCTATTTTTGTCTTTTCATAGTACTTTTCAAGAAAAGTATTGTTTATAAAAATACAGGCGGCTATGGTACCGATAAGCACCGCGCCGAAAATGACGACCATCCTTAATCTGATGGAATGTTTCATATATCAACCTCTTTTTTAGTTATCCACTTCAAATTTGTAACCCATTCCCCAGATAGTCTTTATATAGTCTCCCTTATCTCCCATTTTTGCACGAAGTTTTTTAACGTGAGTATCTATGGTACGTGCATCACCAAAATAGTCGTAATTCCAAACGTTGTTAAGTATCTTTTCTCTGGAGAGCGCAACTCCCTGATTTATAATGAAGTATTCAAGAAGGTCGAATTCCTTGACCGAAAGATCAAGACTCTTCCCGTCTATCTTTACTTCATGGGCGCCCTTATCCATCTCTATACCGCCCACAGCTTTAACCTCTGAACTTGTGGCGCCGGTCCTTCTAAGTACCGCATCAACTCTTGCCATAAGGATCTTTGGAGAGAAGGGCTTTGACACGTATTCGTCAACTCCAAGTTCAAAACCTTTAAGCTCGTCTTTCTCATCAGCTTTGGCTGTAAGCATGATAATTGGCACCTTTGAGTACATTCTGATCTCTTTAAGGGTTTCCCAGCCGTCCATCTTTGGCATCATGACATCAAGGATTATAAGGGCCACGTCTTTATTTTCAAAAAAAACATCAACAGCCTTTTCACCGTCTTCCGCTTCAAGCACCTCGTAATTTTCATGAAGCAAAAAATCACCCACAAGTTTTCTCATTCGCATTTCATCATCTACTACAAGTATCTTAATCTTGTCCATTGCCGTTCATCCTTTCGTTAAGAAGGGCCTCTCTTTCATTAAGCTCATTTTCTTTTTTCGTAAGCTCGTCAGCCCACCCTGCGTACTCATTAAGTATTTCTTCTCTTGTTTCGCTTGTGGCACGTTTTTTACTCATCATTCCTTCATATACAAAAAGGGCTATAACAAGGATAACAAGAAACAATATGACCACATTCTTTATACCGCCGTTTACTGCGGTTCTTCTCTTTAAGGCGTTGTATCTGTTTTGAAGATCGTTTATCTTCATTTCGGAGATCTCGCTGCTTCCGCGCCTTGAAGGTACATATATGGCTTTCATGCTTTTCTTAAAATCGGGATCCTTTGCAACGCGCCTTTGTACCTCGCGAAGAAAGCCAAGGCCTACAGGTGTCCTGAAAGGTTCTGCTCCGTCTGCCGTACAGTCCTCATACAACTTCTTTAGGGCATCTTCGCTTCTAAGATCTGTATTTGCTCTTAAATATGCAACTCTTTCCGCTTCGGCTTTTGCCTCGTCAAAAGCTGCAAATGATTCAAATTCGTATCCGTCGATTATATTTTTTTCAGGATCCATATGCCTACCCCTTTATAATATTTTTCTATATATGATTATAACATTAATTAGTGAAAAAAAAATGAATTAATTAAACGAAAAAATTTGACACTAAAAATCAAGTATGCTACTATAAACATGTATTCTAAATGATTCAAATGTTTTTTAGCACGTCGGCACTACTTGTATTGTATAGGTACATGCTCTAATGCTCTTTGGCTCGTTAGATACAAAAAATTTTTTGGAGGTACCTATAATGAATACAGGTA
>Ga0129306_1003991_pt1 | contig 10143 bp, 12 predicted proteins | sample P827metagenome_FD_94438 | JGI IMG/M metagenome (GOLD analysis project Ga0129306, IMG submission 94438) | Capybara group fecal microbial communities from Wisconsin, USA - P827 metagenome | ecosystem: Host-associated > Mammals > Digestive system > Large intestine > Fecal | place: USA: Wisconsin... | reverse complement strand
TTCGGAGAAAGCCCGGTGATGGCCTTGCTTGCCGAGGTTCCGGCTGTCGTGGAAAACTGCGTCCATGTGGAGCCGTTATCCGTACTGTACTGCCAGATATCCGCCGTTGCAGAAGAAGTCGCTGAAATCGTGACACCGCTGGCCGTAATGCTGGATGTTGAAAGCGATACCGTTGGTGCGGCTCGGTCGATGGTATCCAGCGTAATTGTTGTGCTGGCCGTAATCGAGCTGATAGGCGTTCCACTGTAGGTGCCGGAAAACCTCCAATATGCAGAAAGGGCGACACCGCTTTTGGTGCCGTCTGCGTTGTGATTGACCCGGACAGTTTTCGTTTTCAGGAGTTTAGTATGCTGCCCGGAGGAGTAATCGTTGATAGCCGGAGCTGTATACGTTTCCGATGTGCCGTTGATGGAAATAGTCGAATCGGCACGGGAGCCGACCTCCAAGGTATAGTATTTCAGGTAAACATTCAGCGTTACATCCGAGTAGTTTCCAGTGACGCTTTGTGTAGCTGACCATGTGCAATACAGGCCGAAGTTGTTTACTGGCAGGTTTTGAAAGCTGCCGCTTAGTGCCATATCGGTCGCCTCCTTTCTTAGTCGAGAATTACGATGTTCAGCCCTTCAGAGGCTGTAGACATCGGTACGAATTTTGTCTTGCCCACAGTGAGCTCGCCGTCCACTGTGGTTTTCTTTGTCTGGGTTTCATCCTTGTTCAGGGTGAAAATGACCTCATCGTTGTAGTAACCGGCAAATTCAGTATTCGTGATAACCGTACGCTGAGATGACGCCGCATTGGAAACAGCGATGCCGTGCTTATCAATTTTGACCTCGTTGGTGTAAATCTCATTCGGTGCCGGGGTCCAGTTGTGAACGGTGGGGCCTTCTACCATCATGATGTCTGAAACATACAGCGAAGCGATACGATTGTAGATGTAGAAAACGACCGTGCTGTCGGTAATGTCGTCAATTACGAGGCTGAAATCCTGCCAGCCAAATGTAGTAGTTTGATTGAAGAAGTAGGCATATTTGTTTCCGTTGTACTGCACCCGGATATAGCTGGAATAGCTCGCTCCCGTTTTCTTTGCCCGGAGCGAAAAGGCGTAGGACTGCCCGGTGACAAGCCCTGTAACCGTCTGCTTGAGCGTCGATGACGCACCGAGCACGAAGCAGCTGTCAGATGTCGTATTATTCTGTGTGTCAGTGGAAGTATCGACCGTGACCGTTCCCGTTTTCACCCAATCATCGGAGATGCCGTTTAGACCTGCGGAGTTCTGGATGAAGTTCAGGCCGCCAGCATACTGATTGGTGACCTGAACCGTAAGCCCATCAATAGTCTGCTGTAGCTGTGACATCTGCGCTTGCATTTCCAGCACAGTCTGATGCTCGTTTCCGAGGTTGTCAGAAACCGTCTCAATTGTTTCTGTCATGGTCCCAACGTAGCTGTTAAGGCCATCGATGGTGCTCTGTAGTTCTGCGCTCTTTGTGGTGAGAATGGAAATAGTGGTGCGGAGAGTTTCAATGTCGTTCTGCACGACCCACTCCGCACCGTTCCATATTTTCGTCTCCGGAGGCGATGCCGAGGTGTCCACCCACAGCTGTCCAACATAGGGATTCTCCGGAGCTGTTTCGGAAGCCACCACATCACAGATGTTTGTAATTGTGAATTGGCCTATCGCCTTCATGGATACACCTCCTCAGATATTCACCACGACCATGAAGGTTGCCTTGGTATCGACATCAGAGGTTGAAACGGAGAGCGTTTTTCCGGTCTTTGTGCCGTTTGTACCCCAAGCGGTGTCGATAGCTCCATTCTTGTCGTATTTGGTCCATGTGTACGAGCCACTTCCAGCAGCGTCTACTTCGACTCCGGCCTGATAACAAACCGCTGTCAGAACCGTAGTACCGACGCCGTTTTTAAAGACATCACCGCCGGTCGAGGAAACAATGACCTGCAGCGGATCGGAGTTGTCGATGAAAGTGCAGACGTCATAGAACTTGCTGTTGTAAGTGGCCGAGGCTGAATCGGTATCCTTGACACAGCAGCGGATTACCGCATAGCTTTCAACAGCTGCCGCATAGAGGGTCAGGGTGTTGGTGGTACAGCCGGAGTACAGATTCGTGGTGTTGGTCAGCTTGCGCCAGCCGGTGCCAAAGTCAGCATCATAACCAGCGGAAGAAGACGAAGTAACCGAGGCGTCCATCATGGCCCACTTGTAGGTGACATTGGTGGTATCGACCGTCGATCCACGCCAGAGCTCGGCCTTCGCTGTCAAAGTGGCTACCTCTGCATTCTTGAACACATTACCCTTTGGAGTGGTAACAAGCAGATCGACAATGCCGCTGCCGTTGACCACACGAGAGAAGGAAATGGAAAGCGGATGCACGAGATCCAGACCGGTGCTGGGGTCTCTGTAGGTAATCTCGCACTTGAAATCTACACCGGGAAGACCGGCCATGATATTGGCCTTGACCGTCAAGATGTGGTTCTTCGTGCCGCTCAGCACATAGTTGCCTCCAGTCGTGATAGCCGTGGTGGAAGTACCCTGAAACCATTTCACCGACTGAACATTATCCGAGGTGATCTGATCTGTGGTCGTGCCGATGATATAAAGGCTGGGGGTCAACACCAGATTGGTCGAGGCCCAGCTTGGCGTATAGCTTGCGTTATCCGGGTTGTACATCTGGGTCTTCGGGTGATTGGAGCCGATGTACCCGGTCAGGGTTAGGGCGTCATTGTAGTCAATAATCGTAAATTGACCTTGGGCTTTACTCATAAGAAAACCTCCTTAATCAGCCGAGTAAGCTGTTTCTTGTTGTGGTGTCAATGAGATCGCAGAAGAAGGTCGCACGAACATTGACATCGTCCCTTGTGATATTGATAGATTTGGTCCCACCGAAATGGGCATCGTTCCACGCTTGATCCGCTACCGGATCGTCAGACACTCTTGTCCAGATAAACTGGTTCGGGTCAAGGCTGTCTGTCACATTCGTATCCCACGAAAAAACGACAGCGGAAAGCGTGGTCTGGATATTGTTGTTCTTGAAGATGTTCCCGTTGGAAGACGTTATCACCAGCCGGTACATCTTCTGTTCCTCAATCTCGGTGATCCGTTCATTCGTCTCAACGACGGATTCCGTGGTGGCATAGGCTCGAAGCACGACCTCGCCGGTCTCCAGATCCCAATATGAGGACCCGTCCTGCGAGGAAAGCACTCCAGCCTTGATGATGTTAGCGGCCAGCGTTCCGGCGGTGATGAAGTCAGCGACAATCTGCCCGTCTGAGGTGATTGCCGTTTCAAAGGGACCGTTGTAGCCGTTATGGGAAAAACCGAGGCCGCCAACATTCCATCGCCAGATGTTCACTGCAGAAGCGATGTCCGGAGCGTCCATTACCAGAAGCTCATAAGGCTGACCGTTTTCGGAGTCCGTGTGGATCACCACATAGCCGCCAGTCTGCCCGGTGATAAGACTTGTCGCTCCCTGAATGGCAGCGGTCATCAAAGCCGGGAATCTGTCTACCTTTACTGACACAGCCTGAGCAGCGGCTTCGGCAGCGGAAACCGAATTGATCAGGTTGGCCTTGGAATTTCCGAGGGTGATGGATACGTACTTTTCAGAGAGCGTATCGTAAACAGTCTTGATCACCTTTGCTTTGGATGTAATGCCAAGAGCCGAATGCCGAATCGTCACCGTGTCACACAAGGATACTCGTTCCAGCACGGCAGCATATTCCGGCTGTTTCCACAGCGGTTCAAAGGCGACTGTGAGCGTTGGCGCAGTGATGCCGAGCGGATTTCTGGCCAGATAGCTTGTGGCCCTTGCCCGAAGAGCGTCCTCAGTGATGGTGTCTCCGAACTCGAAATACTCCGTGAAGTCCTTGATCAGCGTCTTTCGCCGCACGAGCTCGGACCCGGTGATAGGAAGCAACACTTCCGGCAGCGTGACCACGGTTTCTGTCCCATCCTCGGCTGTCTGGACCGCATACGGGAGCATATCCGTGTACACATCGGTGTTGTCGCTGTCGTGCTCCAGCTGGGTGAGATTCTTTCCTTACTCAATGACAACACCGGTATTATGGCCACGACCCTGATGATGGATAACTCTCCAGTTGTCCCACTCATATTCACCGCCCCACAGGTCCAAAAAGGAACCTGCCACACCGCCGAGGCAAGCCCTGACACTCTGTGGCTTGGAAACCGAGAACGGCTTTGCTTCGGAATAATCGGTCTGGCAGGTGAAGTTATGAGGCGTAGCCGTTTCACGGAACACTCGCTCCATCGCCAGCGTAGGTGAAATGCTGTTCGCTTCCCATTGCAGGGCTGCGATATTCGAGAGGTCATATGAAAGGTGCTGTGCATAAACCGTCACGACGCCATTCAGCGGTGTGGTGATCCTGTAAATGCGAAAGGCCTGATCCTTGGCAGTATCGTTGGGCTTAGCCTTGATGAGACGCTCATTTGCCAAAAGCTCATAGTTATTGCCGGACGTCGGGTATTTCATCACCAGCTCAAAGGCACCGTTTCGCTCCTCGGTAACCTCGCAGGAGATAGCATCTGCCAGCGCACCGAGGCCAAAGGTCGTGAACTCTGTTTCGTTTGCTCTGTACAGTACCGGAATCATAGCGTCACCCACCTTGGAATAATAGTGACCGAGGTGATGCCGCCACTAAAAACGATGTCGTTATAGCCGGGATACAGAATCGGAAAGCCGCTGCCGGAAACACGGTCGTTTCTCGGTTCAGCGGCCTTATAGAAGTTCATCAGCTCACTGTCAATCTCGATGTAACCGCTGATATCTGTGAAGTCCCACGGAGACTGCCTCAGAGAAGAATTGACCGACAGTCTTCCGGTACCACTTCCTGATACCTTAATGTAGGATTTGGCCTGAAAGACTGTCGGGTTTTTCAACGTATAGGGAGACTCGGTGATCGTGATTGCTTCTTGGCCTTCGTCCAGATACCGGAACGGCAGACAGGAAAAGCTGACCGTAAAGATGCCGATCTTGTTCAGCTGGTCCTCAATATCGAGCTGGGTGTTGATGACCGCCTTCCGAAAGCCGGTGGTGTCGTAGCTGTCCCTAAGCTCGTGATAGCGGTCTGGCTCATAGAAAAGCCATGCCTTCACTGCAGCGATCTTATCGGCCAGTTGTTCCTTTGTCTTTGCTGGAAGGAACACCGAGTAAGTAATCTGGACATTCGGGAACCGACCATTCGGAAGGATCAGGTCACCATCCCGTCCGGGGATCGACTGAAACTTCGATTCATACTTCGGAGAGGAAAACGCATTCTTGCTTTCGATACGAAGGCCCATATCCAAAGAGCTGATGCCGTTGTATTCAAAATAATTCATGCGAAAACCACTCCTTTCCGTTTTGCGAACTGACCGGCGGTGACCATGATCTCATTGGTCAGCTGCTCGATGTCGTCGCTTGAATAGTTGTTAAAGGTTGCAATGTTGAGCTGCAGGGAGAAACCGGAGGTCCGACTCACGCCGTCAGCAGCAGATGCAATCGCACCGCCCACGCTTCCATCAATGTCGAAATTTGTCGGAAGCGCAGTGCTCATGTCTTTGGCAAGACCTTGCATGACATCATCGATGTCCTCGCTCATGGCTTCTGCAGCCTTAACCGCCTCGTCACCGTTATCCTCGATGGAACCGGACAGACCCTTGACCAGCATCTGGCCGACCCACGCCATTTCCTTAGACGGCGAGTGGATTCCGAAGAAGTCCAGAATGCCGTTCCAGATGGAGGAAATCCAGCCGGACACCTGGTCCCAGAGCCATGAGGCCAGCTGCTGGATACCTTGCCAGAGGCCTTTGACTATATTGCCGCCGATCTCGACGATCTTGCCCATCAGGGAGCCGAAAGCAGAAACAATACCAGAAACAATCTGAGGTACTGCTTTACAGATTTCCACGATAATGGTCGGCAGGTTCTTTATCAAAGCCACGAATAGCTGAACACCGGCCATGATGATCTTGTCGATGTTCCCAATCAGGGCGTTCACAATCCCGGAGATTATTTGCGGGATCGCCTGAACGATAGTCGTAATGATCTGCGGCAAGGCCTGAATCAGTGAAATAAGGAGCTGAATACCAGCCTGAATGATCTGAGGGATGGCGTTCAGGACAGCGTTGATGATGTTATCGATGATTTTCGGGATGGCTGCCACAATTGCTGTAATAATCTCCGGAAGGGCCTCCACCAGCGAAGTAAGCAACTGGATACCGGTATCGATAATCTGCGGAATGGCGTCCAAGAAGAAAGTCACAATGCTGTCAATGACTTCTGGGAGAGCCTCAATCAGGACAGGAATTGCATCCAAAATACCCTGAGCAAGACCCTCAATGAGAGCCAAAGCCGCCTCAAGCAGCATAGGCAGGTTGTCTATGAGGCCCTGTACAATGGTGACAATTGCTTCAACAGCAGCCGGAATCAATACCGGCAAAGCCTCGCTGATACCCTGAACCAGAGAAGTAATGATTTGCATCGCTGCCTCTATTAAAAGGGGCAGGTTCTCAATGATCGTGTTTACGATTGTCATCACGGCTTCAAAAACAACGGGGATCAGCTGTGGAAGCAACGTAATGATGGTGTTAAGGACCTGAGCGAACAGGTTAGTTACCGTTTCAAGCAGTGTCGGCAACAGGCCAAGAACAGCCTCAATCAGCGAATTCAGGACCGTCGGAAGTGCAGCCACAATGTTTTCAATGACCGGAGTGATGTTTTCTATAACGGACTGAAAAGCATCAACAACATTCTCACAGAGCATTTGCATATCCGCATCAGCGTCTCCAAAGCCGACAACAAGATTCTTTACTGCCGCCTGAAGAGAGTTGATCGAGCCGGAAATGGTGTGCTCAGCTTCCTTTGCCGTGGTGCCGGTGATATCCATGCTTGTCTGTATCACATGGATTGCTTCGACAACATCTGCGTAGGAGGAAATATCGTAGTGGATGCCAGAAATCGCCTCCGCATCTGCCAGCAGCCTTTCCATTTCGGTCTTGGTGCCACCGTAGCCGAGCTTCAGGTTATCCAGCATCGTGTAGTTCTGCTTGGCGAAGCCCTGATAAGCTGCCTGAAGCGTGGACATATCCGAGCCCATTTTGTTGGCGTTATCGGACATATCCGTAATAGCCATATCCGCATATTTGACGGCTTTCTCAGTGTCGCCGCCAAGGGAAGCGATCAGGCTTGCAGAAAAGCTCGTGACCGTCTCCATGTATTCGTTTGCAGAAAGACCGGCAGTCTTATAGGCGTTTGCAGCATAAGTCTGCATTGCCTGAGACGAATCCTTGAAGAGGGTGTCAATACCACCTACAAGCTGCTCATAATCTGCATAGGCAGAGATTACCTCTTTGCCGAGCTTGACGGCAGCGGCACCGGCAGCAACAACGACGGCTCCCATTGCCACACCGACTGTTTTCAGTACCTTACCGAGGCCCTCAAACTTGCTCTCGGATTTTTCTGCCGCCTCGCCGGATTCTTAGATTTCTTCGCCCATGTCGTCGGCACTGTCAGCTGTAGAATCAAGCTCCCGCTCCATATCGTTCAGAGCGGCCTCGGCATTATTCAACTGGATCTGCCAGTTCTGTGTTCTTCGGTCGTTTTCTCCGAAGGATTCAGCTGCGTTTTGTAGGGCCTGACGGAGAAGCTCGATTTTTTGCTTCTGGGCATCGATTTCCTTATTCAGGACCTCGTTTCGAGCGGAGAGAGCTTTGACAGAAGAATCGTTTTTATCGAATTGCGAAGTGACCAGCTTCATCTCCGAGCCGAGAACCTTGAAGGAGGAGTTGATGTCAGCAAGGGCCTTTTTAAATTCCTTCTCGCCCTCAAGACCGATCTTTAGACCGAAATTGTCTGCCATACGAACCGCCTCCTTTCCTTAGATTCCGTCCGGGATAATGTCGTCGATGAAGTGTTCCCGTTTCGGTGTTGCCAGACCGTTATACTGTTTGTGGCACTCCCACAGATCGAGGAGCAAGCCAAACGGCATCGTCCAGACTTCCTCCTGTGTCAGGTGAAGATGGGCGATGCCGTAATAAAGAAGTCGAGTAAATAACTCTTCGTCACTTACTCGACCACTGCGTTTTTTGGATCGTTCTCACTTTCGATGTTGCGCTTGGTGCCTTTGTACAGGGCCTCCGTGATTGCCGTCTTGTATTCAGCCAGATCAGAAGGCACCGTCAGAAGCTCCACTTCCTCTGCGGTGAGCAGGTCCTTGGGCTTATCTTTGTGTTTCAGGTTGTAGATGAGAATGCTCTGATTGGCCAGAAGCGAGATGAGCCAGACGATCTCGTCAATAGCCATCTCAAAGTTCTCGCTCTTCATGAGCTTATCTCCAAGGTTCTCCAGACCGCCATAGCGACCGGCGATTTCCTTAGTTGCTCTGGTGGTGAGGACCAGTTCATAGTCCACGCCGCCGATATTGATAACTGCGCTGCGTTCTGTATCCATGCCAAGTCCTCCTTACATCGTTACATCGCCGCTGGGAAGATGAATCGGGGAAAGATTCAGCTCTCCGACAGGTTCATACACCTCATCGTACCAGCCGTCAATGACAGACTGATCGACGCCTTCAGTGCCTTCAGTGACTTCGGCTTTCCACGGGTGCTTGCCGAATGCGTCCAGTTTGTTTCGACGCATGATCGTGCCCTCGATGGTAGGCGTGGAGAAGGTGATGCTGTCGCCCTTGGTGGCGAGGTTGGTGGCCGGGATGCCGAACTTTACACGGTACAGCCAGTAATACCTGTATTTGCCGTTAGATTTCTTCGCACGGAAGCCCACGGCCACAGGATCGCCGCCGTCCTCGGAAGCAGAAATGACGACGCCGTTTGTATCGATGGTGGAGCCGGTGAGATCACTGGCCACCGGTGCGCCGATATCGTCCACACCGAGGGAAAGCGTACCGGCTTTGAACTCCTTCACGACTTCCGCTGCGCCGTCATCCGCATAAAGGGTGGCTTCGTTCAGCTCGACCGAGAGGTCAGCCGTCATAGCCTTTGCCAAGACCTGCGGGGTGGCGTAGGTTTCATTGCCGTTGTCATCCTCGGTGATCTTGGAGTAGAAAAGTTTATCAAGACCGATTGTTGCCATTGGTCATACCTCCATTTCATAGTGTTTGGCCACATCCACGGTGTAGTGGTGATAGCCGGTTTCAGTTTCGTATCCGTTGTACAGCCTGCCGGTGATGGTGAAATCATCACGCAGCAGGAGCCGGATCAGCTTGTTCTTGGCAGTCGTATAACTGCCGGTTGTAAACAGAGACAGCCTCGCTTCCTGCACATCGACGCCGGGTGCGTTATCCGCAGGAAGGTCGAAGGTATCGGCAAGAGGAATGATGACGAGGTACTGTTCCGGGGCCTTGTCCGAGAAGATGCCGGTTTCCACGGGGATGTCCATCTCAGCAAGGGTTGTCTGTAAGTCTTCAAGCAGACTCATTTGCTTTGCACCTCCTCCTCAAGTTTTCGCTTCATCGCCTCGATTGCGGCAGACTTGGACGCCGATTTCGCAGGTTTCAAGAACGGTTTTGCCGGTTGCCCGTGCCGTCCGTATTCTAGGATGTTGGCGATCTTGGCGTTGCTGTCACCGTCACGACGAGGCTCCGCAAAGCCGACCTTCACATTGTGATTGCCTTGCCGGTCAAGCTTTACTCCGGAAGTGCCCAGAGCCGATAGAAGCTGACCTGTAGAGCGGGACTCGACCTTTGTGCCTCTGCCGATAACACCTGCGAGATTGGAGCGGACCCGTGCTTCGACAACTTCGGCTCCGGCATTGAGCACTCTTTCGGCCATGCCGTCCTCGTCAGAGGCAAGGTGGGCCAGCTTTTCCAGAAAGTCATCCGGCATTTTGATATCCACTTTAGCCACTGGTCGCCACCACCTTTTTTGCAAGGACCTCTGTGTACATGCCACGGCCTTTCACGTCTTCAACGGAGATGATGTTGAACCGTTCTTCGTTGCACAGGATGAAGTGGTCCGTGGTGATCTTCAGGTCCGGTATTGTGCGGAAGCGGAATAGGTCGGTTGCCTCGGAAAAAGCAGCGAGGTTTGCCCACCGCTCGGAGCCGTGCCGACCTTCCCGATAGACACGGATGAAAGCGAGGACTGTTTCCCGCTTGGAGGAAAAGCCCTCGCTATCC
>Ga0129306_1003990_pt1 | contig 10144 bp, 9 predicted proteins | sample P827metagenome_FD_94438 | JGI IMG/M metagenome (GOLD analysis project Ga0129306, IMG submission 94438) | Capybara group fecal microbial communities from Wisconsin, USA - P827 metagenome | ecosystem: Host-associated > Mammals > Digestive system > Large intestine > Fecal | place: USA: Wisconsin... | reverse complement strand
TCTCCTCACGGAAATACGCCCGCGTGAAGGCGAGGTCTCCCTCATCCATGGCAAGGCCCCATTTCGCGATGAAGGCGGAGAGATCCCCGTCCTCCATCGCCCGGAAGCCGTCGAGGATCGCGACGTCCGCGGGCACGTCATACGGCATTGCGAGCGTCTCGCGCGTTTCGAGGGATGCCTCGCGCGCTTCCACCGGGTTGATGACGTATTTCTTCACCGCGGCGAGATCGTCCGGCGTGAGCGTTCCCTCGAGGATGTACACCTTCGCCGAGAGGACGGTCGGACGCACGCCCTGCGAGAGGATCTGGATGCACTGGGCCGCCGAATCCGCGCGCTGGTCGTACTGTCCGGGGAGGTATTCGACCGCAAAGACCGAAGCCCCGGCCGGGACGTCGAGCGTATCGGACGTCACGTCCACCTGCGGCTCCGAGAAGACGGTGTTCTTCGCGTAGGCAAACAGATCGGCGTCGAGTCCCTCCGCGTCGTAGCGGTTGAGGATGCGCACAGAGGTGAGCCCTGCGAGGCCGAGGAAGGAGGTGAGATCGTTCTTGAGCGCGTCCGCCTCGACCGTCAGGCCCGGACGCTTTTCCACGTAAACTCTGTAAACCATTTATTCTCCTTTGCACGCGAGGGCGCGCGCGCCGATGTCATGCCGCAGATACCGGTTCTCGAAATGCACGTCTTCCGCCGCGTCGTAGGCATTCGCGACCGCTTCCTTCAGGGTCGGAGCCACCGCCGTCACGCCGAGGACCCGTCCGCCGCCCGTCACGAGCACGCCGTCCGCCGATTTCGCCCCGGCCACGTAGATCCGGGCGCCGTGCTTCGGCTTCTCCGGCAGGATGAGCGGATAGCCCGTCGCGTATTTCTTCGGATAGCCCTCCGAGGCGAGGATCACGCAGCAGGCAGAAGCGTCCTTCCAGCGGATGTCCACATCCGAAAGCGTCCCCGCCGCCGTCGCCTTCATGATCGTAAAAAGATCGGTGTCGAGCAGGGGCAGGACGACCTGCGTTTCCGGATCGCCGAAGCGGCAGTTGTATTCGATCACCTTCGGCCCGTCCTTCGTGATCATCAGTCCGAAGTACAGGCATCCGCGGAACGTGCGCCCCTCGGCGTTCATCGCACGGATCGTCGGGAGGAAGATCTCGTCCATGCAGCGCGAGGCGACCTCGGGCGTGTAGTACGGATTCGGCGCGACGGTGCCCATGCCGCCCGTGTTGAGGCCGGTGTCGCCGTCGCCCGCCCGCTTGTGGTCCATCGAGGAGATCATCGGAACGACCGTGTTCCCGTCGGTGAAGGACAGCACGGAGACCTCGGGGCCCGTGAGGAATTCCTCGATCACCACGCGCCTCCCGCTCTCGCCGAAGACGCGGTCCTCCATGATCTCCCCGATCGCCGCGTCCGCTTCTTCAAGCGTCTGACAGATCAGGACCCCTTTGCCGAGCGCGAGGCCGTCCGCTTTCACCACGATGGGCGGGGCAACGGTCCGGCAGTACGCGCGGGCATCGGCGGCAGAATCGAAGACCTCGTACTTCGCCGTCGGGATGCCGTATTTCTTCATGAGATTCTTCGAGAAGACCTTCGAGCCTTCAATGATCGCGGCATTTGCGCGCGGACCGAAGCAGGGGATCCCGATCTCTTCGAGCGCGTCGACGCAGCCGAGCACGAGCGGATCGTCCGGGGCTACCACCGCGAAGCCGATGTCGTGATGCTTCGCGAAATCGACGATCGCCGGGATGTCCTTCGCCCCGACGGGGACGCACTCTGCCTCCTTCATCCCGGCATTCCCGGGGAGGGCGTAGATTTTCGTGATTTCCGGGCTTTCGGCGAGCTTCTGGATGATCGCATGCTCGCGTCCGCCGGAACCGATGACGATGATGTTCATGTCGTGATACCCTTATTGAATTACGAATTCAGAATTAAGAATTAAGAATGATACAGCTTGTACCTGGCCCGTCAGAAAGTTTCTTGCCAGCTTCTTTTCAAAGAAGCTGCGTTCTCCTTTAATGATGGAACAGACGCATGCCGGTGAAGGCCATGGCGATGCCGTACTTGTCGCAGGTTTCGATGACCTGATCGTCGCGGATGGAGCCGCCGGGTTCCGCGATATAGGAGACGCCGGAGCGGCGCGCACGTTCGATGTTGTCGCCGAAGGGGAAGAAGGCGTCGGAGGCGAGGGACACGCCCGTTATGGAATCGAGATAGGCGCGCTTTTCCGCCTTGGTCAGCTCCTCGGGGCGGGTGGTGAAGTACTGCTGCCATACATCGTCGCCGAGGACGTCCTCGCTCTGATCGGAGATATAGACGTCGATCACGTTGTCGCGGTCCGGACGTCCGAGCGTCGGGAGGAAGGGCAGACCGAGGACTTTCGGATGACGGCGGAGATGCCAGATGTCCGCCTTATTGCCGGCGAGCCGCGTGCAGTGGATCCGGGACTGCTGACCCGCGCCGACGCCGATGGCCTGCCCGTCGACCGCGTAGCACACGCTGTTCGACTGAGTGTATTTGAGGGTGATGAGCGCGACCACGAGATCCCGCTTGGCATCGTCGGAGAGCACCTTGTTCGCCGTTACGACGTTCGCGAGCACATCCGCGGAGATCTTGTAATTGTTGTGGCCCTGCTCGAAGGTGATGCCGAAGACCTCCTTGGTCTCCTGCTCGGCGGGGACGTAATCCGGATCGATCCGGACGACGTTGTAGGCGCCCTTCTTCTTCGATTTCAGGATCTCGAGGGCTTCGGGCTCGTAGCCGGGCGCGATGATGCCGTCGGAGACCTCGCGCTTGATGAGCATCGCCGTGGTCACGTCGCAGACGTCCGAGAGCGCGATCCAGTCGCCGAAGGAGGACATGCGGTCCGTCCCGCGGGCTCTCGCGTAGGCGCAGGCAAGAGGGCTCTCATCCAGGCCTTCGATGTCATCGACGAAGCACATTTTTTTCAGATCGGCGTCGAGCTTGTAGCCGAGCGCCGCGGAGGTCGGGGAGACGTGCTTGAAGGACGTCGCGCACACGATGCCCGTCGCTTCCTTCAGCTCCTTCACGAGCTGCCAAGAGTTGAACGCGTCAAGGAAGTTGATGTAGCCCGGGCGGCCGTTCAGGATCTCGATCGGGAGATCGGAGCCGTCCTTCATGTAGATCTTCGCGGGCTTCTGGTTCGGATTGCAGCCGTATTTCAGTTCAAATTCTTTCATGTTCGCACCCTTTCTCAGAACAGTTTGTTGACGATGCTCGCGTTGCCCATGCCGGTCGTCAGATCGATCATGCGCACGTACAGGGAGATCTTGTTCGCCTCGTTGAGGTTGTCCCAGATCTCGTTCTTGAATTCTTCAAAGTCGTTCGGGATCACGACGCGCTCCGGCTCGCCCTGGAAGGTCGGGATCGGATTGCCGTCGGTGACGTAGGTGTGCAGGAAATGCCCGAGGCCCGGCTTCGGCGTGTAGGAGAAGGTCTCGCGCACGCAGGCGGAACCCTCGGCGTCGAGGGATTTGAGAATATTCATCTTGTAGGAGAACGTGCCGGAGGACGCATCTTTGAAACTCAGGATCGCGGAGATGCGGGGCGTCCAGTTCGGTCCGTCCGGCTCAAAGGTCCGGGTGTCGAGCGCGGCCTCGAAGGTCGAGCCGGCGAGGATATAATCGCGGATCGTGTCGGTCTGGTCGCCGTTTGTGACGATGAGGGTGCCGGGGAGCTCGCGGACGGGATAATAGATGATGAGCGAGGGATCCTTGACCTTCGAGGGATCGAAGGGAAGGGTGCGCACGCCGTTCTCGTGGAAGGCGAAGATGCGGTTGCGGCTGTTTTCGCTGCGGCCCATGATGAAATACGCAACGGCGGCCTTCGTGCCGTCTTCCGTCATGCCGACGAGGATACCCCGGCCCGGATACGGGTTCCCGGAGAGAAGGGAGGAGATCGTGTGGGTCTTGTAGATGTCCATGGGAAACTCCTTTATTGAATTACGAATTAAGAATTAAGAATTGAGAATGAAGAATGCGGAGGGAAGCTGCGCGCAGTATGCCTCCCCCTCAGGGGGAGGTGGCACGACGAAGTCGTGACGGAAGGGGGCCTGAAATAACACACTGACGGCGGTCATTCTGCCTTCCCTAACCGCTCCGCCACAATTTCGACGGCCTTCGGCAGAATCTCCCATTCCGCCTGCTCCATGACGCGGCGCTGGAGGATCTCGGGGGTGTCGCCGTCCTCAATATACACGGCCTTCTGGAGGATGATCTTTCCGCCGTCCGGCACGGAATTGACATAGTGCACCGTCGCGCCCGTGACCTTCACGCCGTAATCGAGCGCGGCTTCGTGGACTTTCAGCCCGTAAAAGCCCTTGCCGCAGAAGGACGGGATGAGCGAGGGATGCACGTTGATGATCCGCCCGTTCCATCTCTCTGTGAAGTCCGCCGAGAGGATCGAGAGGAAGCCCGCCAGCACGATCATCTCGATGCCGTATTCCGCGAGGGCCGCGTCGATCTTCTCTTCAAAATGCTCAGGATCCTCCCGCCGACTCACGACGACCGAGGGGATCCCGTGGTTCTTCGCCCGATCGAGCGCGTAGACGCCCGGCTTCGAGGCGAGGACGAGGGCGATGTTCCCGTGCGGGATCCGTCCGCCTTCCGCCGCGCCGAGGATCGCTTCGAGGTTGGTGCCGCCGCCGGAGACGAACACCGCGATGTTGGTTTTCTTCATGATTCCATCCTCACGCGAAGATCACGCCGTCGGATCCTTCGACGACCTCGCCCATGATGTAGGCGTCCTCGCCGTTCTGACGGAGAATTTCGAGTGAGCGGTCCGCGTCTTCCTTCGCGACGATCACGGACATGCCGACGCCCATGTTGTAGGTGTTGAACATATCGTGTTCGGAGATGCCGCCCGCCTTCGCGATCAGATCGAAGATCGGCAGGGTCTTCACCGCCGCGCGCTCGATCTTCGCGGTGCAGCCGTCCGGGAGGGAGCGCGGGATGTTCTCGTAGAAGCCGCCGCCCGTGATGTGGGACACGCCCTTCACCCGGACCTCGTCCATCAGCGCGAGCATCGGCTTCACATAAATGCGCGTCGGGGTGAGCAGGACCTCACCGAGGGATTTACCGGCGAGCGCATCGACGGGAGCCGTGATATCCGCGTGCTCGATGTCGAAGACCTTGCGCACGAGGGAGAAGCCGTTCGAATGGACGCCCGAAGAGGGAAGCGCGAGGATCACGTCGCCCGGCGTGACGGTTTCCTTGTCGATCACCCGGTCGCGGTCCACGATGCCGCAGGCGTATCCGGCGAGGTCGTATTCGTCCTCCGGCATCAGCCCGGGATGCTCCGCCGTTTCGCCGCCGACGAGGGCACAGGCGCTCTGTACGCAGCCCTCCGCGACACCCGCGACGATCGCGGCGATCTTTTCGGGGACGTTCTTGCCGCAGGCGATGTAGTCGAGGAAGACGATCGGCCGCGCGCCGCAGCAGATGATGTCGTTGACGCACATGGCGACGCAGTCGATGCCGACCGTGTCGTGGCGGTCCATCATGAACGCGATCTTCAGCTTGGTGCCGACGCCGTCGGTGCCGGAGACGAGGAGCGGATGGCGGATGGCATACTGTTCCATCACGACGCCGAGATCGAAGATCCCGCCGAAGCCGCCGATCTTGTCGCAGACGCCGGGGATGACGGTGCGGGCGATGTGCCGCTTCATGAGCTCGACGGCGGCGTACCCCGCGGTGATGTCCACGCCGGCGTTCTTGTATGCTTCGCTGTAGCTTTTCATAAGTTTAGGCTTTGTCCTTTCAGAATTGCGAATGATGAATGAAGAATGAATAGGTACGCACAGCACGCTGTATGCCTGCCCCTCAGGGGAAGGTGGCGAGCGATTTGCCTGCAAATCTGCGAGCCGGAAGGGGGCGAAACGCTTCGCACAGCACAAGTGATATTCGCCTGCGCCGTGTTTACAGTTTCTCCTGTAAAGCCGCGTCCTTCGCGCGGACCTTATCGGCCCCTGCGCGGCGGGCCGCTTCCACCGCCTCGGCGAGCGTGTCATCCGAGAGCGCGAGGATTTCCACCGCCAGGTGTGCGGCGTTTGCGGCCCCGTTCATCGCGACGGTCGCGACCGGAATGCCCGTCGGCATCTGCACGGTCGAGAGCAGCGCGTCGAGTCCGTCGAGGATCCCGCCTTTGATCGGCACCCCGATCACCGGGAGCGTCGTCGCGGCGGCACAGACACCCGCCAGATGCGCGGCCATCCCGGCACACGCGATGATCACGCCGAAGCCGTTTGCCTTCGCGCCCGAGACGAAATCCCGGACCTCATCGGGCGTGCGGTGCGCGCTCATGACATGCGCCTCAAAGGGCACCGCGAAATCGCGCAGTACCCCGAACGCCTTCTCCACGACCGGCAGATCGCTGTCGGAGCCCATGATGACGGCAACTTTCTTCATAACAAATCCCATCTCCGCCGTCATACAGCGCAGGGACGGACGGCGGCGCGTGCTCCTGCGGGTCGGAAAAAACGAAAAAGGGCATACGATTCCCCAGCGGAATCCATGCCCAGACGGTCGGCTGCCCGATATACCGGCAAAAAACCCGGTTATCCGGACTTCTTTCTGCTCCACGCGGTCGGTTCCGCTGGGACAATGGCGATTGTCCCGTTCCGTCAGTCACAGAAAGCTCATTCCTATTATACCCAAAACCAACCCGCTCGTCAAGGCGCAGAGAGTAAAAAAACAGTCGAAGGGGTATGATTTTTTTGGGAAAATGTGATGGGAGAGATCATGTGAGAGAAAAGAGAAGAGTGAATAGTGAATAGTTGTGGTAGGAAACCTTCGGTTTCCGAATTATTTAACGCTCGTGAAGCTGTATTTCCCGTACAGCCGCACGACCGTTTGATCATAAGAAATCCGGTACGGATTTCCACATCACTTATTCACTATTCACTATTCGTTATTCTCATATTATGCACATTAGATGAATCCAGCTAATTAAACCAGGACATAATTCATGATAATTGCTATTGACATATCCGCACCGCTATGGTATAATCAACCTGAAAGATACAATCGCCCCCTTGTATCTTCACAAACTGAACCAAAAGAGAACGAAAGAACAGGAGGATTTGAATGGCGATTGCCTATTTTCCGATGTACGGCTCGTATGAAGAGATCTTCTCGAGCCTCACGGACGCGCAGCTCGGCGCCCTGATCCGCGGGAGTCTGCACTACTTCAACTCCGGCGAAAAGACCGAGATCGGCAAACCGGTGCTGCTCCCGCTCTACGCGATGCTCTGCCGGGACATCGATTACAGCGGCGAAGCATACGAGGAAAAATGCGAGAAAAGCCGGGCATCCGCGCGAAAGCGGTGGCATAAAGACAGCCGCGATCCGGATGCGTCTTTATGCGATCGCATGCCGACGGATGCGGACGCATGCGATCGCATGCCAAATAAAGGCAAAGGCGAAAAAAAGACAAAAGCGACTGCGAAGGCGAGTGCGAGGGCAAAAAAGGAGGACGCGCCCGCGCCCGCGGAAGAGAGAGAGGATTGCCTCGCGGCGGTGGGGGACGGGCCTGATCCCTCGTCCGGTGCGGACCCGGTTTCTCCGGCGGAGCCCGTACACGCCTACGGCAGCTTCTCGAACGTCCCGCTGACGGACGCGCAGTATGAACGCCTGAAGCGGGAGATCCCGGAGGCCGAGGACTACATCGACCGCCTGTCCGAGCACATCGCCTCGACGGGGAAGACCTACGCCGACTGCTGCGCCACGATCTTCAAGTGGGTGCGCGAGGATCGGCGGCGAAGCCCTCCGAAGCCGGATCCCGCCCCCAGTGGATCCTTTGATACCGACGAGTTCTTCGAGGCCGCCCTGAAACGCTCCCAGGACATCATGGAGAGCATGGAGGCAGACCGCGCGGCGCGTGCGCTGTTTGCGCGAGAAAACCCGTGAGCATCGCGATTCAAACCTTGACATCCTCTCCCCTTCGTGCTAAAATAATACTGACGAAATTTGTATTCCCGAAAGGAACGGACTCCCGGCCATGTATTATAAAAGCGAATGGGGACTGACCGACGACAGCCTGCGCCAGGCCGTCGCCGAAACCCTCTCCACCTATGCCAAGGACGCAAAGCGCATCCTCATCCTCCCGCCGGATTTCACCCGCATGTACTCGGGCGCCGGCAAGATCACCGCCCTGATCGTGGATGCGATCGGCGAGAGCGCGAAGATCGACGTCATGCCCGCCCTCGGCACCCATGCCCCGATGACGCGGGAGGAGTGCGACACCTTCTTCCTCGGGCGCGTGAAATACGAAGACCTGATCGTCCACAACTGGCGGACCGACGTTGTGAAGATCGGCGAGGTTCCCGCGGAATTCGTGCGCGAGGTCTCGGAAGGCCTGGTCGACACGAAGATCGACGTGGAGGTCAACCGCCTCATCGTCTCCGGGGACTACGACTGCATCCTCTCCGTCGGGCAGGTCGTGCCGCACGAGGTCGTCGGGATGGCGAACTACTCGAAGAACATCTTCGTGGGCTGCGGCGGATCGTCGATGATCAACTCCTCCCACATGCTCGGCGCGTTCTACGGCCTGGAGCGCATCATGGGCCGCGATTTCTCGCCCGTGCGCCGCGTCTTCGACTACGCCGAGGAGCATTTCCTCGCCTCCGTACCGCTCGTCTATATGCTCACCTGCACGACCAACACCGGCGAGCAGACGAACATCCACGGCCTCTATGTCGGCAGAGAGCGCGCGAACTTCGAGGCGGCGGTCGAGCACAGCCAGCGGATCAACCTCATCAAAACGGACGAACCCTTCCGGAAAGTGGTCGTCTACCTCGATCCGCGGGAATTCAAGTCCACGTGGCTCGGCAACAAGGCCGTCTACCGCACGCGCATGGCCATCGCGGACGGCGGGGAGCTGATCGTCCTGGCGCCCGGCGTCGTGAAATTCGGCGAGGACGCGGAGAACGACCGCCTGATCCGCAAGTACGGCTACGTCGGGCGGGAGAACGTCTTAAAACTGGTCGCCGATCCCGCGAACGCCGATCTCGCGGCGAATCTCTCGGTCGCGGCGCACCTCATCCACGGCTCCTCCGACGGGCGGTTTTCGATCACCTACTGCACGAAAGGCCTGACGAAGGAAGAGGTCGAGGGCGCGGCGTTCCTCTACCGTCCCTACGAAGAGGCGGCGGCGGAGTACGATCCCGCGGTGCTCAAAGACGGCTGGAACGAGGTGGGCGGCGAGCGGATCTACTACATCAGCAACCCCGCGCTCGGGCTGTGGTCGAGAGCGTGAGAAAAGAGAAGTCTAAGGACACCTCATCCGCCCCTTTGGGGCACCTTCTCCTCAAGGAGAAGGCTTTCTCCGTGCAGTGGTTATTGGAGAAAGCTGTACTCTATAACCGCTAAACTGTGTAAGGCTTCCCCCTCCGCGGGGAAGCTGTCAGCGCAGCTGACTGATGAGGGGATACACGAAATGGGAAGAGACTTTATAGAAAGAATTATCGATCTGCACACCCATTCGACCGCCTCCGACGGTTCGATGAAGCCCGCGGAGCTCGTAAAGCACGCAAAAGACGCGGGACTCTCGGCCGTCGCGGTCTCGGATCACGATACGGCGGACGGCGTGCGGGAAGCGCTGGCAGCGGGGAAGGCCTGCGGCATCGAGGTAATCCCGGCGATCGAGCTCTCCGCGGCGTCCGAAACCGAAACGCACATCCTCGGGTATTTCATCGACCCGGCGTCGAAGATCCTCGCGGATGCCGTCGGCCATATCCGGACGGTCCGGGTCGAGCGGATCGGAGAGACCTGCCGGATGCTCGGCGAACACGGGATCGACGTGACGCTCGACGAGGTGAAAGCCCTCGCCGGGGGCGGGATCCTCTGCCGCGCGCACATCGCCCGCATCATGACGGACAAGGGCTATTCCGAGAGCCCGAAAGCCGCGTTCGCCGAGTGGCTCAACGTCGGACGGCCGTGCTATTCCGACGCGCAGGCGCTGACCGATACCGAAGCCGTGAAGCTCATCCGCGACTGCGGAGGCGAGGCGTATCTCGCGCACCTGCACCTCACGAAGAAGCCGCCGGACGTCCTCGACGCCTTTGTCGCCCGGCTCGCGTCGGAGGGCCTATGCGGGATCGAAGGTTATTACACGGACTACACGCCCGCCATGGAGCGGGAAT
>Ga0129306_1003989_pt1 | contig 10148 bp, 9 predicted proteins | sample P827metagenome_FD_94438 | JGI IMG/M metagenome (GOLD analysis project Ga0129306, IMG submission 94438) | Capybara group fecal microbial communities from Wisconsin, USA - P827 metagenome | ecosystem: Host-associated > Mammals > Digestive system > Large intestine > Fecal | place: USA: Wisconsin... | reverse complement strand
GCGGGGAGAGCGTCACGGTGATGAAAGTGGAGGAGGGGCAGCTGACGGTACAGCGGCCGGGGCAGAAAACCACGCAGACCCTGGCCGTGGGCGCGGGCGTGTTTGACGGTATTAAAATCGGCCACGGCTGGGTGGAAAGTCCCGGCCGGTCGGTTAGCGAGACGGCAACGGTCTTTGCGTCGGTGACGCAGCGTGAGCTGGATAACGCCACCCTCAACCAGCTGGCGCAGAGCGGAAGTCACCTCCGGCTGTACTCGGCGCAGGATGCGGCGCGCACGACGGAGAAGCTGTCGCGGCATACCGCCTTCAGCGTGGTCTCAGAGCAGCTGAAGGCCCGATCCGGCGAGACGGACCTGGATGCGGCCATTGCGCAGCAGAAGGCCGGACTGCATACCCCGGCAGAACAGGCCATTCACCTGGCCATCCCGCTGCTTGAGAGCCAGGACCTGACCTTCTCCCGGCCCCAGTTGCTGGCGACGGCAATGGAAACCGGGGGCGGGAAGGTTTCGATGGCGGACATCGACACGACCATTCAGGCACAAATCAGGTCGGGGCAGTTGCTGAATGTACCGGTGGCGCACGGCTACGGCAATGACCTGCTGATTTCCCGTCAGACCTGGGACGCCGAAAAAAGCATCCTGACCCGGGTGCTGGAAGGTAAAGGCGCGGTGGCCCCCCTGATGGACCGCGTGCCGGCCAGTCTGATGACGGACCTGACCGCCGGACAGCGGGCGGCGACCCGGATGATTCTGGAAAGCACGGATCGGTTCACGGTGGTTCAGGGGTATGCCGGGGTGGGGAAAACCACCCAGTTCCGGGCAGTCATGAGTGCCATCAGTCTGCTGCCGGAAGAGACCCGTCCGCGCGTCATCGGTCTGGCGCCGACGCATCGCGCGGTCGGGGAAATGCAGAGTGCCGGCGTGGAGGCGCGCACGACGGCGTCGTTCCTCCACGACACGCAGCTGCTGCAGCGCAATGGCCAGACACCCGATTTCAGCAACACCCTGTTCCTGCTCGACGAGAGCTCGATGGTGGGGCTGGCCGATATGGCAAAAGCCCACTCCCTCATCGCCGCCGGCGGTGGACGGGCGGTGCCCAGCGGGGATACCGACCAGCTGCCGCCCATCGCGTCGGGCCAGCCGTTCAGGCTGACGCAGCAGCGCAGCGCCGCCGACGTTGCCATCATGAAAGAGATTGTGCGCCAGGTACCTGAGCTGCGACCGGCGGTCTACAGCCTGATTGAGCGGGATGTGCACCGCGCCCTGACCACCATTGAGCAGGTCACGCCGGAGCAGGTGCCGAGAAAAGAAGGCGCCTGGGCGCCGGGCAGTTCTGTGGTGGAATTCACACAGAAGCAGGAAAAGGAGATAGAAAAGGCACTGAGCGAGGGGAAAACCCTGCCGGAAGGTCAGCCCGCGACGCTCTACGAGGCGCTGGTGAAGGACTATACCGGACGGACCCCGGAGGCACAGTCGCAGACTCTGGTGATCACCCATCTGAATAAGGACCGGCGGGCGCTGAACAGTCTGATCCATGACGCACGGCGGGAGAACGGGGAAACCGGCAAAGAGGAAATCACCCTGCCGGTGCTGGTCACGAGTAACATCCGTGACGGTGAACTGCGCAAACTGTCGACCTGGACGGCTCACAAGGAGGCGGTGGCGCTGGTTGATAACGTATACCACCGTATCAGCAAAGTGGATAAGGATAATCAGCTGATCACCCTGACAGACAGTGAAGGAAAGGAGCGATTTATCTCACCCCGGGAGGCATCGGCAGAAGGCGTCACGCTCTATCGTCAGGAAAAGATCACCGTGTCTCAGGGGGACCGAATGCGCTTCAGCAAAAGTGACCCGGAGCGCGGCTATGTGGCCAACAGTATCTGGGAAGTGCAGTCTGTTTCGGGTGACAGTGTCACGCTGTCTGATGGCAAAATCACCCGTACGCTGACCCCGAAGGCGGAGCAGGCACAGCAGCATATCGACCTCGCCTACGCCATCACCGCCCACGGCGCCCAGGGGGCCAGCGAGCCGTATGCCATCGCGCTGGAAGGGGTGGCCGGTGGCCGGGAACAGATGGCCAGCTTTGAGTCTGCCTATGTGGCTTTATCCCGCATGAAACAGCATGTTCAGGTCTACACCGACAACCGTGAGGGCTGGATAAAGGCCATCAAGAATTCACCTGAGAAAGCGACGGCGCACGATATTCTTGAACCCCGTAACGACCGGGCGGTGAAAACAGCCGATCTGCTGTTCGGGCGGGCAAGGCCACTGGATGAAACCGCCGCGGGCCGGGCAGCCCTGCAGCAGTCCGGTCTGGCACAGGGAAGTTCACCAGGAAAATTCATTTCTCCGGGGAAAAAGTACCCTCAGCCGCATGTGGCGCTGCCGGCATTTGATAAAAACGGGAAAGCCGCCGGTATCTGGCTCAGCCCGCTGACCGATCGGGACGGACGGCTGGAGGCTATCGGCGGAGAGGGACGAATTATGGGCAATGAAGACGCCCGGTTCGTGGCGCTGCAGAACAGCCGCAACGGAGAAAGCCTGCTGGCCGGGAATATGGGGGAGGGCGTCAGAATGGCCCGCGACAATCCCGATACCGGGGTGGTGGTGCGGCTGGCCGGTGATGACCGCCCCTGGAACCCCGGGGCGATGACCGGCGGGCGGGTATGGGCTGATCCGGCGCCGGTGGGTCCGGTACCGCAGGCCGGGGCTGACATTATCCTCCCGCCAGAGGTTCTGGCGCAGCGGGCGGCAGAAGAACAGCAGCGCCGCGAAATGGAAAAACAGGCGGAACAGACTGCCCGGGAAGTGGCCGGGGAGGCGCGTAAAGCCGGCGAGCCGGCGGACCGGGTGAAAGAGGTTATCGGGGACGTCATTCGCGGACTGGAGCGTGACCGGCCGGGTACGGAGAAAACGACGCTACCGGATGATCCTCAGTTCCGGCGCCAGGAGGCGGCGATTCAGCAGGTGGCCTCAGAAGGTCTGCAGCGTGAGCGTCTGCAGGCTGTGGAGCGGGACACGGTTCGTGACCTTAACCGCGAGAAAACACTCGGGGGCGACTGACGCGCCTGCGGCTTGTCTGCTCCGGCAGCCTCCCCGATTGAAATCGGGCAGTCTGCCGGAGCGCTAAAAGGAAAAAAAACATGAGAGCACAACACACATTTCCAGGCGCGACAGACAGCTGGCTTCAGCGCCTGCTGACCTGGACTCCGGGACAAACGGATATGATTAAAACGGTCGCACTGGTACTGATGGTGACTGACCACACCGGCTTACTGCTGGCCGGAAACAATGAAGTGATGCGCCTGCTGGGACGTGGTTGTTTTCCGCTGTTCGGTCTGGCATGGGGAATGAATCTGGCACGGCACGCGGAAATACGCCAGTCTCAACTGAACAGCCTGTGGGGCTGGGCGCTGGTCGCCCAGGTGTCGTTTATGCTCATCGGGTACCCGTGGTATACCGGGAATATTCTGTTCGCCTTTGCCGTTACGGGCCAGGTCCTGCGGTGGGTCAGCCAGCCGTCCTGGTATTACACCCTCCCGGCGGCTGGACTGCTTGTCACCTGGATACCCCTGTCGACCGCCAGCTACGGCATGGCCGGAGTGGGTATGCTCACCGCCAGCTGGCTGCTTTGTCGCGCACAGCATGCACCGGAACGGCTGGGATACGGGGTGCTGTGGGCCCTCATGGTGTTGCTGATGAATATGAATGACCTGAGTGAATCAGTGGCCGGGCTGGCGATTGCTCTGCTGGCGCTGATGGTGTGCTCATCTGCCGGAGAGCGTGTGAAACGCTTCTGGCCACGGCAGTTCTTCGTGATGTTCTATGCCGTTCACCTGGCGGTACTCGGTATTGTCGTCTCGATGTAAAAAAAAACCGGACACAGGTCCGGGGGGCGGGCACATTGCCCGTAAACGTGACAAAGGGGACATCATCGTTGTGTCCACTGCATTGTGAGGTGAAACGATGATACCGTTAGCGTATCGTATAGCACAGACCTGTAGCTTTTATTGATATGGCCCCTTATGAGTGAAGAAAAACGCCCTGTACTGAGCCTGAAACGAAAACCGGCGGAGAACAGTACGGCTCCCGCAGATACAACCCCTGCTCCTGGTGTGGTGCGCCGAAAGAAGGTCGTGGTGGTCTCGTCCCCGCCAGCCTGGAAGGCAAAAAAAGAGAAACTTGAGAAGGTTAAACAAGCGGCCGAAGCCGCCGCGCGCAACGCTGCGCCGGTGCCGGTTAAAGCAGTAAAGACGCCACCTCCGGTGCGTTATCTTCGCCTGCTGCCGCCGGAACAGGCCATTATGACGCTGAAGGCATTCTGGCCACAGCTGTTCGACGGAAACTCACCCCGTCTGCTGGCGACGGGCATGCGCGAGCAGCTGTTTGCCGACATTGTGAACCGCGACCTGCCGCTGTCGCATAAACAGGTCATTAAGTGCCTGAAGAGTCTGACCCGGTCTGCGGGCTATCTGTCCCGGATGAAGGTGGGGGCCTCCCGCTATGACCTGCAGGGAAATGCTGTGGCCACCGTCACTGCTGAAGAAGCTCAGTACGCCAGTGAGCGCATGATGAAGGAGCTGCTGCGAGCTGAACGAAAGATGAGTCAGACCCTTTAATTATATTTACCCAATCCTGATAATTATACCTGGGAATCCTCAGCTAATAGATGGAACGAAAATTAGCTGAGGGTATGCCTGAAATAGCAACAGGTATTCATTTTATATTTGCCGCATTACAGGCTGCGGCATCATAACTGTCCGTGCAGACAGATTCTGGATGACGATGACTGAAAAAATTATTGCTCTCGTAGATTATGAAAATATTGGTACACTTGAAAGTGTCCGTCTGTCCCGTTATGAACGTCTTATTTTATTTACCGGGCCTCAGCAGGAGTTTATACGTTTTCCAGCTGTAACGTATGCAGGTGATATATCGATAAGCGTATTCCAGGTTGCGAATGTGTCAAAAAATAATGTGGACTTCCATCTGGTGTTTGAGCTGGGAAGACTTAGCGCGACTGCGCCGAAAGAGACGATATTCCATATTATCTCGAATGATAAAGGCTATGATGGCGTCATTGCCGGGCTATGCAGGGCGGGGAGACGATGTTGCCGTATATCATCACCTTGCTCTGCAGAGAAACCGAAGGCGGCATCTATGGTAATCAGTAACGATGAAGTGCTGCACCTGACCGATAAAGTCCAGTCATTAAGTAAAAAATCTGCAGGGAACCGCCCGGCGAATACTTCATCCCTGATGAATTATATTAAATCCCTGTCCGGTAATACAAAAGGCATGGCGCTTTATGGTCGCGTTAAAGAGGAATTAATCAGGCGTGGTGTGATTGCGGTGTATGAGAAAACAGTGGTCTGGCGATAATGAAATTAAGACGGCTGTGAATGTTATTTTTATCTAAAAAGGAATCAATATGTTCAGATATTTCATTCTGCGCCCTGAGCAGCAGTTATTCTGTTATTTATACGGCTGCGCGCTGGCACTGGTTCAGATGGTTTTATTTTCTCCTGTATCCCGGGCAAGCGGATTTTATCTGGTTGCGTTATCTGTCGCGCTGTTCTGGGCAGGCCTTGCCCTGTACACCCGGCACATCGACCGGATGAGAAAGCCAGAGGTCTCACCGCTGGTCAGTATTCGCGACGGTATTCAGGTGGTGGCCGAGGTGCCGCGCCATGAAAAGGCCCGGCTGGAATGGGAAATCCTCCGGGATGATGAGATGTTTCGCCAGCAAAGGTGTGAGCTTACAGGCCTGACCGGACGGGTTATCAGCCGGGGGCTGTTGTATACGCCGGCGGTGATGCTGGTCGGTATCGGTATTCTCGCCTGGGGTTCCCCACAGGATGCCATCCGGCTGATTAATGCTCTTCGTAATATGCCTGCTGCGGAACTGGTGCATCAGATTGGTTTTGTCCTGTGCCACTTCCTGCAGGTTAGCGTCATATCAGTTCTGATTGCTGATGTTGTAGCCGGGAGAGGACTGCCGAATGTATTTCGCCGCGCGTTGCTCGACAGGCTGCCGGCAGAGTTCTGCCTTATCAGAAGAGGGACAGAAAGATGAGGAAGACGACAGGAAAACGCATCGGGAAAGAAAGGAACATCAGGGAATAAAATACATGGCAAAGATATTAATGATGGCGGGCAGTACCGTTGTTGTGCTGAGTTTGCTGGGATTTCTGGTGCTGCTTCTGAAAGGACGCGCAGTAACGAAGACTTCCCCGGTTCTGAGGTCACTGAAAGCCCTGGGTATTCGCCCCTCAGAGGCTGAGCAACGGTTGTGTCGCCAGCGGGTCTGGGTGGGTAATGACACACTGATGACGCCACGGGAACAACATTTTTTCCGGGCATTGCTGAGGCATACCAGCCGAACACGCTGGCTGTTGTGTCCTCAGGTCCGGGTGGCAGATATTGCCACACTCTCTCCCCATATCCGGCCACGATCCCGGACCTGGTGGCAACTCTTCCGGATGGCATCACAGTGGCACTGCGATGTGGTCATCGTTGACATCCATACCTTCGCTATCATCGGCGCAGTTGAACTGGATGATGCCTCACACCAGAAAAAACACCGTATCCGGCGCGATATTCTGCTGGAAGAGGTTCTGAGGCAGGCCGGCATTCCACTACTACGCGATCGGGATTCGGAGAGTCTGGTAAGAAAGGTCGTAGAGTTTCTGAAATACCGGGAAGCCGGTGCTGAAGAAAAATCCATAACCATTATGAAATCAACGACAAAGCATAGCGAACACAAGGAGAAAGAAAAATGATTATCGCCGCTGAAGTGAAACGTGATGAACAGGGGTACTGGACACATCCTGCGCTGGTACGAAGTGGCTGTGAAACTTCCGCAGAATTAAGTTACTGGCTCAGAACCCATAAACTCCAGTGCTTTGTGATGACAATGCGCGATGAAGCGCCTGAAGCTTTCGCTGCCGGATTTACGGATGAAGCCCCGGATGCCCGTGGCTGGATACCGGAGCCACCGGATGATGATGGCTGGTTTCTGGGATCTGTCCACGATACCGGCGACGGACCCGTCTGCTACTGGTTTCGTCATACCACAAAATCCTGACGCCTCCGCATCGCGTCGTTGTCCAACCCCGGGAACGGGGAAAAGCCAGTTTCCCCGCTCCCGGCGTTTCTTAAACACCCGTTAAGGAAATACTGTGAAAAAAATGAACCGTACGCTCCGCAGATGTTGTCTGTACGGGCTTATCAGCCTGTCTTTGTTTGCACCAGTTCCGGCCGTGTATGCCGCCAGCATCGAGACGGGGTATTCGCCGGAAGGAACGGCTCTGCAGCTGGTCCTGAAGACTATTAATTCTGCACAGCAGGAAATCCGGCTGATGGGCTATTCCTTCACCTCACCCGAAGTCGCCGGCGCGCTTGTCAGGGCAAAACAGCGTGGTCTCGATGTGAAAGTGGTACTTGACTGGAAAGCCAACAGCGCGAAAGGGAGTGCAGGTGTGGCGGCGATGAATCTGCTGGCCAATGCCGGTATTCCTGTACGAACCGTCAGCCAGTTTAAAATCATGCACGACAAGGTGATCATCACTGACGGCCGAAACGTGGAAACGGGGTCGTTCAACTATTCCCGCGCCGCTGATCGGGTCAATTCAGAGAATGTGCTTGTCGTATGGGATGTTCCAGTCGTAGCTCAACGCTATCTGCAACACTGGTCGACCCGCTGGTCGCAGGGGACGGACTGGGAACGGGCTTATTAATGCTCCTCAGACATAAAACGAGCATCAATACGGTTTACTTACGCCCATGCTAAAGCACCTGGTCCACCCGTCGCTCGTATCTTATCTCTTAAGCCTTGCCCCTGAAGGTACTCACTTTTAGTTCAGGATGGGGCTACTCTCCCTCTCTCTTAAATGAGGACGTAGGCATCTCATTCAGTTGAAATTTGTACGCCAATACAAATTACAATTTTAGAAAGAAACTCTTGCAAATTGAAAGTAAGTTATTGATTTGCAGGATCTGAGAGTTCTGTAGTATCCTCCGTTCCGAAGACATTTCTGAGGTGTCAGGAGAGCGATAAATGTCACGTTCAGCAGATAAAACCACTTCCTCTACGAATGCAAAACGTGCATACCGGAAAGGTAAGCCAATGTCTGCCAGTGAGAGACAGCTTGCCGCAATTGCGCGGAAACGCGAAACTCATAAAGAAGTTAAGGTTTTTGTAAAAAACCCACTAAAGGACGTGATGATAGCGGTTTGTGAAGAAGAAGGTCTGACACAAGCCCAGTTTATCGAGAAACTCCTCGAGCGCGAGCTTACAGAACGCGGTCTTATAGATGTAAAGACTTCACATTCTTGATCATGTTTTTATTGAGTGCTAGATTGTTGATGGTCTGAATAATTTTGGGTGTGCCACGCCGTAAGGTGGCAGGGAACTGGTTCTGATGAGGTATCTACCCGGGACCAGAAAAGCAAAAACCCCGATAATCTTCTTCAATCTTGGCGGAAGGAAAAGATTAACGGGGCCTTCATAAACTGCATAGAACGTGTTGCTCTATGCAGGGAGTATATGTACATTCTCAGAAAACTTCAAGATCAGGTTCTGTGTCATTCGCTCCTTCCGTGCAACATAAGCGCAGGAAGCGGTGACTGATCATAACCAACAAAGCTCACGCAAGTATGTTCAGGTAAACAATCCTGAACCTGTTTTCACGGTTCCCCAGGACTACACTCCCTGGCCTTTCTCGCTGAAACTTATGGTAAAAGCCAATGGTTTCACTGAAAGTTTCAGTTTTGATATCGCATCAGCGATGTCGCGTAGGGATGGAATACGAAAACGTAAACCCCCATTTTTGCGCCGCCGAGCGATGAATGCGTTGCTCATGGCGATGTGTTTTTATTACGATCCCCTGTCAAATAAAGTTCTGCGCTCACTCAGAGAGATTGCCCTGGAGTGCGGACTTGCAACTAAATCTCTTTCTGGCGAAGTGTCCATTACACGAGCAATCAGGGCAATGGAATCGCTGGAAAAAGATTTTGAATTTGTTGCCTGCTCATCGGATTGCTATTCAATTGCTGAGATTTTTTTCACCCCTAAGCTGTTCGAATTTCTTGGCGTATTTCCACTCTCTCTGAGCGAAGCCAGACTGAAGTGTCTGGCCGCCAAAAACAGCGGCAGGGAGAGTGCAGATGAGTAATGCGCACAATCCGCAACACTGGAGTCAGCTGGATACGGAAGAACAGATCCGTTTCTGGCAGGGGGTAGAGGACGGCCATGTGGCATCTTTTCTGGTTTCCCCGGAGAAGAAATCTACCCGTCGCCGGCGCGGCGAGCACTCCACAAAACCCAAATGTGAAAACCCGACCTGGTTTCGACCGGAGCATTACAAAAAACTGGGTGGCCAGCTGGGGCACGCCTATAACCGTCTTGTTCAAAAAGATCGCACCACTGGTGAGGTGCGACTGCGTATGCACGTATCGCTTCATCCGCTGTACGTCAGGGAACGCCGTCGAGCTGGCCGCCGGTATGGCTTCCGGCCGGAAAAGCAACGTCTGCTGGATGCTATCTGGCCAGTGCTGATCAGCTTCTGTGATGCCGGCAAGCTGACGGTCGGTATGTGTATTTCTCGTCTGGCAAAAGAACTCAGCCAGAAAGACAGTTATGGAAAAGTTATTCCGGAAACAGAGGTAACAGTCTCACGTCTGTCCCGGTTGATTGACGAACAGGTTCGTTTTGGTGTCCTGGCTGTATCTGAAGAAAATAGCTGGGACAGGGAATCCCGTACCTGGCTTCCTAAATACGTCTATATCACCGCGTTAGGGTTTCAGATGCTGGGAGTGGATCTGGAAAAACTTGATGCGGAACAACAAAAAAAGCTCCGGCAAAGCGAAGAGCGTCGTCGTCTTATCGAGGAGGGGATTCTGCGTGAAGATGAGGAGATCTCCCCGCGTGCAGCACGTGAGCGCTGGTACCGTCAAAAAACTCTCGATGCACTGAGGTTCCGTCGGCAGCGTGGCGCCGAACGTAAACGAGCTAACCGCCTGGCCAGATATTCTCGTGAGCGCCAGATTCACGAAATGTCGCTTCATATCCTGAAGACAATGCCGGCAGACGAGGCTTACTGGTGTACAACGGAGCGGCTGCAGCAGCTGGCCATTCAGAACCTG
>Ga0129306_1003988_pt1 | contig 10149 bp, 10 predicted proteins | sample P827metagenome_FD_94438 | JGI IMG/M metagenome (GOLD analysis project Ga0129306, IMG submission 94438) | Capybara group fecal microbial communities from Wisconsin, USA - P827 metagenome | ecosystem: Host-associated > Mammals > Digestive system > Large intestine > Fecal | place: USA: Wisconsin... | reverse complement strand
TCATAGTCTCCTTGAAAATCTCACGGTCCTCACCGCGTTCAATAGCATCAAGGTTTACACCAATAACCTGAACACCGTATTTATCAAGAACGCCGGCCTTGTTCAATTCCATAGCCATGTTCAAACCAGTCTGACCACCAAGGTTAGGAAGCAGGGCATCAGGACGTTCCTTTTCAATAATCTGAGAAAGACGCTCAACATTAAGCGGCTCAATATAAGTAGCATCTGCCATAACCGGGTCAGTCATAATAGTAGCCGGGTTAGAGTTTACAAGCACAATCTTGTATCCGTTTTCGCGCAGAGCCTTACAAGCCTGAGTTCCCGAATAGTCGAACTCGCAAGCCTGACCAATAACAATCGGTCCCGAACCAATAATAAGTACTTTATTTATATCTGTGCGTTTCATAAACGTCTCCTTTACTGATTATATGTGCGAGTTTGTAAGCAACTTTAGTTGCGTCAAACTCGGTAAGGTGCGCTTGCGCACCGGCTTGATGTCTGTTCTCTTCATAATCTATATTACTCCTATAAAATGCATTTTAAGGAGGGGAAAGCCTTCCCCTCGCTCCCAAGCAAGTCGCTCCACGAAACGTCCCTGCCAGCAGTTCCGTTTCTCTCCGCTTTGTTGCTTGTCCGCTACCCCTTCTCCTAGAGGCTTCGCCCCTAAAACCCTGGGTATAAAAAAAGCGAGCCCTAAAAAGAACTCGCCATCAAATTCAAATAAAAACAGTATGAAATGTTTTATTCACCATGAGAATTAAAGCTTTCAAACATGTCTCAGTTTTCATACTGAGAGCACATATTATCATAAATTAAATTTTTGTGCTAGCAGGTAACATTTTTTCCTTTAAAATCAATTACTGATATTTTGCACACATCATATTTATTTGTTGCCTGAAACTTCCGCAGCTTCTATAATTTCGTTGAAAGACGGAATAAATCTTCCACTTGAAGAATAATGTTTGCACCAAGTCCGCAGTAATTATGCATATCAGGTGTTACAAGGTTTCCGAAGCGCAAAAATCCTGTTTCAAGACACATATGAATAAAAGCTACGTCAGAATTAATTCCTACAGCATCGCCTTCTGCAACATAAAAAGAAGCAAGGTACAATAATTTTACTGTGCGTAACGCATGGAAATTTAATTCATCTTTCCGGGTTTATTATAACAGTATGGCGTTTATAATTTAGATAGGAGATTTTTGTGTCACGGACTATTCATAATAAATTTCTTAACTACGACAAACTGATTAATGACAAGGAATTTATAAAATTATACTGCCGAAGAATATCGCATAAAATCTCTTGGGAAGAATATGAAGGTTCTGAGGAAATTGCAGTAAAGAACATGCAGTACCTTAAATATTTGGAAATGCATCATCATAATTTTTTAGCACTGCTTTCAATGTTTACTTTTTGTTTAGAAATATATTACAAAGGTTATAATGAAGAAGGTACAAATTTTAAAAGATATTGTGCTGCATTAGAAGCGTTACAAGATGCAATAGACAATTCATATAAAGGAATTGAACAGGGTGATTTTCTATTTCATCTTTATAATTATAAGTTCATGCATGACGACGCTTTAGCATGTCTTCAGAATTATAAAAATGCTATTGCAAAAGCAAAAAACGAAGTTCCTTTTCTTGTTCAGGAATGTGAAAAATATTTTTCTATAGCATTTGAACAGGTAAAAAAAGATTTTCCTACATTTGCAAATGAATTTGAAAAAGATTTTGAGTCTATAACAGGAGATGCACACGCAAATGATATTACCGATGAAGATATTAAAAAATTTATGGCAAATCTGGAAAAAATAAACCGTCAATTAGAAAATTAATAACGTTGATAACACACCGTTATTAACGCTTATAACGCATCATTCTTCCGGTTTTGATGCATGATGAATAAGAGCATCAAAGGGGAAAAGGATAACCTTGCAAACTAACCATGAAGCAAGCCCAAGTGGTGTACCAATTGTATAACCGGCTGTAATGCCTCTGTTAACGCCTACCCCCCAACCATATTTCCATGAATAAGAATCTTTAGGTGTATACGAATTAGTAAAAGTATTTGTTGCAATCACATGGATTTCTTTTTTTCCTGTATATTCGTTTGTTATGCTTTCTGCGTAAGTTTGTGTAACGGCAATATCAGTTTTATAAAAACGTTTATAGTATTCACTGTACGCAGAATGTGGCTTTAAATTATATTTTAACTCATTTGCGTCTTCCCAATGAAATTTTGCATCCGGAATAGAATTTATCGGTAAGTAAGAGCGAGAATCCTGAGCAAGATATTCTCTAAAAGGATGTATAAAACAGGCTCCTGCATTATCTACAAAAGGGTATAAAATTGATAAAGCAAAGCTTCCTGTCCCGACAACAGCAACTTCACCAGAAATCAGAAACGCTCTTGAAATTTCTGAAGAAGCCGGCTCGTATTTTACCTCTACAGTTTCTATATCTACAAAAAGTCTCTCATCATGGACTTTGTTATTTTTTGAACTGTCAAATTTTTGAATTTCTTTTCCGTTGCGACGGATAGTTGTTATAGAAAAACCAGAAGCGGGAATCTGTATGTTTGTCTTTTCCGCAAGCTTTTGTATGCCAGGCATAATGTCGGTATCTACAGCAAGTTTTCCATCGCAATAACGGCTTTCTTTCATACTGATAAGCTGTTCATCTTCGTAGAAACGCTGAGTTTCAGTAGTGTATACATGGGATGAACTTGCACAGGAAATATAAAAAAGACAGGAAAGTAAAACTGATATAGCAATTAATGTTGTCCCTACATATTTCATTTTATTCTCCGCATAATTTCCCTGCCCCGGGTTTATCGTGCAACTTTAACAATTACGGTATGTTCAGTTTGCAAAATCTTATTATCTGATGATAAAACACAGAATTGCATAGTTACAGGACTCTTTATAGGACTGATTCTTAAAACATCTTCATCATGCTTTAATGTATTAAACCATTTTATAAGTAAAAGTTGTCTGGCAGAACATGCTGTTATTGAAAGTGTTTTATCCGGTGGAATTTGAAGCAGGTTTTGTTTTTGTAGTCTTTCAAGATTGGAGCACGGTTTTACCTTATATTGATACGGTCTGAACATTCCAGGAGAAGAACGATACCACTGTAAATGTTCATTTTCATCCTCATTCGGATTATCCGGATTCAGTATCTCAGGGAATAAATTACCTGGTGTGGTAAAAATATATTCAGTTTCATCTTTTTCTAGGATTGAAGATTTACCAGTATCTTCGAAATCAGTGTAAAAAAAATATTCTTTTCCGCCGTTTTCTACGATCGTAGATTTATTCCAGTTGATTGCAACAGTTTTTGTAGACTGATTTATAAAGCTGATTTCAAACCGGCTGAATTTATGTTTTTTTCTGGAAGGAATTCCTTTTACTTCTACGATTAATGGCGGTTCTGAAACATCATATACAGAGCGTGTAACTTCATATTCTTTATGAATTTTAGGATACGAAGCACATCCTGGCAGAAAAAACAATAATAAGAAGCATAACGCTATTCTGGACGCCATTATGGCACTTTGATTTGAACTATTTACGATTTTCATTTTCCAGATACTTCCGCAGCTTCTATAATTTCTTTGGAAGACGGCATAAATCTTCCACTGGATGAATAATGATTGCGCCAGTATGGAGCTTCCAGTGTGCTGATTGTGACGCCAGTTCTTGGTCCTTCACTTGCAGCATTTATAAAAATATGTTTGCCGTACCACGGACCTTCACCTTCATAGCGTCCAAGATATATTCCTACATGACTTACTTTTCCATAAGTGCGGAAGAACAGCAGATCCCCTGGTTCACTTTCAGAAAAAGGAATTTTTACAGAACTTTCGTACTGCGCATAGGCTGTGCGTGGTAAATCAATATCCACTCCTTTTTTTGCCGAATATTGGACAAAAGATGAACAGTCAAGTCCTCTCTCAGGATTTTCGCCGCCTAAAACATAAGGCGTTCCATGAAGGCTCAGGCTGTAATTTATAAAGTTCTGCCGTATTGCAGAAGCCCTTGCTACACTCATGCTTTTATAATCAAATGAATAAGTCTGATTTTTGGGCAGGACACTTCTTTTATGCTTATAATACTTAAATTTTGATTTTTTCTTGAACTGTGCAAGCAGATTATCAATGTTTATATTTCGTTTAAGAGCCAGTTTTTTGACTATAAGCCACTTGTGTTTTATAAAAGAAGATGTATTCTGCTTTGCTTCTAAAGTTTTTGAACGAATCGTTTTTGCAGTTCCGTTTTTTATAATTGCATTGCTTAACTGGCTGTCTATATTTTCAAACTGACCTTTTGCGCCCGGAAAAATTGAATCAATATTATCGATAAATGCCGTTTGAACGGTAGAATAAATTTCGCGGAGGTTGATGTCAAAAAAATAAACAACAGCGAAAATTGCTATAATCCATAAAAGGCAGCATTTTATTTTTTCTTTCATCAAAATCCCCCGCAAAGAATAAGTTATGAACGAAAAATAATTCCGCACACAATTTGCGCTAGTGTTTTACCACCTTAAAGAATACTATCAATGCTATTGGAATTACAACAGTTGCTGCAGTGGCAATTTTTGCAATTAGCCTGTAGAGCTTATTACCTTTTACGAATTTTTTAATGAGAAAACCAAGTCCAAAACTTGGAAGAGCTAAAATAATAGTCAGTAATACAGACTGAACAATAGGTAACCCGGTGAGCCCCCATACAAAATATACAGGAATACCTATTAATCCAATACCATATAAAAAAAGTACGGGAAGTCCACCAATAAAAATCGAAAGAATAAGGGTTGAGATAATATTTCCAAAAGAATCAGATAAACCTCTATACGACCAGTAAGAAGCAAACCACAGGAAAAATGAAGCGTAGCATACAAACATTAATTTAGTTGAAAGTTCGTTACTTATTCGTAATTCAAATCTGGCCTTTTTTTCTTTCTCCTTTTTGATTTTTTCCTGTTTTTGCTGTTCAAGCCATCTGGCTTCGGCGGCCTTTCTTGCGGCTTCCTGCTTTTTTGCTTCTGCAATACGCCTTTCTTCTGCGGTTTTTTGTTCTGCATCTCTTTGTTTTTGTTGATTTACAGAAAGAAATTTAACCTGAGCTTTTCCAAAGTACAATTTTTTTTCCGTCGCAATTTGAACGACTCGAATCATAGGAATAGAATCATCACAATAATCCTTCGGCCGGGTGTATTTTACGGTTTCTTCAAATGAATTATAATGATGACCTGCTTTTAAATAATTTTTAACCAATCTAGCGGCAATTTTTATTTTCCCTTTTGTTTGATATAGAAGAGTGATTACTAATGATCCTGTAGGATAATAGTCAGATTCATTTTCAACCCGATCAATTTCTATAGTAACTTCTTTATCATCTTTAATAGTGTATCTTGCACCTTTGATACTAATTTCTGGAATGCAGCTATTATTTGCAGCAAGAAGTTTCTGTCCTTTAAAGTATTTTCCCCATTCTTCGCCATCTATAATTTCATAACCAAACACACCCATAGGATAATGATAAAAATTTTCTGAATGAACGCAACGTCCTTTGCCATCAGCTGCATCCACTTCATACAACTTTAATTCCGCTTCATACACGGCATCATAATCAAATTCTTGCTCATTTTCATAGACAAAATTCGCATACTTTCCTAACTCAAAACTGCCATTTTTACCAAGTGTAAAATAATCACTCCGATTCCAATTAATAACTTTTTCTGTACCAAACTCTTTAAGAGTAAGTTTTAAATATAACGAAGCAGAACCTTTTGCGTTATTTATAGGTTTTAATTTATTAAAAACATCGATGTAACTGTAGTATTTTTTTTTATTGTTGTTAGTCCTGTACCAACTCCTTGATATACCTCTATGGTCAAATGATCCGCCAAATTCTGTTGCTGCTCCTTTCTTTCCATAATATCCATAAAAATCTTTATAATATGTGTCATCAAATGTATTTACAGTATCTATTTTAGTCCAGGCAACAGTATATCCTTCATCCCCATTATCGGACCTGTCATAATTGCCATATGTACGTTCTTCCAGAGTTAGATAAACATTATAAGAATCAAGTCTGTCAGGAGGTGCTTTCTTCAGCAATAAAGTGAAATTTTTATCTTCGATATTTTTACCCTGTTTAAGAAAAAAATCCTTTGACTGATATCGACAACACATGAGACCATCATAACCCTCCCGAGAAATGGTAACACCCGAAATTTTCATACCTGGTTTATATTCGGGTCTTCCCCAATAAGTAATCCCTGTAGCAGAATCTTCTTTTTCTACAAACTGGTCAGGAAAATCTTCCTGAAAATAATAGACACAAAAATGCAAAGGACCAGAACCTTTTGGTGTCTTATTAAGTAAAGAATTTACATGAACTACTAATTCAGCGTTGCCGTCTTCTATACTTTTTTCATCAGGATATTCTTTTACCTCACATTGTCCTAATTTATATTCTCTTGTGCCGCCGGTTGCTTCTCGTACTTTTACCTCTAATTCTTTACCTTCTTCATCCCATATTTTGCGTGTAACAAACATACCACACTTATCTTCAAGGTCTTCTCTTGCAATTTCCTGCTCTTTCTGTTCTTTTACTTCAGTCTTGCGTTCTTCTTCCATGCGTTCATTGGACTTACGCAAACGGTCGTAGGCTTTCGCTTTTTCTCGTTCTGCATTAGCGCGTTCATATTCAGCATTAGCGCGTTCCCGTTCTGCATCTGCCTGTTCCCGCGCAGCATCGGCGGCTTCATAATATGCCCTTGCCTGGTCGTCAGCAGCTTCGGCAGCTATCAGGGCATTCTCTCTGTCCTTTGCGGCAGAAATTCCTCTAAGTTCGCAGGAACGGCTGCAATATTGCTTGTAGTTATTTGCACTCGAATCATTTACGTCGTATTGCTTTCCGCAGAATTTACATGCTGGCATGTTTTTCCCCTTTTAAATGAGATTTATAATTTCTTTTGTTGCACGGTCATTATCGGCGTCAGTTTTTGAGTTTTTTTCAATCTTAAAAATTGAATCACTTGCACTGAGCCATGACATGCCGATATTCTGGAATTTGTTATTCAAACTGCAAACAAATATATCGCTCTTGTTTTTGTATCGCTCAATAGCTGCCTCAAGAAGATTCCTCCTGTCGCAGCCAGAGAAGAAGGCAACTTTAAGCTTTTTATAATCTAAAAGAACTTCAAAATCGCTTTTTGTTCCCCAGATTGTTTTCTTGGCTTTGAGCTCAACTGCCCCTTTTTGTAAAAGAGTCTCATAAACATTATTAATTGTCGTTGTTTTTCCAACTTTACTTCCGCCTAACAAAACAATTATTTTCTTCATGCTCACCTCATATAATTTGTGTCCTAATCTAATGTTATATTCAGATTCTTGAATTGTAATGAGTGAGTTTTAATGAAATTTTCGTGAGTTACGCACAGATATTTTTGACTATAAATTGTTACCACTTTTTTTTTGAAACGAGGTTATATTTTTAAGTGTCTGGAATTATCTAAAGGATGCTCAGAGGCGAGCAGTGGAGTGAAACTGATAATCATGAAATTCCAAAAATGTACAGAGAATTAACCAGAAAATTTAAAAAGGACATTAAAAAGAAAGCCAGAGAAGAGAAAAAACGCAAAAAAGAAATAAGCCGTTTTAAGCTTGTAACTTCTACCACTCCACGCTGATTTCTGTGCCGGAGTCAATTTCGCTTTTTATTGTACAGGTGCCGCCAATTAGTTCTGCTCGTTTTTTCATAATTTCAAGACCATGGTGCAGAGTTTTGTCTACGATCTTCTGATCAAAACCTTTGCCGTCATCAATTATTAAAAGAGTTTTTCGCGCTGTTTTTGAATCAAGACGTAAAATGACGCTGACACTTTCGCATTGAGCATGGCGGAACGAATTATTTACTGCTTCTTTTATAATATTGTAAATATTGTCTTTTATTTTTGCATCTGCCGTACTGAAAGCCTGTGGATTTTGAATTAAAAGTTTAATATCCAGTTTTGTTGATTCCTTTAATGTAGTACAAAGTTCTGTAATATTCTGACAGAAATCTTTTTGAGAAGCCACGCTGTAAGTATTTAAGATATTTCTCACCAGTGTAAGATTTTCGCTTTGAATCTTTTTTATTGAATCGTAAAGTTCGCGCGCCTGCTCATCAGAGGCAATAAAAGGTTCAAGTTTTTCTGTAAAAATCTGTTCAGCCTTTGTGTTCTGACTTACGGTATCGTGCAAAGTCTGATAAAGAGCACTGCGCTCTGAATTCTGAATCTGAATTGTTGCTTCTTCAACGGCCTTGGTTACTTCGGACAAGTTTTTAAGGCGACGGTATTTTTCTTCTTTGTTTACTGCGTAACGCAAAAGAAAAATCATAATCACAAAAAGAACGCAAAACCCTGTAACTGTATAGATAAGAAGATTTTCGCCTGTAATATGAGATGAAGAATAAAGCTGAAAAAACTCATAGGCATAAAACTGAAATGTTTTAATATCATCTTCATTCATTGGCAGTGAAGAAAGTTCTTCGATTTTTAAAAAAGTAAATTCTGCTTTCTGATTATCCTTCAGCACAAATAAAGTATCATCCTGACTTTTTAAATCTAAAAGATTTTTGTAAAATTCAATTCTGGCAGTTTCTGAAAATCCGGCTTTGTAAAAATCCGTGTAAATTTCAGAAAAATCCTTTGCAAAAAAAGGTAGAGAAGAAATCAGAATAAAAACGAGAGCAAGATATTTTTTCATTTCAGCTTTTCATACAAAAATTTTTCAATCAGAAAATATAATCCATAGCCTGCAAAAACTGCAATCAGCTTATCCAGCGCATTTACAGGAATGCGCGATAAAAATGAAGATATGATTAATGGAATCTGCTGTCTTGTAAACACCATTGTAATATAACGGACTGAATTAAAATCAGGATAATCAAATTTATTAAAAGCATAGGTTGATATTACTGCACCAATTATGCTTACAAACACAACGCACAAAACATACACATAAAAAAGAGAAATAAAACTTATGCGATTGCGTTTTCTGTAAGCAACACGAACAACTAAAACCATTACAAAAACAGAAAGCACAAACAATGAACTGATAAGTTTTAAACCTTGCGGACTTTTTATTGCAGACATAACTGCAAAAACTACAACGCTTGCAATGCCTGACCATAAACCAATGAATGCCGCACTTATTGCAAAAATAGTGTCCATAAAAATAGGGCTTCCGATATTGCCAAAAAATGTGCTGAACGTGGAATTTAAAAAGCCAAAAAGAAAGCCTGCTGTCAGTTCAAACCACAGCGGATATTTTTTTAAGATTGATTTTGTTTCAAGCATATTTTTCCTTTGCCCGCCATAAAGGCTTAAGTCACTCTAACTAAAATTAAAGCTGGCCGAACATGTTAATCAGTTCTGTTTTATTTATAGTATTGGTTTTTGCATATATTGCAGAAAGATGATTTTCAACCGTTCGCTCAGTAATATTAAGCTGACCTGCAATCTGCGTATTCGGTAAATCCTGCTGAACGAATTTTAAAACTTCGCGTTCACGTTTAGAAAGCAAATCATAAACATTGTTTGTTGTAACAAGCACGGAACTTAAATAAGGGTCGATAAAACTGCAGCCTTTAGCAGCGGCATTTACAGCTTCAATTAAAACCTTTGATTCAGATGCTTTTGAAACATATCCAATAGCACCAACTTCCGCACTCAAAGCATTTCTGATATATGCCTGACCGGTATAGCTTGAAAACATTACGCTTTTTATATTTTTGCCGCTTTGGTTGATAAACTTAACAAGTTCAAAGCCCTGAATAGTTTCAGAAGTTTTTGCATTTGAAGAAAAACCAACATCTACAATGGCCACCGCAGGATTTGCCGATTCGCCTGACTCCGCAGGATTTTCACCAGTTTCCTGAAGCGGCTTATAAGATGAAATAACTTTTTTGGCATTTTCTATATTATCAGCTTCGCCAGCTATTCTATAAAGAGTTGAATCTGAAAAACAGGCAGCAAGCCCTTTTCGAAGCATGGCGTGGTCATCAAATATAAAAATATCCAGAGTATTCATGCATTAAATTTACAACGCAAAAAACAGATAAGTAAAGGGGGATTCTGGATATT
>Ga0129306_1003987_pt1 | contig 10157 bp, 7 predicted proteins | sample P827metagenome_FD_94438 | JGI IMG/M metagenome (GOLD analysis project Ga0129306, IMG submission 94438) | Capybara group fecal microbial communities from Wisconsin, USA - P827 metagenome | ecosystem: Host-associated > Mammals > Digestive system > Large intestine > Fecal | place: USA: Wisconsin... | reverse complement strand
TTGCAGGCTTCTCTTGCCTGGAAGAAAATATCCGGGTTCTGTGCGGAGCCCTTCTGGCTCGGATGGTTCGGGTTGAGCGCACGCGCTCTGAACTCGTTCAGGGCATCCTGGTCGATGAGATCCGCCAGGTCTTCATTCTCCCATACCTGGATTTTCTGGATCTCATGAGATGTACGGAATCCGTCAAAGAAGTTGATGAAGGGGATCTTGCCCTTGATGGCAGCCAGATGCGCTACGGGCGCCAGGTCCATGACTTCCTGTACGGAAGACTCGCAGAGCATGGCGCAGCCTGTCTGACGGCAGGCGTAGACATCAGAATGGTCGCCGAAAATGGAAAGTGCGTGGGATGCCAGCGCACGGGCGGAAACATGGAATACGCCCGGAAGCTGCTCACCCGCAATCTTGTAAAGATTGGGGATCATCAGAAGCAGGCCCTGGGAAGCGGTATAGGTAGCAGTCAGTGCGCCTGCTGCCAGAGAACCGTGAACAGCGCCTGCCGCGCCGCCTTCGGACTGCATCTCCGTGATCTGTACCGGCTGGCCAAACAGGTTCTTTCTGCCCTCTGACGCCCACTCATCCACATGCTCCGGCATAACGGATGACGGGGTGATCGGGAACATTGCAGCTACTTCGGTAAACGGATACGAAGCATGTGCCGCTGCCTGGTTGCCGTCCATGGTCTTCATTTTTCTTGTCATGGATTACCCTCCTTAAATATATAAAATGCTGATAGGATACTTACAATTGCGCTTATAGCGCCATGATAATTATAGACTATTTATATGCAAAAATGTACAGAAAATTTTCACAGTATTTCTGTATATTATTACAGTTTTTATAGTGATTGTTTATATATTGTCAATGTTCAGAAATGACTCTTTTTTCATTAGCAGTTCATCGATCCTGGACAGGTACTCGCCGACATTTTTTATATTCTCAAAACGCCTCACAATTTTGCTGTCCGGTTTGCCGGATTCCGGTCCCGCAGGTGCGGACCGCCCCGTCCCGGGGCCGTCTTCCCGGAGCCCATAGGTTACATACTTGGTAGAAGAACCTGCGCCGACCCCGATCACCGTATGCTTTTCCTCCATCATCAGAATGTTATAGATGCACTCTTTGCCCGGAGCAGCATATCCCACATTTTCACGGTTGCCCGCCATATTTTTCTGGCGGTACAGGTAATACGGGAGCAGGCCCATCCTTTCCGCGGATAATGCTCCCATGGCAGTCATGCGGCCGACCTCATCCATCCCGCCGGCATCCAGACCCTTCCGCTCTACTCCGCCCCAGGCTTTTCCCTCAGTAGAAAGACGGGAAGAACGCTTTACCGCAAGTGTGTGGACTGTCAGACTTTCCGGGTGAAGCTCCTCCACAATTTCAAGTGTTTTCCGGACGTCGTCTTCATTTTCCCCGGGGAGTCCCATGATCAGATCCATATTGATATTGTCAAAGCCGCAGCTTTGTGCCAGCCGGAAACTTTCCAGCGTCTGCTCCGCGGTATGGGCGCGTCCGATCAGATCCAGTGTTTTCTGCTGCATCGTCTGGGGGTTGACGCTGATCCGGTCTGTACCGTGGGCTTTGAGTACCTGCAGTTTGGCCTCGGTAATACTGTCAGGACGTCCCGCTTCCACGGTGAGCTCGCACAGATCCTTCATAACTGATGGACCCATAATCTCTTCCGTCATTGTCAGCAAACGGTCCAGCGCTTCCGCGGAAAGTGCCGTAGGCGTTCCGCCGCCTATATAAATTGTCTGAAGCCTTCTCCGGTCCGGATCCGCATCCATCCAATGCCGGATCTGCCGCAGCTCTTTTCCCATGGCATCCAGGTATTCCCCCACTCTTTCTTCCCACATGGCGAGCGGATTGGAAGTAAAGCTGCAGTAAAGGCATCGGGTGGGGCAGAACGGAATGCCGATGTAAATGCTGAATCCGCCGCGAAACGCCTGCCTTGGCCCAAGTCTCCCCAGAACTGTCTTTTCCTGCTCATAAATCCTGAACATCAGGTCTGTTTTTTCTTCCGAGACCCGGAAATGCTCTTTAATCCGCAGCTTTGCCTGTTCTTCAGAGTACCCTTGCTGCAGCAGCATTTCCACAATGCGGACCGGGCGGATGCCGGTCAGCGTTCCCCACGGGAGCCCGTGTCCTGTTGTGGCCTCAAGAAACTGATACAGGGCTCTTTTCACTTCCGTCTTATCTTCAAAACGATCCGCACAGCGCCGGATACCCCGGCATATTTCATCCAGGTCAGCGTCAGCCGGCAGTCCTTCTGTCCAGACAAGCTCCTCCCCGGGATAAAATGCCTGTATCAATGCCCGTATATCCTGCTCATATGTTTTATACCCGCAGTTTTTTACAATCATCTTTTCACTCCCTGCAGTTAACCGCAGCCTCCGCACACCGGCTGCAGGCAAAAAAATATCCACATACAGCCTGATACAGCCTCCTGTGGACATTCATTTACATTCTGGAATTTTAGCCCGTTGTCCTCTGGACATCCAGTACATCACGGACGCCTCGCAGCTTCTCAAGGATATGGGTCAGCTCGGCTTTGGTATGGATATCAAAGGTCAGGTTCAGTGTGCAGGTGCCGTTCTTGGCATTTTTCAGGTTAATGCTGGTAATGTCAATATTGGCTTCGGTAAAGACACGGGAAATGTCCACCAGCAGACCGATCCGGTTGTTGCAGTAAATCCTGATCTCTGCGGAATACGTATCATTTCCTTCGTCGCTTCCTTCCCACTCTGCCTCAATCAGCCGGTTTCTCTCCTCCGGCGGCAGATTGATCATATTGATGCAGTCGGTACGATGCACCGTGATGCCCCTGCCGCGGGTGACAAACCCGACGATCTCATCGCCGGGAACCGGATTGCAGCAGTGTGCGCAGCGCGCCGCCACGTCGTCGATGCCCTTGACAATAATGCCGCCCTTCAGACTCTTGTGCACAGTCGGATTCACAATATCCGGCGTTTCCCCGCTGCTGGCCTTCAGAACGTCCTCATCCGTCACATTTTTGCGCTCGTACTGGCGCTTGGTATCCATCAGCTTGCCGATGATCTGGCTTTCCTTCAGGCCGCCGTGGCCTACCGAAGCCAGCACCGCGTTCCAGTCCTTCAGGGCATAGCGGCGCAACGCCGCTTCCACATATTCCGGCTTTGTCAGCTCGCCCAGGGTAAGGCCCTTGGACTTGCAGTATTTTTCCAGCAGATCCCGGCCGCGGGCAATATTCTCTTCTTTGTTCTCCGTCTTAAACCAGGCGTTGATCTTGTTGCGCGCCTGGGTGGATTTGACGATGGAAAGCCAGTCATGGCTGGGTCCCTTGGAATTCTGGGAGGTGACGATCTCGATCTGGTCGCCGCTCTGCAGCTTATAGTCAATGGGAACAAGACGGCCGTTGACCCTTGCGCCCACCATCTTATTGCCCACGGCAGAGTGAATGCTGTACGCAAAATCTATGGGCGTAGATCCCATGGGCAGGCTCTTGACTTCACCGGTAGGCGTAAAGCAGTAAACATTCTCATTGAACAGGTCAAAGTCTGACTTGACCATGCTCAGGAATTCCTTATTGTCACCGGTGTCCTTCTGCCACTCCAGTACCTGGCGCAGCCAGCCCATCTTCTCGTCATCGGCGCTGTCCGCCTTCTGGGTGGATCCTCCGGATTCCTTATATTTCCAGTGGGCCGCAATACCGTATTCCGCTACCTTGTGCATTTCAAAGGTACGGATCTGGATCTCAAAGGGAGTGCCGTCCCGGCCGATCAAAGTTGTATGCAGCGACTGGTACATGTTGGGCTTCGGCATTGCGATGTAATCCTTAAAACGTCCCGGAATGGGCTTGTACATCTCATGGATTACACCCAGCGCCGCATAACAGTCCTTTACGCTTTCCACCAGGATACGGACGGCAAACAGGTCATAGATCTGGTCGATGGTCTTGTTCTGGTTGACCATCTTCTTGTAAATGCTGAAGAAATGCTTGACGCGTCCCACTACAATGGCGTTGATGTCCGCCTCTTCCAGGTGCTCGGAAACCTCCGCGGCAATATCGGCAATAATCTTTTCCCGTTCTTCCTTTTTGAGGACGATTTTTTCCACCAGGTCCTTATAGACATCCGGCTCCAGATATTTGAGGGAAATGTCATCCAGCTCGATCTTCATCTTGCTGATACCGAGACGTTCGGCGATCGGGGAATAGATATCCAGCGTTTCCCTGGCTTTTTCCTGCTGCTTGGCCTTGGACTGGTACTGAAGAGTCCGGAGATTATGAAGTCGGTCCGCCAGCTTGATCAGGACCACGCGGATGTCCTTGGCCATGGCCACAAACATCTTGCGCAGGTTCTCCGCCTGCATCTCCACTTTATCCATGTCGTAATTCAGCTGGGTCAGCTTGGTGACGCCGCTGACCATATTGGCCACGTCATCGCCGAAAATCTCCCGCAGCTGGTCCAGGGTCATGTCGGTATCTTCCACCACATCATGCAGCAGCGCCCCCATGATGGTTTCCTTGTCCATCTCCATCTCCGCCAGGATGATGGCTGTATTCAGGGGATGGATGATATAAGGCTCGCCGGAACGGCGTTTCTGGTCTTTGTGCTGTTCCGCCGCCACCTCGTAAGCCTTGCGGATCATGGAAATGTCTTCGTCGGGCTTATAGCTCAGGATAATGCGGACCAGCTCGTCGAAAAGCTCTTCCTGGGTCGCGTCCGCCCGCGGCGCTTCCAGCGTATTCTGGACACTCAGGTAATCCTGTTCGCCCTCATGGATGGCGCTGGGAATAAAGGTACCGATATCCGTACCGATACCCGCCCTGAGATGCTCTTCCTGCACGTTAAGATTTTGTTTTTGCTCTAAAGCTTCTGCCATGTTTTTTTGCCGTATTCCGGCTGATTTATTATTCGGCGCGCGGGAAGCTGACTGCTCCCGTGCTCTGTTTCATATTTCCTGCCTTATGATATTACCTGGGCAGCTTAAAGGAACTCTTCAGTCCTACAATCCGGTTGAATACCGGTGCTCCCTCCGCGGAATCCCTGCAGTCCACATTGAAGAATCCGTTGCGGACAAACTGGAAGCTGTCAAACGGCTTTGCGTCCTTGAGCGCCGCCTCCAGCTTGCAGTCCGTAAGCACCGTCAGCGAATTGGGGTTCAGGTTCAGGTTGCCGTTTGCATCCAGCTTGCCCTTTTCCTCATCCACCAGGTTCTCATAGAGGCGGACGGTCGCGTTATAGCAGTCCGCGGCATTGACCCAGTGGATCGTACCCTTGACCTTGCGGGTCTCGCTGCCGGATTTCTGGGCGGGGTCATAAGTGACATGGACGGCAGTAACATTGCCCTCTTCATCCTTGTCACAGCCTGTGCAGGTCACCAGGTAGGCGCCCATCAGGCGGACCTCATTGCCCGGGAACAGGCGGAAGTACTTGTGGGGCGGAACCTCCATAAAGTCGTCCTGCTCGATCCAGAGCTCTCTCCCGAAGCTCACCTTGCGGGTTCCCATCTCGGGCACCTCCAGGTTGTTGGGCATATCCAGCAGCTCCTGCTGCCCTTCCGGATAGTTGTCAATGATCAGCTTGAGCGGATGCAGCACTGCCAGCATACGAGGCTTCTTAAGCTTCAGGTCATCCCTGATGCAATACTCCAGCATATCCAGTTCGCAGCTGGAATCCGCCTTGGAAACGCCCGCCAGTTCGACGAACTTCCTGATTGCTTCCGGAGTATAGCCGCGGCGGCGGAGCGCCGCAATGGTCACCAGACGGGGATCGTCCCATCCGTCCACAATGCCGTCTTCCACCAGCTTTTTGATATAACGCTTGCCGGTTACCACATTGGTGAGGTACATCTTGGCAAATTCAATCTGGCGCGGGGGTTCCTTATACTCGCATTCCTTTACGACCCAGTCGTACAGGGGACGGTGATCCTCAAACTCCAGGGTACAGATGCTGTGGGTAATGCCCTCCACGGCATCCTCAATGGGATGCGCATAGTCATACATGGGATAAATGCACCACTTATCGCCGGTATTGTGATGGGTCAGGCGGGCGATGCGGTAAATGACGGGATCGCGCATGTTGATATTGCCCGAAGCCATATCAATCTTGGCACGCAGCACCTTCTCCCCGTCCGCGTACTTGCCTTCCTTCATTTCCTGGAACAGCCTCAGGTTTTCCTCGATGCTGCGCTGCCTGCCGGGATCCTCCTGGCCGGGGGTCTTGAAATCTCCCCGGGTCTCACGGATCTGGTCCGCCGTCAGGTCGGAAACGTAGGCCTTGCCCTTGCGGATCAGCAGCAGGGCTTTTTCATACATTTCATCGAAATAATTGGAAGCAAAAAGCACGCCGCCCTGGAATTTGGCGCCCAGCCATTCCACATCCCTGGTGATGGACTCCACGAATTCGGTCTTTTCCTTGACAGGGTTTGTATCGTCAAAGCGGAAATGGAACACGCCGCCGTATTCCTCCGCCAGTCCGTAGTTCAGGAGTATAGACTTGGCATGGCCGATATGCAGGTAGCCGTTAGGCTCCGGCGGAAAACGGGTGCATACATGTGTATAGACACCCTCTGCCAGATCCTTGTCGATCTCTCTCTCGATAAAATTCTTGGAAATGACTTCGCTGCCGGTCTCTGCAGCCTTTGCCTCCGCGTTATTGGTAAGGTTTGTATCAGCCATATTCTCTCACTCTTTCTCCTTTTCCGGATTAATTCATAAGCATATATTATAACACATATTCCTGATTATGTCACGCGGTCATCCGCCCTGGATACGTGTCCGTGATTACATTGCCATGCGCTGCCGGACAATCTCGTAAGCCAGCACGCCTGCGGCAACGGAAGCGTTCAGTGAATCAATGTCTCCAAACATCGGGATGGAGGCTACCATATCGCAGTTTTTCCGCACCAGCTCCGAAACTCCCTTGCCCTCATTGCCGATGACCAGGCCGATGGGGCCTTTCATGTTCAGCCTGTACATTGTCCCGCCGTCCATATCGGCGCAGACGAACCACAGGCCTTCCTTTTTCAGGTCCTCCATCGTTCTCACAATGTTGGTCACCTTGGCTACCGGTGTATAATTCAGGGCTCCTGCGGAAGCTTTTGCCACTGTTGCCGTAAGGCCTACCGCCCGGTTCAGGCGGATGATCACCCCATGCGCGCCGCAGAGGTTGGCCGTACGGATGATCGCGCCCAGGTTGTGGGGATCCTCGATGCCGTCCAGTATAAACAGGAAGGGGTCCTCTCCTTTAGCCCTTGCCGCCTCCAGCATTGTCCCGATATCCGCGTAATCGTAAGCGGCGCTGAAAGCAATCACGCCCTGGTGCTTTCCTGTCTCGGACAGTTCATCCAGCTTCTGCTTCGACACGAAATTCAGCTTGGTCTCCGGGTGTTTCTTAATCTCCCTGAGAATGCTGCCCAGAGCATTGTCATGCGCCCCGTCCAGCACCAGTACCCTGTCGATGGAACGCTCGCTCCTGAGTGCCTCCAGGACAGCGTTGCGTCCTTCTATTTTCTGCTCGTTGACAAGGCTGTCCTTATCTGCCGTTTTTCGGACCGCGGAATCTCTGCCCGGCGCTTTTCCCCGATTATTCTCTTTATCAGTTTTTGCCATAATCACTTGTTTCCTCAACATACCTGTTCCCTGCCAGCAGCATTTTCCTGTCTTGCCCGCCTTTCCGGAATCATCTATAATAACTGGAAAAGCTGTTGTGTGCAGGGAATTCCTTAACTGCAATATTTTACCATATATCCTGTACTCTTGAAAAGTCTTGTGACACAAATTCAGACGAGGTGCGCCATGGAAATACGTCCTGTTGCCCATATTTATACTGATTTCCCGACCAAGTTCGGAATCCCTCGCCAGAGCGGGGTTGTGGAAGCGCTGAAAGGGCGCATTGTTTTTGAGCCGTACTATCGGAATCCCGATGCGGTTCACGGACTGGAGGGGTTCAGCTATATATGGGTACTTTGGGATTTCTCCAAGGCACACCGGAAAGATTGGGCCGCCACCGCCAACCCGCCGCGGCTCGGCGGCAAAAAGCCCATGGGAATCTGGGCCACCCGGTCCCCTTTCCGTCCTAATAATATAGGCCTTTCCAGCGTGCGGTTGGAAAGAATCGAATTCACGGAAAACGAAGGGCCGGTGCTCCACGTTTCCGGCATTGATATGATGGACGGCACGCCGGTTTATGATATCAAGCCTTATGTCAGCATCTATGATTCCCATCCGGATGCGCGGAACGGTTTTGTGGATGAAACGCCTTTTGCGACCCTCGAGGTGACCGATCCTCTGGGGCTCATTGCCGCCAGCCATCTCAGTCCTGGACAGCAGGAAGCGCTTCTCGGTGTGCTGCGTGAAGATCCCCGTCCCCGCTTTGATGCGGAAAATGACGGGCAGCGCCGCTACGGGTTCTATTTCGGAGACTATGACGTCCGTTTTTATGTAAAGGGGAATGTTCTGGAAGTGGCAGAAATGGTAAAAATGCCGCCGGAGTCACGAAAGCCATGAACTCCGGCAGCATTTGTCTTCTTATATTTATGAACTTGATTTGATCCTTTTTAAGTCACGCTTCTTCCGGCTTCACCCAGTAAAATGCGGCCGATATCCTCAATATTCCAGTTGCCGGCAGTCAGAATGCCGGCCACCTTATCCTCCGGACGGACATCAACCTTTCCGGCCATCAGCGCGGCAATTCCCACGCAGGAAGAAGGCTCCGCAATAAGCTTTGCCTTGTTGGCAACGAAGCGTACTGCTTCGGTGATTTCATCTTCTTCCACAGTCACGATTTCGTCCACGTATTTTTCGATCACGCTGAAATTCACCTCGCTGGCGCTTCTGCAGCTCAGTCCGTCGGCAACCGTCGGCAGGGGCTCAACGCTTACGCAGTGTCCGGCTTTGCGGCTGTCGTAATATGCCGCGCTGGCAGCTGCCTGGACACCGATTACTCTGATGTCAGGATTGGATTCCTTGATGGCGGTCGCCACGCCGGAAATCAGTCCGCCTCCGCCAATGGGGACCAGGACCGTGTTGATGTCAGGCACATCTTCCAGAATCTCAAGGCCAATGGTGCCCTGTCCGGCCATAACCATCGGATCCTGATACGGATGAACGATCACGTAGCCGTGTTCTTTGACCAGCTCCGCAATCTTAGCCCATCTTGCGTCATAGGTTCTTTCCCAGAGAATAACCTCGGCACCCATAGCCCTCGCGTTGTCGATCTTGACCTGCGGCGCATCTTCCGGGATTACCACTACTGCCTTGCATCCAAGCACCTGTCCCGCAAATGCGCAGGCCTGCGCATGGTTTCCTGAAGAACTGGTAATGATACCTTTGGCGCGGTCTTCCTCGCTGAGAGAAAGAATTTTATTCATAGCGCCGCGAAGCTTAAATGCCCCTACATACTGCAGCATCTCCGGCTTGAGGAAAATCCTGCAGCCCAGCGCCGCGTTCATTGCAGGCTCATCCAGCAAAGGCGTCCTGCGGATATAAGGAGTGATTCTTGTTTTAGCCTCCTGAACATCTTTCAGGGTAATAACATCCGTGCCCATGGTTTTGTACCTCCGTTTTTTTATCTTACTGCACCTTTGCAGGTTTCATAGCACTGTCATATCACAACTCTGCCGTATCAAATAAAAGCGTAACCGGTCCGTCATTCACCGACGCAACCTTCATGTCCGCTCCAAATTCCCCGCAGGCAACGCGGAAGCCGCGGGAAGCACATTCCGCCTTGAATTTCTCATACAGGGGAATGGCAATCTCCGGCCGGGCTGCATAGCTGAATCCGGGCCTTCTCTGACGGACGTCGGCATATAAGGTAAACTGGGAAATAATCAGCAGCTCTCCTCCCACGGTTTCAAGGTTCAGGTTCATTTTGCCGTTCTCATCCTCAAAGACCCGGCATCCGCAAACCTTATCCGCGAGCTTGACCGCATCTTTTTCCGTATCCTCAGGTGCAACGCCGAGAAGAACAAGGAAGCCTTTGCCAATCTCCCCCCTGATTTCACCGTTTATCTTAACCGAAGCTTCTGAGACTCTCGTCACAACTGCCCGCATACTGCTGCTCCTTTAGTTAAAATCTTCTTTATGTCTGAATCTTCCTGACTGCGGTAATTTCAGTCGTCCCCATAAAAATGGAATCCTACGGCCTTTTCCTTCTTGCGGATCTGGCGTCTTCGTT
>Ga0129306_1003986_pt1 | contig 10158 bp, 7 predicted proteins | sample P827metagenome_FD_94438 | JGI IMG/M metagenome (GOLD analysis project Ga0129306, IMG submission 94438) | Capybara group fecal microbial communities from Wisconsin, USA - P827 metagenome | ecosystem: Host-associated > Mammals > Digestive system > Large intestine > Fecal | place: USA: Wisconsin... | reverse complement strand
TGCAGCTATTATGATGATCAGAACTATTATGATGATCGTATTAGCCATTATTCATTACCCGCAATATGAGCCCTCTCCCCGTTCAGAGGAGAGAGCTCGTAAGTGAGAGGGAAAGGAGGTTGGCGTTAGTTGATCCGCCCTCACGCGATATTTGTCAGTTTGTCCGCTTCCTTATACTTCTTGAAGAAAAGCATATATATCATGCCGGCAAGTGCAGCGATCGCAAATACCAGACCGATAACATTAACATTGCCCGTAAATGCTCCGCCGAACTGATTGACCATAAATGCGATCACATAAGCGAATCCACACTGATAACCAATGGCGAACCATGTCCACTTGGGATTGTTCATCTCACGCTTGATAGCACCGATGGCTGCAAAGCAGGGTGCACACAGCAGATTGAATACCAGAAACGAGAATCCGGTTATACCGGTAAATGCCTGATCCAGTGCCTGCCATGCAGTGAGCTCTCCACCGCCGTATAAGATACCCATGGTACCTACGATATTCTCTTTGGCCACCAGACCGGTGATCGAAGCGACTGCTGCCTGCCAGTTGCCCCATCCGAGAGGAATGAATATCCATGCGATGGCGTTTCCGATCCTGGCGAGGATAGAGAGCTCAAGCTCATCCTCGGCCAGCATACGGAAACCGTCCTCTGCGAATCCAAAATAGCTCGTGAACCATACTAAGATAGTTGAAAGGAGGATTATGGTTCCGGCTTTTTTGATGAAAGACCATCCACGCTCCCACATAGAACGGAGTACATTACCCAGTGTGGGCATGTGATAGGCAGGAAGCTCCATTACAAAGGGTGCAGGATCGCCTGCGAACATCTTGGTTTTCTTAAGCATGACGCCTGAGATAACGATGGCAGCCATACCTATGAAATATGCTGATGTGGATACCCAGGGGGATCCGCCGAATATAGCACCTGCGATCATGGCGATAAAAGGAACCTTAGCGCCGCAGGGAATAAATGTGGTGGTCATGATCGTCATGCGGCGATCACGCTCATTCTCTATGGTACGGCTGGCCATAACACCGGGCACGCCGCAGCCGACGCCTATAAGCATCGGGATGAAAGACTTACCCGACAGACCGAATCTGCGGAATATACGGTCAAGTACGAATGCGATACGTGCCATGTATCCGCATGCTTCCAGGAATGCAAGCATCAGGAAGAGTACGAGCATCTGAGGTACGAAACCGAGTACAGCTCCGACACCGGCTACGATACCGTCCAGGATCAGACCTTTCAGCCAGTCGGAAGCGCCTGCAGCATCAAGTGCGCTCTCTATCAGAGCAGGAATACCGGGAACCCATGTACCGTAATCAGCAGGGTCAGGTTCATCACCTATCTCCTCAAGGGTCTTGGCTGCCTCGGCATAATCATCCAGACTTGCTGTTTCCTCGCTGATCTCGAGTGTTTCCTCATCCTCGATCGTGTATACGAAGTCGCCTGCAGGCTCTGTGCCGTTTTCCTCTACATAAGCATCGTATCCGTCTACGATAGCCGATGCTTCTGCATAGCTCTCTGCGATATCACCGTATCCGCCGTCCATACCGAACAGATGATATCCGTCTCCAAACAGACCGTCATTAGCCCAATCGGTAGCAGGCGCTCCGACAGCAACCATGGCGATCCAGTATACAAGGAACATAACTGCTGCAAATATAGGCAGGCCCAGGAATCTGTTAGTTACTACCTTGTCGATCTTATCTGAAGTCGTGAGTGATCCGGCGTTCTGCTTCTTATAGCAGGATTTGATCACTTCGGCTATATAGACATAGCGCTCGTTGGTGATGATACTCTCGGCATCATCATCAAGTTCCTTCTCGGCTGCCAGGATGTCCTTCTCTATGTGGCTCATCTTATCGGCAGGGATGTTCATCTGCTCGAGCACCTTATCATCACGCTCAAATATCTTGATGGCATACCATCTCTGCTGTTCCTCAGGCATATCATGTACGACTGCTTCTTCTATATGAGCGATCGCATGCTCCACGGGACCTGAGAATGTATGAAGCGGTACGGTCTTGCCGCTTTTGGCAGCCTTGATCGCTTCCTCTGCAGCCGCGTCCACACCATCACCTTTGAGCGCAGATATATCAACAACTTTACAACCCAGCTGACGTGACAGTTCTTCAAGCTTGATCTGGTCTCCGTTTTTCTTGACTATATCCATCATGTTGACGGCTACTACAACGGGGATGCCCAGTTCTGTCAGCTGTGTAGTCAGATACAGGTTTCTCTCGAGGTTAGTACCGTCTATGATGTTTAAGATTGCATCGGGACGCTCGTTTATCAGATAGTTTCTCGCTACCACTTCTTCCAGTGTGTAGGGAGACAGGGAATATATACCCGGAAGGTCCGTGATGATCACATCATCGTTTCTCTTAAGCTTTCCTTCTTTTTTCTCTACTGTTACTCCGGGCCAGTTACCAACAAACTGATTAGAACCGGTCAGAGCGTTGAACAGTGTCGTTTTACCGCTGTTCGGATTTCCTGCAAGTGCTATGCGTATGCTCATTTTTATCGTTTTCCTTTCATCTGCTTTTCGCTATCACTCTACTTCGATCATCTCTGCGTCTGCCTTACGCAGTGACAGCTCATAGTTCCTGACCGTAACTTCAATGGGGTCTCCGAGCGGTGCCACCTTACGCACATAGACCTGGGTGTTCTTGGTTATACCCATGTCCATGATCCTGCGCTTGACCGCTCCCTCTCCATGGAGTTTGACTACGGTGACAGTCTCTCCGATGTTTACATCTCTCAGTGTCTTCACTTTTTCTCCTCCTTTATCGTGCAGTGCACGTTTCTATACCATGATCTTTCTGGCCAGCTCATCACTGACTGCCACCCGGCTCTCCTTGACCTTTACGATCAGATTCTCGCCGAGTGTGCTGACCACGCTTACCTCTCCGCCCACGTTGAATCCGAGGTCCGCGAGATGCTTCTTTACTTCCGGGCTTCCCCCGATCCTGCGGATTATCTGAGGCTGTTCCTTATCTGCATAAATAAGCGGCATCATATCTTCCTCCCGTTATGATCTGTGCATCTTCCTGCCTTTTGCGGGTTAGTGTATGCTAACCTGTGTGCACAAATAATGGTTAGCCTGTACTAACTACTAACCGTCCCTTATTATAGTTAGTGTATGCTAACCTGTCAAGTTGTATTTAAAAAAATATTGTGATAAGTTAGTGCTATCGATAATCGCTGATTATAAAGGAGAACTACTATGGCCCTATTGGAATCAGGTGAGATGTATCTTGAAACGATATATGTTCTTTCGCAGGAATCAAATGCAGTGCGTGGGATAGATATCGGAGAATATATGGGTTACTCCAAGCCCTCGGTCAGCAGAGCTCTCGGTGTACTGAAGGATGAGGGCCTCGTCAGAAGAGACGATGACGGCTTCGTCAAACTGACCGAAGCCGGTGAAAAAATAGCTAAGCGCATATATGAGCGCCACACGGTACTTACTCAATTATTCATTGAGCTGGGTGTTGATGAAGAGACCGCCAGTGAGGATGCCTGTCGCGTAGAGCACTATATCAGCGACAAGACCTTCGATGCGATGAAGAAGCACTTAAAGCAGTATGCCTCACATTGATTGTCCCATCGAGATCAGCGAGTCTCTGTCGATCGCCGGGCTGTACAGATATCCCTGATAAAGCAGGCATCCGATCTGCTCGAGAGCATCGCGCTGCTGCGTAGTCTCGACAAACTCGGCCAGTACCTTGAAGTTCAGCGATTTGGACAGGTATACGATGGAATTGATTATCTCCTTGGTTCTCTCGTTGCTTAAGATCGACTTGACCAGATTACCGTCCAGCTTCACTATATCAAACTGGTTATGCTGCAGATACTGGAGCGAAGTATGGCCCATGCTGAAATCGTCCAGTGCAAAGGTATAACCGAACGATCTGATATTTCTGATCAGTTCACCCGTTTCCTCCGAAGTCACCAGTTCCGTCTCCTCAGTGATCTCTAAACATATATTGCCGGTCTTGAGTCGATACTTGTCTGCAAGCGTCTGCAGGAAATCCGTAAATCTCTTATCATACAGTGTGGTGACAGTCACATTCACACTCAGCTTGAAATCTTCTCCGAAGCATCTGCGGAAACTTTCCGAATCACGAACAGATCTCTCGATAATATATGTCTCGAGTTTATACAAATCTCCGCTCTCACGTGCCAGATGAACTGCCAGCGGCGGATATATGATTCCGTACCTGCCATGGTTCCAGCGCAGGAGCGCCTCCGCACCTATGCAGCGCCCGGTATTATCAAACTGCGGCTGATACTTAACCAGCAGCGGGCTCTCCGCATTTTCGATATCCTCCGAAGATGCTGGAGTCAGTGATGTCTGCAGATCGGTCACCAGCAGCTTGGCCAACCGCCCGGCATTACCCTCACACTCAGTCAGCACGACCTCTTCGGTTGTTTCCTCACTCTTCTTAAGGATCCCGACCAGTTTATCCATCGCAGCGGAGAATTCATTGAGGGATCTCTTTTCATACAGGATTACGAACGGAGCATAGCACGCCATCGAGATCAGTATATTTATAAGCTGAACGATGACGCCTCTCACGGAACCTGTTGCGAGATATCCGCTCAGAAGGGGCGGTACAGTCCATACCACCTCACTACACACCTCCGGCATGAATCCGATTCTCGTGAGCAGATATGCATTGGAATAGCAAAGTACGGGTGCCAGTATAAAGGGGATCGCCATGATCGGGTTATAGATCACCGGAAATCCGAATACCAGCAGCTCGGATATATTGAATACACAGGGCAGGAATGCGATGCGCGAGAGCTTCCTCGTGGAACTGCGCTTGCCGAATATGACCATCGCAAGGAGCAGACCTATCATACAGCCCGTTCCGCCCATGATCACAAAGGTATCGATGAAACTCTTGGATACTATCTCACCCGGAATGATCTTCACGAACATATCCTCGGCAACCTGGTTCAAGACATTATTGCCATGGATACCGAAAAACCACATGATGCTGATCATGAAAATAAACAGCAAGCCGCTTGCATATGAACGCTGCATCCTGGCAAAGACCGCATCCATGCACTTCATGAACAGGTGCTGTATGCTGTCAACCTGAAAGCATACGGTAATGATATAATTGGCTACGGCAAAGCACAGGATCACGCTGAAGAATGGCAATACCACGTGAAGCGCAGCATTAAATACGGAATCCGCGCCGGCTATAAATACTTTTTTGCGCGTCTCAAATAAGACCTCAAACCTCTGATAAAGAATCGAACCGATAATACCGGCAAGGAGAGCGGAGAATACACCCTGACCGCTGAGCAGCGAAAAATCCGGTTCCCTCGTGGAAAACCCGAGGATAATATAGAATCCGGCCAGGCAGCTGAGCATGCTTCCGAACCTGAATATCAGGCGCTCACCCTCAACTCCCTGATTCAGGAAACTCAGGTTGATCGCTATGGTCAGATATATGGCCAGGATTCCTACGGTCGAGAACTGAAGTATCTGAATGATGCTCCGCAGCGCGCCTCCCATAAAGGAATCCAGGAACTCCTGATAAAACGGCAGCGGAAATCCGTTGAGCAGCACGGTCATGCTTCCTATGAACAGAATGGGGAGCATCATCGCGAGACTTGCCTTTATCGTGTATGCTATTGACGTTGCCTTTTTAACAAATACTGTTTTCATGAATGTCGTCCTTTGTTCAGCTAAGCGCATCATTAACTGTTTGAATGATACCGTCCCAGTCAAGCTCGGTCAGTAATCTCTCTATCTCGGATACTCTGCTCCGATCTGTTTCCGGCAGGCTGTATCCCCGAATACTCTTAAGTATCTCGTCCATCATCTCATAATCCATGCTGCCTGCGATCTCAACCATGGTCTGGTACGCTTCTTTCAAAGCCGCGGCCTCAATCGGCGGCAGATCCGCATCCGCGCGATCGAGCCAGCCCAGCTTATCATTGAGCCCACGGTACATATCCAGAAGTCTCGCATGATTGCTCTCTATATAATCAGTATCATTGCTCTTACCTGCATCCTCCAGCGTCCTGGCCAGTTCTGACAGTTCCGCTGCTCCTATGATGCGGGCTGAGCTCTTGAGCGCATGTACTTTGATCGTATAGTTAGCCAGATCGCCGCTTTGATGCAGCTCATCTATCTCATCTGCTTTGGCAACGGCTGTCTGATGGAATACGGACAGCACAGACAGGTAACCTTCATCAGACCCGCAGTTTTTAAGACCGGTCTGCTCATCTATCTCATCTATGCCTGCAAGCTTATCCATCAGATCATTCGAATCAGCGTCCGATCCGGATCCGCTCTCATCTGTGGCGAATTCATCATCTGCAGGATCTATGATCTTATCATCAGGCAGAAGCTCCAACAGGAGCATCCGCTCCAGCTTCTCGCCGTCCACTGGTTTGGACAGATAATCCTCAAAACCTGCATTCAGATACATCTCCCTTGCACCCGATACGGCATTAGCCGTAAGCGCCACTACGGGTACATCCGTACATTTGCCCGACTCCCGTATATGCTGAAGCGTCTCGATCCCGTCCATATCCGGCATCATGTGATCTATGAAGATGGCATCATAGCGCGTATCTGCGGCCAGTTTCAGAGCTTCACTGCCCGATGCAGCAGTGTCTATCCTGATGCGCGTCTTTTTGAGCAGGTTGCGGATGACCGTGAGGTTCATCTCGGTATCGTCTACTACCAGAATGCGTGCGTCGGGAGCATGGAAGAGCTCATGATACTCATGCGGCTTCTCGGACATATCATTTAACCTGGTCGTGATATCTCCGATCTCTTCCCATTTTACGACTTCCTGTTCTATCGCAAAAGAGAATGTCGATCCCTCACCGTATACGCTGTCTACTTCAAGAGTGCTGCCCATAAGATCAAGCAGCTGTCTGGTAATGCTCATGCCCAGACCCGTACCCTCGATAGTACGGTTTCTCTTCTCCTCGATACGCTTATATGGTGAGAAAAGAGCATCCATATCCTCAGCCCTCATGCCTATACCAGTGTCGGCAACGGTAAATCTTAAAAGGATATGATCATCGTCTTTCTTATCATATGAGATCGTGAAGTTCACTTCACCGGATTCGGTATACTTCACGGCATTGGTCAGAATATTCATCACGCACTGTCTGACACGGATCTCATCGCCTGTCAGCAGATGCGGCACGGTATCGTCCACCTTGACGTTAAAGGCAAGTCCCTTCTTCGCTGCTCTGTCACGGATCATATTGATCAGGTCATTGATCAGCGATGATAAGTCATATTGCACGGGGAGGATCTCCATCTTACCCTCTTCAACTTTGGAGAGATCCAGGATATCATTGATCAGCGACAACAGCGTTCGTCCGGCTGACATTATATCTGCTGCGTAGGCGCGGATCGTCTTTTCCTGAGACTCGCGCAGTATCATCTCATCCATACCGAGAACTGCATTGATAGGGGTACGGATCTCATGTGACATATTGGCAAGGAAACGACTCTTGGCTTCATTGGCAGAGTCGGCTATCTCCTTTTGTTTCTGGAGTTCCTCCATATACTCGTAGTGCTCCGTATCATCCACGAGAGCATAGAGCTTGCCATAGCTTACTCCCTTATATACGAGATTATTCTCTTCGGGAGTATAGATACGCCCGTCAACGTTTAATGTCTCTCCTGCCTTAACCGCCTTATCGATTTCGGTGATGATGTCATACGGAGTGCCCTGGCTCCTGCGCGCAGCCTTCAGTGATTCTGCTTTGGCGGAAAAGAATACTTCAAACTCCGGATAGAGCTTCGCAACCGGCTCATTAAAGTACTGGATCCTTCCCTCATTATCCACAGCGATAATACCCTCGGATATCCTGTCGATAACGAAGTCTCTCGCTATCTCTCTGGTACCAAGAAGGTCAAACCCGAATATACCGATCAGCATGAATATCGTCCCGAACAGGGCTCCGAGCATCGTCAGATCATAGTACTCCGATATGGCAAATGCGCCTGTGATATGAAGGATAAACGAAGCGATCTGCACTCCGAACGCCATGATCAGCATCAGCAGCCTGTACTTGGCTGTGCGGTTACGCTCCATGCGGTATGATCTGATGATCCATCCCATGGCAAATACACATAAGACCACATTCGATGTCATCAGCAGATCGTGCAGTACTCCGTTGTCATGCCGGAATCTCGGGAATACAGGATCAAAGATAAACTGATAAGCCGCGTAATACAGAGTGTTACTTCCGATAGTCAGTATGGATATATATATGCCCGTGTGCAGCATAGCAAGAAATGCTATGAGACCGCGGGGTACCTTGACACGGCACATCTTAGCCGCGAACAGAAAGTACGCAAAGACAATCCATGCCCTTCCCAGATACGAAAGCTTAAGAGCTGTTAGATAAGCCTCCTCGGTAGTTGCCTTCATCTCCAGGAGATAGCCTGTATTACTCAGGAATGAAGTAATACAGGTTAAAAAGAGATACGAATGGATCTGGTTCTGCCATCTGATGAATACGATCAGTACCTCTGCAAACAGAACACTTATGGTTATATATTGTATGGTCAGCAGTATGTCATGTATGTTCATGAAACTCATTATAACTCAATCGGTTAGGGTTATCAAAAAAGGGAGAGTCATAGTTTCCTCCAAACAAAAAATGAAAAGTCACCTGTCAAAATCCAAGAGGTTGTTCAGAGTACTCAGGTTTATAGTCATATCCGTAATTTTCTGGAGAAGCTTGATAATGCTCACGTTGACTACGATATTCGCGAGGAGCAGGACAGTATCTTCAGCAACAACATTCACTATATCGTAAAGCTTAAGGCTTCCGACTTAAAGAAAGTGGTTTGAAAAAGCGGGCGCAACAAAAAACCTCAGGGTATATTACCCTGAGGTTAACGTTCCCTGCGAGAATCGAACTCACAACTGGGGCTTAGGAGGAAACAGTTAATTTACAAACGCAGAAAGGGAGCGGATTTGCACACCACATTTTTTCGTGTCACTCACTTTGTCACTCACTTTTAGCGTTAACTCTTTAACCAATCTGGTCTCATCTCTTCCCAAGCAAGTATTAGTCTTCAAATCCTCTAGAATTAGCTCCGAGTTAATGGAATTTTAAACCTTATGAACAAGATATTCAACTATTTAATAAGAAGATTTTTTGAAAGGACGGAACAAATCGATGGATAATAATACATTTCTAAAGAGTGATAGCAACACAGAGAATAATCAGGCTTTTGGATTAGCGTGTCATTTTGAAGACATAGAAAAGTATGGTCGTTTTATACCAAGACCAGATGAAAAAGAAGAGGGCTTCTCCTTCCTGCATAGTAAAGATACCGTTTACGTTAAAGGTATGATGGTATTTGATGATTATCTTCCTTATTATAATGTGAATGTAGACGATACCATTCTAGTTGAAAAGTCAAAAAGAGCAGAATTAATTAATCGATTGGAGAAGCTGAAAGACGAAAACAATAAAATGAAAAACCTGCTTGGAGATCGAACTAACCGTATTTATTCAAAAAAAGAGAAACTGATGCAACACGTCTTCATACTTGCTGATGCACTCAGTGGAAAAAGCAACGCTGATATTCAAAAAAGCAGGGGAAAGAAGTACTCAAGATCTGCTATATCTCGCGTACTTGCCGTAAATGTTCGGCCAGATATGACGCCGGATGAGTATAAGGCCTGCCGGGAGCAAGATTTGACAAGGCTTCGTAAAGTATATGATCGTGATACCACTCACACCACTTTGTTTATGCCGTTCAAAGCCATAGAAGAATGGTATGACAATCGAGCCAAGACTAAGCTTAAACAATCTCAAAATCCCAGTTTGCAAGTGGAACATTTGGAGAATACAAAATAGGATTATCCCACTTGAAAGACCTGGGAACATAAAAAATAGTGCTCTATAAAAAATTTTTTATGAAGGGAAATCAATGTACAAATTCAGCAAACCCTTATAAAGAAAGAGTTTTCGTTGTTAAGATTATTTTAGTTATGTTATATTTTTTTTTCTTATTATGATGATTTAATCACATTATTTATATATATGTTTATATAATTTTACAATATATGAGAGTGATATACGTTGTTATTGTTTTATGACAAAATTTATACCAATGGGGAAAAGGA
>Ga0129306_1003985_pt1 | contig 10161 bp, 17 predicted proteins | sample P827metagenome_FD_94438 | JGI IMG/M metagenome (GOLD analysis project Ga0129306, IMG submission 94438) | Capybara group fecal microbial communities from Wisconsin, USA - P827 metagenome | ecosystem: Host-associated > Mammals > Digestive system > Large intestine > Fecal | place: USA: Wisconsin... | reverse complement strand
TCGGCATAGTCTCATTATATCCTGTCGGGTGTCCCAATTTTTGGACTGCCGGACGCGGATACAACTTAACACACTCTTCGATACGCTCTATCACTTTCTTCTGACCGTCATCGTTTATACTCCGGAACGAGATAATCATTGACTTCTCCTGACGGGACAATGGTGTTACGGCAAACACTTCTTCAGTTTCGGAAGGGATGGCCTTATCGTCGGAAGAGCCGATCATGTAGTCCAAGGACACTCCGAAGTATCTCGCTATCGGAATTACGCTCTGGAAGTCGGCGCTTGCTTTCCTGTTCTCGTATTTTGACAACATCCCCTTCGTAAAAGATGTTCCGTATTTCTCATTGATTCCTTTCGCAAGCGCTTCTAATGTAAGCTCATGTTCTGTCCGTAAAGAACGCAATCTGTTCGGAAAGTCTTTCATATTTATTAGCTCCTTTCATATGCCATTATCGCACGTAGTTTCTGAACAAGCAACAAAAACATTCCAAAAGTTGTTGACAGGGAAACAACAAGGGAGTATGATGGCATAAGAAAGTTTCTTGCAAGAAACTACAAAATGGGTGTTTACATATGATTTACGGTACAAAATAAAGGAGGGAATATGGCAGAAACAATGAGGACGCCGTACTCGAAGTTCCAGGCTTTTTGCCGACGGGAGCGAATTACGCTTGATGAAATCGGCGAACTGCTCGGAATGGACAAGAGCATGGTAAGCAAGCGGATGAACGGAGTTGGCGCGGATTTCTCCGCTGACGACGTGCGAAAGATCTGTCTGCATTACGGAATCAGTGCAGATGTCTTTTTTGTTGACAAAGAGGTTTCTTTTGAGAAACCAGAAGAGGCGAGCAGTGACAATTAACGGATATAAGTATTGGTCCAGACTCCGTCCGGTGGGACCGTTCACATATCCGTCAGATGCGAGGCTTTTGGCTTTTTATAACTACGAAAGCCGGACCGAGTATCACGGAAAGACGGCATGGGGATGGATGAGACTCGACAGGGAACTGACCAAGGAGGAACAGGACCAGTACGACCTGGTCCCGGAGGAAACTAAAAAATGAGAAGAAGGAAAGAGGAAAAGGAGTCGCCGCTCTTTTTTGCGGTGTTCATTCCGGCACTGATCGTATCTCTGCTCGTCGTGATTTCGGCGGCAGATAAAGCGCATGAAGCTCAAGCAGCGACCATGAAGCGTGTCGTAGTTGTTGAAGAAACGGAAACAGAAACCGAAGGAATCGTCGGTGCCATCGACGGAACAATCAATCACGTTGTGGTTGAGGACTGCGTCGACTGGGCATCAGAGACATTCCCAGAGACGGAACCGGAAATCATTACGGACACGGAAGAGTGGAAGAGCATTGGAGAGTTTAAGCTCACTTTTTTCTGTCCATGCCGTAAATGTAACGGCAAGTGGACAGGTAAGGCAACTGCCTCCGGTGCGCCGCTCAAGCCGGGTACGACCATTGCGGTCGATCCGAAGGTCATCCCCCTTGGAACCAGGGTCCGCATCGGTGAGCACGAGTTCATCGCGCAGGACACCGGCAGCGGCATAAAGGGCAACCGCATCGACATCTGCTTGGAGGACCACAGTGAATGTCTGAGGGCGGGAGTTCAGTATTCAGAAGTTCTTGTAAGGAGGTGAGGTGCGATGAGAAACGCTTCCGGGTACACCGGCAACCTCGTAAGGCTTCGCGGAACAATCGATGAAATCTCCATGAGCCATGAAAGCTATGGGGAGAAGTTTTGCAAAGGGAACATCACCCTTCCGACCGGAGATGATTTTGAGGTCATCATCAACGCAAGAATCATTAATGCGTTGAATTTGAAGAACGGCGAGGTATGCGACATCCTCGGAAACCTCAGAAATTATTCGAGCATCTGCGGAAAGCAGATTCCATCAAGGGTGTTCGCGTCGACGGTCGGCAGACCGAGTGACTCACTGGAAGTCAACACGGTTGAATTAATCGGCAAGGTGGGGGTTGTCAGCCACAAATCGCCGGTCACAGAGATCCTCATTGAGGTCCCACGGGTTATGGGGTTGCCTGACTCATCCTACGACATTGTTTCGTGCGCAGCATGGGACCCGGTTTCAGAAGGTCTTGAGGTAGGGAAAAGGATCCATATCGTGGGGACATTAAAATCCCGTCGGTTCAAAAAGCGCCTTGCGGACGGCAACACGGAAGACCGCAAGATGTACGAGGTTCACATTAAAAAATGGGAGGAGTTTAAAGATGTCGAAAGTAAAGCTTAAGTCGATGACGCTTGAGAATTATAAGTGCTTCGACAAGAAGTCCTTTGAATTTTCGGACAGGACCAATGTCACCGGCAAAAACGCGACCGGGAAGTCCACGATTCTTGATGCATGGTACGACATTCTGAGCGGCAAGCTGGCAGACGGTTCTGAGCCGAAAACCGTGAGGCCGCACGATAAGAATGGGAAAAACATCGACCGGGTCCCGATCATCAGGAGCGTCACGCTTGATGTTGACGGCAAGGAGTTCGTAATCTGCAAGTCCTCGAATCAGAAGTGGACGAGAAAACGCGGAACGACCGAGGATGTGCTGACAAACGAGCACATTACGGAATATTCCATTGACGGATATCCGTCAAAAGAAAGCGCTTATAAGGACTGGATCGCCGAGAACATCGGAGAACAGAACACCATCCTCATGTGCTCAAACCCGGCTCCGTTCATCAATACGGTCCGCAAGTCAACTCCGAACGCAAGGGCGTTACTGGAAAAGCTTTCCGGTTTCAGCTTTGAGAAGTTCGCTTCCGAGCACGAAGAGTATGCGGAAGTCATCGACATCGCCCGTGGCAATTCCATCGAAGCAGTTCTGAAAAAGCTTCGCAAGGATCAGAAGCTCCAGGTTGAGGCTGTCGAGAAGCAGCTTCACTTTATCGAGGCTGAACAGCGGAGAGAGGTCCCTACGGTCACCGCAGAGGATACCTCGGAATGGCAGAAGAAGATCGATGCTATCAATGCTGAACTGAGCGACCTCGAAAAGCGCTCTGAAGCCGTAGAAGCCCTCAGAAACGAATATCGCAAGGCTGACGCGGAATTGGTCAGTTACACACGTCAGTTCGATGCAAAAGTCGCAGAGGAGCTTGACGGGCTTTACAAGACACACAGGGCGGCTGCAGATAAGGTTTCTGCGCTTCAGCGAGAGTGCGCCGACCTTAAGTGGAGGGTCAGCAACAACGACTCACGCATAAAGGAATCCAATGCTCAGATTAAGGAGTATCAGGCCAAATTCATTGCTGAGAGGGATAGCAAGCTTGATCCAAAATCTACGGTCTGCCCGGTCTGCGGTCGGAAGTACGCAAAGGACAAGGCCGACAAGATTGCCGCAAAGTTCGTGGCTGAGAAACAGGAGCACCTGGACTTCATCGCCAAACAGGGTAAGGAGCTTCAGAACGCGCGTGATAAGGCAAAGGAGTTAATCGAAGAAGACTCCAAAAAACTCGAAGAGAAGAACGCGGAGCTTAAGAAAGAAGAGGAAGGACTGAAGTTCATTGCCGGTCAGATTAACGGCTACAAGGATTCCCACAAGCTGACGGACGATGCTGAGTACCAGCGCCTCTTGGCAGTCGTGACCGATGTTAACGGCAAATACATCGAGGCTCAGAAAGACTTGCCGAGCAGATCCGGTTTGGAAGGAAAGCGCGACACTTGCGTTCGTGAGATTGCCCGTATCGAGGCAGATGCCAGACACGCAGAACAGGCCGTCAAGGATAAGGAGACCAGAATCGCGAACCTTAACAACGAGCTCGGATTCATGCGTCAGGTCGCTGCCGACATCGAGCGGAAAATCGACTTGATCATGGAATTCAGCCGAGCGAAGAACCAGGCTCTTGCGGACATGGTGAACCCGCATTTCCATCATTTCAAGTTCCAGTTCTTGGACTATACGCTCGAAGGAAATCCGGTCGAGGTCTGCAAGATGGTTTCAAATGGAACGGATTATTTCAGCGGCCTTAATCACGGCGACCGTATCTTGACCGAGATTGACCTTGTCTCCGGACTCCAGGAAATGAACGGACTGAACCTTCCAATCTTTGTTGATGATACGGAGTCTCTTGATGCGGACAGGGTTCCGAATGTCAAACAGCAGCTCATTCTGCTGAGACGGACGGATGGTGAACTGGAGGTGAAGAACGCAGATGGCGAATGAAGTAAATGCATCTCCGTCATTCAGCACCATGCTGACGGCGAAGCTTGAGGATAATAACGCTGCGTTGCCGGCAGATTTTAACAAGGCGAGGTTCGTGCAGAACGCATTGGCATTGCTCAACGACCACCCGGAGCTTGCCAAGTACGGCAGAGACCAGCTGATCGCGGGACTCATGAAGGGGGCAATCCTTGGTTTGGACTTCTACAACAAGGAAGCCTATCTGATTCCGTACGGTTCACAGCTTAACTACCAGGTGGACTACAAGGGCAAGAAGAAGCTTGCCAAGAAGTATTCGATTCGTCCGATTCTGGACATCGACGCGAAGATCGTCCGGGAGGGAGATGAGTTCCAGGAACGTATCATTGAGGGAAAAACCACCTTCGACTTTAAGCCGAAACCGTTCAGCACGGCCCCGGTCGTCGGTGCATTTGCCTACGTCATCTACAAGGACGGGGGGATGCTTCTCGACACAATGAGCAAGGACGACCTGGAGAGAACGCATAAGCACTCCAAGGCTCAGAACAGCATGGCATGGAAGGATTTCACTACGGAGATGTACCGCAAGACGATCCTTCACCGGCTGTGCAAGCACATTGAGCTTGAATTTGAAAATCCGCAGCAGAGGGAACTGTTTACGGAAGATGTCGCTATAGAAACGGACACAAGGGAAGACGTTAAGAATGAGATTGCCATGGAGGCAAATGTCATCGACTTTGATGCCGTAGAAAGCGAGGCAACCGTAATTGAAGGGTGAATACCGACACACACTGAGGCAACAAGCGAATGATGCTTATTCGGAACTCCATCACAACCAGGGCAAGCTGACTCGGAGGCCTTCTTATTCGGCTATGTATAACCCGGACGGCAGTCTGACAAGCGTTGGTAAGCGATGGCTGGAGCAACGAGGAGAGGAGAATAACGATGTGGATCAGAAGCCATGACGGCGGCATTGCCGTAAACCTCGACAATGTATCTGGTCTAACGGCAGAGGACGACGGGTGGGTCTCATACATTGATGCGAGGGGAGCCTATCACTCCATTGACGGCTACGACAGTTACGAACGTGCCGTAGGGGTAATTGCTGAGATCCTCCACAACAAGCTGAATGACTGCCGGGCGACATTCGTTCTGCCAGAGGCTTAACCATGACTCTGACAGTTATTGCGACAGGTTCGAGAGGTAACTGCTATGCCCTTGAGGACTCTGAGGGGAGGAAGCTTCTACTCGATGCGGGCATTAGTTACAAGAACATTCTCAGGGGCATAGGTTACAACACTTTAGGAATCCAGGGGATATGCGTCACGCACACCCACATGGACCACTACAGAGCCGTCCCGGAGATGGAAAAGCTTCGATTCAACGTCTTCAAGGGATATGAATCTGAGGTCATCCAGTCCATGCAGATGGGACCATATACGGTCAAGTCATTCAGAGTAGAACATGATGTTCCGTGCTGCGGGTATCACATAACCCACGATGAAATGGGGACGCTCGTATATTTTACGGACACGGAATACTGCAAGTACAGATTCGCGGCAGAGCATTTCCTCGTCGAATGCAACTACGACGAGCGGTTGCTGGACGATGAACACCCGGCTTTAGAGCATGTCCTTCGTGGACACATGGAGCTTAAGACCACGGTCGGCTTCCTTCAGAACAGTGTTTCCCGGAGAACGCGTTCTGTGACGATCTGCCACATGAGTGAGCAGAACCTTGATTTGTTTACGGCATCAAAAGACATTCAGGATTCACTTCCAGAGGATGTCGCGTTCCATATAGCATCCCCCGGAGAAAAAATATTGCTTCAGAAAGGAGAATGATGGGGCATTACATGGTTCACATCGAACGGTCGTCTGACAAAAGGGAGTTCTGCTACGGAGTCTATGCCGAGAACAAAGCGGAGGCAAAAGACCGGGCATACAGGATGTATCTTAGCAAAAACAAAAATGATTATGGCGCAGTAAGGCTGTGCGAGGAAAGGTGACAAAATGCAGAACGCGGTTTTTTTACACGGCAGATTAACGAGAGATCCGAGTGTTAAGGAAGGCTCCACAACGGTTGCGAGGTTCACAGTTGCGGTTGATGGCCGCAAGAAAGACGGGGCAAAGGAGACTGACTTCGTTCCGTGCGTGGCTTTCGGGAAGGTTGCAGATACCATCAAAACGTATCTGAAACAGGGGTCCGAAATCACCGTCAATAACGGTCGCATCAAGACCGGCAGCTACACTAACAGGGACGGTCAGAAGGTCTACACCACCGATGTTATCGTCAATGAGTTTGACTTCTGCGGCTCCAAGTCTTCTAACAACCAGGGCGGCGAACCGGCTCAGAAATCCACGGATGATTTTGTCAACATCCCCGCGTCGGCTAACGACAGTGGACTTCCGTTCGATTGATGGGGGCGTGAATGGTACACGTTGAATATTATCTCGCCAGTGACGGGGAACGGTTTAATACGGCAGAGGAATGTATGATTCACGAAATGATGCCGTCACATGATGTTCTCGATGGAATGAGGCTTCTCAAAGAGGATTTTAGCGAAGTGGTTGTTTCTCAAAAAGATGAGAAAATATGGGACGGGCTCGCAGAAGATGTCTATTTTATACGGCTCGATAATGAGGAAGCCGTGAAATGGCTTGAGAAAATCGGGAGCTATATCGGCTGCACGTTCCCGAATAAGCGCGGGACGTTCTACTATAACGAGTCTGGCAACGAGTGGTGTTGCATTGAGGACCAGCTTGAGTACCTCGCAAAAATCCGAAGGGCGCTTACAGAATGACCGATGGAGTTCGGATCGAGATAATCGTCCTCGGAACCGTCCTCGGCGTGATCGCCTTCCTTATACGTAACATGTTCGGAGGAGATCGTGACTAAGGAAGAGTTCATGGAGGCACTCCAGAGTCAGGAAGTTGAAGTAGTGGATGATGACGGTGTCCCGGTCCTTATCGTCGATGAGATGCCGTCATCAGAAAAAGCATTTAACGAGTACGAACGGGCCATCAGGGATCTTGGTTATACGGCATCGTTCGGAATCCGAAAGAGGCAACAATGAGGATAGGCGTGGATAAAGCGCAGCAAGCCGGGAAGCATGAATTCAAACACCGGCGACTTGTGGAGTTGGGGCACGAACTGGTGGATCTTCCGATTCCGGTAGGTGACTATGTGAAAATTACCCCGGAGATGGATGAAATCATCAAGCGGAGAGGTCCGAAGCTTAAAAAGATGGACCTCATAGGTCTAATTGATCTGTCTGTGGACACTAAACGAGACATTGAGGAACTTTACTCTTGCCTCGTCCAGGGGCATCAGCGGTTTTCTGATTCGTGCCTGTTGGCGAAGAATAATGGCATCAAGCTTGTCATTCTGGTGGAGAACCGTGACGGCGTCACGAGCATTGAAAACCTCGGAAGGTGGCGCAATGAGAAACGGTGGCATTCGTATTTCATGCTTCGGAAACGCGCCGAGAAGAACGGCCTTAAGCCCCCGAAGCCTCCGATGACTCCGTCTCAAATGCAGAAAATCATGTGGACCATGAGCGCAAAGTACGGCACGGAATTCCTGTTCTGCTCACCGAGTAAAACTGCCGAGGTGATCGAGGAACTACTTACGGGGGAAATGAAATGAAACTTGTTGAGATAGACGTGATTCCCGGACCAAAACGGTCGCCAGCAAAAGCTGCGCTGGAAGAGTTCATGGCATCTCCGATGACGATGTGCAAGGTCGATATTCAAAAGTCGTACAAGGACTACGAACGCGCCCGGACCGCCCTTTTCCATGCGGCATCTTATTACGGATACGATGACAAGGTGGCCATTGTGAAACGCGGGACTGATATTTACTTGAAGAAGGTGTGAACGAGGATGATGCAACTGGCAGAAGCTGTTGGGAGGAAACTAAAAAATGATATTTGAAAAGACAAACAACAACTTAATTATCGATTGTTTTGCCGGCGGTGGTGGTGCTTCTGTTGGAATTGAGATGGCACTCGGTCGCCCCGTAGACATCGCCATAAACCATGATCCGCAAGCGATTTTGATGCACAAGACAAACCATCCGAAAACACTTCATCTTACGGAAGATATTTTTAAGGTCGACCTGAAAAAACATGTCGGAAACAAGCATGTCGCACTGATGTGGGCATCCCCTGATTGTACATCTCATTCAAAAGCTAAAGGCGGTCAACCGAGAGAAAGCGGACTTCGTATTCTCCCGTGGGCCGTCTATAAACACGCAAAAGCAATTCTTCCTGACGTAGTAATCATGGAGAATGTCGAAGAGATCCAGCAGTGGGGTCCACTGGATGAGGAAGGACATCCCATTAAGGAGCGGATGGGCGAGGACTATCAGAAGTTTATCAAAGCCATGAAATCCCTTGGATACGACTTCGATAGCAGAGAGCTGGTGGCGGCAGATTACGGCGCACCAACAACAAGAAAAAGATGGTACGCAATCTTCCGGAGAGACGGAAGAAGAATCGTATGGCCCACGCAGAATCATTTCAGAGACCGCGAACCGAAATGGTTGCAGTGCGGAGATTATATCGACTGGTCGGATCTCGGAAAGTCAATTTTCGACAGGGAAAAGCCTCTTGCTGAAGCAACGCAGAGAAGGATTGCAAATGGGATTCGCAAGTTCATCATTGAGAATCCGAATCCGTATATCGTCGGAGACAAGAGGGCAATCGACTTCATTATCCAGTATCACGGCGAACAGAAACGCGGGGATTCAAGAGGTCAGCTGCTTTCTGAGCCTATTAAGACCATCGACACATCAAACAGATACGGACTCGTCTCTGCTTTTCTGACGAAATTCTATAAAACAGGAATCGGTCAGTCTTGCGAGGAGCCGATACACACCATCACGACATCTCCTGGTCATTTCGGAGTTGTGACGGCTTATGTCATGAAATACTTCGGGCAAGGCACCGGAGAAGAATGTACTGAGCCGCTGCACACGATTACCGCTGGAGGACTGAGATTCGCGGCAATCAGCGCATTTCTGATGAAGTATTACGGCAGCGGACTTAGCTGCGAACCGATGGATGAACCGCTTGCTACCATCACAACCAAAGACAGGTTTGGCTTAGTGAATGTAATGGTTGATATTCACGGCGAAAAGTATGTGATTGCGGACATCTTCCTGAGAATGTTGAAGCCAGAAGAATTGAAGGTCATGCAAGGATTCCCGGAAGACTACATCATCGACCGCGACTATAGGTGGCGCAAGTATCCGACTTCCGAACAGGTGAAGCGCATTGGGAACAGTGTCGTTCCGATCATGGCAAAAGAGATAGTTGCTGCGAACTGTCCGTATCTGAAAGTTGGAGAGAGGGTACCAATTCCGAGAATCTACTGGGGCGCGGAAGGTCAGATGGCGTTCGCGTAAACGAGTTTCTTCTATATAAATAAGTTGATTCAAATGAGGAGGGGCTTGAATGGTAATAAGAGGAGAAATTAAAAAGCAGTTAAAACCTTGTCCGTTCTGCGGAGGCAATAAAATCGACATTATTGGGATGGATAGATATTGGATCGTTTGCAGTGAATGCGGGTGCGAAGGACCGGCTCCAGCCACGTTGCACGAGAACATTGAAACGATGGTGACTGCATGGAACACGAGGAGGGGCATTTAAGATGCTTGGATTTTTAGAGGACGTTATCCGCGATATGGGTGCGGGAGTCTTTGATTATACGGATAACGGTCAGTGTTCAAACTGCGGTCAGTGCTGCTCCAGGTTCCTTCCGGTGTCAGAAAAGGAAGTGAAGGAGATAAAGCGGTACGTGAAGAAACATCATATCGAGGCTTGTATCCACTTTGCTCCCACGCGCGAACCGCTTATTGACCTGACATGCCCGTTCCGGGATAACACGAAACGTATATGCACGATATACGATGTGCGTCCTGCGATATGCCGTGACTTCAAGTGCGACAAGCCGAAGAAGAAGATCATGGCAAATAAAGAGATGTATCACGGAAGATACAATGT
>Ga0129306_1003982_pt1 | contig 10168 bp, 6 predicted proteins | sample P827metagenome_FD_94438 | JGI IMG/M metagenome (GOLD analysis project Ga0129306, IMG submission 94438) | Capybara group fecal microbial communities from Wisconsin, USA - P827 metagenome | ecosystem: Host-associated > Mammals > Digestive system > Large intestine > Fecal | place: USA: Wisconsin... | reverse complement strand
CAAAGAATTCACATTCCACGACGTACGGGAGTATTTTGCGAAATATCATTGCTTTTTCAGCGAGGATATCACCATGATCGGCTATCCGACCGACGTCTCCGACGGAGGGTACGGCGGGTATGTCACGGACTTCATCGACTGGACAGGGGCTGCATGCGGAGGTGCGCTGACAATCCTGAAAGACTCCGCCCATCCGGAGGCCTCGTGGGAATTCATCAAATACATACTCCGGCACAACAATCCGGTCAGCATCCTGAAGGACGAATTCGAGAAGCATATCGAGAAGTATGAAGGCGGTGAATTCGCATACTACGACGACGGTTCGAAAAGCGACGGACAAACGGATCGCCGTAAAGCCGCGCAGGGACTGCATTTCACATTCCACAAGGAGGACGCCGCGGAGCTCTGGAACATTCTCGAGTATGCCGGACGTCCGTGGCTGGTCGGCTTCGACGATTCGCTCAATGAAATCGTGACGGAAGAGCTGTCCGCCCTCACGGCGAAGCACGTCACGCCGGAGGAATGTGCCGAGCGGCTCCAGTCCCGCGTGTCCCTCTGGCTGGCGGAGAGGCAATAACAAAAAAACGCGGAAGATCGAGCTTTCCGATGAATCCGATTTGCGTAAGTTTAGCCGGATCATGATGGAACATGGACAGAAAGGAAAGGGAGTCTCATGAGCAACAGAAAAAAACGGCGCGTCTTGATCTGCCTCGGCAGCTTCTTGTTTGGCGCCTTGCTGCTTTTGCTGCCCGCGTGCGGAGGCGGCAGGGAAAAGAAAGAAGAGACGGTCCCCGAGGAGGTCTCCGCCGCCGTCTTCCACGGTTCCGGGCTTGCGCTGCACGGAGATCCCATCGCCGATGTGAAGCCGTATTATGATCCGGAAACGGAAACGCTCTCCGTCGCGGTCAGACTGGAAGACGGTGCGGAAGCGCGGTACGGCCGGGCGGTCTTCCGTCTGTCCGGAGAGGATGATCCCGTCGAGGAGCGCGTCGATCCCCTTCCGCTCCCCGCGGAGGAAGTTGTGCAGTCCGGCATCCTGACCGCGGACGGGTATGTGCTCCTCACGGCGAGCGGGACCTATCCCGAGCAGACCTTCGTCATCCGCGCGAGGACGGGGGACGCGGAGACGGTCAGCGGGCCGCTTTCGGAGATCGTCGGAAGCGATCGGTACCGGCCGCGGCGTCTCACCGTGGGCGGGGACGGCTCCCTCTGGATGCAGGGGATGGCGGGGACCGATCCCGTCGCGGTCCTCGAGCCCGATTTCTCGCTGCGGACGGTGTTTCCGTGGGACGATATGATCCTCTCCGTCGCGGCGGACGAAGGGGACGGCGTCTGGATCCTCGGCAGCGCTTACGGACTGCGCCATGCGGACCGGCTCGGGGATCCGGGCGACGAGATCCCGCATGAAGGCGGCACTCTCCATTCCGTCTTCCTGATGCAGACCGCGGAAGGCGCCTCCCTGCCCGCCTGCATTACGGACAAGGGGATCGAGGTGTGGGAAGAGGATGCCTGGACGCTCTTCATGGATTACGCGGAATCCGGGCTGACCCCGATGTCCTCGCTCCTCGCCGTCCTCCCGGACCGGCAGTCCGCCGTGTTCGTCAAGCACGCCCTCGACGGGGAGCAGCTGCGCCTGTACCGCCGGACGGAAGCCGCCGCTCCCGGCACCGAGATCCGGACGGTGGAAATCGGGATCCTGCGTCAGGCGGAGGACTATAACGAGTCGTTTCTCCGCAACTGCATCACGGAATTCAACGCCGTACACCCGAATGTGAAGGTCACCGTGACCAACTTCGGCGAACTGTACGGCGACTTCCGGCTGGCGAAGGACGCGATGGTGCGCGATATTCTGACGGGCGTTCGCCGGCCGGACATGCTGTTTCTCTGGGAGGCAGATGTCTTTCAGGTCATGATCGACCATGCGCTGTGCCTCGATCTCACGCCCTACATCGACCGGGACCCGGCGGTCAACCGGGAGACGCTGTTCGGCGCGGTCCTGCGGACGATGACCTATGACGGCATGATCTGGGGCATGCCGGAATCCATCATGTGCCATGCGCTGGTCGCGAAGAATTCCGTGCTGGGCGAATACGCCGGGCGGGAGAGCTGGACCCTCGAGGAGGAGCTCGACTTCATCGAATCCCTGCCCGAGGACGTGGAGCCGCTCCAGGGTCTGATCCAGAGCGAAGCCATCGGCAGACTCTTCTACTACACCGATCTGCGGCAGTTCATCGACATGGAAACCGGGACCTGTTCCTTCGACAGCCCCGAGGCGATCCGGCTGTTCAGGTGGCTGTCGACCCTGCCGGCGACAAACGCCGAATACCGGAAACGGTATTCCTCCCTGAACGCCATGTTCGATGATCTGGACGTGATGTACGCGGAAGGAAAGATCGCGCTGTACAGCAAAAAGTTTTCCGACGGATCCAGCTACTCGTCTGCCCCTCTTGGTTTTCTCGAGGAAAACATGGACAATCTGACGATGATCGGCTATCCGACCGTCGGGAACAGGGGGGATACCGGCGGGATCGTCACGTCGGTGGGCCGGACAATGATGATTCTGAACACCGCGGCATATCCGGACGACGCATGGGCGTTTCTCAGCGCGTTTTTACAGGATCCGGTGACCTCCTATACCGGCGCGTCCCCGCTCAGGACCGTCTTTCTGGACGAAGCGACGCCGAACATGACGGGATACAATATCAAATGGGCCGACGGCATGGGATTCGTCGGTCCGGTCGATCCTGCGCCCGGCCGCAAGGGGATCCGGATTCCCTACGGCTGGGACGAACGGTACGCGGTGGCGGACATTCTCGACCGGGTCGGCACGCCGCTTCTGTCCGGGATCGGCGAAGAGGTAAGCGCGATCATCGCCGAGGAGCTTTCCGCCATGAGCGCGGGCGTCTCCACACCGGAACGCTGTGCAGAACTGATCCAATCCCGCGTCTCCCTCTGGCTGGCGGAGAGGCATTGAGTATCGCGCCCGCAAATCCGGCAAAACCAAACATAAACAGGCCCCCGGAAAACCCGAGGGCCGTTTTTTTGTCCGTAGCTCTATATCGCGAGGAAATACCGCACCCACACCCAGCGGAATGGATTCGTCGTCTTCCGCCGCTCTGCGGTGAGCGCGTCCGCTTCCGTCCTGACGAGCGCGAGATCTTCCTCCGTCGCCGGATGCTGGCTGAACCGCGTGCGGAGCGCTGCTTCGCGGACCGGCGCGGAGACGTCCCGCCCGAGGGAGGCGGCAAGCCATGCGGCGTACCGGTATCGCGCCAGCACCTGACGGTTCCGGTCCCCGCGGGTGAGATCGGCGCGCCGGATCGCTTTCATGACGAACGGCCACGCAGCCGCCGCGGCAAGGATCGGCAAGAGGATCGCAAGGACTGTCGGGGATCTGCGACGTTGTTGCGTGGGCGCGGGCTCCGTACGCTCTTCCCGGCCGGCGGCAGGCGATTCCGCGTCGTCTCCGCGCAGATTCGGCAGGGGAGCCGTCGGCGTTGAGACCACCTCTTCCTCTTCCTCGTCGATCTCCACGGAGGAGGTCACCTCGAGCATCCGCCACGACGCGTTGGATTCGTCGAAATACTCGACCCACGCGTGCGCATCCCCCTGCGTCACCGTCGTCCATTGCCCGCCGATCGCTTCCGCGCGGTATCCGGTGACATACCGGGCCGGGATGTCGAGAAGGCGCAGGAGAACCGTCGCCGCGCTCGCAAAGTGGACGCAGTACCCCGTGTCGCTGTCGTGCAGGAACCACGAGACGAAGTCTCTGCCCGGCGGCATGAAGTCTGTGTCGAGGTCGTAGGTCGCCGCGTTCCGCACATAGTTCGCCACCTCGAAGACGACGTTCGGATCTTCCGGATCGAAGAGGCTCACGATGTCGGCGAGCTCTTCGGCCGTGGAATCGAGAACGTAGGTGTAAGCAGGGCGCAGGGCATTGTAATACGCCGAGGAAACCGGCGCAAAATAGGCGTTCGGCTTGAAGAGAACGGTGTATTCGCCCACCTTTCTCTCGGTGCGCACATACTGATCGGAATACGCGAACGATTTCTGCGGGAGCTCGGTCGGCGTGTAGGGAAGGTAGAGGACCCCGGTCGGCTTGGCCGTGCGCACGAGGAGCTGTTCATCCGGGGAGGCGTCGGTCGTGAGCGAATCCGCGCGGACGCCCGGCATCTCGTCCCAGACGATCCAGCGGGTTCCGTCGTACCAGCCGTAGGACATGCCGCGCAGATAATAGGTCCGCGTGGTGTCCGAGAAGATCTCCATCGCGGGGACGTCGGAATCGGCGTGCGGTCCCGCGAGTGAGAGGTAACTGATCGTCGGGTTGCTGTTCCAGACATACGTGCCGAGGACATCGGTCACGGCGTTCGTAACGGTACGGCTGTTCCCGTTTCCCGATCCGCTGCCCCGGATGCGCTCGTTCGCGAAATCTAAGATCTGCCTGACCGCCGTGTCCGCCCATGCGGGACGGGTGAACTGCTCCCCGATCATGCCGCAGAGCAGACAGAAGACCGTCGACGGGATCATGAAATAGAAGAGGATCCGTCGGGCCGACGCGGGATCCCGTCCCCGCATCAGGGAGACGAGGATCAACACGATGTGCGCGGCGATCAGGAAGAGAAAGGGCAGCCTCGGCGGATCGGTCTGCAGAAAAACGCAGAGCGATGCCGCGGCGATCACGTTGAGCGCGGAGAACCAGAGCGAATTCCGCCGCCGCATGAGGAGGAACATCGTGAGGATCGCAAGAAGCAGCCCGCAGAGCAGCAGCGCATCACGCACCGTTTCCGTCCCGCGCGAGGCCGGGGAACGCAGGCCCGGGACGACAGCGGACAAAAGGCGGCGCACAGTGCCGATTCGGGTGATATACCATAGGAGATCGCTGAACTCCTGTATCAGGTATGCGCGCTGCCAGACGATCCAGCCGATCTCGGCGAAGAAGAGCCCCGCGTACCACCAGCCCGGCTTCGGGAGCAGGGATACGGCGGCGAAGAGGATCGTCAGAAAGAGGAGCATGACGGGCAGATAGGCGAACCCGGACATGGTCACATGGATCCCGCGGGCGTCGCCGATACGCAGGCTGAGGGCATCGAGCAGACCCGGCAGGATGGGGATGCGCCCGAAGGAGGCGGTCGCTTCGTAGGTTCCCGTCGGGATGTCGAAGAACCCGGCGAAGAGAAGCACATTGGTATATCCGACGGCAAAGGCGGCGAGCGCGACGGTCAGCGTGTCCGCGATTCGCAGGAGGCCGGTTTTTTTGTTGAGATGTTGAGGCATGGCGGTGATGGAATCAGCATTCAAGACGGAAATGCCAGTCGGCGGCGGGAAGCGGATGATCCTCGTTCGAGGCGGGCAGCGGTTCCGCGAGCAGGCGGAGGAAGAGCGCGTCGAGGTCGGAGGCGCATTCGATCCGCGCAGCGTCGCCGTTGTGCCGTCCGAAGACGGTGTGCGGGATCTCCATTCGGAGCAGCTCCGACGACACCCACAGGAGGCTGTCGAGCGTCTGGTCGGCATCGTCCCGTCCGGCGGACATCGTATAGCTCACGAGCGCGCGGCGGTTCAGGGCTTCCTGCGCCTCGCGGACGATGAGATCGTCGGTCTTGGCGGAGACCTTCCAGTGCACGGTCCGCATGGGATCGCCGGGACGGTATTCGCGCAGCTCGTGGATCTCCGAGAATCCGCCGCCGGGCTTCGGTCTGGTCGAGACGGCGCGGAGCGCGGTGAAGTCGGGCAGGACCTCGGGCGGCGCAGCGATGGGCATCACGGCGATCCGGGCGGGAGCGGCTCCGGCGGCGGAGAAGAGGAACAGGCCGAGGAAATCATAGACCCGCGCCCGCGTCACCTCGATTTGCCAGACGCCGCAGTGCGCCGCGGTGAACGGGATCTCCCCGGAGGGCGGCGTGCGGAAGCGCATTGTCTTTTTCGCGTCGTCCATGCGGTCGAAGAGCGCGACGCGGATCTCGCCGGGCAGGATGCACATCCGCTCCCGCGAGAGAAAGGACGCGCGGATGACGGCGTGCTCCCCTCTCGGTACGGATTCCGGCGCGTCGATGGTGACGGCAAGCCGCCGCGCGAAGGGCAGGGAGAGGAGGAACGAGAGGAGCGGCAGCCCGAGGACCGCGGTGAAGAGGACGATCGAGATCCAGCTGTCATAGAAGAGCGCGAACGCCGCTGCGGAGAGAAGAAAGAGGAAATAGACGATCCGGCGCGTCGGCATAGCTCACACCTTCGGGGCGGAGGTCTTCGCGACGATCTGCTTCAGGAGGAGATCGGGGCCGGCGTCCGCGGTCTGTGCTTCGGGTGCGAGGAGAAGACGGTGCTCCACGGTCTTCGGGAAGGTGTAGGCGATGTCCTGCGGGATGACATAGTCCCGCCCGCGCATGAAGGCCGCGGCCTTTGCCATCGAAACGAGGGAGAGGGTGGCGCGGGGAGATGCTCCGCGGAGGATCAGTCCGCCCGCACGGGTCGCCGCGATCAGCGAGATGGCATAGCGGATGACCTCATCCTTGATGTAGACCGAGGCGACGTCCCGCTGTATCCCGGCGAGTTCTTCCGCCGTCATGACGGGCGCGATCCGGTCGATCGGGTTGCCGTCGAGGCGGTTCTGTACCATTTCAAACTCCGCGTCCGTGTCGGGATATCCGAGCGATAGGCGTACGGTGAAGCGGTCCATCTGGGAGTCCGGCAGGAGTTGGGTCCCGGCCGCGCCCGTCGGATTCTGCGTCGCCATGACGAAAAACGGATCCGGCAGGCGGTACGTGTTCCCGTCGACCGTGACCTGCCCCTCCTCCATCGCTTCGAGGAGCGCGGACTGGGTGCGGGAGGTCGCGCGGTTGAGCTCGTCGGCGAGGAAGAAATTGCAGAGCACCGCACCGGGCTGATAGACCATGCGGCCGGTCTCGCGCTGATAGACGGAATAGCCCGTGATATCGGAGGGCAGGATGTCCGGCGTGAACTGCACGCGGCCGAACGAAAGCCCGAGCGCCTTCGAGAATGCGAGCGCGGCGGTGGTTTTCCCGACGCCCGGCATGTCCTCGAGCAGGATGTGTCCGCGCGCGAGGATCGCCATGAGGATCCAGACAAGGGTCTGATCCTTGCCGGAAACGGCTTTTTTCACTTCTTTCAGAATCTGCTGGGTAGGATTCATGGGAAACTCCTTGATTCGGCTCGCCGATGGGCGGAGATACGCTTGATTGTATTATACAAATCCGAAGCGTCCCCGTCAAGACATCCGCCGTGTCTTTATGTGAGAAAAATGTAAAGTTTTCACGCAAAACGACCGCCGTCCCCTCTCGGGAATACGGCGGTCTAATATTGTTCCGATTTTTCACGCCTCCAGAACGGGTGGATGCGTCCCGGACGCAAGTGTCGGCGTCGGATGCGCTGCGGGCAGGGGATCCGACCCGGCGACGGGGAAGTGCAGGGTCGCTTTGAAGAGATCCCCGTCGATCGCGAGGGTGAGCGCGCCGCCCTGCAGTTCCGTCAGACTCTTCGCGATCGAGAGCCCGAGTCCGTTGCCTTCCGTCGCGCTGGACCGGCTGGCATCACCGCGCACAAACCGCTCCATGAGCTCGTCCGGCGAGACGTTCAGAGGATCGCGCGAGACGTTGCGGAAGGTGATAACGGCGAAGCGGTTGATTTCCTCGAGCGTCAGGTACACCCGCGTCCCGCTCTGCCCGTATTTCAAAATGTTGTTCATCAGATTGTCGAAAACCCGCCAGAGCCGCCGTCCGTCCGCGAGGATCGTGACCGGATGATCCGGATGCGCCATGCAGAGCGTCATCCCGGCGTCCGTCAGCCGCTGGTCGTATTCGCCCGCCGCCTGTTCGAGGAAGACCGACGCGTCGCACGGGACCAGCGAGACATCGAGCGCGCCGGACGAGGCCTTGGACGCCTCCACGAGATCGTCGATCAGGCGTTTCAACCGCACGGACTGCCGCGTGAGGACTTCCGTATATTCGCGGATCTTTTCGTTTCCGGAATCCTCCTTCGAGAGCAGGTCGGTGTAGTTGATGATCGAGGTGAGCGGCGTCTTGATGTCGTGGGAGACGTTCGTGATGAGCTCGGTCTTCATCCGCTCGCTCTTCATTCGCTCTTCGACGGCACGGTTCATCCCGACGCCGATGCGGTTCAGCGCCTCCGCCTGCTTTTTGAGATCGCGCGGCATCCCCCCCGGATCCACGTGATACGAGAGATTTCCCACGGCCAGCGCTTCGCCGCCCTTTCCGAGCTTTCCGAGAGATAATGCGCGCCAGAGGGCGATGCCGAGGAGAACGACGGCTTCGATCACATGAAAGATCCAATAGACCTCGACATCCGGATACGACGCGCCGAACACCACGATTTCATAGAGGAGCAGCGCGATAAACAGTACGAGGAGCTTCCAGAATCGCGGGATCGCGCCGCAGAGACCCCACAGGACCTCTCCGACTTTCCGCAGCCCCCGTCCGAGCCATTTTAAGATCTCCCAGAGCAGCATGATCGTACGCCAGACGACGGTATTCCGGAAGATCGTCCCCGTCTTGATCCGCGCTGCCGCGCTCATGAGAAGGCCGAGCGCGACGCAGGCGATGAGAAGAATACTGGCGGCGATCCGCGCAGCCATAGTAAAGCCGGTGCTTCCGACTCCGAGTCCGCTCATCAGATCCAGAAACAGGGCGACCGGCACAATACAGACGGCGGCGAGCAGATCAAAGGGAACCGCGTGCAGCGGACCTGGGAAGAGTCCGGCCTGCCGCGGTCTGCGGGCGGAGGCGCACATCAGAAGGATGAAGCACAGGATCGCGAGCAGAAAGCTCACCGCACCGACGGGATACACGGCATACCGCAGCCCGTACACCGCGTTGTACAAGAGATGCATGAACCGGTATCCGTCCTGCACGGGCAGATTTTTTGCGAGCATTCCGAACATTCGGTACGTGCTGGTGTTGTCCCAATGATAGTCCCCGCGTTCTCTATTCGGCCTTTCCAGTGTAATGTCCGTGAAGGTCTGCGTTTCGTCGTTCGCATTGCGATATTCGCTCAGATAGACGGGAATCTCTTTCCAGCCGCCTTCGTAGGTGTAGTTTTCCTCTCCTGCGATCGCCTGCACGTTGGACGCGGCGATCTCCCCGTTCTCGTCGAACAGGACATAGCGCAGGTTGGTGGCGGTGTCCGCGTAAACAACTTCGAGCGGCTCTGCTGCATAATAATCGGCATACAGAAGATGGTGCACGATGAGTTTGGCGTCTCGGCGCATTCTGGAAAGATCTTCCTTTTCGATCAGTAGGTCCTTCGGCGTCGTATAAAACTCCTCGTTGTACATCAGCCATGCAGAGGCGACGCACCCGACAGTCAGCGCGGCGCAGAGAATGACGGCGGCGAACAGAAGCGCCTTCCGGAGCGCGCCGGTGGATTCGTTCTTCATCGCTTATCCTCCATTTTGTACCCCTGCCCCCAGACGACCTTGAGATAGCGCGGATCCGCGGGGTTGATCTCGATCTTCTCACGCAGGTGCCGGATGTGCACGGCGACGGTGTTGTCGCTGCCGAGCGGATTGTCGTGCCACACCTCGCGGTAGATCTCCTTCGGGGAGAAGACCTCGCCCGGATGCGTCATGAGCAGCTTCAGGATGTCGTATTCGATCGGCGTGAGGCTCACGGGATCCCCGTCGAGCGTCACAGCCTTCGCGCGGTCGTCGAGCTCGATCCCGCCGATCGACACCGTCTCCGCCGTCTGATTGCCGCCGTGTCCGCCGAGGTGCATGTAGCGCCGCAGCTGGGACCGCACCCGCGCCGTCACCTCGAGCGGGGAGAAGGGCTTCGTGACATAATCGTCCGCCCCGACGTTCAGACCGAGGATCTTGTCCGTGTCCTCGCTCTTCGCCGTGAGGAAGATGACCGGGATGTTGGAACTCTCCCGCAGCTTCGCGAGCGCGGAGATCCCGTCAAGGGCGGGCATCATGATGTCGAGCAGGATGAGGTGGATATCCTCGCGGGCGGCAAGATCGAGCGCTTCCCGGCCGTTCGACGCAGTGAGCAGCCGGTATTCCGGATCGTTCAGGTAGATCTTCAGGGCGTTCACGATATCCGGCTCGTCGTCGCAGATCAGGATGTTGTACATGGAAAACTCCTTCCGGTTGATGTATCCAGTATAGCAGAGATGACCTTTAAAATGAAAGGGGCAAAACGCT
>Ga0129306_1003981_pt1 | contig 10170 bp, 11 predicted proteins | sample P827metagenome_FD_94438 | JGI IMG/M metagenome (GOLD analysis project Ga0129306, IMG submission 94438) | Capybara group fecal microbial communities from Wisconsin, USA - P827 metagenome | ecosystem: Host-associated > Mammals > Digestive system > Large intestine > Fecal | place: USA: Wisconsin... | reverse complement strand
GCTCGACTTGCATGCTTAAGACGCGCCGCCAGCGTTCGTTCTGAGCCAGGATCAAACTCTCCATGATTATTCTTAAACCGCCGAAGCGGTAAAGATTACCACTTGTAAGATGATTCCCTGACCAATCTTTAATATTGATTAGGAACTTCCGGCAGTTTTAGCGACTGCCGGCACTGTCGTCATGTGTTATCGCTACACGAAGAATCCGCTTGATTTAGCTCAAGCCTCTTCACGTATGTCTTTCTTTCCTTCACTGTGCTGTCTGTTTTAAGAACTGTCCGCCGGCTCTCGTCAGCGGGTGAGAACGAATATACCACAGCACTAAATTTGTGTCAACAGATTTTTAATTTTTTTTTCGATTTTTTTTAATTTTTTTTCCGCTTTTTTTAATGCGGATTTTCCGGGACTTTCTGCGGGGATTTACTTATGGGGGAATGACGGGGCCAGGCCTTCAGCGGACGGATTCCTTTGGCTCAGGGAATGCCTCGCCCGTCGGAAGCGCAGCGGACGACCGAGGGTTACCGGGCGGCGTAACGGCGGCAGCCGGCTGACTCTGCGGCCATATTAGTCAATGTTAATTACAGATTGCGATTTTTTTTCTAGACTAATTAAAGCAATTAAATTATAATTTATATATTGATATTAAGGTAAAAAAGTAATGGCACTGACATTGGACGCAATAAAGTTACAAAAAGTTTTCGAAACAGAAAAGCTTCTCAATGAAATCCGCGATACTGACGTTTTGCTGGAAAGAATTCTTACAGAAGCCCGCATGATTGCAAACGCTGATGCAGGTTCCATTTATGTCATAGAAGACAAACAGCCTTCTGCAGTTCCTGCAGCTGCATACGCCGAGGAAGAATCAGCATTTAAGAACAAACTTCTCCGTATTAAATACGCGCAAAATGACAGCCAGCAAAAAAAAGCACGGCCAGGTACTAAGTCGCCCTATGTTTACTTTACTGTACCAATAACAAAGACTTCAATCTCAGGATATTGCGCCTGCACGGGTACGACCCTAAATATTGCGGACGCATACCACATAGAAGGAAACACTCCTTACACTTTCAACAGCAGCACGGACATCTCAACAGGATACAAAACAGTGTCAATGCTCACCGTACCGTTAATCACAAGCAGCGGACAGACTCTGGGAGTCATTCAGATTATCAATGCAAAAGACCAGGACGGAAAAGTCGTTCCATTCAGTGAAGAATCTGTTGAATTCATAAAGCAATTCGCCTCAAGCGTAACTCAGGCTTTGGAGCACACTTATCTGACCAGCAACATGATCAAACGTATGCAGAGAATGGCGGAATTCCGTGATCCAAAAGAAACCGGAACTCATGTAGAACGGGTATCAGATTTTTCACTGGAAATTTACGACCAGTGGGCACTTAATCACAACATTCCAAAAGAAGAGCGCATGAAATACAGGGATATTCTGAAAATCGCCGCAAAATGCCACGACTTGGGAAAGGTTGGAATTTCGGACGTAATATTAAAGAAGCCGGGGCCGGGAAGGTTTACTCAGGAAGAACGCTCAATAATGATGGGGCATACCTGCGTTGGCGCCCAGCTTTTTACAGAACCGGAATCAGACATCGATGTGATGGCCAGGGATGTTGCCCTGCATCATCACGAGTGGTGGGACGGATGCGACAAAGGATATCCCGGCAAAATTGACTATACCCGATACGAAATAGGAAAGCCGGTGGGAGAAATAAAGCCTTTAAAAGGTGAGGAAATTCCGCTTTCAGCAAGAATCGTTGCCATTGCAGACGTTTTTGACGCACTATCGCATGCACGCGTATATAAGGAAGCCTGGTCTTTGGACGATGCATTCATGGAAATTCAGAATCTTTCAGGAAAACAATTCGATCCTTCTCTGGTTCTGGCTTTTCTTGAAGTAAAAGACCGAATTATTTCGATTAATGCAGCTTACGAGCGGATGGGAAAGAAATAGTCGTGTCTATTCAGGAAGCAGCCTGCTTACACTCAAGCTGGACTTTCGTACAATTAGCGATGCTTTATATTGTAAATACTTGCGATAATATGTTTTTGAAGTTCTTCGCTAAAAGTGACGGAGAATTTTTTAAGTTCTTTTTCGCCATAATAATTACTTTTACCGCCGCCAAGGCCGATTTCTGCCATATTAAGTGAAAATTCTCGCTCACGAAGTTTATCTTCTATATTGTCTTTTGTAAAAATCAGTCCCCTGTCATTCATGGCCGCAATGTTTTTCTGGACAAGCCGGGCCGCAAAAGGAATGTCCCGGGTGACCACAATATCGTTTTCACCGGCATTTTCAAATATATAGTTATCCGCGGCATCATGCTCCTTCTGACATACAATCATTTCAACCATGGAATTAGGAAGCTTTAACTCGCGATTTGCAACGAATTTTACCGCGACATTTTTTGAAAGGGAATGGGCAACAAGAAAATCACGGGCTTTTGCGGGAAAAGAATCGGCGTCAACCCAGACAGAAAAATTTAACATTAGGATTCCAGAGCCTTTTCGATTTTTTCTATCATCATTTTGGTAAGCTGCTCTGCTTTTTCACCATCCTCAGTATTTAGAAGACCACTCTCCTGCATGTCTTCATTTTTGGAAAGCTGAGATTTTGACTTTTCTTTGTAGAGCTCATCGCAAAGCATGATTCCGGCAAGGGAAGAAATTTGAAGGGGGTTTTTAAGAGCCCCGTTATGCTGAATACGCTCAATGATTTTTTTATAATACCAGAGAAGTTTCTGAAGATATTCATCGCTTTCATTCACCTGGATAACAAAGGGTGAATTAAAAACGTCTATTTGAAGGGAACCCATAAGCTAGAAAATGTCGAACATTGGCTGGCCAGGTTCCGAAGAAGCTGGAGCTGTCTTAGATTCTGCTGAAGAATCAGATTCTCCGAATTCAAAGCCAATGTCGGGCGTTATGTTTTGCTCGGAAGATGATTCGCCTGAATTCTGATCCTGAACAGAAGGCTCATGTGGAGCCGGATTTTGTACAATCTGAGGCTCACCCATTGATGGCTGTGAAGGGATTTCGCTTTCTGAAGGAAGAGCTTCATTGTTGTGTAACTGTTGAATTTCTGGCTCATGCTGAGTTCGAACAGACTGAACCGGGATTTCTACAACTGCAGGAGAATTGGAATTGGAAGGCTCCCGAACCGAATTTGCCGCCTGAAGAACTACATTTTCGACGGCATTTAAGCGGTTGAGAGCCTTGAGGATGCCTTCTTCGATTTTGCTCTGATCTGACTGAAAAGAAGAAAACTGCTCCGATTTAGCATTGAGCGCATTTGAAAGCTCAGCACACTTACTGCGCAAAGCAGCGTTCTCTGCATTAAGCTGTTCGATTTTTTTAACAGCGCTTTCTACTTTTTCTTCCAGCAACAGAACCTGATCGATAGAAATCATGGCACCCTCCGATTACATGATATTTCGCTTATGCTTCGAGAGCTTTTTTAGCAGCCTCTACAACTGCTTTGAAAGCTGCAGGGTCTTCGATAGCGAGGTTCGAGAGAGCCTTGCGGTTCAAAGTAATACCTGCTTTTGTAAGACCGTTGATGAAGCGTGAGTATGAAAGACCTTCTTCGCGAACAGCTGCGTTGATACGAGCAATCCACAACTGGCGGAAGTCGCCCTTGCGGTCGCGGCGGTCAACGTAAGCATGGTTGAGAGCCTTTACAACTGCGTCTTTTGCTGCCTTGTAGTTTGTTCCACGTCGGCCTGTAAATCCGCTTGCAAGCTTGAGAATCTTTGCACGGCGGTTATTGCGTTTTGTTCCATCTATTGCTCTAGACATTGTTTACTCCTTATAACCTTTAAAATTAATTACCGTACGGAAGCAACTGACTGCGGATTACTTTTGCTGAATCTTCAGAAAGGATACCTGCGTGACGAAGATGCATTTTGCGTTTTGCTGACTTTTTGGTCAAGATATGACGAAGGTTCATCTTCTTGTACTTAACTTTGCCTGTTGCAGTAAAAGAAAATCTTTTTGCTGCGGCTTTCTTTGTCTTCATTTTTGGCATTTTAGCCACCTCTTTGATTAACTAAAGTACTTCCAAAATGGAAGATTTTGGACTTTAGGTTATTTGGCCTTGGCGTTTAATGTCATTGACATAAACCGCCCTTCCATTGCGGCAGGCTTTTCGATGGTGTATGAGCCTTCGGTAAGCCTTTTCAATACTTCGTTCAGAACATCGTAGCCGAGTTCGGTATGGGCAAGCTCACGACCGCGGAAACGGATTGTGACCTTTACCTTGTCGCCTTCGTCCAGAAATTCCTGAACATGTTTTGCCTTAGTGTCAAGATCGCCTGCACCAATCTTTGGCTGCATGCGGATTTCCTTGAGTTTAAGGGTCTTCTGGGCCTTGCGGGAATCACGGAGCCTTTTTTCCTGCTCGAACCGATACTTACCGTAGTTAAGAATTTTACAAACCGGTGGATTTGCATTTGGCGAAACTTCTACAAGGTCAAGATCCCGTTCTTTTGCAAGTTCGAGAGCCTCACGTGTGGGAACAATCCCGTTTTTTCCGCCCTCTTCGTCAACAAGCCTGACCTCTCGTACACGAATCTGTTCGTTGATTCGCAACCCTTTTGTATCTGCCAACATTCCTCCTTGTGTTCATAAAAAACACTACTGCAAATATGTCTTTAGATTATATCAAAATAATCAATGGTATGTCTAGTGATTTTTATGCAAAAGACTAAAATACAGGGGGCCCGCTCCGCCCGTCCTGTCTGGCAGAACATGGGCTCCGAATTCAGTTTTTTCGTATTCCGGAAGCTCTGACCGGGTAAAATTCTTGTAATTAAGGCTGATTTCTGGTCGGCAAACTTCTACATTGTCAAATTTCTTCAATAATTTTGCAACAACATTGTCATTTTCGTCCGGGGAAAGAGCGCAGGTTGAATAAAGAAGGAAACCATTGGGTCTGAGCATGCGCCAGGCAGAAGAAAGAAGAGCCCATTGAGCCATTGAGAGGGTCTTGATTCTTGACGGAGACCATTCGGCAAGATATTTTGGATCGGCAAGAACATGCCGCTCTGAGGAACAGGGAGCATCAAGCAAAATCGCGTCAAATTTTTCTTCGTTTTTGAGGCACATTTGGGCACCATCCCTGCAGATTACGGTAACACGGTCCTGAAGTTCCTGCGGAAGGCAATCACGTACGGTATTGACAAGGCGGTTCTTTCGCTCAGGAGAGCGTTCGTTTGAAAGAAGGCTGGCATTTTGCTCCATATTCGAGGCTAACACAAGAGTTTTACCGCCGGGAGCCGCACACAAATCCAGGATATCCACGGCATTTTTTAAAGGAAGTGAGACGGCCGCCCGCACCGAGCCGGAGTCGAGGAAATAAGACTTTTCGCCGCCAGCCTTCCATTCGGCATAGTCAGGCTCCAGAGAGAATGATTCTTTTATTGACTGCCAGCGCTGGCCAAAAAGATTTGAATAATAGGCCTCAAATCCTTCGGCGCCTGCAAGTTTTTTGTTACGTTCTTTTTGCTTCATAGTTAATTGTAGGCTTCCATTCCAAGTTTATAATCCTGGTCAAATTTCTTTAAGTCAAATTCACAGTAGTCAGGATTTATTTTAACGGAAAAAGACGGAACTGTCATTTCATCGGTGGCTGATGAATTTTCTTCAAGAATAAGGATTCCGGCCTTAATTTTATAGCGGAGCACGTTTCTTACGGCACGTTCAAGTTCCGCTGCAAAAGCTTCGTCTTCCTTTGACTTTTTGAGCAATATTTCTGCCACATGACCAAAGCGTTTTTCGGAGAGCATGATCACGTCAACTCCGGCCTCGATTGCCCTGACCGCGGCAATTTCTGGCGGGAAGCCGTTTTTGGCAAGGGCAGCCATAAAAATGTCGTCGGAAAAAACAAGACCTGAAAAGGCAAAGTCACCGCGAAGACATTCGGAAACCCAATATTTTGAAAAACAGGCGGGCATGTCATATTTTTCGAGATTTTGCCCTGAATCCGGCTTCATGACGGCATGGCTCATAAGAACGGCGCTGGATTTTGAAAGCAAAAACTTAAAGGGCTTGAAATATGAATCCCATTCAGACTGAGAAAAAAGGATTTTTGGCAGCCCCATGTGAGGGTCAAGGCCTGAATTTCCGGGAAAATGCTTGAGGACAACGGCGATTCCGTTTTTTTCGTATGATTCTGCGGCAATTCTTCCATAAAGGAGAGTTTTTTCAAGGTTTCCAAAAGTTCTGCTTTCGAGGAAATCTTTGTTGGAGTCATTTTCGACTTCGACTACGGGGGCAAGATTTAAATGGAAGCCAAGATTTTTCATTTGCCTTGCCTGTGCTGAATAAAGTTCTTCGGCTTTTTCAGGCGTAAAAGATTCTGCGACTTTTTTTTGAGCCCAGAGAGTGCTCGTAAGCCCGCGAAGCCTGTTTACGACGCCGCCTTCCTGATCGACGGCAATATATGGAGGAAGATTTTTGTTTTCAAGATAAAAATCACGAATTGACTTTATGTATTCGTAAGTTTGAAGGGGATCTGTTGAAATATTGTAGGAAAAAAGCAGGGCTCCACCCGGAACAAGGGGAAAACCTGAAAGGGATTTTTCAACTGCGGAATATTTTTGATTACCCTCAACGTTCACCAAAAAAAGCTGGGAAATTCTGACTTCGTCGGAAAGGGAAGCTGCATAGTCAGCGACAGCCTGATTTTTTGCTTTTTCGACGGTCTGAAGATAAAGCCTTTCCTGCAAGGCATTTTTCTCCGCAAGTTCCTGCGGAGACAGTTTTTTTGAGCAGGACATAAGGCTGATAATTATTGAAAACAGACAGGCAGCCTTTATTGCAAAAACAGAAAAAGAAACTTTAATTTTCATGACTATCACCTGAAATGCAAAAATTGAAGTATTCGGGCAATTCTATTTCAAAACTGCGGTTTTTCCCACCAGCTGAAGGAATCGTAAGTCTTGAGGAACATAATAGAAGATTCTTGATTTTAAAGTGCTTTTTTGCAAGTTTATTCAGTCTGAAATTTCCATGCTTGTCGTCACCGCAAATAGGAGCTTCCACAGAAGCCAGGTGGATTCGAATCTGGTGCATGCGGCCAGTTCCAAGTTTGAGGTGGATTTTTGAGAATGTGAGGTCTGAAGGCTCACTTGGACTCTGCTCAGCGAGCGAAGTGACACTTTTTTGGGACTCGCCCATGATTTGAGCAATTTCAACAGTTTTTGTTTCTTCAACGGTGAAATTAGTGACGGCAGCCTGCTCCCGCTGAACTTTGCCATTTTTTTTGATAACAGAACCAGAAATCGTGCCGGATTTTTGAGCTTTGCCGTTGAGGACAGGCTGGCCGAAGCAGATTGCAGTGTATTCTTTCTGAACCTGTTTTGAGGCAATCAGTTCAATCCATTTTGAGGCAGCCATTGGAGTTTTGGCCACGACCATAAGTCCGCAGGTTTCCTTGTCCAGGCGGTGAACGAGATGAACCTTAAACCCCACCTGTCTGGAAAATTCTTCGTCAAGCGGATGGGCAATACCCTGACCGCCCTGAACAGCAAGGCCTGCGGGTTTATTAATCACGAAAATTTCATCGTCTTCAAAAAGGACAGGAATTTCTTTCATGAGTCAATAATACAGAAAAATTAAAAAATTGAAAACGGAAAATCAAGAGTTTGGACTTAAATGCCCGCGCGGGATTGGAAGCCCGAAGTAGCCGAAGGCTATGAGCGAACGCGAAGGCTGGAAAGCCCGGAGCCGGAAAATTTCGCGCAAGAATTAATATTTTGTGCTATAATATGGGCATGCGTAAAATTTCAATCATTTTTCTTCTATATTTAATAACTTTTTCTGCTTTTGGTGAAATAATCACGTCGGAGAAATTCAACTACTCAATCGACTTCCCGGAAGGCTATGAAATCACCGACATGGAGCAGGACGAAACTACCGTCATTTTTAAGAACAAATATCTTCAGGCTCACGCTTTGATTCGTGTGTGGCCGCAGTCCAAATTCAAGTCGGCTGACGAAGCCCTCAAAGACACTCTGGCCCGCCTTAAGGCAAGCGCGGATTATTCTGAGTCTGTCTGGCGAAGGCAAAAATGTTCAATTGCGAGCTTTGAAAGCCCCCTTCTTTTGCCGGACGGAACACTGTCCCAGGGCTGGGCAGCGGCAATTTCCCTTCCCCAGAAAAAGGGCTATCTTTCGATTCTTTCATACTCACCCAAAACAGTGTATGACGACCTTGCGCAGGTTTTGATTTCTCTTTTGGATTCTGTTCTCATTGACGCAGGCTCCTTCCGTGAACCGGGGCTGATTACCACGGCTTTTTATCCAAGAAAATCGCCAAAAAATATAAGTATTTCTGTCGCAGGCAAATCAATTCCAAGCCAGATTGATTCAATTGACGCAGAGGCCAGTCAGTTCGTGATTGACAGGGAATTTTCGGTCTTTTCTTTTTATGCGGCAAACAATCTGCCGGAAATGTACGATGCCTGGATCCGCTTTTACCGTCTTTTGGCACGAGACTCAATGGAAAGGGTCAAAAAAGTTTCATTTGACCTTTACACTTTTCTTTTGGAAGAATGTGAAAAAAAGGACGGTGCAAATCCACAGGCTGCTCTGGCACAAGTTCTTTTGAACTGGTCCCAGGACTTTCATTACGAAAGAAAATCTTCCAGCTACGATAAGGCCGACATCGAAAGCATTCCGGCCATTCTTGAAGGCGGCTCCAGCGACTGCGACGGCCGATCCCTTCTTTTGATGTGTCTTCTTAAAAACTGCTCTATTGACAGCTGCATGTTCATTTCTGCGCAGTACAGCCACGCACTTCTGGGAGTATTTTTGCCGGACAAGCAGGGGCAGACCATTCATGTTGATGACAATGAAGGAGGAAAGGATTACATTGTGGGCGAAACAACGGCAAAAGGCCTTACGCTGGGAATGATGCCAGCCGACATGACAGACCGCAAAAACTGGATGGCCGTGGAACTGCCGTAAAAACTCTTCCACAAAGTTTTATTTTGTGCTATAGTCTTTTTTACAAATCGGGCTATAGCGCAGCTGGTTAGCGTGCTTGTCTGGGGGGCAAGAGGTCTCGGATTCGAATTCCGATAGCCCGACTTTAAGCGAATTCCTTCATGAAGAAAAGTTCACGCTGGAGTTCGCTTTTTTGTTTATAAGCCGCCCTATTCTGCCATATCAAGGATTTTCTGGTAGAGCTGTCCGTCAAGTTCATAGGCTTCTTCACGCAAATTTGAGCAGGCTTTCTGCCAGGGAGTGAAATCCGAAACTGAAGTAATCACGACACCTTCCTGACGAAGCTTATTCATGGCGTCGCCGATGGTTTCGTCCATGATTTTGTGGCAATATTCCGAGGCAAAACTGCCTGCTTCAAGAAGGATTTGTTTTTGGGAATCAGAAAGGGAATCCCAGCATTTTGAATTTATCATGACTGAAACCGCCCCCAGCATGTGACCGTCCAGAATCAGGTACGGAGCCACATGATTGAAGGAATTTGACAGATAGTTGCTGACCGGCTGCTCAGCAACTTCGACCCGGCCGGTCTGGAAGGCTGCATAAAGGTCAGTAAATTTTACTTCGACTGGCTGTGAGCCAAAATCTTTTGCCAGAGCCGTAAGAACTTTGCCGGAAACCCGCATTTTCTTTTCTTTTAGGTCTTCGACAGACTGAATTTTCTGCGTGGAAAAATAATGACGGAGTCCTTCCTGCCCGTAAAAAAGGCCTTTGACTCCAAGGCCGAGCTGATATGGCTCGTCCAGAATTTCTTTTGCAACGGAAGAAGAGGCAAAACGCCAGAAATGGGCATCATTTTGAAATGTATAGGGGGCTGAAAGCAGGGCTGACTTGACTTTTTTACCCTTACTATAGGAAGAAAGATTTGCAGGTCCACGAACCAGCTGAATTGAACTGTTTTCGCTCATGATTATATTCATGATTTGTTTTTCGTCGCCAAGGATTCCTGAATACTGAATGTCAATTTTGATTTTGCCTTTGGAAAGTTCCTCAACCTTTTCTTTGAAAGCCTGATCCATTCTTCCAACAACAGTGTCCTCGGGATTCATTTCTGCCATTAAAAGAGTGACTGGAGATTCTTCAATTATTTTTTTTGAGTTGCATGATACAAATACAAGACTAAATATTGTCAGGAAATATAAAAAATTCTTAT
>Ga0129306_1003979_pt1 | contig 10177 bp, 9 predicted proteins | sample P827metagenome_FD_94438 | JGI IMG/M metagenome (GOLD analysis project Ga0129306, IMG submission 94438) | Capybara group fecal microbial communities from Wisconsin, USA - P827 metagenome | ecosystem: Host-associated > Mammals > Digestive system > Large intestine > Fecal | place: USA: Wisconsin... | reverse complement strand
TTAACGTTTTTTGTGTCCATTTATACCTCTTCGATAGCCTTACCTATATCCGTTCTCATGTATTTGTTGGCAAAAGAAACCCAATTGGTAGCCTCATATGCCTTGGCACGGGCTTCCTTGAGCGTAGCACCCGTTGCGGTTACGCCGAGTACTCTTCCGCCGTTGGTAACAATCTTGCCTGCCTCGTTAAACTTAGTACCGGCATGGAAGCAGAAGTAATCATCCTTGCCTTCAAAGTTTTCTAAACCGGTTATTTCAAAGCCTTTCTCGTAAGAAAGCGGGTATCCGTCGCTTGCAAGCACTACACATACCGCAGCATTGTCGGCAAACTTCAAATCGATATCGTTAAGCTTTCCGTCGATGCAGGCCTCACAAACATCTATTATATCACTTTCCATTCGGGTTAACACCACCTGAGCTTCAGGGTCGCCGAAACGAGCGTTAAACTCAAGTACTCTCGGTCCCTTGGGGGTAAGCATGAGTCCGAAGAAGATAACTCCCTTAAACTCTCTTCCCTCAGCCTTCATGGCATCAACCGTACGCTGGTAAATGTTTTCTCGGCAGAATTTATCAACCTCTTCGGTATAGAAAGGGCTCGGTGAGAAGTTACCCATACCGCCGGTATTTAAGCCTTCGTCATTGTCCTTGGCACGCTTGTGATCCTGTGCGGAGGACATGGTCTTAATGGTATTGCCGTCGACAAAAGAAAGAACCGAAACCTCGCGTCCTGTCATAAACTCCTCAACAACAAGTCTGTTGCCGGCAGAGCCGAATTTCTTGTCGAGCATTATCTCCTTAACGCCTGCAATAGCTTCCTCGCGGGTGTTGCAGATAAGTACACCCTTGCCGAGAGCAAGACCGTCTGCCTTAAGAACGATCGGAATAGGTGCAGTCTCAAGATACTTGAGCGCATCGTCCGCATTGTCGAAGGTCTCGTAAGCTGCGGTAGGAATACCATATTTCTTCATAAGGTCTTTGGAGAAAGCCTTGCTACCCTCTAAGATGGCTGCGTTCTTACGCGGTCCGAAAGCGCGGAGGCCGCGGGCTTCAAGTACATCCACAAGACCGCCTACAAGGGGATCGTCGGGTCCCACAATTACAAGGTCAACGGATTTCTCGACTGCAAAGTCCGCAATCTTTTCAAACTCCATTACCTTAATATCCACGCATTCCGCAATCGCCGCAATTCCCGCATTGCCGGGAGCCGCATAAATCTTGGAAACTCGTTTTGACTTATTAACGCTTGTGGCAATGGCATGCTCTCTGCCGCCACCTCCCACAATAAGCACTGTCATACCCATTGTACTGTCCTCCTATACATGTTCGGAGACTCTCGTCAACCGATCTTCAATTCTCCCGACACTATCTTTCTTACCGTCTCGGGAAGTATAATCCACTCAGCCTGCTCCATGACTCTCTTCTGAAGAATCTCGGGAGTATCGCCGTCCTCGACGCATACTGCCTTCTGGGCAATAATCTTGCCGGTATCAATGCCTTCATCCACAAAATGCACCGTAGCACCCGTCACCTTAACGCCGCGGGCCAGCACACCTTCATGTACCTTAAGTCCATAGTACCCCTTTCCGCAGAAAGAAGGTATTAAGGAAGGATGAATATTTATTATTCTATTCTTAAATTCTCTGATAACGCACACCGGAACGTTTACCCAGAAGCCTGCGAGTACCACAAGCTCAGGCTTGCATTCCTTAAGTCCTTGAAGTAACGCCTCGTTAAACTCTTCTCTGTCCGGGAAAGTCTTAGGGGAAATGCAAACAGCCTCTATGCCACGGTTTCTCGCTCTCTCTAAGGCAAAAGCACCCGGATTGTTGCTGATTACACGTACAATCTCGGCACCGGGAATCTTACCCGCATCGATTGCATCGAAAATCGCCTGAAGATTGGTACCGCCGCCGGATACGCATACACAAATTCTCATACTATGTAAATCTCCTAACGGATTAAATAAGCTTAACACCCTTCTCGCCGGAAATGGTCTTACCGAGGATATAAGGGGTATCGCCTGCAGCCTTGATGGCGGCAATTGTATCTTCAACATCGTTCTTGTCAACGCATACTACCATGCCGATACCCATGTTGAAGGTGTTGTACATCATTTCCTCGCCGATTTCACCGGTCTTCTGAATCATCTTAAAGATTGCAGGTACTTCGTAGCTGTCCTTTTCAATCTCAGCAACGATTCCGTCGGGAAGCATTCTCGGAATGTTCTCGTAGAAGCCGCCGCCAGTGATGTGGCTGCAACCCTTAATGGTTACGCCGTATTCCTTGATGCTCTTTAAAGCCTTAACATAGATTCTGGTAGGCTCAATCAAAGCCTCGCCGAGAGTCTTGCCAAGTTCTTCGTAATAAGTGTTAAGGCTTTCGGTGGTCATCTCAAACACTTTTCTTACCAAAGAAAATCCGTTGGAATGAACGCCTGTCGAAGCCATACCTATAAGTACATCACCGGGCAAAATGTTCTCGCCGGTAATTAAATTCTTTCTGTCTACTACGCCTACGGAGAATCCCGCAAGGTCGTATTCGTCCTCGGGCATAAGTCCGGGATGTTCTGCAGTCTCACCGCCGATAAGTGCACAACCCGACTGTCTGCAGCCTTCAGCCACACCGCCTACGATTGTCGCAATCTTCTCGGGATAATTCTTACCGCATGCTATATAGTCAAGGAAAAACAAAGGCTCACCACCTGCGCAGGCTACGTCGTTAACGCACATAGCAACAGCGTCGATTCCGATGGTATCGTGCTTGTCAAGAAGGAATGCAAGCTTAACCTTGGTACCGCATCCGTCTGTTCCCGAAAGAAGCACCGGATCCTCCATGTCCTTAAAGCTCTCCATAGAAAAGGCTCCCGAAAATCCGCCGATTCCGCCCAATACCTCGGGTCTAAAGGTGCTCTTAACCGCTGCCTTCATAAGCTCCACGGATTTGTAACCGGCTTCGATGTCCACTCCGGCATTCTTGTAATCAAGTCCCATAACGTTTCTCCTTGTTATTATTTACTGTAGTTTTTGTAGCCGTTTTCCTGAAGATTTAAATCTTTCTTTTCAACGGCTTCTTTCATCTTCTGTGTGTAATCTTTGAGTTTATTTAAAAGACCGGCATCACTTACCGCAAGCATTTTAACCGCAAGAAGTCCCGCATTCTGACCGCCGTTAATGGCTACGGTGGCAACGGGAATGCCGCTTGGCATCTGAACTATGGAATATAAAGAATCTTTACCGCCGAGGCTGGTGGTATGCATAGGAATACCGATAACGGGCATGGGGAAAATTGCCGCGCACATACCGGGCAGATGAGCTGCCATGCCTGCGCCTGCGATGATTACCTTAACGCCTCGCTCCTCTGCGGTCTTAGCGTATTCAAAAAACGTGTCTGGCTCTCTGTGAGCCGAAATAATGCGCATCTCGTAAGAAATGCCAAACTCCTCGAGTATGTCTGCGGCCTTGGCCATAACAGGCATATCCGAATCACTTCCCATAACGATGGATACTGTAGCCATATCAATGTCCTTTCGTAAACCGGTGCTATCCGCCGCTTAAATACCTGCGTACAGAATCGCACTCACAATCAGCACGTCCACCACATTCCAGGCAATTCCGATATACGAAAACAGGTAGAACTTATCGGGCTCGGACTTACCCAAAGCCCCGAGAATAATACCTATCGCAGAGAAAACGGTACAAAGAAAAGCCGTCGCCCCGAAGGATCCTCCCACGTCCCCTCTTCTTGAATACGATGCGATAATCACAAGCATCAGGAAGATAAAGGACAAAACCGCTAAGATAGTGGAGAATATTCCTTTTTTCGTATGTTCTTTGTCAGAATAAATGTATTTGTGCTGCTTTTTTTTCATAACAATAAATATTCTATATTCTATTTACGCCCGTGACAATGAGAAATTGCACGAAATACGCTTTAAACTGCGCCGTATTCCTTGTAATATGCGTCAATTGCGGCTGCGATTTCATCATTGATTACAACGCGCCCCTTAACCTCGCGACCCACAAGATATTCCTTAACCTCTGCCATGGTAACGATGGCTGCGGTGTCGAATCCGTACAGATCCTTAATCTCGTCAAGCGCGCACTTGCTGCCCTGACCGCGCTCCATTCTGTTAAGAGATACCATAAGGCCGAGAATCTCGACATTGGCCTGAGCTCTGATGATGGGGAAGGTCTCCTCGATGGACTTACCGGAAGTGGTAACGTCCTCGATGATTACTACTCTGTCGCCGTCCTTAAGCTTAGAACCAAGTAAGATGCCGGTGTCGCCGTGATCCTTAACTTCCTTACGGTTGGAGCAGTATCTTATCTCCTTGCCGTATAACTTGGAAAAAGCAATTACCGTTGCAACCGATAACGGAATACCCTTGTATGCGGGTCCGAAAAGCACATCAAAGTCTGTGCCGAACTTGTCGTGAATAGCCTTGGCATAGTACTCGCCGAGTCTCATAAGCTGTGAGCCGGTTACATACGCGCCCGCATTCATAAAGAAAGGGCTCTTACGACCGCTCTTAAGTGTGAAATCACCGAACTTAAGAACGTCGGCTTCCACCATAAATTCAATAAATTCCTGCTTGTAGCTTTCCATTATGTATCCTCTCAATGTACCTTTATTAGAAAATTCTGTTGATGTCTTCTCTCATGTCGATAACTGCCTGACGGGCTGCGTCTGCATAGCCTGTCTCACCGAATGACTTGTATTTCTCCTGCTGGTAAGCTGCGATGATGCCTCTCGAAGAGTTAACGATAGCGCCTAAACCGTCTTCGTTAAAGAAAGGTCTGAGGCCGTCTGCGGTACCACCCTGTGCGCCGTAGCCGGGCACCAATATGTAAGCCTTGGGCATTACTTTTCTCATGGCAGCGCCCATCTCGGGATATGTAGCACCTACTACAGCACCTACGTAGCTGTATGAATCACCCATGAGGTCAGCGCCCCACTCTGCTACCTTCATGGCAACCTGCTCGTATAAAGGCTTGCCGTCTATAAGTCTGTCCTGGAACTCGCCTGAACTGGGATTCGAGGTCTTAACAAGTACGAAAATACCTTTCTTTTCCTTGCGGCATACGTCCATGAAGGGCTTTATGCCGTCGATGCCAAGGTAAGGGTTAACCGTAGCGAAGTCCTCGCCGAAGCCTTCGTACTTAACACCTTCAATCTCTACGCCCGAAAGATGTCCTACCGCATATGCTTCGCTTGTGGAGCCGATGTCGCCGCGCTTAATGTCGCCAAGGACGATGAGGCCTTTGCTGTGGCAGTAATCAACGGTTTCTTTGAACGCTATTACGCCCTCGACGCCGAACTGCTCGTACATGGCAATCTGGGGCTTAACGCAGGGTACTAAGTCTGCGATAGCATCAACGATGCCCTTATTGTATTCAACTATTGCCCTTGCGGCTCCGGTAAGATTGGCGCCGTGTTCCTTGAAGTTCTTCTCCTTAAGGAAGTTAGGCATAAGCTTAAGTGTCGGGTCAAGACCCACTACTATGGGAGCGTTTGTTGCCTTAATACGCTCTACAAGTCTGTTAATCATTTGGTTCCTCCGTATGTACCATTCTGGGTAAACTTTAAAAAAGGAGGTTGATTTTCTCAACCTCCTTATATTTATACTGTAACATGTGCCTCGGTTTCAACATATTTTTTGATATTGGAGGCATTTACGTATTTTTTGAACTCTCCTTTATCAACCACCACAAGAGTCGGTGCCTGCATTATTCGGTATCTTTCCACAAGCTCTCGATTCTCTTCGGCATCAATTAAGATGTAGTCGATTCCTTCAAGCATTTCCTTGGCAAGCTTACAGTTCGGGCAGGTCTTGGTAGTGAAGAGGTACTTAACGTTAACGGGTTCCTCTACGCTTACCTCTTTATCCGCATCGGCTGAAATCTTGACAATTCTGCTTACAGGTCTCTTGAGGGAGGAATTGGCAATGTCGTAAGTCTTACGATTGGTGTATTCCTGAGCCTTACCGTCGTTCCAGTTCTGAACGGGTCTGTAGTAACCTGTTATACGGCTGTATACTTCTGTGGTCTCGCCGCAGAAAGGACAAACCTTCTTTTCACCTGCTAAGTATCCGTGATTCTTACAGATAGAGTATGTAGGTGAAAGTGTATAGTAAGGAAGCTTGTAATTGTCTGCAATTGTCTTAACCAGATTAGCGGCTGCCTTCCAGTCGGGAAGCTTCTCACCGAGGAATGCGTGGAATACGGTTCCCGAAGTGTAAAGTGTCTGAAGCTCGTCCTGAATGTCGAGAGCATCGAAGATATCCGATGTAAACTCAACGGGAAGGTGAGACGAATTGGTGTAGTAAGGTGTATCACCGGGCTTGCCTGCGGTCTTGATGGCGGGCCATCTCTTCTTGTCGTGCTTGGCAAGTCTGTATGTGGTGCTCTCTGCGGGAGTAGCCTCAAGGTTGTAAAGGTCACCGTACTGCTGCTGATACTCAGACAAACGGTTACGCATGTGGTTAAGAACCTTCTTGGTAAACTCCTGAGTTCTTTCATCGGTCATGTCTGCTCTTAACCAGTTGGCGTTAAGACCAACTTCGTTCATACCGATAAGACCGATTGTCGAGAAGTGATTGTCAAATGTTCCGAGATATCTCTTGGTGTAAGGATACAAGCCTTCGTCAAGAAGCTTGGTAATTACGCCACGCTTAATCTTAAGGGATCTTGCGGAGATATCCATAAGTCTGTTAAGACGCTTAAAGAAGTCGTCTTCATTGGTAGAAAGATAAGCGATACGAGGCATGTTAATGGTAACAACGCCTACAGAACCTGTTGACTCACCTGAGCCAAAGAAACCGCCTGTCTTCTTACGAAGTTCTCTAAGGTCAAGTCTTAAACGGCAGCACATGGAACGCACGTCCGAAGGCTCCATATCGGAATTGATGTAGTTAGAGAAGTAAGGTGTACCGTATTTGGAAGTCATTTCGAAGAGAAGCTTGTTGTTCTCTGTCTCTGACCAGTCAAAATCCTTGGTAATGGAATATGTGGGGATGGGATACTGGAATCCGCGTCCGTTGGCATCGCCTTCGACCATGGTCTCGATAAAGGCTTTGTTGATCATATCCATTTCTTTCTTACAATCCTTGTACTTGAAGGCCTGAGGCTCGCCGCCTACGATAGCGGGAAGCTCTGCAAGATCGGCGGGTACGGTCCAGTCCAAAGTGATGTTTGAGAAAGGAGCCTGAGTACCCCATCTTGAAGGAGTGTTAACGCCGTAAATAAAGGCTTCGATACACTTCTTAACCTCGGGATATGTAAGGTTGTCTATCTTAACGAAAGGTGCAAGATAGGTGTCAAATGATGAGAAAGCCTGTGCGCCTGCCCATTCGTTCTGCATGATACCGAGGAAGTTAACCATCTGGTTGCAAAGTACGGACAGGTGTCTTGCGGGTGCGGAAGTAATCTTACCGGGAATACCGCCGAGGCCCTCTGTAATAAGTTGCTTCAAAGACCATCCCGCACAGTAACCTGTGAGCATGGAAAGGTCATGTATATGAATATCGGCGTTTCTGTGCGCCTCTGCGATTTCTTCGTCATAAATTTCGCTCAGCCAGTAATTCGCTGTAACGGCACCGGAGTTTGAAAGAATAAGGCCGCCTACGGAATACGTAACTGTGGAATTCTCTTTAACACGCCAGTCTTCAACCTTAACATAGCTGTTGACCACGTCTTTATAATCAAGGATGGTGGACTTCATCTCACGCATCTTTTCATGCTGCTTACGGTAAAGAATATAAGCCTTGGCAACCTCTGAATAGCCTGTCTGCTCAAGCACTCTCTCTACGCTGTCCTGGATATCCTCCACATGAATTGCGCCATCTTTAACCTTGGACTGAAAATCTGCAGTAACCCTTAAGGAAAGAAGGTCTATGATATCATTGGAATACTCCATCTCCGTTGCCACAAAAGCCTTCATGATGGCATCGCTGATCTTTGTAAGTGTAAAATCCGATGCAGTCCCGTCTCTCTTAATTACCTGATACATTTGGTTTATTCTCCCTTTTGTTTATTACCAAACCCCGTGCCTTTAGTGTATCAAAGTAACTATTGAAAGTCAATTGAAAAAACACAAAATATCGAGATTTTTATATTATGTAACCCCAATATCTTGTGTTTTCTTTGTCTGAAAACTATGTGCAAATTTAAGTTTTCCGCGTCGTTGACACATCTTAATCAAATCGGTCAATTTTCAACGTGGTTAACATAACACGGATGAATGTATTCATCCGTGATTAGCGGTCGTAAAATGTCTGTTTGCGCAAGCGCAACAGCCGCTTTACTCGTCGCTATAACAAAAAACACCCCACCATATAGTGGGGTGCGGGTGTTTACTGTCGTGTATGTCGTGTTGCGAGGAACAAAGCTTCGTGTTGCGCGGCCTCGTCCTTGGGGTACTTCTCGAGGTAAGCTTCCATCTTCTCGCGGGCGGTGTCGAAATCGAGCAGATACTCGTAGGTTACCGCTTCGTTGTAGAGAAGTTCTTTCTCCCATTCGGGGGCATCGAGCTTAAGTCCGAAAGAAAATGCCGAGAGGGCGCCTTCGTAGTCGTTAAGCTTCCAGCGGCAGACGCCGAGCTGATTGTAGACGGCGGCGTTGTTGCCTTTCTTTTCCAGATATGTCGCATAAAGACTGGCGGCGTAGGAGTAGTCGGACATGGCTTCGTAAGTCTTGCCGAGCACGAGGATGGACTCGGGGTCGGTGTCGACCTTGGCCTTCTCTAAGTATACGCGGGCGTTGGAGTAATCGCCCAGGCAGTAATGCATGCGGCCACGGTCATAATCGGAAATCTTGCGGTTTCCGTCTTCAAGAATAGCCTTGAGATAAGCGTCCGCCTCAGCCTCGAATCCTGCGTTGAGTATCGAATAGAAAATATCTATGTGAAGGTCGTAATTGTCATTGTCTCCCGCCGTAACCTTGGCAAAGTCGGTGTCGGCGCCGGTCTTGTCTTCTGTCTTAAGCCTGCAGAGCGCGCGGCGATAGTATGCGTCGGTATCCTTGGGCCTGAGATTGACGATGGCGGTATAAACGTCCGCGGCCTCCTGATACTTGCCGGCTTTCTCGTACGCGTAGCCGAGGTAGTAGTTGATGTCGTAATCCACTTCTTTGATACGGCCGTTGCTCTTCTCAAGGGCTTTTATCAGTGCCGCTGCGCCCTCGTCATACTCGCCGTTGGCAATATAGGCGATTCCAAGGCCTCTGTACGCGTCCTTCCGATCGTCTTCCTCCGCCAGAGATTTAAGAAAATTGTCTCTTGCTTCGGGGTACTGATTATTCAAAAGATACGCATATGCGGTATCGTAGTACATCGTAGGCTTCTTGCCACAGCCGGAAAGTAATGCTGCGGATGCGACAAATGCAGTTGTAATTATGGTTAAGAGCTTCTTTCTCATAGAATTGATTTTAGCATATCTCACATGAAAAAACATCGTTTGGCGTAAATTTATATAAAACTTAACAAATCGTGTCTGTGCCTTGATTTTTTCGTTGTGTCGCAAAAAAAAGTATGCTATTTTTTAAATGTATTTTTCCAAAAGCGCGATTCTTACGCGTTAAACTAAATATTTACAGAAAAGAGGAGCACAATGGGCGGATTTTTTGGAGTCGCAGCCAAAAAGGACTGCGTATTCGATTTGTTTTTTGGAACGGATTATCACTCTCACCTTGGCACACGTCGCGGTGGCATGTGTGTATATGACAAGGAGAAAGGATTCGACCGCGCAATCCACAGCATCGAGAACTCACCTTTCAGAACCAAGTTTGACAAGGAAGTTCAGCAGATGAAAGGTAACCTCGGTATCGGTTGCATATCCGATTACGAGCCTCAGCCCTTAATCGTGCGCTCCCATCACGGCACATATTCCCTTACAACAGTCAGCAAGATTAATAACACCGAAGAACTCGCGGATGAGATCTTCAATCACGGTCACTCGCACTTTCTTGAAATGAGTGGTGGCGAGATTAACGCTACCGAGCTTGTGGCGGCTTTGATAAATGAGAAAGAGAATCTTGTGGACGGAATCACTTACGCCCTCGATAAAATAGACGGTTCGCTGTCCCTTCTTTTGCTGACGCCCAAAGGCATATATTGCGGACGAGACAAACTGGGACGCACCCCCATTGTTGTAGGACACAAAGACGACGCTTTCTGCGCCGCT
>Ga0129306_1003977_pt1 | contig 10188 bp, 7 predicted proteins | sample P827metagenome_FD_94438 | JGI IMG/M metagenome (GOLD analysis project Ga0129306, IMG submission 94438) | Capybara group fecal microbial communities from Wisconsin, USA - P827 metagenome | ecosystem: Host-associated > Mammals > Digestive system > Large intestine > Fecal | place: USA: Wisconsin... | reverse complement strand
TTTGAAGATGTAAATATCAAGTTTACAGAGGGCAACTGCTACGGCCTTATCGGAGCAAACGGCGCAGGAAAGTCTACCTTTTTAAAGATATTAAACGGACAGCTTGAGCCTACAAAGGGTGAGGTTATTATTACCCCGGGCCAGCGTCTTTCTTTCTTACAGCAGGATCACTTCAAGTACGATGGTTTTTCGGTACTTGATACTGTTATTATGGGTAATAAGCGTCTTTACGACATTATGAAAGAAAAAGACGCTATCTACGCAAAAGAAGATTTTACAGATGAAGACGGTATAAGAGCTTCAGAGCTTGAGACAGAATTTGCCGAGATGGACGGATGGACAGCAGAGAGCGACGCTGAGACACTTCTTAACGGTCTTGGTATTGAAAGTGAGCTTCACTACAAGATGATGAGCGAGCTTAAAGCAAGTGAGAAGGTTAAGATCCTTCTTGCACAGGCTCTTTTTGGAAACCCTGATATATTACTTCTTGATGAGCCTACAAACCACCTTGATCTTGATGCCATAAGATGGCTTGAGGAGTTCCTTATCAACTTCGACAATACCGTTATCGTGGTATCCCACGACAGATATTTCCTTAATAAGGTCTGTACACATACAGCGGATATTGATTACGGTAAGATCCAGCTTTATGCAGGTAACTACGATTTCTGGTACGAGAGCAGCCAGCTTATGATCCGCCAGATGAAGGAAGCTAACAAGAAGAAGGAAGAGAAGATCAAAGAACTCCAGGAGTTCATTCAGAGATTCTCTGCAAATGCTTCTAAGAGTAAGCAGGCAACCAGCCGTAAGCGTGCTCTTGAAAAGATCGAGCTTGATGATATCAGACCTTCAAGCAGAAAGTATCCTTACATCGACTTCAGACCTGCCCGCGATATCGGAAATGAAGTCCTTACAGTAAGCCATCTTAGTAAGACTATCGATGGTGTAAAGGTACTTGATGATATTTCGTTTATAATCAACAAAGAAGATAAAGTTGCATTTGTAGGTCCAAACACCCTTGCAACTACTACACTTTTCCGTATTCTTGCAGGCGAGATAGAGCCTGATGAAGGAGAGTATAAGTGGGGCGTTACCACAAGCCAGGGTTACTTCCCTAAAGACAACACAAAGGATTTTGATTCAGACGATCAGATCGTAGACTGGCTTATGCCATATTCACCTGAAAAGGATGTTACCTACGTAAGAGGTTTCCTTGGACGTATGCTCTTTGCAGGCGAAGAAGGTGTAAAGAAGGTTAGAGTGCTTTCAGGTGGCGAAAAAGTGCGTGTTATGCTCAGTAAGCTTATGATCATGGCAGCTAACGTACTTATTCTTGACGAGCCTACAAACCACCTTGATATGGAGTCTATTACAGCACTTAATAACGGACTTATAAAGTTCCCGGGCGTAATCCTTTTTACTTCCCAGGATCACCAGTTTATACAGACTATAGCAAATCGTATTATGGAGCTTACTCCGGGCGGTCTTATTGATAAGATCTCTACATATGACGAGTATCTTGATTCAGATGAGATGGCAAGAAAGCGTCAGGTTATGAACTTTGAGGCTGAACAGGCTGATGAAGAAGAAGCTATGAATGAGGGAGAAGATGAATAAGGTAATCAAAAGAGGAGCTATATTCTTTCTTTTGTTTTTGATGCTTTTGCAGATACCTGCGGTAAATGCTTTATTTACGGGAGGTACTGCAGTAGCGGCTAAAGAAACTCCTGCTTATTACATTAAAGTAAACAAACAGTGCAATACTGTTACGGTTTACGGCAAAAATAAAAAGGGGAAGTACACCGTTCCTGTGAAGGCTTTTGTTTGCTCGGCAGGAGAGTATACACCTCTTGGTACTTTTAAGACCAGCAACAAATACACCTGGCGTGCTCTTGTAGAAAACACCTGGGGGCAGTATGCCACCCGTATTACAGGATCTATTTTGTTCCATTCGGTGCCTTATACAAAGATGAGTCCCGACAGCCTTATGAAAGGCGAGTACGACAAACTTGGAGAATTTGCTTCTCATGGATGTATCAGGCTTTCTGTGATGGATGCTAAATGGATCTACGATAACTGCGAGAGCGGTACACTTGTTACCATATATGAAAGTGAAGATCCGGGGCCTCTTGGAAAGCCCGAAGGTCGCAAGATCGGTGATGAAGCCACATGGGACCCTACAGATATATGGAGCGAGGGTAATCCTTTTGATAATTACCTTCCGCGTATAGTTGGAAAGAGCGTAGTAACTGTAGAAAGTGCAGAAGAATACTACGAGGCAGAAGAGATCAAAGCATATTCATCAATAGGCTATGAGATAACGGAAAGACTTGTAAGCGAAGGAGAGGTACTGGATACCCCCGGCGTATACCGTATAGTTTACAGCATCACAGATGAATTTGGCAGAGAAAACAGCAAGATAAGATTAGTAAAAGTAACGGGAAGACCTTAAAGGCCTTCCCATTTTTTTAGCGGCAGCCATTCTTCAATGGCTACGCGTATGTATTTATCCCACATCTCAAAGTCATGATCGTAGCCTTGCGCGCACTCGTATGTCACAGGATAGCCGATCTTTTTTAATATCTTTACATCACCTTCCACACGCTCTCGTATGAATTCCTTACTGCCGCAGGCAATAAAGAGGTTTGGTACCACTACGCCATCTTTGAGGCTCTTTGTAGCGGCAGAGTAGAGATCGTAATCTGAGCCTTCAAGGTCTTTTCCTTCACCAAAGGTTGTGTTGTAGATATTAAAATTATTCTTAAAGTAGTTGCCGTCAAGCTCCTCTTTAAATAGCTTTGTATCAAGGGTCATACCGATGCCTCCCGAGAGGTCTACGCAGGCTGCGTAATTTTCAGGATGCAGCAAAGCGGTGCCAAGGGCCACATTTCCGCCCATGGCGTATCCCATGATAAAGTTGTCTTCCCGTTTAGGAGAAGAAGGGAAGAGACTTTGAACAACCTTTGGAAGCTCTTTAGCGATAAAGGTCTGATACTTAACTCCGTACTTTGTGTCTACACCAAAGGAGTTTGTAATGTTTGGAGTTACAAGCATTACGTTGTTTTCCTCAGCATATCTTTCGGCGTTTGTATAGCGGTATGTAAGGGTATCATCGTCTCCGCCGCCGTGTATAAGGTATATGGTCTGATACTTCATACCCGGAGTGTATTTTCCCTTAAATCTGTCGCTGAATTTTTCTCCAAGCTCATCGTGATAGGTATAAGGGTCTGTCGGGATAACGATGGTGACATCCACGTACCTGCCAAGCTCTTCACTTCGGTAATTAAATCTTAAAATACCCATTATTCATTCTCCTCATATAAGAAACTAATCTAAACAGCCGTATACCGCAGCGCGCATACGAAGGTGGTGATATTCTTCAAGGTTTGGCTGAAGGTTGTGCATATATACTACGGAAAGACCTTCTGATGGGTCACTTTCAGCCCAGGTTCCCGAGCCTCCTGTCCATCCAAACTGACCTAAGGAGCCGTTATGATGACCTTTGTATTTGTCAAGAAGCATACGCATGCCGTATCCGTATCCGTAGCCCATCAGATAATTATTATCAAAATCTTCTCTTATCTGTCTTTCTGTAAGAGTATTTGTGCGAAGAAGATCGATGGTTTTTCTTCCCATTATGCGTTCGCCGTTATATACTCCGCCGTTTGCAAGCATCTGCATAAGTTTTGTATAATCGTAAGCATTTGTGATAACCCTTGAAAAACCGGGTACTGTGCCAAGAGGACCTACCATGCCGGCTTCCCTGTCGGGAGTCCCAAGTATGAGGGCGCCTTCTTCACCAAGTTTTTTGCCGGGAGCAAGAAAATAGTTCTTTACAAGCCTCTTATCAAGATCTCCAAAGATGAAGTTTGCTGAAGAATCCATATTAAGCGGCTCAAAGAGTTTTTCTTTAATAACAAGTTCTGCCTGCTTACCCTCTATTACTTCAATAAGTCCTGCCATAAGTTCGCTTGCAAAGCCGTAGAGGAATTCTGTTCCCGGCTCAAACGCAACAGGAACCTCGCTCATAGCCTTTATCTGTTCTCTGAGAGTGTAGTAGCCTTTTTTGATAAGAGGCTGCATTTTTTTGCTCATATCTCTTGAAACAGGGTGGGCGTCCTTTTGACCTGCAAACATGTGGTAAGGCAAGCCCACTGTCATGTTAAATACATTTTTAATTGTGATAGGATGCTCAACAGGTACGATATCATACCCGCCGTCAGGTCTTAACACGCGCTTTTGAGTGTTCTTCCACTCAGGAAAATATTCGTAAAGCGGGTCTGTCATACGGAACTTGCCCTGTTCAAAAAGCATCATTCCCGTGGTGTACATGGCTATCTTTGTAAGGGATGCCTGGCGGAAAACGTTGTCCCTTGTAAGCTTTACCTTGTTTTCAACATCAGAGTAGCCAAAATAGTTTTCGTAAAGGATCTCGCCTTTTCTTGCAACCACAAGAGAACAGCCGGGAAGCCCGTCTTCTACAAATTTATTTAAAAGATTATCTACTTTATCAAAATTTATCATGATGCCTTTCCTCCTAGTCTGCAAGTCCGTAAGCAACCTGACGGACAAGGTGATGATAATATTCTTCCATATTTGGGATCTGGTTATGCATATATACGATGGAAACGCCGTCCTGCGGGTCTGCTTCGCACCAGGTTCCAAAGCCGCCGGTCCAGCCAAAGCTGCCAAGGCTTCCCGGGTGGTTTCCTGCCTGCCTGTCGATAAGAGTTCTTACGCCGTATCCGTAGCCATAACCTGCTTCATACATGGAAGTGTAGCCTTTAAGCTGCTCGCTGCTAAGACCATTTGTACGCATCATGTCTATAGTGCGTCTGCCGATTATCTTCTTTCCTTTATACATGCCGCCTTCTGCAAGCATCTGCATAAGATGAGAGTAGTCTTCAACAGTGGAAAAAAGTCTTGCCCAGCCTTGCTCGTGCTCCTGCCCCGGAATATGCTTTTCATCAAGCTTTCTCGGGTCAAAATGCGGAGTGTTATTATCGCCCACCATATAGTTTTTGACCATACGGCTTTCTATATCTCCAAAGAACCTTGATCTTGTGTCATTCATCTCAAGAGGATCAAAAAGCATCTCTTTCATAACGGTATCTATGCCTTTGCCTGTTACCTTTTCAATGAGGGCAACAGAGATCTCGCTTGAAAAACCGTAGATCCACTTTTCGCCGGGCTCGCAGGCAAGTATAGCTTTACTTGTGGCTGCAACCTGCTCTGCATTTGTGTAGTATCCGCGTTCCCAAAGAGGTTTCATGCATTCCTGCATTGAAGCAAGGGTTGGGTCATTTGTTGGCATAGGGCCGTTGCAATAAGGAAGACCGCATTTCATGGAAAAAATATCACCTACGGTAAGCTGCTTTTCACAAGGGACCACTTTAAGGTCTCCGTTTGGCATCTTAACGTATTTTTTAAGGTCTTTCCACTCAGGAAGATAATCGCTTACAGGGTCTGTAAGGTTATAAACCCCTGCTTCATAAAGCATCATACAGACTGTGTACATGGGAATCTTTGACATAGAAGCCATTCTGAAAACGGAACGTTTGTCTACAGGTGTTCCTGCCTCCTTATCTGCCATGCCAAAGTAACCCTCGTAGATGGTGTTTCCACGCTGCACTACTTTACACCCGCAGCCTGAAAGCCCCTCGTCTACGAATCTTTTTAACAGAGCATCCATATCTCTAACGCTTGACATTTACTTATGCCTCCTTAACTACTTGTTTTTTGTTTTTATGTAAAAGCTCATAGATCACAAATATTAAAATACCCACGGAAAATACCACGCTCATGGTAAAAAATGAAGCAGAATACCCGGCAGCTGCCACAACCTTGCCGCCCCAGATAGGACCAAGACCGTTACCGATATCGGCTCCGATATAATAAGTACTGCTTGCCACGCCAACCCTGCTTTCATCAACACGCTTAACGCAGGCAGACTGCAGTGAGACCTGACCTCCCACATGACCTATGGCTTTTATAAAGCCTGCTGCCAGTATAAGAGGAAGAGCTCCTGCCATGCCGATCATTGACATTGAGATCGCCCCTGTAAGAAGAGAGACGGAAACAACAAGGAGCAGACTTGTTTTATCAAGTACCTTACCTATTGTAACTCTTAGCAAAAATAAAAACAGCGCATTTATTGTAAAAAATAGAGTAATATTTGCTATTCCGCGTTCTTCACCAAGAAGTACAAGGAAACTGTTTACTATACCATTGCTCATGGAAAAAAGCCCTGCTATCATGGCATAAAAGATACATTCCGGAGCAATAAGGTTTTTTAAGATCTTTACTATGCCGGCTCTTTCTTTTGAATCTGCAGGTCTTACAGCCTCATGATAAGAAAATACCATAAAGAAAAGGATAGCGGCTCCAAATACCACAACAGCGCTGCCAAAGAAAAGAACGGTATAACCGAACAGTTCTTTTATCTTAAGACCGATGGTAGGACCTATGATCTGCGCTATTACCTGGCCTACACCGTAGTAGCCAAGGCCTTCGCCGGTGCGGGATTTTGGGATAAATTTGGTGGCAAGGGCAAAGTTTACCGTAGAGTTGATCCCGAAAGCAACGCCGTGGATAATGCGCAGGATCATAAGAAGCGTAATATTTTTACAAAATACATAAGCAAAAAATGAAATACCAAGAAGAAGAGTACTTATAAATAAAAGTACTTTCTTGTTGTATCTGTCTGTAAAGTATCCGCCAAACGGCCTTACGCACATGGCGCTTATGGAATAAATGCCTACGGCTGTGGCTGCAGCTTCGATCTTTGCACCGAAGGAAACCGCATAGGAAGATACCAGAGGATGTATACAGCTAAAACTTAGCGATGATAAAAAACTGATGGCGATAAGCTCAATAAAGCCTATATTCCACAGCTTTTCTTTGGTGTCGTTCATTGATCTGCACCCCTTTTGATTTGAATATTAGTTGATAATAATTGCTAATAATGGCTATTACGATTTAGCAAACCTTTTCCTATAAATTAGCACAAATAAATAATCCAGTCAATGCTAAATTATTTTATAAAATTTTTGCAAATTCTTATAAAAGCCTCTTGCAATTTAATACAAAGTGTTGCTAAAATAAAAATGTCATATAGATGTGATGATTTAAAGGAGAAAAGCGGTCATGAAAAAGAATTCAGCAACAGTGCTTATAAAGGAAATAGCAAGTAAAGCAGGAGTATCCCAGAGTACTGTTTCCATTGTTCTTAACGGCAGAAGCGAAGAGATGAGGATCTCAAAAAAGACTCAGGAGCTTGTGCTTGAGATAGCAAAGGAGATGGATTACCACCCGAATATATACGCAAGAAGACTCAGAAATGCAGCGGATTCAGGGATGAAGCATATGGTGCTTGTTCTTTGGAACAAAAAACTTCTTGGCGATGAGATGGCAAGATTCTTTGAGGGTGCCTTTGAATGCATAGAAGAAAATAACTACGGCGTAGAACTTGTGATAAGAGCATTTGAAGAAGATAACATCAAAAAACACCTGAATGTACTTAATTCCCAGAATTATAACGGGATCATCGTAAGCGGTGCCACCAAAGCAGATGTTGATTTCCTTGAGTCGGAATCTTTTGATATACCTGTTGTTATGACAAGCCGTATAGGAAAGGCTCTTTCTTCAGTGTCTGTCGACAACTATTCTGTTGGAAGACAGTGTGCTAAACTTTTTGCAGACGCCGGATATAAAAAAGCCGGAATAGTAACTACACATAAACCTTCTGTGGGCAGCAATCTTCGTGTGGTAGGTTTTAAAGAAGCCTGCGAAGAGTACGGAATAGAGATAAAACCTGAGTGGGAGATGGCTACAGACGAGTTTGATGTAAGTGCCAATGAGGATGATTTTAGTAAATTCTTAAAGCAAAAGGATCTTCCGAATTGCCTCTTTGTACAAAGAAGCATGATGGCTCTTGGTATCATGAATGCCATACAGCGTAAAGGCATGAAGATCCCTGAAGATATGGCGATCCTTGGATGCGGACTTAATTCCTTCCTTGGAAGAAACAAGCCTTCGCTTTCTATGGTGGGTGGCTCGCTAAAGTCATACGGAACTGCTTCGCTTAATCTCCTTATGATGATGATAAACAATCGCATAACAACACCTATGAATACCATAACCCCGCCTGTTTTTGAGTATAATTCTTCATTTATACCAAAACAGTAAATTAGCCCTTCTTTCATGTTTTTCATGTTCAAATATCCAAACAAAAAGTGTGTCGCACACCCATTCCCCTACCCCTTCGCGACACACTTTTTGTTTTTTTATCTTGACAAGAATTTAAACAACAGATATGATTTAATTATGGCTAAAACGAAGTAGCAAAATAGCAAAACTTTTTTGTTGGAGGTAATAATGGGACTTATTTTTAAAAATGTCAAAAAAGCGGGCAGGAGCATGTATCTGTATTATCCTGACGTTAAAAGACATAATCCTTATATTGTAAGGCTTTTAACAGTTCTTCGAAACGACGACAGTAAGGAGTCGGCACAAAAACTGCTTGATGGGGGTCTTGCCGCTCTTGCAGAAGAAAAGTCACTGGTACTTGCTTTTCCAAACCCTGCGGCCGGCGGCTGGAACTACGAGCTAAAGGAAGACGGACCTGATGACATTGCAGCAATAGAGGCACTTCTTTCAGAGGTTACAAAGGAAGACGATGACCCTCTTAAAACAAATGCCATCGGCATTCCGGAGCTTTCTGAGATGCTTCGTCAGTGGCACCTTATGGCGCTTATGAGGTATATGATAGGAACAGATGCGGAAAGTTCTTCAATGGCCTATGCTTACGCAGCGGTTAATCCTGCTGAAGTTTCGGCGGTATGCGGTTTTGGCGGAGAGCTTTCAAAAAATGCTAAAGAAAAAGCTAAATTTGTTCCGACCACGGCACTCCTTACAAAAGCCGGAAAGGAAGCTGTAGAGTATTTTGTCAAGGCTAACGGTTGCACTAAAAAGGACGAGAATCCTAACCGCATTATCCACATAAACGAGACAAATCCTTACAGCTATGTGGTGGAAGGACGCGGCGAAAGTGCTGATATTAATTCTCTTATCTTAAAAGCTTATGATATGACCTTCTCTAAGGTCAGAAGGATAAACACCGGCAAGATCGGCGATATGACCTGTTACACAGACCTTACGGGAGATGAATTTACCTGGTTTATAAACGATAAAAGACTTGGAGACATGTGCCATACATGGCTTGTCCATGTTCCAAAGGATGTAAAAGCAGGTGATAAGGTTCCTCTTGTAATGTTTTATCACGGTGGCTCTGATAATCCTTCAGAGGCAGCCGATATGGCAAAGCTTCATGAGCTTGGCAGAAAGGAAAAGTTTATAACGGTTTACCCGTGGGGATCAAATACCGCAAGCTGGAATATCAACTATGATGAGGCTCCGGGAGATGAAGGCGGTTGCGGCGATGAGAAATACTGCATGCTGCTTATAGACTACATGATAGCTAATTACCCCGTAGATGCGGAAAGAGTATACGTTTCAGGCTTTTCAAACGGCGCTGCCATGGCACAGGTTGTGGCTATGCTTTATCCTGAGAAGATAGCAGGACTTTTCCATATCGATTCAAACTGGCCGGGAAACAGGTGGAAGCCGGTAGAACTTGATATAAATGAGATACCTGCTATGCGAAGGGCTCTGCAGCAAAAGAAACCTGAAATGAGGATGCCTGTATGGTATACCTACGGTACAAGAGAGGCTTCCTGCCCTGTATATAAGGGCTGCACTCAGCAGTATCAGTACGATTTCTGGAAGAAGTTTAATAATATTACGGTTAAGGAAACGGCAGCCCCGGGTACTCCTGACGCTTACGAAAGCGGAGTAGCGGGAGATAAGGTTGAAAAATTATATCCAAGCACCATGTATCCTGAGCAGTATTACGCAGTTAACAGGTTTTACTCAAACGATCCTGATCATGAGAACCTTTATAATTACGTTCTTATGCATGATAAAGGACACGAGGTAGCTACTATGGACCCGGTACTTGGCTGGGAATATGTTAAACATTTCAGAAGAAAAGCTGACGGAAGCCTTGAGAAGATATAAGGTACGGAAGGCTTGCGATTATTAATGTATTTGGAGGGTAAAATGAAAAAAATAAGCAGGTTCTTAAATAAGCCTGAGCACTGCGGATATCTGTTTGTGCTGCCGGCTGTG
>Ga0129306_1003976_pt1 | contig 10191 bp, 6 predicted proteins | sample P827metagenome_FD_94438 | JGI IMG/M metagenome (GOLD analysis project Ga0129306, IMG submission 94438) | Capybara group fecal microbial communities from Wisconsin, USA - P827 metagenome | ecosystem: Host-associated > Mammals > Digestive system > Large intestine > Fecal | place: USA: Wisconsin... | reverse complement strand
GGAGAGCATGTGCACCTCGTCGATGATGTAGACCTTCTTTTTGAGGGCCGCCGGGACGTAGGAAATGGCCTCCTTGATGTCGCGGATGTAGTCGACGCCCGTATTGGACGCCGCGTCCATTTCGAGCACATCGGGCGCGGTCCCGGCGTCGATGGACTGACAGGCCCAGCATTCGCCGCAGGGATTGCCCCGCACCGGATGCTCGCAGTTGATGGCTTTGGCGAGGATCTTCGCGCAGGTGGTCTTGCCGGTGCCGCGCGGTCCGCAGAAGAGATAGGCATGGGACGTGCGGCCCGCCTCGGTCTCGTAGCGGAGGACGGAGGTCACGTGATCCTGTCCGGTGACGCCGCCCTCGCCGTCGAAGGTGCGCGGCCGGTATTTGCGATATAGAGCCTGATGCATATCCACCCTCCCGGACAAGAATACGGAAATAACCCGCAAATCAAGACCATACACCCTCCCGTCGGACGGAAGATCATCCACGCCACCGCAGTTCCTGCTCGGAACAGGCTGCCTCGCGGCGCATCCGCAAAACTGCTTAATGCTGCTTGGTTCCCCACCTGACATGGTTCACAGCCGCGAATCGCGCGAGACCCATTCGTCAACACATTCCGTGCGGCTCAGACTGCACAAGCTCCGTTCTCGGGGAGGGAATCCACCCTCGCTGTAGCGGACTTCGAGTACAGGGACCCGCTGCTCCCCCGGCTGGTATGGCCTTGATTCACAGGTTATTTTCTATTTGGATCGCAAACGAACGGTTTGCAGATACTGATTATAGCATAAAAGCGCCCCAAAAGCAAGCGAAAACGCGTGAATTTACCTTTTGTTTATAATTCTTTTCGGTGCCGAATTCTCGCGGATCTCTTGCCAAAGAGCGGGATTTCTGGTATAATCCGGACAGAGGAATCCTTTGCAACTCGAGGAGGTCAAGATGAACCGTTCCGCATTCCAGGTCCTCGGCGGTGTCCCGTCGGACAGCCGCCTCACCGCGGACCGTCACACCGATACCCGCTTCCCCCCGACGCGCTTTTTCACTCGCGAAGAGGCCGAGAGGCGGCGCGAAGAGCTCCGCTTCAATGTGCGCATGGCGGCGGGCCTGTATCCGTGGCCGGAGAAGACGCCGCTCTCTGTCCGGCGCGAGCCCGTCGGATCGTACGAGGGCTTCCGGATCGAGAAGATCATGTTCGAGACCCGCCCCGGCTTCTGGTCAACGGGGAATCTCTATCTCCCCGATCCGATGCCGGAGGGTAAGTGTCCGGCCATTCTCAACGTCATAGGCCACTGGCAGCGGCAGCGCCTGACCCGCATGGACGAGGCCGACTATCCCGAGCAAATCGCGAATTTCGCCATGATGGGCTTCGTCTGCCTCGTGACCGACATGATCGGTATGGTCGACAGCCGCCAGATCTCCCACGACTACGGCGGCGGGGAGCGGGAACTCTGGCTCTCGAACGGCCTCGGCGTGCAGCTCTGGAACAATATCCGCGCGCTCGATCTGCTCGAGGGCATGCCCGAGGTCGATCCGGAGCGCATCGGCGTCACCGGCGCGTCGGGAGGCGGATCGCAGTCCCTCTTCCTCGCGCTCCTCGACGAGCGGATCCGGGCGGCCGCGCCGATCAACATGATCTCGCTCTTAATGCAGGGCGGCTGCATGTGCGAGAACGCGCCGGGACTGCGCAGAGACACCGACAACGGGGAGATGTGCTCCCTGATCGCGCCGCGTCCGCTCTTCCTCGCGGGCTCGACCGGTGACTGGACGCGCGAGCAGGAGGTGCGCGAAGCCCCCGCGATCCGGGAGGTCTACCGCCTGTACGGCGCGGAGGACGTCTTCGAGACCTATTATCAGGTCGCGCCGCACCAGTACAACGCCAAGACCCGCCGCCGCGTCTACGCCTTCTTCGCCAGGCACCTCATGGGCCGGGAAATCGCGTGGGAGGAGCGTCCCGTCGACGTCGGCGATGTCCTCGACCTGACGTGGTTCCGCGATGCGGGCCACGCGCCGGGCATCGAGGGCGACGAGGCATTCTTCGCGGCCCATCAGACGGAACGCCGCGCGGCCGTCGCGAATCTCCCCGCCTGTGAAAAGCACCGTATGCTCGCGTGGATGACGGGCATCGGGCAGGAAGCGAAGACCGCGGATCCCGACACCGAGATCGCGGACGGCGTGCGCATCGAGAAGAGCGTCGTGCTCTCGGACCGCGGGGAGATGATCCCCTTCGTGCGCATGATCCCGGAGAACTGGGACGGGGATCGCGTCACCCTCATCCTCGGTCCCGAAGGGAAGGACGTTCTCGACCGTCCGGAGATCCGGGCATTGCTCGACAGCGGCACGGCGCTCGTCAGCGGCGATCTCTTCGGCGACGGGGAATACGCAGGCGCGAAGGTCAAGATCCTCGGCGGTCCCCAGGCTGAGCGGTACTACACCACCTTCCACTACACCATGGACGCCCACCGCGCATCGGACGTCTCGCTGCTCTGGCAGATCGCGCGGAAGACGGGATCTTTGTGCTCGCTCCTGGCGTACGGAGGGGCGGCGATCCCATCCGCCTGCGCGCTCCCGCTCCTTGACGGCGTAGAGAGTGCCGCGATCGAAGAAGCCCCGCTCCGGGAGGAACCCTGCGTCATCCCGGGGATCATGCTCCTCGGCGGTCCGGCGGGATGCCTCGCGCTCGCGGACTGCCCCAAAACAACCTTTTGACAGAACGGCAGGAAATTCACATTTTTCTTCTTGTTTTCTCACGCGATCCCCTTTATAATGAATTCGTTCCACATCAATCTGCATAAAATACGGAGGATTTCCCCATGGCAAAGATCATCGGCAGCGCGATCCCCAATCTCCCCTGGGAGGACAAGCCGCAGGGCTACACCGATCCCGTATGGCGCTATACCGGCAACCCGATCATCGGGCGCAACGGCAACAAGCGCTCCAACAGCGTGTTTAACAGCGCCGTCGTCCCGTTTGAGGACGGATTCGCGGGCGTGTTCCGCTGTGACAGCCGCTCCATTTCGATGGACCTGTTCGCGGGGCATTCCGACGACGGCCTGCACTGGAAGATCGAAGACGAATCCCTCAACCTCGTCGGCGCGGATCCGGAGATCGGGCGCTACGAGTACCGCTACGACGCCCGCATCATCCCGCTCGAAGGGAAGTACTACGTGACCTGGTGCAACGGCTATCACGGCCCGACCATCGGCGTGGCGTGGACGGACGATTTCAAGACCTTCCATCAGCTCGAAAACGCCTTCCTGCCCTATAACCGCAACGGCGTCCTGTTCCCGCGCAAGATCGGCGGCATGTACATGATGCTCTCCCGCCCGTCCGACACGGGTCACACCCCGTTCGGCGACATCTACCTCAGCCAGTCGAAGGATCTCGAATTCTGGGGCCGTCACCGCTATGTGTTCGGGACCTTCCGCGGCAACGAATCGGCGTGGCAGTCCACGAAGGTCGGCCCGGGACCCGCGCCCATCGAGACGGACGAGGGCTGGCTCCTGATCTACCACGGCGTGCTCACGACCTGCAACGGCTTTGTGTACCGTATGGGCGCCGCGCTCCTTGACCTCGACGAGCCGTGGAAGGTGCTGCACCGCACGTCGGACTACATCCTCGCGCCGTGGGAGCTGTACGAATGCGTCGGCGACGTCCCGAACGTCACATTCCCGTGCGCCGCGCTGGCAGACGCCGACACGGGCCGGATCGCGATCTACTACGGCTGCGCGGACACCGTCACGGGCCTCGCCTTCACCACGGTGGACGAGCTCGTCTCCTTCACGAAGGAACACGACCTGATGAAGAAATAAGGTTTCCCGAGCATAGACGCTCTGTCACTGACGGCAGGGCGTCTTTTTTCTCTCAGCCTTGACAAGTAAGGCACAATGTGGTATAATATGTACCGTTGAGACGTATTCCGTGGAGTTTTCCGGATCAAAAGGTCCACGCCTTCGGCGTGCCAAAGGGCTTTCCGAGCGCCCTCCCGAAACCTTCGGACGATCACTTCTTTAACTTTATATTTTTCGGGGTGTAGCCCAGTTGGTAGGGTGCGACATTTGGGATGTCGAGGCCGCGAGTTCGAGTCTCGCCACTCCGATGGCGCTTAATGCGCCGTAAAGTCCTTGAAATCATACGGTTTCAGGGACTTTTTCCTTTCCTCCCGCATCCCGCTCCGGGAAACGCTCACCTCTCCGTAACAGAAAAATTCACAAAAATCTTTCCAAAAGTCTTGCGTAAACTGAAAAGGTATGATATAATCGTCAACGAGAGAGCTTTTGAGACGTTCGCGAAAGGAGGAGACGGGATGCGGCATACAAAACGATGGGCAGTCCTCCTGCTCGCCCTCTGCGCATTCTTCGCGGGATGCGCGCAGCGGGAACCGGAGGAGCAGCCGGAAGAGAAAAAAGTCAACGAGATCGGTATCGACCGGGACTGGTACCTCGAAGAATACCTCGCCCGTGAGGATCAAGAGGGTTACGTCCCCTTCAACAGCAAGTACGGCTACGACCTCCCCGAGATCGGGAGCTTCACCGAGGGATTTGTCGATTACCTCGGCTATTCCGTCAATTTCACCCCGCCTTACGAGGGGACGAACCCCGATTTCCTCGAGGACGGCGAGGGCGGCGTCTTCGTCTTCCGCAATCCCCGTGCGCCGTCGGGCACCTCGATGGCCTACAATATCGCCGACGGGATCGTGTACTACGACGCCGACGGCATCCCCTCCCGGATCTGCATCGATCCCGACTGCACCATCGAAGGTCACTGCACGCACGGGATGAATATCTCGGAGTCCTTTGTCCGGTACTGGAAGGGCAACCTCTATTTCATCGGCTACCGCGAGGAGGGCTGGCCGGCGGACGTCGAACACACCGGGAACGCAAGCCTGCCGATCCGGTCCTATGTCATGCGGTATGACTTGAACACCGCGACCTTCCACAAGGTGATCGAATTCTTCGACCGGACCTGCTTCGTCTTCGTCATACGCGACGGCGTGCTCTTCATGGTCAGCGGCGCGGACGTGATGTTCGGCGGGGATTCCACCTCGAAATACCTCTCCTGCATCGATCTCGAAGCGGGCGAGGCCTGCCGCATCCCCATCGGCATCAGCGACGCCTACGGGATCTGCGAGGGGAAGATCGTCCTCCAGTCCGGGGACTACGGCAAGCGGTGGTACGAGGTCGAGCACCGCGTCATCCTGCTCGATCCCGGGACCATGACCCGGCGGACCCTCGCCACCTATACCGATACCTGCGCGGGCGCGGCGGGGAAGTACGTCGTTTATCTCGGACGCTGGAAACGGGGCGTGAGCTGTGACCTCTATCGCCGCGATCCGAACGCGGACAACCCCGAGGTGATGGGCCGCGACGTCGTGAAGTTCCGCATGATCGGGGACCGCTGCATCTGGCTCTGCGCCGACGGGACCCTCTGGCGCTCGGACGTGATCGCTTACAAGCCGAAGAAGATCGCCTCGCGCGTCGCGGATTTCCGCATCCAGGACGACGGGCGGATCGTGTACTTCGCCGAGAGCCGGTTCCGCGGCGTGAAAGTCTCCGACTTCGGGATCGACACGCTCGAATACGGCTCCCTCTGGATCACGTCGACCGGCCTCTCGCGCGAAAAGATCTGGGAGGCGTCCGGGTCGACCAGCTGGCTCGGGACCTGCGCCGTCGGGGCGAACACGGCCTTCATCACGGCGATGTACAAAGAAATGCTCTGGCCGAACAATTACGAGTACCGCGAGACCCGGATCGTCAAGCGCGACCTCGACGGGACCGATCCGCAGATCCTCTACCGGCGCGCATACCGCATGACCGACGAGGAGTGGCGCGCGCATCAGATCTGGATCGACGAGCGCTACGACGAGGACGGCGATTACTATGTCGTCAAGAACACTTTTCGGTATTATGCACAAAAATCCAAGTAGAAATTCTATGTGTTCACCGGCGTCCGGATGGGAATTTCAATTCTTCGCGATACTTTATGAAATCGTCGAGTCTGCACAAACGAAATTGCATGGGCTTCTCCCCATTTGGTGATTATCACGGCCCGTCTCCGGCCTTTTGATTCAACGGGCAGTTGGGAGGGGCGAAACAGGCGGTAGAAATCCGCTTGACAAACAGGGGATTCCGTTGTATAATAGTTCTTATCAAAAAAGGCACAAATAATTGCCGCGGACAGACCAAAATCCGCGGCGTGCCCGAGAACCCCATCCCATCCGCAACACAAGAAGGAGAAGAACATGAAACCCCAGAAGAGAATCCTTTCGGCGATCCTCGCGGTCCTGATGATCCTCATGACCGCCGCCATGACCGCGTGCTCGAACAACAACGCGGAAACCGGCAAGACCGAGAACGATCCCTCGACCCAAACCGTCGATCCGACGACTGTGGAAGTCGACGATGAAGAAGAGCTCAGCGACTACGAGCTGAGACAGCGCATCCCGGACAATGTCCCGGAAATGAAATTCAACGGCGCCGAACTCCGCGTGGCCACCACCGACGGCGACCAATACGAAGAAGAGATCTACTCCGAAGAGCTCAACGGCGACGCCTGCAACGACGCTGTGTACAACCGCAACGTGAAGGTCGAAGACCGCTTCGACATCAAGATCAGCTGCACGCGCGACGGTTCTCCGTACTCGATCCCCGCGAAGATCGCGAAGGCCGGCACGGACGACTATCACCTCATCGGATGCTATGACTACATGTCCTATCAGCCGATCAACGCCCAGGCCGTTCTCAACTGGCTGACGATCCCCTACGTCGATCTCACCCAGCCGTGGCACAACAAACTGGCGAACGACGACGCGACTGTCAACGGCATTCTCTACACCGTCTGCTCCGACCTTGCCACCACGTCCATGACCTACACGCACTGCGTGTTCGCGAACCTCGACCTCGCAACGAACTACGGCTATGCCGCGTCCGATCTCTACGGCCTCGTGAACGAAGGCAAGTGGACCATCGACCAACTCTCCTCCATGGTGAGCGACATGTACGTCGACCTCAACGGTAACGGCAAGAGCGACATTGCGAACGACCAGTACGGCTTCGGCTACTGCATCGTCAACCCGGCGGACGTTTGGTTCAACGCGTTCGGCGGACACTACGTCGGCCGTGACGATGACGGCAACGTCGTGATCACCTTCATGGACGACAAGACCGTCTCCGAGCTCGAAAAGCTCCTCGACTTCCACTACAACAACCAGGGCTTCGCGAAGCTCAGCACGCAGTACGACGAACAGAAGTGGTTCCTCAACGGTCAGCTCGTGTTCGCGCCGATGCGCTTCTACGCGGCGTTCGCGACCCTGCGCGACATGGAATCCCCGTACACGATGCTCCCGTATCCGAAGTGGGATGAAGAACAGCAGAACTACTACACCAACGCGGACGACAAGTTCACCGTCTTCTGCATCGCGACCTCCCTGTACAGCCAGATCGACTTCATCGGCCCGGTCTTCGAGGTCCTCTGCGCCGAATCCTACAAGTCCGTTTACCCGGCGTACTATGACGTCGCTCTGAAGGGCAAGTACTCCACCGACCAGGAGACCGCGGACATGGTCGAGCTCATCATGGCCGGCCGTCTGTTCGACTTCTCCTTCCAGTTCGGCGAAACCGTCTTCCAGCGGATCCCGTACATGATCCGCGACTGCCTGGCTGACAACAACGCGAACATTGCGTCCAAGTTCCAGGGCATCCAGAAGGCCATGAAGAAGCAGATGGAAAAGATCTTCAGCAAGGTCTACGAACTCGAGCCGTAAGCACATCGATCCGAACCCAAAATCAAAGGCCGCTCAAACGGGCGGCCTTTTTCGTATGGTTTCGGACGCATCATGCGTCAGAGCGCGATGTTCGGGATCTCCAGCGCCTTCGATACGGAGAGCGCTTCGATCTCCTCCGACGTGACTTCACGTCCCAGCTTCTCGGAGAAGTAGATGCCCTCCTGCAGCCGCTGCGTTTCGAGCGCGATCTTCGCCGTCGGGAGAAGCTCGCACTTGCCGAGCAGGGCGTGGATCCAGTGCTGCTGCGAGTTGTCATAGTGTGCGGAATCCGCATAGACCGTGTGGGCGAGGTAATCCATCTGCCCGAGATCGACGGTCGTGTCGGTTTCGAGATCGTGATGACGGGAGTGGATCACGAGCGGATTCAGCGAAATGCCCGCCTCGGAGCCCATGATGACCGACGAGGGGAACGGACGCCCGTGGACAGCCCAGGATTCGAGGACGTCGAGGGAGAGCCCGCCCTTGTAATTGGCGAAGCCGAGTCCGAGCTCCTCGACGTTGTAGCCGCTGATCGCCCGGCGGCCCTCGTCCATCGCGATCTCTGCGTAGGTCCGGCCCGTGACGCGCTCGAGTTCGGGGATCCCGGTCAGGTATAAGAGCTGCGAGATGTGATAGACGCCCATGTCGAAGAGCGCGCCGCCGCCGGAGGTCGTGCTGTTGACGAATTCCTTGGCGGCATAGCCGTCGACGTACGGTCTGCCGCGGCGGCGGAATCCGTAGGAGCGCATGTGATAGATGCGTCCGAGGTCGCCCGCGTCGATGTAGCGCTTCGCGGCTTTGGTTTCATTGGAGTAGAGGAACGCGAGCTGGATGTGCAGCTTCCGCCCGGTCTCTTCGGATACGCGGAGCATTTCCCGCGCATCGTAGAAGGAGCCCGCCATCGGCTTCTCGCAGTAGCAGTCGCGCCCGGAGCGCATGACGGCGATCGAGACGGGCGCGTGCATGTTGTTGTGCAGGCACACGTCCACGGCGTCGAGCTCTTCGTCGCGGAGCATCTTGCCGATGTGCGTGTAGCGGTGGGAAATGCCGTAGCGGTCGCCGATTTCGTTCAGGCGCGTCTCGTTGATGTCGCAGATCGCGGCGATCTCCGCTTCGGGGATGTTCCGGTAGGTCTGGATGTGGGATTCGCCGATGATGCCGACGCCGATGAGGGCGACGCGGATCTTGTCTTTTGCCATGTCAGCCTCCGATTCGATGATTTTGATGATTATTGATAGATTCCGTCGAAGAACGACGGTTTTGCTTCGTTTTCGTATCCTTCGTCGTTCAGCTCCGCGATGAGCCCGCGCACGGTGGCGAGCTGCCAGTCGACGCGCTCCGGCTCGAGATGCCCGGAGTGATGCTCGACGGAGTAGACGCCTTCATATCCGAGGACGGCGAGCTTGCGGATCACGTCCTTCGCGTAGGGCATGGAGTTGGCGTGGATGTGCGTGTGCATCGCCTTCGAGATCGCATAGGCCTCGCCGCGCTCCGGTTCGTCGTAGAAGTTGCGCAGGTGATAGAGATGCCCGTAGGCCGGGGAATCGACCGCCGCCGCGACCGCCTCAAGATACTCCGGCACGCGGTCCCAGCCCCAGTGGTTTTCCGGGCCGATCTTCATGCCCCAGTCCGCGCAGAACGCCGCGTATTCCCGGTAGGTTTCGACGATGTAATCGAACGCCTCCTCGGGCATGGTGTGGCCGTCGGTGCCGCCGAAGTCGATGCGCACGGTTTTCGCGCCGAGTGCTTTTGCCGCGCGGAGCATGGCGAGCATCTGCTTCTTGTGCTCCGCGCGTCCGTCCGGATCGTCCACCCAGACGTGCGGGCCGTCGACGCAGAGATTCGCGAGGGTGAGCTCGTTCTTGTCGAGGGCGGCCCGGACCTTGCCGATAAAGCCGTCGTCGAGCGTGGGCAGAAATCCCGTCCAGATATCCGCATACCGGACGCCGTACCGGAAGCGGAGCAGGTCGAGATAGCGGAAGACGTCGCAGGTCCCTTCGGCGAGCATGCCGTGGAAGGAATAGGATGCGACGCAGGTCGGCAGGAGTTTCATGGTGGGGGTCCTCCTTTATGGAAATTGGGTTCTTTATTTCGTGATTACGGACGTTTCTGACCGCATTCGGTGCAGAATCTCCGCTTGTTTTCCGTTCCGCACAAGGGACAGATCCAGAGTTTCGGCGCGCCGCATTCCGGGCAGAATTTCCCGGGTTTCTCGGGGGCTCCGCATACGGGACACGTCAGGCTGCTGTTCGCCGGCGCGGCATTCGGCTGGATGAAGAAGCCCATCATCGGGCTCGGGTTTTCTTCGGAGCGCTCCGTCTTTTCCGAGAGGAGCGCGTCATCCCGGATGCATCCCCGGAGCAGATCGGTAAGCGCGGAGATCACGTCCCCGCCGCCCTCTTGTTTCGCGGCTTCCGTGCTGATCCCCACGGTCATCTCG
>Ga0129306_1003973_pt1 | contig 10205 bp, 10 predicted proteins | sample P827metagenome_FD_94438 | JGI IMG/M metagenome (GOLD analysis project Ga0129306, IMG submission 94438) | Capybara group fecal microbial communities from Wisconsin, USA - P827 metagenome | ecosystem: Host-associated > Mammals > Digestive system > Large intestine > Fecal | place: USA: Wisconsin... | reverse complement strand
GACAAAGGTACGGGAACTGGTGGAAAGCAATGCCTGCATCGTCGACGTGCGGGAACCGGGCGAATACAACGCCGGTCACCTGCTGAACGCAATCAATATTCCCTTAAGCCAGCTGCGGCAGCGTATGGAAGAAATTCCCAAAGACAGGCCTGTCTATCTCCACTGCCGTTCCAGCCAGCGCAGCTACAATGCCATCATGGCCCTGCAGCACTGCGGCTTCGATAACCTGTACAACATCGCGGGCTCCTATCTGGCCATCTGCCTGTATGAATACCCCCAGGATGTACTGTTTAACCGGGAAAAGATTGTGACAGAATATAATTTTAAATAAAATTTTTTATGACGGGAGATTTTAACTATGTATAAAGCAATGACCATCGCCGGTTCGGACACCAGCGGCGGCGCCGGTATGGAGGCTGATCTGAAAACCTTTCAGGAGCTGGGCGTGTACGGAATGACCGCCCTCACCTGCATCGTAGCCCAAAATCCCAATGCGGACTGGGCCCACGAGATTTATCCCATTGAAACCGCTGTCATCGAAAAACAGCTTGTCACGATTCTCCAGGGCATCGGCTGCGACGCCATGAAGACCGGCATGCTGGGCAGCGCCGATTTGGTAGAACTGATTGCTGCAACCATCGACAAATATGAATTGAAAAATGTCGTCATCGATCCGGTCATGGTCTGCAAAGGCATCGACAGCATCATGGTGCCGGAAGCAGCGGCCGCCATTAAAGAATTGCTGGTAAAGCGGGCGCTGGTCATGACGCCTAACCTGCTGGAAGCGGCCTACCTGGCAGATATGCCTGCAGCCATTGCCACAGTAGAGGAAATGAAACAGGCTGCTGCGGTGATCCACGATAAAGGCTGCCAGAACGTAATTTTGAAAGCCGGCGACCGCCTGCCCGGAACCGATGCGGTAGAACTGGTCTACGACGGCAACACCTTTACGGAAAAACGGCATCCGAAGATTCCCAATTCTTATAACCATGGAGCGGGCTGCACTTTCTCCGCTGCCGTCACTGCCTGCCTGGCAAAAGGCATGACTGTCACGGACGCCCTGGAAACGGCGGAGACCTTTATCAATGCCGCCCTGCGAGGATCCTTCCGTATGAACCAGTGGTCCGGCGCGCTGAAGCACTGTGCATGGAGAGAATAAGTTTTATTCTCTTCTGTCAGTTCTTCTGTACGTCACGGCTGATAATCATATTTCCGAAAATCTAAAAATAATAAAAACGCAACGTTCACTGCTGATTCTTACAGCTACAGAACGTTGCGTATTTTTATGGGTTCCCTACCCTGTATAATTCTCATCAAAATATCTGTTTAAACAAAACGGAACCGTCAGGTTCATCATCAGTAGTCGCACAATCTGGTACGTCAGTATAATGGACACATCGGCCCCCATGCTCATGCCGGCAAGGCACATCTCCGTCATACCGCCGGGAGCCATGGCCAGAAACGCCGTCACAATGGGAATCCCGTAATAACGTACCAGTATTTCCGCCACCGCAATGCTTCCACCGATAATCAGAAGTGTCCCAATGACGGCATAAGGCAGCAGCACCCGTGTCCTGTACAGCCGTTCCTTGTCCAGCATGCATCCCATGTATAGGCCGATGTTCATCTGAGCCAGATTCATGAGGATGGGCGGTGGTTTTTGCAGATTTACGTTACATAGAATGGAAAAAGCCGCCGTGGCGATAATCGGACCAATCAAAGCTGCCGTTGGAACTTTCAGCTTTTTGGCAGCCAAAAAGCCAAACCCGGCCACGGGAATCAGAATCAGCCAGGTAATCCCCGTATTAGGCCCCACAGGCGCCAACAGTCCCTGAGGAACTACTGTGGCACCCAGAAGATGGATCACCAGAAAAGGAACGGAAACGACTACCCCAAACAGACGGATGGTCTGCTGCATAACAACTACATTGGCATCCACCCGGGGATCTTCGTCCGCCAGCAGCATCATCTGGTTCAGTCCGCCGGGCAACATGCCCATAATGCAACTCAGCAGATTGGCAAAAGTATGCTTATAAGTGAACCAGGCCACCACCAGCGATATGCCGATGGCCACAAAGGAAGCCCCGAAAACACCCAAAACATGCTGGGACATCTGAATCAGTGTTTCATGGGTGAAGCTCCGGCCGATGCCATAACCGGCAGCCAGCAATCCCAGATTACGCCACAACAGAGGCCAGCGCATATCTGTCCAGATAAAGAATTTCAATACCGAGGCGGAAACGATCCCGCTCAGCATGAACGGGATGGGAATCCGGAAATGGAATAACAGCAGCCCCAACAGAAATGACATTACCAAGGCTGTCAACCGTTTTTTCATCTTCCATCCCCTCTGTTTCTGATAAAAACACCCTCTGCCATATTAACCGACAGAGGGTATTGCTCTTTTTACTAAGTAGCACTGAAGTCACGGACCACTCAAACGTCCTGACTCTTTTCCGGCAGTTTCCTGCAGCAACGAATCCCGCAACCCATACCGGTTTTCCTGGTCTCTCTTAAAGCTTATATTGCGCCTTAATCTTGCCGATAAACTTAATCAGTTCCGGCTTGCAATTGGCCTTTTCCACAATGGCACCCTGCTTGTCGTTCAGCATCAGGTAAAAATTGGTAGGCGTTTCATAAATATGGCGCAACTGCACATACTTGTAGGCAGCCCGGCCCATCTTGTTAACTTCTTCATAATGATCCAGATAGAACGTCATGTTACTGGGAGTACCTTCCAGACGGCTTTTACCAAATTCTTTTTCAGCCTGCTTGCGCACGTTATGAGGAATGACATATAAAAATACCGCAAAGCCTACCGCTACCATGGCCGCAGCTGCAATATACCAGGCATTGTACAGACAGATAGCAATGATCACCGCGATGATCGCAGCGATAATATACTGGGCCTTTCTAAACTTGCTGTCATGCTTCTGGATCTCCAGGTTCATCTTCCCGAATTCCTCCGCACTGTAAGTCGTGTTTGTTTTATAAATGATACGCATTGATAATTCTCTCCCTTTATCTCCTTATAGTTTGTTGCTCATTTTTGTATTTTACCACATCCCACGCAAAAAGAAAATATTAAAATATGTAAAAAATTCAGGGCGGCATCGTTTGATGCCGCCCCTCTCATTATCAGTATTTGTTTTCAGAATGATTATTCTCAATTATGCCGCGTTTTTCCGTTCGCTCTTATCTACTACACAGCAGACAGCACCGTCACCGGTGATATTAACACAGGTACGGAACATATCCAGCACACGGTCGATACCGGCAACGAGAGCCAGGCCTTCCATAGGCAGCTGAACAGCCTGCAGCACCATGGCCAGCATGATGAGGCCTGCGCCGGGAACACCGGCGGTACCGATGGAAGCCAGCGTACCGGTGAAGACGATCATGATCATATCGGAAGAAGTCAGATTCACGCCGAAGGCATTGGCCACAAACAGGGAGCATACACCCATATACAGCGCCGTGCCGTCCATGTTGATGGTGCAGCCCAGCGGCAGTACGAATGAAGTTACTTCACGGGACAGCCCCAGTTTTTCCTGACAGTTCTTCATGTTAACAGGCAGAGCCGCCGCGGAAGAACAGGTAGTGAAAGCCAGCATCATGGCTTCGGACATGCCGCGGAAGAACTTCACCGGGTTCACGCCGCCCATTGTAGAAGCCAGCGTGGAATAAACCAGAATGCACTGCAGGGCACAGCCGATGGCAACAGCCAGAATTACGCTTAACAGCGGGAGCAGCACCTTGGGGCCGTTTTTGCAGACAACCGGCAGTAACAGCGCAAACACGCCGATGGGAGCAAACTTCATAACCATGGCGATGATTTTGTAGCATACTTCCGCGCCCGCATCATATAAATCCATCAGGAAACGGGAACGCTTTTCATCCAACTGGGTGATGCCGACACCTACAAGCAACGCAAAAACAATGACGGGCAGAATCTGGCCTTTAGCCATGGCGTCTATCGGGTTGGTAGGCACCATGTTCACCAGAACCTGCATAAAGGTCGGTGCTTCTTTCACCTTAGGCGCAACCTTTCCGGCAATATCCAGGCCTACACCGGGTTGGATGATGCCGGCCACGGCAAAACCGAGAACAATGGCCACGGCGGTGGTAACCAGATACAGGCAGATGGTCTTGGCGCTGATACGGCCCAGCTTTTTGCTGTCGCCGCCCAGGCTGGTGACGCCTACAATCAGTGAGCAGGTGACGACCGGGACGATCATCATCTTGATGAAGTTGATGAAGATAGTACCAACAGGCGCAATCCATTTGTTAACGAACGGCAGCCCGTCCGGCCCAAGAGCCAGGCCTGCGCATACAGACAACACTAACGCGATTAAAATTTGGACAGAAAGATTCATAAATTTACCCCTCATTTCTTTTAAATTTAGTGGTATTTTACCACTTTTTCGAAAACGAATCTATATTTCAGGGCAAAGTATACATGTATACATTTTGAATTACGGTCTTTCATGCTATAATTATATTGACAATCAGACAAATACAGGAGGACTTGCCATGAACAATCCCGTTATCAGTAAAAACGCGGCTGCCAATATGTGCGAACGGATCAATAAACTGATCCGCAACTTTGAAAAAAGCCTTGCTCCTGACGAAGTGGCTGCCATGAGCCTGGCCTCTTTCTCAAACCGTCCCATCATCATCAAACGGCTGGGGTACTGGAATCCTGATCTGATCGTGCTCTACGGTTTCGATCCCAACACCGGGGAAGCCCTGAAGATGATCCAGCACATCTCCCAGTTCACCCTGTGCCTGATCACCTTAAAGAAACCGCCCCAGGACGGGGAACTGCCTGAGGATGATGAGAAACAGGAAGCTGCAAACCGTCGGATCGGCTTTATAGTTAATGAAGAAGAAGCGCAGTAAAACCTTACCCGGCCCTGTTATTCTTTCTGTTTTAATAAACAGATGAAATTACATAAAATTCTGAAATAAAAAAGCCCTTGCGCAATTTGCGTAAGGGTCTTTGTTCGTTAAACGGTTATTTCTTCTTCCGGCGGATCGTCAAAGCCCGCCACCCAGGTCGCGACAAATCCAGCAAAATAAGCAATCAGAACACCAATTAAATATAACAGCACGTGATTGGTAGCAGCCGCAAGGGGAATGCCGGAAATCCCAAGGGCATAGGAACCGATGCCGTGATACGCCTGCCAGGCGCCTCCGAAAGCGCCGCCGATACAGGCACAGACAAAAGGTTTGCCCAGCGGCAGCGTAACGCCGTAGATCAGAGGCTCTCCGATACCCAGCATGCCCACAGGAAGAGAACTTAAAATGGTCCGCTTCAGGAATTTATTTTTACTCTTCAGATACACGGCAAAGGAAGCCCCTACCTGCCCGCAGCCGGCCATAGCAGCAATGGGCAGCAAAAGCGTCATGCCCATGGAGGCCAACATATCCGCATGGATCGGCGTCAATCCGTGATGCACCCCTACCATGACGATGGGAAGGAAGAGCCCGCCGATGACAAAACCGGTTACCGCCCCACCTGTCTGGATCGAATGTACTGTATAATAACTAAGCAAATCTGACAGAACGCCTCCCAGAGGCTGAAAAACGAAAAGGCCGGCCAGGGCAACCACGGTAATCGTAACCAGCGGCGTCAGGAACAGACTGAGAGATTCGGGAATGCGTTTGCGCAGCCTTGTTTCAATCAGGGCCGTGGCCGCACCAATCAGCAACGAAGCAAAAATGCCTCCCCGTCCGGGAATCAGCGGACTTCCCATAAAGGTAATATCCGCCAGACCGGGAGCAGTCAGCAGCGCCGCCATGGCACCGCCTAAAGCCGGGGTGCCACCAAATTCCTTGCAGGCGTACAGCCCGATAAAAGCATTCAGCACCGTAAAAATGGAACCGCCCGCCAGTTTCAGATACTGTATATAGGAATTGCCTGCCAGCTCGGGACTGATCTTCAGCAACAGGCTGACAAGTCCAGTAAGCAGACCGCAGCCGATGAAAGCAGGAATCAGCGGGATAAAGATATGCCCTACCCGCTGCAACATCCGTTTCAAGGCAGACCGGCTGTTTCTTTTTTTGATTTCATCATGCAGCTCTTTGCCGTCGCCAATCTTTTTGTCAGGTTGCGGTTTGGCGACAAGAATCGGATTTATTTCCTCAGAGACAGAAGGATTCTCCTGTTCTGCCAGCAACCGTTTGCATTCCTTTGCCACGTTTTCTGCCTTGCCCGGGCCCAGAACCACATGAATCTCCCCGTCGTTCAGGATCACGCCTTTCACACCGGCAATCTTTTTCAGTTGTTCTTTGGTCACGGTCACAGCGCTGACACGCAACCGCAGCCGGGTCATGCAGTTATATGCTTCCGTTATATTTTCAGGCCCGACTGCAGTAAGAATGGCCCGGGCGATCTGCTGGTTATCCATACTCTAAACCTCTACTGGGACTATGCGCCCGGTTTCCGTAATACCGGCATACGTACACCGGAACTCCTTGCAACCGGTTTGCCGGAAACAACAGCGGGTTTTGCGGAAGCCGCACCAATATCAGTCCCGGTTGTTGCAGCTGTGCCCGCCGTCTTGTTCATTGCGGCAGGAGCAGTCGCAGAAGCAGGTTGTTTCGCAGCAGCCGGTAGTTGATTCGTTACCGACGGCGTCGCAGTCGCCGGCTGACTTTTCGCAGAAGGCTTATTCGATACGGAAGGTACGGACGCGCCAGGTCTTTTTATCGAGGGAACCCGCTGGGAAGCCGGTTTCCCAGCCTTCTCAACAACAATTTTTCCAACCCCGTCTACGGAGAAGCCATAATCCAACATCGACCTCGCATCCGCAAACCGGGAATCCTCATCAGGAGATTTCAGCACAATAGCAATCAGTTCGATATCATCCCGCTTTGCCGAAGCAGCCAGACAGCCTTTTGCCGCGCTGGTCCATCCGGTCTTGATCCCATTGGAGCCGGTATAGAAACTCAGCAACCGGTTCGTGTTGTCCGCCTTATACATTTTGCCTGCAGGAGACGCCCAGTGTATCACCGAACTCTTCGAACCGACTATATTACGGAAATCCGGATTCTTCATGGCATAGGCCGCAATCTTTGCCATATCCCTGGCGGTGGTATAATGCCACTTCGCCGTCAGCCCGTGGGGATTGCTGAAATGCGTTTTCCGGCAGCCCAGCTCCTTCGCTTTCGCGTTCATACGGTCGGCAAACTTCAGGATATTGCCGGAAACATTCTGCGCTACCACCACAGCAGCGCCGTTATCCGACTCCATCATCATGCCCCGCATCAGCTCGCCAGAGCGCATCTTCTCCCCGCCTTTCATACCCAGGTCCGAGTATTCTGTAGCGGCAGCGGCCATGCTGATATTAAAGATGGAATCCAGTCCTTTTTCTTCTAGGCCCAGGATACAGGTCATCACCTTGGTCAGGCTGGCAGGAGAACGGCGGGTATCCGCATTCTTTTCATAAATCACGCCGCCGGTGCGGGCATTGATCAGAATCGCAGAATCCGCCTGCACGTTCGGTGCAGCCCACACCTGCGCGCTGTGTACGGCAGCAAATGCAGCGGCAAAAATCAAATATCTTAAGGGATGAAACTTAAAAATCTTACTGTTCATTATTCAAGCCTTCATCACGGCACCCCGGGGAAATTATCCACATACTGGATTTTGATATCCGGGAAATTGTCAACAAACTGGATAGTGAAATCAGGGAAATTCTCCACAAACTGCCATTCACCAATCTTGTTGGGGAAATTGGATACCTTTTTCACTTTCAGGTCAGGAAAATTCTTTACAATCTGCACTTTGATATTGGCAAAATTCTTTACCACTTTTACCTTTCCGGCCAGGCGGATGCCTTTAAAATAGCCGTCCTTACTGACAGCGCCGTAAGGAATCAGCTGCTGCTGTCCTTCAGGTGAAGGAGCAAGGATGTTCTCCGACGCGAAAGCAGAAGCGGAAAAGAGGACGGACGCAGCCAGAACCGCGAGAGCAATCTTCTTTTTCATACAGGTTACCTCCCATCATACCAGATTATTACTATGTGATATGAATTATAACACCATCTTGTGTCTTAAAAATGGCAGACTCAGAGCCGCATACTTTGCAACGTGAGCCGCCATACACGCGGTCCCTTACTCTTCCCAATGGATGCGGGCCGGGTCGAAACGGTCGATGATTTTGCCCTGTCCCTGGGGATAGCCCACCGGCAGGACAGCGAACACTTCCAGATCTTCCGGCAGGTTCAGGACCTTTTTGGCCGGTTCCTGTCGTTCCGGATGGGGTGCGAAGGAAAGCCACACCGAACCCATCTCCAGCGCGGAAGCCTGGATCAGCATGTTTTCACAGCAGCAGCTCATATCCAGCAGGGTCATCATCGGTTCAAATACACCTTTGGTACGGTAGCAGGCCACGATGGCTACGGGAGCATTGGCCACAGGCCTTGCGTAAGGAGTACAGGTTGCCAGTTTGGCCAGCGTTTCCTTATTGCGCACCACATAAAACTCCCAGGGCCGCTGATTCTTGGCTGAAGGCGCCGCCATGCCGGCACGGATGATCTGCTCAACCGTTGCATCATCCACGTCAATATCCAGATACGTGCGTACGCTCTTGCGTTTAAAAATAATGTTCATGATTCTGGGTCCTTTCCTAAAAGGTATTTATATTGAAAATACGGATTAACCGCGCTTGTGTGAGAGTCATATTGTGTGAGAGTAATGTACAAAACTGAATAATCCGCATTTCATGATATTATAACACACAGTTGGGATATTTGTTAAGAATGGGCAGTTTAAATGATTTCACAAATAGTTCCTTAAAATCAAGGAAGAAACGATTAAAAAAAGGTAACATTATTAAGCGTTTTGTGGTAAAATATAATGAATTACTATTTACAATTCTATTTCGCTTTTTATGATAAGGCGAAGCCAGGAAAAACAAAAGTTATTACAAAGCACACGAACTAGTTTCTGACCGGGGTATGTATGGCTTACAATCAGTTTCGTTATACAGTGCAGCTGAATATGGAAAACCGTCACTGTGTGGTAGTTGGCGGAGGCAGCGTGGCGCTGCGCAAATTAAAATCCCTGCTGGAAGCCGGAGCCGCGGTCACCGTCATCGCGCCGGAAATTCTTCCTGAAATCACTGCGTTACAAAGAACGTTTCCTGCTTTGACCCTGTGCCGGCGTAATTACGAAACGGGCGATCTCAGACACGCGTTCCTGGTCATAGCGGCCACGGACAACCGCGATGTCAACGCAGCGGTCGTCAGGGAAGCCCGGGAACAACAGTGCCTGCTGAACGTAGCGGATGACCCGGACGCGGGAAACTTTACCGTAGCGGGAACCTATGACAACGGCAGCCTGCATTTTTCAGCCGCAACAGGAGGTAACCCCCGCCTCACCCATCTCCTGCTGGAGGACCTGCGGAAACAATACGGCGACAATATGGCCGCCTTCGCCGCATTTTTGGATGAACAGCGGGAAACCGTCAAACAACGCCTGCCGGGTCCCCGGACCAGACAGGAATTCTGGAGAAATACTCTCACAAATCAGCTGCTGCAACTGGTTAAGGAAGGCCGTCTGCAGCAGGCAAAGGAGATTATCATAGATGCAATTAATCGTATTGGGGCTGAATCATAAGACCGCCCCTGTAGAAATCCGTGAAAAATTCAATTTTTCACGCAGCCGTATCAAGCACGTGCTGCGGCTGCTGAAAGAATCCGATGACTTTTCGGAAGCTGTCCTGCTTTCTACCTGCAACCGCACGGAGCTGTATCTGGTTGCCCAGGAACCGGAAGACGGCATGGAAGCGCTGCACAATGCGGTAAAACGCATTGCCGGTAAAGCCTTTGACAAAGAGTACTTTTACACCCTCACCGGCGTCCACTGCGTCCGTCACCTGTTTCTGGTAGCCAGCAGTCTGGACTCCCTCATTGTCGGCGAAGGACAGATCCTGAGCCAGGTAAAGGACGCCTATCATCTGGCCCGCACTTCAGGCACCACTTCTTTCATGTTCAATACAATCTTTAACCAGGCCATCTCTTCCGGCAAGAAGATCCGCACCCGGACCCAGATTGCCTACCGGAGTGTCAGCGTTTCGTCCGCCGCCGTAGACCTGGCCATCGAAGTGGTTGGCGACCTGAGCGACGCGGATATCCTGGTCATCGGGGCCGGCAAGATGAGCGAACTCACCGCCCGGCATCTGATGGACAAAGGAG
>Ga0129306_1003972_pt1 | contig 10206 bp, 8 predicted proteins | sample P827metagenome_FD_94438 | JGI IMG/M metagenome (GOLD analysis project Ga0129306, IMG submission 94438) | Capybara group fecal microbial communities from Wisconsin, USA - P827 metagenome | ecosystem: Host-associated > Mammals > Digestive system > Large intestine > Fecal | place: USA: Wisconsin... | reverse complement strand
TCATGGTCGAGAACTATAACGTTGCCTATGCGGAAAAGATGATCCCTGCTGCCGACATATCCGAGCAGATATCTCTTGCGAGCAAGGAAGCATCCGGAACCGGCAACATGAAATACATGCTTAACGGTGCGGTAACCCTCGGAACATCCGACGGAGCAAACGTGGAGATCCACGAGCTCGTCGGCGATGATAACATATACATCTTCGGTCAGGATTCGGATACCGTCATCGAGCATTATGCAAAAGCCGATTATGTATCAAAGGATTATTATAAGAAGAGCCCCGTGATCAAAGAAGCCGTGGATTTCATCATCAGTAAGCAGGCTCTGAAAGTCGGACATAAGGAGAATCTGAAGCGTCTTCACGACGAACTTCTCAAGAAGGACTGGTTTATGACTCTCCTCGACCTCGAGGAATACATCGAGGTCAAGGATCGTATGCTGGCTGACTACGAAGACCGTGGCAAATGGGGACGCATGATGCTCACCAACATTGCCAAAGCCGGATTCTTCTCATCTGACAGGACCATAGCAGAATACAACAGGGATATATGGAAGCTCACGGATTAATGTGAGGTGCCCTTTAAGATTCCGCTCAGTTTCTTATAGATAAGTATGGTTATGAGCGATACGGCTCCGCCCTTCAGAAGATTAAGCGGTGCCACCGCCATGATCACCAGACTGGTCACGGAAGTGATGCGGGGATTGATCGCAGTACCCATTGCGATGATAGCCTCCATCGGCATCCCAAACATCAGAGCGAACTTGGGCAGCAGATATACTGCATTGAACAGTGTTCCAACGACCGTCATACATATCGTGCCGACAACGCACGCTATGATGGCGGTCTTTTTATTCTTGCGGAAAAGATAAATGACCGATGCAGGGAGTATCAGCGAGCAACCCACAACGAAGTTGGCGAGTTCTCCCACGAACGCGGTCGAAGTGCCCTTAAAGAGCAGTTTGATTATGATCTTGACGAACTCGATCATGACTCCGGCGACAGGCCCGAATGCAAACGCGCCTATGAGCGCAGGCAGCTCGGAGAAGTCGAATTTGTAGAAGCCGGGTGCAAAGAACACCGGCAATTCGAGAATCATCAGGATAGCCGATATGGCAGAGAACATGCCTATCATCGCTACCTTCCTGGTGGACAGGATCCTCTCGGTGTCATTGTTCTTTTTGTGCAGATACTTCTCGATCAGGTATGCGATCAGAAAGACTGCGACCACACAACCGAGAAACTCGAGCACAAATACTACGTTTTCCTTAAGGGACATAAACAGATCATTCATTAGATATTCCTCCTCTCATCCAGACTGTACTGTCGGTTCCGGAATCTCACCGGATCATGCACTTTGGCTCGCGGACTGTACCGCCGGTCGGGAATCTCACCCTGCCCTGAAGAAACTGTATGCTGCGCGTAGGCAGATTGCCTGACACACAAGTGATATCTTATATTCTGTTTGCGGATGTGTCAAGACCGACATGGCGGTTGTATTCCGGTGCAAGACGTGTGCATGCATCCCGCCGATAATTGAAACTGTCTGACAGTTTTGATAGAATCATTGTATCAGCAGACAATACCCGATCCGGCGAGGTTGTGATATGGATAAAAAAACAATACTCATAATCGACGATGTGAAATTCAATATCAGAGCGGCACAGGATGTGCTGGGCGAGGATTTCAAGGTCATCGGGGCCCTCTCTGCCGAAGCGGGTTTCAAGGTACTGTCACATACAATCCCGGATCTTATCCTTCTCGATATCATCATGCCGGAGACAGACGGACATCAGGTACTGAAGATCCTCAAGTCCACTCCGCGCTTCATGAACATACCGGTCATTTTCCTGACCGCAGACAGTAACTACGAGACAGAGGTCGAAGGCTTTAACGAGGGTATCGTAGACTACATCACCAAGCCCTTTGTGGCGGATGTACTCAAGAAGCGCATCCAGACCCAGATCGAGCTGGCAGAGTATCAACGCTCGATGGAGGAACGTGTCCGCGAGAAGGTCAAGGAGATCGAGGACATGTACGATCTGCTCGCAGTCAGCTTTGCGGCTCTGGCAGAGTACAGAGATTCGACTACCGGCGGACATCTGAAGAACACCGCCATCTACTTCAAGGCATTCATAGAGCATCTTCAGGATACCGACGGCTACAGGGATCAGTTAAATCCGACCATCGTAAATAAGGCAATACGTTCCGCTCCTCTCCATGACATCGGCAAGATCGCGATCAACGACAGTGTTCTCCAGAAGCCCGGTTCTCTGACCGATAAGGAATTCGACCGTATCAAGCTGCACTCGGTAATCGGCGGAGAGCTGTTCAGTTTCATAGGTGAGAAGGTCTCTGATAAGGAATTCGCCGATATAGCCTATGTGATATGCAGATATCATCATGAGAAGTGGGACGGCACGGGATATCCCGAGGGCCTGTCCAACACGCAGATTCCTCTGCTGGCGCGCATCATGAGCATAGTGGATGTGTACGATGCGCTGACCAGTGAACGTCCGTATAAAAAAGCATTTCCTCACGAGAAGGCCATGGCCATGATCGCCGAAAAGAGCGGTACCGACTTTGATCCCGGTCTTACCAACGAGTTCCTGAACATATCAGAGAAGATATCCGCATGCCTAAGGACCAAGGAAGATGCCGAATCAGAGAAATATTTCAAGCTGCCCAAGCACATCTTCGACGATGTCAAAGACATCCATGCCATCACAAAGCCGGAAGACGATAAAGCCTGATCCGCTTCTATACCATGATTTCCATAGCAAAAAAAGAGCCTGTCCCTTATTATCCAAGGGACAGGCTCTTATCATGTGCCGGTAACCGATTACATCATACCCTTCTCAAGTGCCAGGGTTCTGGTAGTCAGATCACATACCTCAGCAGGTCCGAAGTACTGGATAGCTCCGGGATATGTGAATGAAGTCTCAACAGCCCACTTCTCTCTGTTAGCCTCGAAATACTTGAAGGGCTTGCCGTCAAGTTCAACGAGTGCCTTACGGATAACAGGCTTGTCTTCACCGTTTCTTCTTTCCATGTTCATCATCTTGGTGATGGGCATACCGCCTGCAACCCACTCCTCTGCGGGCTTGGACAGGTTGGATACCTTGGAGAGATATCCGGTATAACCATACTGGATGAGCATGAATGCGTTATATCCGAGTGAATAGCAGTAATCTGCGTCAAAGTTTGAAGGGAATGCGCATCTTCCTTCATAGCCGAAGAAGTGATGCTGAGCACCGAACTTACCCTTGTATGTGCCTGCTGCCTTTCTCTTGGCCAGCTCGCTCTTAACCATCTCGGAGAAGAGCTTTTCGGACTCGATCAGGGATACCTGTACGTTTCCGTGAGGATCTCTCTCGAGGAAGAGCTGCTGCTGTACGAACTGAGGAAGGATATCAAATACTGCGAATGACTCTGCGGTAAGTCCTGCCATGATGAATGAATACTTTGCATCCCAGTCGGGAAGAGCATTGAACTCATCTGTCTTGCTGCCTGCAAGGAGCTCGTTGATCTCAGCGATCAGCTTGGAGAACTCGGGAACGAACTCTACGATACCCTCGGGAATGATAGCCACACCGAAGTTCTCGCCGTTGTTTCCTCTCTTCTCAACTGCATCTGCGATATAGTTGGTGATCTGTGCAAGAGACATCTTCTTAGCTGCAACTTCCTCACCGATCAGGCAGATGTTAGGCTGGGTCTCAAGTGCGCACTCAAGTGCAACGTGTGAAGCGCTGCGGCCCATAACCTTGATGAAGTGCCAGTACTTCTTGGCTGAATTGGCATCTCTCTCGATATTGCCGATAAGCTCTGAATAAGTCTTGGTAGCGGTATCGAAACCGAAGGAAGCCTCGATATCCTCGTTCTTAAGGTCGCCGTCGATGGTCTTGGGACATCCGATGACCTGAACGCCGGTATTGTTTGCTGCCATGTACTCTGCAAGAGTAGCGGCATTGGTGTTGGAATCGTCACCGCCGATGATAACGATAGCGGTAAGACCGTTCTTCTTTGCATTCTCTGCAACGATCGCGAACTGCTCTTTGGTCTCAAGCTTGGTACGACCGGAACCGATGATATCGAATCCGCCTGTATTTCTGTATGCGTCGATGAAAGCATCATCGAACTCTACATAGTCATCCTTAAGAAGTCCGTCGGGGCCGCCCTTGAATCCGAGCAGAACGTTCTCAGGATTGGTAGCCTTCAGTGCATCATAGAGGCCGCTGATAACGTTGTGTCCGCCGGGTGCCTGTCCGCCTGAAAGGATAACGCCTACAACCTGCTTCTTAGCTGCGGATGTATTAGCGCCCTTCTCAAATGTGATCTCAGGCTTTCCGTAAGTATTGGGGAAGAGGGCCTTGATCTTGTCCTGATCCGCCACGCTCTCGGTAGCTGCTCCGTCCTTAACGCAGATCTCTGCGATACCGCCGCGAAGCATTCCGGGAAGCTTGGGCTTGTACTCGTATCTTGTTTTCTGAAGTGGTGAAAGATTCATTTTCGTTCTCCTTATATGTGAAATATATTTTTATGCATAGTCATAGTGCGGTTGGCGGGACTTGAACCCGCACGCGGTTAAGCACAGGAGACCGCATCTTGCTACGGCCGCCCGTTAATGCGGTTGGCGGGACTTGAACCCGCACGCCGAGGGCACAGGAGACCGCATCTTGCTACGGCCGCCCGTTAATGCGGTTGGCGGGACTTGAACCCGCACGCCGAGGGCACAGGAACCTAAATCCTGCATGTCTGCCAATTCCATCACAACCGCCGACGGTCAGGATATCTCTGCAAGGTAACCTTTGATCGCCTCAAAGACCACATCAACATGTGCCTTCAGGCTGTCATGATTGGCGTGTACGAAAGCGGCATCGCCTTCTTTGGATTTCTGTTCGAGGGTAAATGCTTCCTCACCTAGCTTGGAAGCGCCGATAAGTCTGGAACCGGACTTGACTGCATGCACAAGAGTTGCATATTCCGGCATATTATCGCTGTCCAGATACATATCCATCTGCTTGATCTGGTCAACAGTCTCCTCCATATATGTCTCCAGGATCTCCTTATAGAAATCCACATTATCCATGGAGTATTCGAGTCCGTCCTGTACGTTTAATTCTTCAGCATTATATGACATATTGTGTCTCCTGTTTACTTGGACTTGCGCAGCAGATTGCTCTTGAGCTGTGCATCACGCTTAATAAAGAACTCATCTATATACTGTCTGACCGCAAAAGGCTTCATGGTCTTGAGCAGATATCCGTCGGGCTTGAGCTCCATGACATCCATGATGCTCTCCTTATCCTGCCGTCCCGTAAGGAAGATAACGGGGATATCGGCAAAATCCCTCTCGGATCTGATCATTGCAAGAACCTGCTTACCATCTACGACAGGCATCTCATAATCAAGTATTATCAGGTCGGGCCTGGTGATCGTAATACTCTTAACCGCCATCAGTCCGGAGTCGGCGAGCAGAACCTGATACTTATCTCCAAGCCAGTTCTTGATGGAGTTGAGCATCACACCGGAGTCATCCACAGCAAGAATGATCTTACGCTCTATGCCGACATGCTCGAGAAGATACTTGTGAACCTCGCCGACAACGGCCTTGATATCAACCGGACGCTGGAATTCACGGCCTACCAGATTGGGCGTGATGATCTTGCGTGTGGATTCGATCTCCGTGGGATCACCCACGACAAACAGAGGAAATCCTTCCTCGGTAGCCTTATCTCTGATATAGATCAGCAACTGGCTGTCTTCAAGGAGTTCCTCGTCAAGATACAGAACACATGCGTTGATATGATCGGTATTCTTATTCATCACAGCCATGGAGCTTGCCTGAGTGATCCGGTAATCCTCCTTCTCGAACTGTTCGACCAGGTTGGATATCAGATAACCCTTGCTCTTACAGGCTATGAGTACATTTTGCTTATCGTCGAAACCTGACATATACACCTCATATCGCCATACGTCTCTTAATTATATATCATAGAAAGAATATCATCAACAAAATGCTTTGGTCAGATATCCGAGATGAATGGCTGCTCTGAGTATCGCACACACGGTCTTGCCGTCGGTAATCCTTCCCGATGCCACATCATCGATGACCTGTTCAAAGGGAACCTTCTCGATATTGAGGAACTCATCCTGATCAAGTTTCTGATCTCCCATGTGAAGCCCTTTGGCCAGATAGAGCGTGAGTTTCTCGCTGCAATACGCCGCCGAGGGATGATAGCATCCGAGGTCGATCCATTCGTCAGCCGTTATGCCCGTTTCCTCGAGTAATTCCCTTTTGGCGGCCGCAAGAGGCTCCTCGGAAGCGGAATCCAGCTTACCGGCAGGGATCTCGGTGATGACATCGTGAAGAGGATATCTGAACTGATGCTCTATGATCACCTCTCCCTCATCCGTCACGGGCACGATACCTACGGCTCCCAGATGAATGACATACTCTCTGGTGGAATGATTGCCGTTGGGAAGTTCAACCTCATCCAGTGCCACATGCAGTATGTTTCCGTCGAAAATCTTCTTTGTGGATACCTGCTTTTCTTCCAGATTCTCAAAACTGATCATAATGACCTCCGTGAAAAAGAGAAATCGAGTAGATAAACTACTCGACTGCTTAAGAACAACTGTAAATGAGCCATCCGGGACTCGAACCCGGGACAACTTGATTAAAAGTCAAGTGCTCTACCACCTGAGCTAATGGCCCATACTGGGCTGGCGGGATTCGGACCCACGAATGCAGGAGTCAAAGTCCTGTGCCTTACCGCTTGGCGACAGCCCAATGCAGCTCCCGCAGTGCACGGTAAGCCCCGAGGGTGGGTAGAGGGACTCGAACCCTCGATCTCCAGAACCACAATCTGGCGCGCTAACCAACTACGCCATACCCACCATATACGTGCCTGAAGGGATTCGAACCCCCGACCCACGGCTTAGAAGGCCGTTGCTCTATCCAGCTGAGCTACAGACACATAGTGCATTCGTCTCTGAACACGCTTAAATAAGTTATCACAGATAGTGACTCAAGTCAAGATAAATCAGTAAATAGCTATGGGCACCGGGATACCGGTGCCCAAAAATGTGAGATGTGAGGAGTTTATGTCTTATCCATGATGTAATGACCTGCAGCGGACGGCAATTAAATTGCCTACAGGACTCACTCACACAATTACCATATCAGACTTCCCGTAGCAAATGCGTAGCAAGGATTCCGTCCAATTCCGCACAGATATCCTCCGCCCATGAATACTGGCTCATGAACTCGCCGTGATATCCTCCCGCAGAGTCATTTCCCCCGGCCAGGAATCTGTAATAGTCACAGTCCAGCATTCCGACATCGACCGAGTATGCATCACGGTCGTGGCTTAAGAGTTCTCCTGCTCCGCACTTATCCAGAGCTTCTCTGAGGGCCTGTACATACTGTCTGAGATATACTTTTTTACGAGCTATATCCCTGCTGTCCTCCCAGAGCACTCCGCACAGTTCACCGCTGGTAACTCCGGCTCCTCTGGCAGATATCAGATAAGCAAGAACCTCCTTGGCGCGGCTTCTCTTAAACTGTACGGGCTTACCGTCGCTGAACACTTCAAACTTGCCGAAGCATCTGACCCTGAGGAGAGGCTCATCGCCTGTGGCGATACCTCTCTTGATCCGTATGTCATCAAGCACTGCGGCAATATCCTCCACGCTCGCAGGCTTGAGCAGATAACCGTCCACTCGCAGTTCCCATGCCTTGATCGCATACTCCTGATATGCCGTTACAAATATGATGATCATACCCGGAAGACATTCTTTGAGTCTCCCGGCGAGATCCATGCCGTTCATACCGGGCATCTCTATGTCCAGAAATGCTATATCGGGTTTCATCGATACCGCATCATCATATACCGCTTCCGAATTGGTATAGGTGATGATGCTGACATCGGGCCCTATTGCCTTTGTTATATTCAGTTTAAGGCTTTCAACCGCAAGCGGTTCGTCATCAACTATAAATATCTTCATCCGGTATTTCCTTTGTGACAGGTACGGTGATAGTCACGGCGGTCCCCTTTCCGGGTTCCGATTCTATGTTCAGTGTTCCTCCGCACATCTGACTGATACGCATCGACACGTTATTCAGCGCAATGCGGTTGTGCTCACTGTCAGGCTCCTGGAAGCCCAGGACGGATGTATCAAATCCGGCTCCGTCATCCTGCACGGTAACCACACATTCATCTCCGTTCCTGCGTGAGGTGATCGTAACGGTCCCTCCTCCGGTCTTGTGCCTGAGTCCGTGTCTTACCGCGTTCTCAACTATGGGCTGAAGTGATATGGGCGGAAGTTCAAAATCTGTCTCCACTATATCATAAACAACATTCAGTTCATCGCCGAAGCGCATCTTCTCGATCGACAGATAGAAGTTCGTATGCTTCAGCTCCTCATCAAACGGAACAGGACCGAAGTGCTCCATGGATCCGAAATTATGTCTCAGATATCCGGAAAAATCATGAATGGCGGTCTTGGCGTCTTCTATGTTGATGTCACACAGCGCATAGATCGTATTCATCGTGTTATAGATGAAGTGCGGCTGAATCTGGCTCAGCATCAGTGTGCCTTTACGGTCTGCCAGTTCCAGCCTCTGCCTGGCCGCTTCCTCGTTTCTGCTGACTATACCCCTGATCAGTGAGATACCGGACTGAACGCCGTAGACTGCCACAAAATAGAGTGCGATGTTGGCATTACGCGTACTCCCGCTCATGTAGTACAACACTGAATCTATTAATATGCATATGACTATCAGGACATACGTGATCATATATCCCCTGTGTTCAAAATCCCTGTGGGAATAAGACATCCCTCTCAGATAATCGAACAGAACGATCAGGAACGAGATGCCCAGGCTTATGTATATTAAGCTCGTATTCCTCCAAAGTTCCCTGATACCGCACAGTTGAAGTGCAGTCAGTATGATGGCCATCACCGCAAAAGCGATGCCGATCCTACGGAAGAGCTGATTATAACTCCATCTTCTGGATTCGCTTAAGTAGAATACGGCGGGCATCCAGGTGAAGCATATCAGAGTGATATACGTGATCAGCATGCTGTGGTCGTTGAACAGCAAAGTGATAACAGGCATATCAAGCAGTCTGTAAAGGCCGAAGAATGCTATGAACAATCCCATGAAGCCGAAACTTCTGCGCTCATCTTCTTCTGCCCGCATAACACCGGCCAAAATGGCATAGATCACACCGGAAACCATGCAGAATATTCCCACGATCATACCCGGCCACTCCACTCCCATACAATACGACACAAGGCTTCCCTGTGTCGAAAGGATCACGGCAGGTGAACTCTCCAGAAGCGTCTTGTATGCATTGCGGGTCTCCACCCGTATCTCTTTGCCCACATCATCCGTAAACAGCGGTACGAGAGCCCAGTACGATCCGGGAGAATTCATAAGACGGTTCCTCTGCATCTCTCCGGAGTCATACATCAGAACATCATCGATATATATACGTACGTCTCTGTGCGTGAGCCAGACTGACAGGCACTCTCCGCCCAGCGGAACATCATTCAGTATAAAAGAATATATCCTGACAGGGTCGGTTCCGTTCAGGCCTTCAGTGACTTTATATCCGGGGTAATCCTTGTCCACACGGATCACGTCGAAGGCTATTCTGTTACTTCGGGGCATGACGGTTCCGGAAGCCAGAACCAGAATGATGACGATACTGACGATCGCTACGGTGCTGAAGATGATATTACGGATAAAAAATCTATTCTCCCGAATAGTTTTCATCCCCTTCTCCGGTATTCTCTGAAGACTCATCATAAGACTCCGCGGGCTGTTCCTCGACATACTGCTCCTCCGGCTGCTGCTCGGCAGGCTGCTCTGCCGGCTGTTCAACAGGCTGTTCCGCAGGCTGCTCGACCGGAGCGGGTTCGGGATCCTTAGTCACCCATCTGTAGAAGAATGCATGATTACCGATCATGGTATATTCACTGATGCGATAGTAATCAGCGTAATATTTCGTCATAAAGAACAGGTAGTCACCGATACGGGCACCGCCCAGTACCTCCTGCGCCGCCTGTATGCATGTCGAATTCGGACCGTTGGCGATGATCAGCTCGACCTTGCCCGATCTGTACGATGCGAACTGCATATTCTGGGTGATGACACCTATGACAGTATTGGGGAATGCGGAGCTCTTGACTCTG
>Ga0129306_1003971_pt1 | contig 10210 bp, 9 predicted proteins | sample P827metagenome_FD_94438 | JGI IMG/M metagenome (GOLD analysis project Ga0129306, IMG submission 94438) | Capybara group fecal microbial communities from Wisconsin, USA - P827 metagenome | ecosystem: Host-associated > Mammals > Digestive system > Large intestine > Fecal | place: USA: Wisconsin... | reverse complement strand
TTCGCACGGTTCGCGGTAGCGCTTGTCCATCTTCATCATTTCGTTGTTGAAGATCATCAGCTGGCTAATCGCGGTGTTGAAGCTCATGTTCTCGATGTCGCTCGTGACCTTGATGACGGTCTGGTGCATCACCTTCTCGATAGCTTCCGGAGCGGTTTCATCCACAAAGACCGGGGCTTCATCGCTGTCGCCCACAACAGAGCGCCAGGCGCGGCCGAGGAAGCGGTTCATGCCTTCGATGCCCTTGGTCTGCCACGGCTTCACGGCATCCAGCGGGCCCATGAACATTTCGTACAAACGAAGACTGTCGGCACCGTAGTCGCGCACGACGTCATCGGGGTTCACGACGTTCTTCAAAGACTTACTCATCTTCGCCACGATCTGCTTGAGCTCGATGTCGGTTCCCTTCTTGAAGAACTGGCGCTAGCGCCATCTACTTCGGCTCGGTCCTATATTTAAAAGAAACGAAAATCACTCCTTCATTAGTCTATTTTTAGAAATGGGTAGGAGATGGGCAACCCGAGCGCTCGGTAGCGCCAGACGCAGTGCATGACATTGGGACCCATCTCCCTCAACCCAGGACCCCGAACAAGTATGCTGGCAAAACGCAGATGCCGAATACCTTTGGACAATGGGGCGTGGGGTGATTACCCGTTAACAATATAGCAAAGGAATCTTAAAATGGAAACATGGGTCGGCATCGACATCTCCAAGGACACTTTCGACGCAGCCTGGATTATGGACGGCAAGAAGAATCATCTGAAGCTGGAAAACGGTTCCAGCGGTTTCAAACGTCTTCTGAACGAAGTGCCGGCCGGGTCTCGTTTTGCGATGGAAGCTACAGGAGAATATCACCTGAACTGCGCCAGATACCTGTCCAGTCGCGGGAATCCGGTTGCAGTCTTCAACCCGTTTGCCGTGAAAATGCATATGCAAAGCGACCTCAGACGCTGCAAGAACGACAGGGCCGACGCCTATTCGATAGCGAAATTCGCAGCGGAAAAGAATACCGTTTGTTGGAGTTGTCCGACAGACGACGAAATAAGGCTCAAGCATCTTGATGCCGTTATAGACAACTTGCAGAAACAGATCCGTCAAAGCAAGAACGTGCTGCATTCGCTAACCCAGGTCAATTTAAGCGACGACCAGGCCGTTTCCATCATCAAGAAAACAATATCCAGTCTGGAAACCCTCATGGAAAGAGCCAGGAACAGGCAACTTGAAATGGTCAAGACCAGCAGGAAAGAAGAAATAGCCTTGGCATGTTCCATTCCCGGGATCGGTCTGGAAACATCGCTGAAGTTTTTTACGCACGTTGGAAATATCAAAAAATTCGACAGTTCCAGAAGCCTAATTTCCTGGATTGGCCTGACTCCGCGGAATGCACAATCGGGGACAAGCATCCATAAAAACGGAAGCATTTCGAGAATGGGTTGCACCAGACTGCGGGGGCAATTTTATATGTGCGCAGTCGTCGCGATAAAATACAATCCCGATTGCAGAGCTTTCTACGACCGATTGAAAGAATCGGGCAAGCCCAGCAAAGTTGCCCTGATTGCGGTGGCGAACAAGTTGCTTCGGCAGCTATACGCAGTCCTTACAAAAAAAGAGGCCTATGTACCAAATTTTTGTACAAAAGCCTCTTGACATTTAATACAGTATGTCATGCCCGTGCAAGCACGGTCGCGACACTTGCCTTTTGCAGCTGTGCCGTTCTTTTCTTCAACTTCGTCGGAAAGATTTGCATTTGGGCGTTCCCCGCACTTTCGTGCGGGTCGGGCTATATTTTAGGGGCAGCCATCATCGCTTCACTCGTCGCCCGCCGCCTAAAACCGAGCCCACGGTCTCGGCCCCAAGGGGTCACTATCCCTAACGCGGGATGCGGAAAAAGAGAATTTATTTATCTTGAAGCAAACGATCTATATCGTCAAAAGCATTTTCCAATGCTTCGGTATGGTATCGTTCATACATGCTATAAACAAAATCCGTCAGTTTCTTTTCTTCGAGTTGGGCAAGGATTTTATTTGCGGTAGTTCCTTTATAGGCTGCATACTGCTCCATCAAGAAACTGAAAAATTCCATTTCTTTAGCCATTAGCATCTCCTAATGTAAATGGAATCACGCGGATCTCCGGTCCTTTGTTCCGCTTCCCACATGTCGAAAATTCCGAAACAACTGAAGTCCCACATCTGGAGTTCTGGATTGCTCAACATCTCGTAAGTCTTCGAGAACATGAACTTCTTGTACGCTTCCATAATAGATAAGCCATACTTCTGGCAAATCATCTGCGAAACTTCGCGGTCGTAATAGTCGAGAATGAAGGGAAGAACTTTACTCATTGGGTTACCGCCTTGACAAATATAAGTTTTTGCAAAGCGAGTTCGGAGCGGAAAACATACTGGTCACGAAGCTTCTGCGGCAAAAGCCTCTTTATAGTCTCTTCTTCATCATAAATACCCGCAAAATAAAGCGAGATAACAGGCATTGTTTTGTCGTTCGCTACAGGGCCAATAATAAGGTCGTAATCGTTCGGGACATCCTCGTTCTTTCTATTTGCCGAAACAAAACGAAGCCAATCCACATCAGCCTGTTGGAACCGCAAACATTTCAGGACCGACAAATCTTGATTGTCAAATTCAAAAATAGATACGGTCGGCTTACCCGAGCCTTTCCGTTTAACGGTCAATTCTGACCAGTTTTGGGCCTGTTCGCTACTGGAGGTCATATAGAAACCCGTTCCAAAATCCAGCTTTCTGTCCGAAACAAGAATTTCGGGCTTAGACACAATCACATTACTGCCATGATAGAGTTTCATATTAGACCTCTAATGCTAATATACTTTATTTACAACTACTATTTTTTTTAATTTCAAAAACTCTAATTTAGGAAAATCAACCTAATTTTGCGAGCAGACGGTTCCACCCTTTTTATGACCGTCCTTTCGTAAATTCCAAAAGAAATAGACCGTAACATTTCATTTTTAGCCATTCAACCATTTGCATATACTCTTCTTTACATCTTTCAAACAAACCTTTTTCAATAAAAGAAATGCAATTTGAAAGATACCTCGTGCTCAGAAAGCGATAAATTTCTTGGCGGTCAGGTTGTCTATTAATCATTTTAACCAATGAGGGAGCTATCGCATAATACTCCTGAACAATCCTTTTTCCTTCAGGCTGTTTCGCCAACCATTCATCCCTGTATTTTCGAAGAGTCCTCAATTCATAGCAATCGTCTGGTTTTTCAAATTCGTTGCATATTGCAGTCGTAATAAAACAGCCTCCCGTCACTGTATCCCATACATCAGAAACAAAATTACAAGCAGTACTAACAGCGGATTTTATTCCCGAACCGATACATTTTATTCCCTCATAAGCAACATCACGGACCATTTGCGCGCCTTTAATGACGGCTTTTCCTACAGCTGAGCCGGCTACGTAACCAACAGCACTACCAACAATGCTACCAGCTAACGTTCCGACTGGTCCAAGTACAGATCCTAAAGTTGCTCCAATAGCAGCACATTCCCCACCAGCAGCAAGCCCTGCCGCACAAGAAACCGTAGTACATTCCAAAGCATCAACGCCTTCACGTAAATTCAATTCTCCATCAGCCATTTTTGCTAAAATTTTAGCATCCTCAACGGCAACAAAAGCTATATTCGCAAAGGTTGCAGCTGAAGTTCCTTTAGGAATAAAATCTACAACCCCCTTTTCCACGGCAACCTTCATAGCACCGGCTGCAGCTGTTTTCACACCGACATCCGCACCCGTTCTCAAAGCCGTTTCTATAACCTCATCTCCATCAACAGATCCGTTTTCAAACATATTTTGGGCAATCTTTAATCCTGCACCAACGGCAGCCCCCTGAATACCAGCAATACAAGCTTGTTTGCCAATTCCAATACCTAAATCTCGAACTTTGTATTCATTCCAATTCAATTCATTCCAATTGCCACTTTGCGCTTCATTACGCATTTGCTCAGCTCTCGTCTTGGGCAAAGGATTACTAGAAGTTCCATCTGGCGCAATAATTGATTCCGTTGCTTTGCTATGAACACCTTCGGCCTGACCTTCAGGAACAAGATATTGTTGTCCGACATAATCGCCATGATTAATTGCAGCTTGCGTGGCACTGGGATTCTTACAATACTTTGACTGATATCTTTGAACTATTTTACCAGTTCTCGTATCCTTTACTACAATATCAACAGAATTCTTAGCATATGTGGCACCTTCCGGTTTCAGCACTTCTGCTCTGTATTTACTTCCATTTGCAGCGGCATTCATGTTGAAGGTCTCTGCATGGTATTGTTCCGCTATAAACCCATCTAATTTCGGATTCATATTTATGGTTCCAAACTGCGTTTTCAACGTATTAAGCAAACCTTTATTTGCATTTTTTAATGCAGAATCCACATTTTCAATATAATTAGCAGCGTCTTGTACAGACATTGCTGAAGTCGCTTTTTCCATTTCAGAGGCAAACCAATTCTCTTTCGAGCGCCCTTGAGAGAGAGCTGTTTTTAAGTCGGCTTTCTTTTCTTCCGCAACCTTTATTGCATTGCTAATTCCAGAAACAATTTTTTCAATCTCTACTTGATCTTTTTCAGGCAGATGATTCTTAATTAAGTTGGTGAGCCAACCATTGGATTCATCATCTTTATGCAGGCAAAAATCCTTCTCGAATTCAACAACTAAATCAGAAAGCTCCCGAGTCCACCCTACAGAGCCTAAAGGAGCCAGCATATCATCTATAACAAGGTTTTTATCACCCATTTTCCACCTATTTTTCACTAGCATTAATAAAATTGTATTTCCCGATATTCTCTTTCAATTTTTTTATTCTTTCACCCAATGTATTTGTAATAGATTTTGTTCTTTTTATGGATTCAAGAAGGTTCTCTGTTGAGACATCCTTAAGCTTTTTTATAAAACATTCTTCAATAGCATCTTTTACGGCAGATTCCAAATCAACGCCGCTAAAGCCCTCTGTAGCCTGAATTAAGGCTATTGTATCAATCTTTGAATTCCATTTATTTCTTTTTTTCAAATGAATTTTCAATATAGCACGACGTTCGTCCCCATTAGGTAAATCAACAAAGAAAAGTTCATCAAAACGGCCCTTTCTTAAAAATTCTGGAGGCATATTATCAATATTATTTGCTGTAGCCACAATAAAAACTGTATTTTCTTTTTCTTGCATCCATGTTAAGAAATGCCCAAACAAACGAGTTGTAACCTCGTTCCCGCCAATCGTACCACCAATTCCAGCAAAGGCTTTTTCTATTTCATCAATCCACAAGACGCAAGGACTAATTGCTTCCGCTAAATTAAGAGCCTTTCGCATATTATTTTCTGATTCGCCAACATATTTACCAAGCAAGCGGCCAACATCCAGTCTAACCAAGGGGATTTCAAAAAGATTCGCAGTAGCTTTTGCTGTAAGACTTTTTCCACATCCAGGCATACCAACAATAAGCATGCCCTTGGGGACATCCACACCAAATTTAATAGCATGGTCGAGATCCTTAAAAATGGTGGACTTACGCCGCAACCATTTTTTCAAGTTACTCAAACCACCTATATCATCAATCTCTTCCTTGAAATTTACAATTTCAAGCATACCATCTTTTTTGACCAAAAGTTCTTTTTCTTTGACAATTAGAGCCTTATCATCACTTTCAATAGTTCCTCCATCTTGGTACGCCAAGTTCAAAATTTGGCGTATCTGAAATTCATTCAATCCTTTCAAGGATATAGCCAGATCATCAGCAACTTCGTCTGAAATTTCTATTCCCATACCCTTTCCGTAATCTTGAACAATTTCTTTAATTTCAGGAACATTTGGAAGAGGTATATCAAAAATCGTGATAAAATGCTCTAACTCAGCGGGAATAACCAATTCTTCAGAAACAATAAAAATTGTTTCATGATATGATTCTCGTCCAACATTATCTTCGGCAATTCTTTTCAAAAGAGAAATGATTTTAGGATTTTTTAGTTCTCCATGGATATCCTTAAGCACAAGAAACGTTTCTCTTAAAAATCCTTCTTCCCGAGTTTCTTTCAGGAATGTTTCCAAAGTAGCATCTTGCATAGGATGTTTGTCGTTGAAATCAACAAAACCTAAAGCGTTGTTATATTCTATTATTTTGGCATTATATGAAATTTTTCTAATAATCTCATCAATCACCTTAAAATCAAAATGCTTGATATAAATTATAGGGCGCAATGCATCTACATAAGAAGACAAAACAGAAATAGCTTTATCTAACATATTTAGACCTCCATATAATACAGGATGTCATTTCGATTGTTTTTAAAATCAATTCCGTTTATAATAACAAATTTATCGTTAATATTTTTTTCTCCTAGTTCCTCACCAAGCTTTCCACTTGAGCGAACCAAACAGGTCGGAGAATAATAAGAATCTTTCCCCTTCATTAAAAGAATCAAAAACTTTTTGTTTTCTGATTCCAAATCTCTCCAAAAATCATTTGTATTCTCATTATTTACTCTTAAAGAAACTCCCAGAATTTCTTTTAATTTTGCTTCAGTGATCAATCCTTTCATTTTTTCATACAAGGCTTTTTTACACTTGTAATAAAATTTGTCTTTTTCATCTTCATATTCAATATCAACATCTCTTATTATTGAGCCACTATCTTGAGAGACTCTTTCTTTGGGAATATAAAAGTCTCTCATTTTTTCATTTGCCGAAAACGCAAACAAAGCCATAGGAGCCTTTTCATACAAATAGTAAAAAAGCCTTTCAAAATCAATCTTTATAACCCACATAAAGTTATCTGCAAGATTCTTTGTTGCAGATTTTATAACAGAATAATCATTTTTATTTTGAATAATTTGTTCAACAACTTCGTCGTAACGGCTCTTGTATGAATCAAGAAAATCTTGTTCCGCTTTAATACCTTTAGAAATTTTGCTATAAAATGTTTCACATTCTTTCTGAAACTTTAGAAGAGCCAAACTTTCTCTAATACTTTTCTCATCCTGTTCCACATCTAAAATTTGAATAATCCCCGAAATAACTTTTTCATCATCTTCAGAAGAAATCTTTTCAAGTTTTTCAAGTTCGGCATTATAATCATGAACCTTGAGCCATCTTGCCAAGATTCCTTTTTTGTAATAGTCTAGCACTTCTTGAATGCAGAAATGTTCGCGAAGGTCTTCAATCGTCCGAACAGAAGTGCCATCGCAGTTAAGATTGAATTTTATTGTCTTCGGCATAATATTTTCCTCTACGAACTATTTGTCCTTTTGTACTAAAAAAGTAATTAAAACGAATAATATCAACTCACTTTTCACCACAGTTCATTCCATATCACCCTAAAATCGACCAAAATTAGCGCTAAAAAAGAAATTTCAAGCGGTCTTAGACCGACAAAGCCCCATCCACCCTTGCAAGTTTGACCATTTTTTTTATTATTTAATTGGCTAGTGGACTAATTGTAATATCACGAAATTGTGAAACAGGGTTCACTCCATTTACATAAAATCAATACCTAAAGCTATTTGAGGTAAAATATGTTCTACGGAATAGGAGCCGCATTTTCTAGCGGCACAGAAGACCACGCGTCAACTTTCATCAGCAAAGGATTCGCTTGTATTGGTTGGAATAGCGAAGATGCTCCGGCTTTTCACGAAATGCTCCGGCAAATAAACATAGGCGATATAATCTTCCTTAAATCATTCAGTCCCAAAGCAGGACTTTACATCAAGGCCATAGGCCTCGTCACATCGTCTAAAATATTACAACCTAATGAAACCGACAATCTCGGTTACGCAAGGGAAGTCGCTTGGAAATTTCACGCGACTAGGCAATGTGATTGGCTATGGCTTGGCCGACTTCAAGATAAATACGATTTCATGCGTGGTGGCACGATGTACATCGAAATGAATCCTGATGTTCAAGCAAGAATTATCACTGAATTGCTGAAATAGTCCCATCACACCACAAAAAAATAAGGACTTGCCAACAAGTCCCAAACCAATCTTAAAAGGAATGGATATGAACCCTCATCCTTATTTTGAAAATTTAAATAGTCCTACGGCAATTACAGCGGTCTTTTCTTGTCCTGGGCGACATGAAGAAAAAAGAGGACGCCCTTGTTCTGGAAAAACAGGAAAAGCACTTGAATTTATTCTTAGACTTTTACACTTTCAAGGGCACTGCCTCAAACGTTCATTAATCGGCATAACCAATGCGTGGGATAAAATCGAATACAAGCACAAAACAAAACGAAGCGAAGCAAGCGACGAAGAAATTTTAGCACTAGAAAATATAAAACGACTCAATAGAGACCTCATCAACACTCTGTACGCCATCGCATTTGGACAAAAAGCTCTCTCAGCTCTGAAGCGAGTCAAAGAATTATACCGTCCCGATTTGGTAATCATTGAATCAATACACCTCTCCCCACGTAATATTAATTTTCGAATAAAAGCGGACATCTTTAACAACGAATTAAAAAAGGGAGAAAAAGGCAATACAGAAAAAAGATTAGCTGTAATCGCTAACGATATCAAAAAAGCGTCAAACAATCTGCTTTCGTAGTTCCTTAATCAAGACAAAGATTTACCATTAACTAGTAAGCCAGGGCGTTGCGGGTGCGGCGTATGAGCGCCCGTTAGAAGGGGTAGCGGAAGACCCGACCAGGGCGGGTTGTATAGAAAACGCCCACTCGTATGAGTGGGCGTGATTATAAGGGTGGGGTCGGGGCTGAAGCGAGGGGGATTCCTCCCCCCCCCTTTATTATTTCACCACAATATTCACGAGCTTGCCCGGAACGACGATGGACTTCACGACGGTTTTGCCAGCCATGAACTCCTTGACTCGGTCGTTTTCCATGGCGAGCTTTTCGAGGGCGGCCTTGTCCATGTCCTTGGCAACACTTGCCTTCGCGCGGACCTTGCCGTTCACCTGGAACACGACTTCCACGGTGTTTTCCACGGCCTTGGAGTGGTCGGCTTCCGGCCAGGCGACGTTCGTGAGCGATTCATTGTGACCGAGGATGCTCCACATTTCTTCGGCGATGTGCGGGGCAAACGGGTGCAAGAGCTTGACGAAGGTTTCGCACGGTTCGCGGTAGCGCTTGTCCATCTTCATCATTTCGTTGTTGAAGATCATCAGCTGGCTAATCGCGGTGTTGAAGCTCATGTTTTCGATGTCGCTTGTCACCTTGATGACGGTCTGGTGCATCACCTTTTCGATTGCTTCCGGAGCGGTTTCATCTACAAAGACCGGGGCTTCATCGCTGTCGCCGACAACAGAACGCCAGGCGCGGCCGAGGAAGCGGTTCATGCCTTCAATGCCCTTGGTCTGCCACGGCTTCACGGCATCGAGCGGGCCCATGAACATTTCGTACAAACGAAGACTGTCGGCACCGTAGTCACGGACGACGTCATCCGGGTTCACGACGTTCTTGAGGGACTTACTCATCTTAGCCACAATCTGCTTGAGCTCGATGTCGGTTCCCTTCTTGAAGAACTTGCCGTTCTTTTCTTCCACTTCGTCAGTCGGGACCTTGGAGCCCGCGGCATCTTCGTAAGCGAAGGCGAGAATCATGCCCTGGTTGAAGAGCTTCTGGAACGGCTCGTCGGTAGAGACGAGACCGAGGTCGAACAAGACCTTGTGCCAGAAGCGGCTGTAGAGTAGGTGGAGCACGGCGTGTTCGGCACCGCCCACGTAGAGGTCCACAGGCATCCAGTACTTTTCAAGTTCCTTTGCAACAAATGCGTCGCCGTTGCAAGCGTCGATGTAGCGGAGGTAATACCAGCAAGAACCAGCCCACTGCGGCATGGTGTTCGTCTCGCGGATACCCTTGCGACCGTTCTTGTCTGTGACCTGGAGCCATTCGGTGGCGTTTGCGAGCGGAGACTGTCCGCCGTCACCCGGCTTGTAGTCCTTGAGTTCCGGCAACAGCACCGGCAGTTCGGAATCATCGACGGTAGAGATTTCGCCATCTTCCCAGTGGATAATCGGGAACGGTTCACCCCAGTAGCGCTGGCGGCTGAAGAGCCAGTCGCGGAGCTTGTAGTTCACGGTGGCCTTGCCGATCTTGTTGGCTTCGAGCCATTCGATGACCTTCGCGATGCCCTGCTTCTTGTTGAGGCCGTTCAGGCAAAGCGTGTCGTTCTGGCTGTTGATGTAGGTGCCGTCGGCAGCCCAGCAGGCTTCGCCAGCGAGG
>Ga0129306_1003969_pt1 | contig 10213 bp, 10 predicted proteins | sample P827metagenome_FD_94438 | JGI IMG/M metagenome (GOLD analysis project Ga0129306, IMG submission 94438) | Capybara group fecal microbial communities from Wisconsin, USA - P827 metagenome | ecosystem: Host-associated > Mammals > Digestive system > Large intestine > Fecal | place: USA: Wisconsin... | reverse complement strand
ATGCAGTCACCGCTCAACACTATAGTTTGCCATTTTAAACTTCAATCACAGTATGTTTTAACTATAGTGGCAGTTTCTCTTCTCTTAGCAAGAGTTTTTCCAATCATCTCATCTGCAATTTCTGGAAAGCCATCATATATTACTCTCGAGCCCACTTCAGTAATACCACCTTTGGTTGCCACTCGTTTTACCACATCTTCAAAACTCATATCTTTACGGAGCATGAGTTCCCCGGTTGCACTCAAAGTGTCAAGAACCATTTTAATTACTTGCTCCTGTGGAATCGACGTATGTTTTATTGCCGATTGACAAATCACATCAAAAATAGATGCTATAAATCCCGGCATACAACTTACAAGCTCTGAACCCATTTCCATCTCATTTTCAGGTAATTCGATGACATTACCCATACATGAAAGAATATCTCTTAATAATCTTTTATCATCCTCGCTCACAAATCTGTTATAAGTAACCAATGTTTGAGATTTATTTATTTCAGCAGTCACGCTCGGAATAACCTTTACATATTTTCGGTTGCTGATCTTCTCAAGAGATTCAAATGTTATACTTCCATTTAGGGATATAATAAGCGTATCATCTTTTACAACACTTGATATTTCCTCTAATACTGGCAGCAAATCGGCAGGACGAGTACATATAAATATAATATCTGAAGACATTGCAAGAGAAGTATTTGATTCACTAATCACATATTTATCTGGAGCTGCTTCAATTTTCGATAAAGTCCTGTTTGATACAAATAACTCATCATGATTTACTTTACCAGTTTCACTGATTTTCTGAAGTAGCATTTTTCCCATGCTACCATATCCAATTATCCCAACATTCATATCATAATCCTCTTCAATATTTCTACTTTTCGTAACACTATCCATAATTAATAATTCCGGAATATTACGCTTTACCTACTATCTCAAATCCATTTTTCTCATATAAACTAATAGCTCTTTTATTCCATGTGGCCACACGCAGTATTATCCGCTTACTGTTTATATTTTCTAGTGCCCATAAAAGAATCTGTCTTCCATATCCCCTTCCCTGATACTTAGAATTCACGATAAGATCATCTATTTCTTCACCTTTCAGTGCGACACTTCCGATAATATCATTTCCATTTATCAGTATATAAACATCTTTCAATCCGGAATCGAAGAATGAATCATTTTGGATATAATCATAAGGCTTTATATTCAATATTTCCCGCATCTCGTGATAACAGTCATTGTATAATTCTTTATATCGTTCCTGATATTCTGGTAAAAATGGAATCAGCCTGACAGAAGGTGATTCATCGACCGGATTTTTATATTCCATAGTGTAAGCTAAGATCAACTGCATAAATACATTGGCATGAACATTATCATTATAACGATCGATATCTGTAAAGCCGTAATGTCTATAAAGTCTTTCTGCATCTTTATAATGTGACATAGAATCAAGCACTACCCTGGAAAAACCGTTTTCTCTAGCAAAAGATACAGCTTCATCCAAAAGCTTATATCCCCATCCTAAACCTCGGAGTGGACTGTCAAGATACAAAGCCTTTAGTTCAACAGTGATATCATCTAGTCTCGCAATTGCTACTGTACCTTTAACTTTATCCTCATCAACAAGGCACCAGAACCGTTCAAAGTAATTATCTATTTCATTATAAAAACTGTGTCTGCCATAAGGTTCAAAAGATTTACCTAATTCAGCAAAACACTCAGTGGTAAAGCGAAACAGTTCACTTTTAAGATTTCCATTGTATTTTACCAATTCCATAATTATCTAATCCGTATATATTTTTTCTCAGTTCTATTCTGATTTAATCCTTCTTCTTTATACTTTGCTCCATTCTACTGAAAGTTATTCCATACTCAAAGTTTGCTCATAATTTCATTAGCTTTTTTAAGTATAGGCATTTCTCTGTTCGCAATCAGCCTTCCGAGCTTTGTTTCCCGTCTTTTTTCATATTCAGCAAGTGATTCTTCATAGGTCAGCTTTATAGTTGACAGATGGAAGTCTTCTATCTCATCCCGAGTCAGATGCTTATCCCCGAATGAAACAATTTTACAAAGGAAATAGTTATTCAGATTGCGCCGATGGATCAGATTATAATAATCGCTAACAACACCAATCTTGCAAATGACCTCAACCTCTGCTCCCAATTCCTCTTTCAGCTCACGTTTAATCGCCGAATTGAGATCCTCTCCGGCTTCGACTCCGCCACCGGAAGTTTCTATCAACGTCGCTCTACCAAAATCATCATCTCTTTCGGCACGAACAAAATAAAAGTATCCTGCATCATCAAACACTATTGCCCTAACTATCCGGCGGTCGTGATCTGTATATTCAAATGGCCACTCCGTATCCTTAAGTTCAATCAGCAATTCATTGGTCGGGATCTTCTTCACATATACCCTGGACGGTTCCCCGTTCATGTCGTTCATTTCAGTTTTGAACTCACAACTATATTTCTCATAGAGTCCGATATGGTTTGTAGAGATATAAACTTCTGACACGCCGTCTTTAATTGCAAGCCTTTCTATCTCTTCCATAAGGAGCCCGACATAATGATGCCCTCTATGTTCCGGAAAAGTATAAACAAATCCCATCCACGGAGTAAGCTCTGTAGGCTGAATATCGTCCTTTTCGGCATATGTACAAAATGAGATCAGTTCATTACCGTCAGTAAGTAACAGAACTATTGAATTTTTACCTGCAATATCAAAGAATGTTTCCTTACTCAGCAATTCATGCAGAAATCCGGCAGCTCCCCAATCGCCTCTTTTTATTTCACTTAGCCAATGGCTCTGTTTATCGCTATCAAAATAGTTGATCACTCTCATAATTCACACTCCATAATAAACTCTTCGTCATCCTCTGCGACAAAACCTGAATTTATATAAGAATATAACCTCTGAACCCGCGCACGGAATAGTATGAATCCGCTCCGTTATGAAATGTGAAAACCGTTCCGTAACGTCGTTCGCAGAACAATGCACCGCCCTTGTCGCGAATATCATCCGGCGTAGTGATCCAACTTGACGTTTTTAAATCAAATTCCCCGAGACTTTGCAGTCGGCGATAGAGTTCCTCCGTCATGATCAAAACGCCGATTTCTTTTGCTTTCCATTCGGCGCTGCCTGACGGCGGGTTTTTAGCACGCCCCTGTAATGCCTTTTCGTCATAGCACAGGCTTCTGCGCCCAGAAGGAGACTCCTTTGCGCAATCGCAGAAAATTAGTTTTCCCGTCTTTTCGTCATAGCCGATGGTATCCGGTTCTCCGCCGCTCTCCTCCATCCTTCTCAAAACGTCCATGGAGCCCGGATGCTTAAGCAAACGTTTCTCCACGTCAAGCCAATTCAGTTCCATATGAAGATTCATATTATCCTGAAACCTCGCTTTTAATATTTCTAACATGTTTTCCCTCCAATCCCCCGATTCGACATACTTCAAGCCCTATAGGGATTCCCGCCTTTATATTTTACAGCCAAAACATCTTTATGTCGACTACTAATACAAAAACCTCAGGCACCAAAATAGATACCTGAGGCAATATACTACTTCTTACATTATTTATCTTTTAGTCATCATCTTCATCGTCATCATCATCATCTTCTTCATCGTCGTCGTCATCGTCATCATCATCTTCATCTTCTTCTGCAATGCCCTCTTCTTCTTCATAACTGCTTTCTAATATTTTGCCGGTAATTGCATCAACATCATATTCATATTCTGTATTACCACTCATAAATTCGATCTCGTAAATATATATTCCATCATCTTTTTCAAGCTTTGCTTTTTTAAATACTGCTTTTGATGCTTTTACGCCTGCATCTGATAAAGCTATACTTTTTGCTTTTTCGACACTTATATACTTTGTAGATACTGATTCTTTTTCCGAATTATTCTTATTGTTTTTCTTTGATGTCTTTTTCTCATCCTTAGACTTATTACTTGTAGCCTCTCTTTCATCATCGTCATCATCATCATCAAGATCATTATCATCGTCGTCTTCATCGTCATCAAGATCGTTATCATCATCAAAATCATCATCGTCATCAATCTTTTTAGTCTCATTTGTTTTTGTATCTTTACCTGCTTTTTCTTCTTTTTGATTTTCCTTTGGCTTCTCAGTTTCTTCAGGGACTTCTACTGTAGTTTCTTCCGTAACTTTACTTGTTTCTTCATTAACAGTGCTCTTACTAGCAATTCTTTCCATGTCTTTACCTATGATTGCACCATTACTTGCTTTTATTTCGTACTCATACTTAACATTATCTGCTACAAATTCTACTTCATATATGTATTGCCCATGTTCAAAATCAAATTCTACCTTTGTATTTTTTGCTTCCTTACTATCAACTCCGGCATCCATATATGCAAAATCAATTGCAGCTTCTTCTCCTATGGAATTATTTTTTGCTATTGCACCTGCTGCATAAACAGTACCAATTCCAATTACTGTAATTGCAAGAGTTACTAGTGCTATTATACTTAATAATTTTTTCTTATTCATAATAATACCTCCTATATCTTTTATAATTAGACTTACTATAAACAACCTGTTGTTTTGTTATATCCATCATACTATATGAAAATTAGAACAACATTAGAGATACATTAATTTATCTTTAATTTATAGATTATTATCAACTTATAAACTATCATTAATCTGTAAATTCTCATTTATCTATCTTCTAAACTTGGAAATCTAACTGTAAATGTACTGCCAATTTCAGGCTCACTTACGACTTCCACTTCCCCTTCATGGTACTCAACTATTTTTTTAACCATAGAAAGTCCAAGTCCACTTCCGCTAACTTCACCTTGTTCCCTGCTTCTTGATTTATCTGTTCTGTAAAACCTGTCAAATATATGTTCCTGCTCCTCTTTTTTAATTCCTTTACCATCATCTCTTACGGTCAGGATTACCTTATTAGTATCTTCCAGCCTGTTTAAAGAAACATAAATATGACCATTTTGTTTTCCGTATTTGTATGCATTATCAATTAAATTTTGAAGAATTCTTCCCAACAAATGCTCATGGCCATACACTTTTATCCCTTCTTCTATATTACTTTCAAGTGTAATATTTTGTAACCGTATATAACTCATATCCATGGCTATATCCTTATAAATCGTCGATAAATCTACCACATCTTTAACATATACACTGCTTCCTCTATCCAGTCTTGTATACATTAACATATCATCCACTAGTATCGTCATACGCCTGCTTTGTCGCTTTATTACTTCTTCTGCCTTTTGATAGTCACTAAGATTACTATCATTATCGAGAATATCTAATTGCGCATTTATCACACTTAATGGTGTCCTAAGTTCATGGGACACATCTGAAGTAAACTGCTTTTCACTTTCAAAAGAGCTTTCCAATCTATCAAGCATCTTATTATAACTATCTGCTAACTGATGAACTTCATCACGACCTTTACCTACATTAATTCGTTCGGATAAATCATTACCATCATTTATTTCTTTTGTACTATCTATAAGTTTATTAATAGGATGTACCATACCTGCTGCTATAATAAATCCTATAATTATACATATTACAATTACTATGGGAATAATAATAACAAATACTTTAGTTATCTCATTAATATCTTCCATAGTATCCTTAATAGGTACCACCCCTCTGATCCACAACCCTTTAAAGTCTTCTCCTACAAGTTTCCTATCATAAACCAGATATTTAATTCCATCACTTTCTAATTCATAAATCTTTGGAGTATCAAATCCATTATTTTTTTTATCATAAGCCACCGGATTTTTACCGTATAATAATTCTCCATCCTCCGTGTACAATGCACATGATGAATTATTCATCTCATCTAAAAAATCGTCATCAATTTCTAAATATCCATCACCAAACTCAATAAATAGATTATCCAAATCCTGCTTCATAAGTTCCACATAATCTTCTCTATATCTAATCTTATCAATATTACTTTCCACACTTGTTACAAGATAACTTTTTACCGTCTTCTTTAAAACCGCATAACTAACATATCTAAATAAAGCAAATGTTATACTTACCATTATTACAAGCATAATAGCATACAAAATAGTTATTTTACTTCTTATGGAACTTCCTTTTTTCATAGCCTGACTCCTGTCATTTTAACAATTTAATCTATTAATCAGCATCTATCATATATCCTCTACCTCTCATGGTTTTTATAAGCTTTTTATCAAAACCATCGTCAATCTTTTTTCTAAGATAACTAATATATACATCCACCACATTGGTTCCACCCTCATAATCATAATTCCACACATGACTCTCTATACGCTCACGGGAGAGTAAAATCCCTTTATTATACATAAGATATTCAAGCAGCTGGTATTCCTTAGCAGACAGTTCTATGACTCTATCCCCTCTCTTGGCTGTACCTTTCCCGGTATCAAGAGTAAGATCACTTACCTTTAATATATTACTGTTACTGCCATAACTATTTCTTGTACACACGCGAATTCTTGCCACAAGTTCATCAAGAGCAAATGGTTTTATAATATAATCATTTGCTCCACTATCAAGTCCCTTAATTCTGTCATCCACGCTATCCCTTGCTGTAAGGAAAATAATAGGAGTATTGTCCCCTCTATCCCTTATATGCTTTAGCACTTCAAATCCGTTAGCTTCCGGCATCATAATATCAAGTACAACTATGTCATATGGAGTAGCATCATAGTAGTCCATAGCCTCCTTGCCATCATATACGCTATCCACACTATATCCTTCCTTAGTAAGTTTTGTATATATAATATCATTTAAATCCTTCTCATCTTCTGCAATTAATATTCTCATTACGAATCCTCCCATAAATATAGACTACATATCCTAAAGTTAGATATCAGCTACATATCTTCTTGTTGATAGTAGTTTCCCTAATATAACTTGATTATATAATATAAACATTAAAATATCATTAGAAAGAATAAATCATAATAAAAACGAGACAACCTTTGCCATCTCGTTTAATATATCTCATGCTTCATATTTTTATATTTATTAAATAATTCAAGACAAGCTTCTCTATCCATGCACTCAAGATAATCTTTAAAATTCTCACGTCCACCGGACATATAATTATTTTATCTCTCTATCAGATTCCCACACACTGGCGATTCATAAAGGTTGCCGTTTACAAAGTGATTATAAGATCTGCAGCCACCACCGCAATATGCACCATAATCACATCCCTTGCAAGTGCCTGACAGCATTTCCTCATTAAATCTACGATTATAAGCAAATGCATCATCATCTTCCCAGATTTCCCGCAAGCTCTTTTCTCTAAGATTACCCTCTATAAATCTATCATCATATAAAGACTCACAACCCCTGACATTACCAACACTATCTATTCCTATAACAGTAAGCCCTGCTGCACAACCGGTAAATTCGTAGACTTCATTAATACCACCACGAGTCCTTTCAAATACAGAATGATAACATCCTATATCATCACCTGCACCAATTACAAATTCTTCGTCACTATGCTTTCTTATAAATACTTCCCCTCCTATAAGGTTAATTCTTCTGCATCCTAAAATCGTATTTTGTCATCCTTCATAGCACTTCTGATTCTGCTCAGAGATTCAGGGGTAATGCCCAGATATGTCGCAATATGTTTTTGAGGAGCACGGCTATATACATTTGGAAATAACTTTTTGAAATGGATATATCTCTCAGTAGCATTCTCGACTAAAAAGCCGTTTTCCCTATATAATTTATAACGCACTGAGCTTTCAAGAATAAGTATCCATAAATCCTTGAATGCTGCATTACTATGAATCAGTTCCCTCACTTTGGATGTCGCACAGAGCATAACAGTGGAGTCTTCCAAAGCCTCCCACATGCACATACGCTCTTCGTATCCGAAGAACCCTTCATCCATTAAGAGCGATCCTTCCACAGCAAAACCTCTGGTTATATCATTTCCGTCGCTATCAATATAATAAGAACGTGCCAGGCCGCTAAGCATTAAACCGCCGTACTCGGTATCATCACCAACAGACGCAATTAAAGCTCCTTTGGTGATAACTCTAAAACAAGACATCGCAATCAGTTCACCGAGGGCTTCCTTTTCTGCCGGTATGTTATACCGAGCGGAAAGCTTCATCAATTGCTCAATTATGTAATCTTTATCCATTTTAAACCTTCCTAAATTATTGTGGTTCCCATACCCCTTGCTGCCTAATTCCCGTTTCTGCAGCTGCCGAAGTAAGCTTATCGATTTCAGCAGGCTCAAGACTTACTCTTAATGCATTGGCAAGAAGCTCTGCATATTTTTTCTTTGTTATACCGACTATCGGAACAGCGCCTTTAGCAATAGCCCACAAAATCGGGACCTGCGACTTATCTATACCATACTTCAAAGCTATCTGATTCATTAATCCCAGAAGCTCTTCTATTTTCTTAAACTTTCTCTTCGGAAAAGCCAGATTCCTCATTGAAAATGTAGGGAAATGATGCTTTGCATTATATCTTCCCGCAAGCGCCCCCTGTTCAAGAACCATATATGCGTAATATTTTATCCCTTTACTATTGCAGTAATCAATAATCGGCTGTTGGTCATTCCTAAGCAGACTGAAATGATTCTGAACCGCTCCGAGTTTAAAACCTTCTTTAGATAGAACTTCTTCTGACATCTTTATATCCTGCATAGATACGTTAGATATTCCGATAGACTTGATACGTCCATCCTTCAGAAGAGGTATGGCATCCTTCAGATTTTCTTTAAGATTAATCGGTTTATGTATCCAGTAAAGATCTGCAAAGTTAAGGCCGAGCCTCGTCATACTTTCCTCAAAGGATTTCTCCAAATCACCTGTTCTAAACTTCTTGTTAGGGAAATATTTTGTTGAGAGAAATATATCATCACGCCCTTTTAAGAACTTCCCAAGAAGCTTTTCACAGGAGCCCATACCATACACGGCGGCCGTATCCCATTTGGTAAACCCAAGTCTTACCGATTCCTCGAAGGTATCCTTCAAACTTTTTTCATCATAATTCTGTCCGAATACCATTTTGGATCCATTATTTCCCGGTCCCCACGCCCATGTGCCTATCATTACATCCTTTATCATCGATGTACCTCCTTCATTTCTTATGGAGACAAGATATCATTTATCGATAACTCTTGCATTGATGTATGTTAATTCATTAAGTTTTTTATAATTTTACCATAATTATTTTTATTTCATCAAGTAATTATATATATGTTTTTATGGTAAAACGCTGTCAAAATGCTGTCACAAGACATAAAAAAATCCCGCAACCCCTTTATTTAGAAGTAGCATTTAACAGGCTTAATGAAATAATGAGCGAATACTTTTAAATGCAAAAAAGCGTACCGCAGTCACCCTAACCAGAATAAAGATACGTTTCCGGACAAAAATAAGGGATATCACAGTTACACCTTAATGTGTAACTGAGATATCCCTTAAATTATGTATTATCCTTCAATAGCTATATACTGTTTTTCTGGAAGTTTCTCTGCTTCATTCTTAGGAATTGATAATTTCAAAACTCCATCTTCGAACTTAGCCTTTACATCTTCCTGCTTAACTGCATCTCCTACATAAAAACTTCTCTGCATAGCACCTGCATAACGCTCCTGACGGATAAGTTTACCCTTCTTATCCTTTTCTTCCTTATCAAGTCCCTTAGCAGCGCTTACTGACAAGTAACCATTTTCAAGTGATAACTTAATCTCGTCCTTCTTAAATCCAGGAAGATCAATATCAATCTCATACTTGTCATCATGTTCATGCACATCAGTCTTCATAACCTGTGCAGCTCTCTTTCCATAGAGTTTTCGGTCGATATCTCCGAAATCCATCCTTGGAAAATCCATCCAGTCATCCAATAAATTCTCTCCAAAAATACTAGGTAGTAACATAAGTCATTCCTCCTTCTCAATAAAAATATAATTAAATATGTTTCATGAGCAAGGGAAGGAGCGTTTGGATTCTTACCCGGAATCTTCTCTATTCCTTTGTTCTGACTGTATTATAGCACTAATTGTTAGCACTGTCAAGAGGTGAGTGCTAATTAGATAGTGTAATTTTACTGTCGGATTTTTAACGCCAGAATACCCCTGTGTTCAAATATCCTTATTTTATAAAACTGCATTCAAATGGAACATCAACTGTTTACTTACCTGAGGACTAATTTCGT
>Ga0129306_1003968_pt1 | contig 10213 bp, 11 predicted proteins | sample P827metagenome_FD_94438 | JGI IMG/M metagenome (GOLD analysis project Ga0129306, IMG submission 94438) | Capybara group fecal microbial communities from Wisconsin, USA - P827 metagenome | ecosystem: Host-associated > Mammals > Digestive system > Large intestine > Fecal | place: USA: Wisconsin... | reverse complement strand
TTATCAAACTCCTCTGCATACGCAGTACGTACTTCCTCAATATCATCAGCTGCGCACACGAGCACTATGTCATCGACACTGCTCTCCTGAAAGGCATGCAGGCTGTACCATATGACCTCGTGTCCCCCGAGGTCGAGATATTGTTTTTTGACCTGAGCGCCCATACGGGATCCGCTCCCGCCGGCCAGTACTATGGCTGTTGTATGCATAGGTTATCTCCTCGCCGGGACCGGGCAAGCTTATGCCCGCTCACAGGAATATCTCCAGAACAAACACGACCAGGCAGCAGATGACCGATACCGGGAACAGTCCCAGTCCGAGCCAGGCTGCCACTATGCCGCACACCAGCGCTATCGCCCCCGCAAGAGGCGAGGATGTCGCTTCCATGATAGCGGGAAATGTCATGACGGCGAGCGTCACATACGGCACATAATATAGAAACGATCGGATAAACTTATTATCGATCTTCTTACGTATAAGGGTAACGGGCAGGATACGTATGAGCGCTATCGTGATTATGACGGTTATCATGTAGAGGTACTTGTTCATGCGCGCACCTCCGTCCCGTCAGGCTTCACGGCATCAGAGCCCGAGCCGCCGTCCGTATCGTTCTTATCCTCACACGGAGCGATCAAAGCTGCCGCTGCCGATATCAGTACAGTCAGGATGATCGTTCTGGTTCCCGTCGATATATTACTTACATAAGGAATCGGTATCACGCAGCTCTCCGAGCACAGATAGCTTAACAGGAAGCTTACGATCACACATATAAGGACCGGCCTCTCTCTCCTAGCCGGAGGAATGATGATAGCTATGAACATTCCGTAGAGTGCAACCGACAGAGCGCTGACTGCACGTGCAGGCATGATCCCGCCGGCTATGATACCCGAAGCGGTCCCCAGTCCCCACAGCGGAGCTGCGATCGCAGTCAGTCCGTATGTATACTGCGGTATCACATATCCCGGTCTTGCTATGGTCGCGCCGAATATCTCATCGGTCATGCAGAACGCGACCGCTATCCTCTTTAATACGGAAGTCTCAGGTGAGAACCGCTGAGAAAGCGCCGTGGTCATCAGCATATATCTGGCGTTGGTGATAAAGGATACCAGAAATGTCTCGATAAACGTCGCATGCGTAAGTATCATGGTCAGTCCGGCATATTCTCCGGCCGACGCCCGCGAAAGAACTGAATTGAAAAAGCCTTCCACAGCATTAAGTCCGGCCTTTCTCGCTATGATCCCCAGCGAAAAAGCCACGGCATAATAACCCAGTCCTATCGGTATGCCATCCCTGAGTCCGTTCAGGAAAGCCTGCTTCTTATTCATAATGTCAGATTCGGCACGGCATTTAAGTCATAGCCGTGTCTCACTCCTGCTGTGTATTCATAGAACGCTGCCGCACCTATCATGGCAGCATTATCTGTACAATAAACCGGCGAAGGAACATAGAGCTTCGCACCCCTGGACTCAAGCGCAGCGGCGAGTGACTCTCTGAGCGCCGTATTGGACGCTACTCCTCCGGCCAGAGCGAACTTATCCATATCGCTGTCATCAAAGGCTTCCATCGAACGTTCGGTAAGCACCTCGACCACCGAACGCTGGAACGAAGCCGCTATATCCGCGGTATTAACTTCTATCCCCTGCATCCTGCATGAATTCAAGTGGTTGAGCACCGCGCTCTTAAGTCCGCTGAAAGAAAAGTCGAGCTCGGAATCACGCACCTTGCCCTTGGGAAAATCTATAGCATGGGGATCTCCCTCACGCGCCGCCTTATCTATCTTCGGTCCGCCCGGATATCCCAGTCCTATGGCACGTGCCACCTTATCAAAAGCTTCACCGGCCGCATCGTCTCTGGTACGAGCGATGATCCGGTACTCTCCGTATGCCGTGACATCCACGAGGTGAGTATGTCCTCCGGACACCACGAGGCACATGTACGGCGGTTCCAGATCGGGATGCTCTATATAGTTGGCGGATATATGCCCGCTGATGTGATGTACACCTATCAGCGGCTTGCCCGTAGCCCAGGCTATCGACTTGGCACAGTTGACTCCCACGAGAAGAGGACCTACCAGACCGGGGCCGTATGTAACGGCGACGGCATCGATATCATTCAGCTCAAGGCCGGCATCGGTAAGAGCCTGTCTTACGACGGGATTGATCTTTTCCACATGCTTACGGCTGGCGATCTCGGGAACCACTCCGCCGTATTCGGTATGCAGCGCGATCTGAGTGTATATAACATTAGATAAGACCTCCCGGCCGTTTCTAACTACGGCAGCGGCGGTCTCATCACACGAAGTCTCTATAGCCAGAATCTTCAGATCATCATTCATTAAAAAGCATAACCTCCGAGGTATCGGGAGTATCTCCGTCTGTCAGGTCCCATCCGAATATTCGCCAGTGTCCCTGATCATCCTTGCGGAGGATGAACAGTTCCTCCACTGATCCGGCTACCGCCCCGTTCCTGATGTTGTATGTACAGTACAGGCTGGCACACTCATACGAATCCTTGGTGAAATAAGTCACATCCGTACTCGATGACAGGCTGTAGCTCATAATCGCATATTCCTGAGACTTCTTGGTAGCTATCTCAGACTTCAGATCGGTAATATATCTGTTCCACTCCTGGTTCGCAGCGAGCTCATCATCATATATCTGCAATGCCCTCTGCGCCAGCTGCTCAATCTCCTCATCCGTGCAGTCTTCGTTATAGAGGCACTTGGTCAGGTCGGAATAATACTTGACCACCTCCTTGGGAGACGGCGGATAATTCTTATCCAGATTGCGGAGCAGTATCTGCTGAACGGGTGTAACAGGAACATCTTCCTCCACCTGTGTCTGCCTCTTCACGTTGGCAACATGGTAGTAAGCCAGTATCAGCCGAGCAGCCAGTATGCCGAACACCCCCAGCGTCTTGACCGCCGGTGAGCCGTTTTTATTCTGTTTAGCTTGCGCCCTCGCCATACAGGCTCAATCCTCCGAAAAAACTATATCCATGTTCTTACCGTCCTTGCCCGGTTCCGCATCTGCGAAGATCCTGCGTACCCCGTCCATATAGGGTTTGGGGTTGACCAGAGACGGTGAATAATGCGTCAGCCACATCTTCTTCGGCTTTGCCTTAGCCGCCAGTTCGGCAGCTTCAACAAAAGTCATATGCTTATGTTCAACGGCCTTCTGTGCCTTATCTTCCTCGCCGTACATGCCTTCGCATATGAACAGGTCGGCACCTGCGGCATACTCAACTATCCTGTCGACAGGTCTGGTATCCGTGGTATATGTCATCTTGATCCCGTTCCTTGCGGGGCCCATGACCATATCCGGAGTATATGTAACTCCGTCGACCGTAACGGTCTCTCCGTTCTGGAGCCTGCCCCAGTACCTGCGGTCGATCGGAAGCTTCATGGCTGCCTCCACGTCGAACCTGCCCGATCTGGGTATGCGGATGCTGTATCCGTAGCACACCACATTATGCTTTACCCGGAATGCATCTATGTACATACCGTCAAACTCAAATGTTTCCTCCGGCTCCTCTATCTCACGGCAGATGATCTCGAAAGGAAGCTCCGGAGCGATGATCCTTAAAGAGCTGACCACCTGGGTCAATCCCTTCGGTCCGATCATGATGAGAGGCTCCGTGCGCTCTGCATTACCCATCGTGAGCAGCATTCCCGGCAGACCCGATATATGATCCGCATGATAATGGGTAAAACACATTACGCCGATCGGTTTGGGACTCAGTCCGCACTTGCGCAGTGCGATCTGTGTAGCCTCTCCGCAATCTATAAGTACGCTCAGCCCGTTGTATCTGGCGAGCAGTGATGTCAGATATCTGTTGGGCAGCGGCATCATCCCGCCGCATCCGAGCAATGTTACATCCAGCATTATTCTCTGTCTTCCTTATATCTCCACATGATCAGCCCGTCTTCTTTGGGATGATCATAGAATCCGGGGCGGATCCCCGCAGATTCAAATCCGCATTTCTCGTATACTCTGATAGCAGGTGCATTGGATGCTCTGACCTCCAGAGTGTAATCCCCGATCCCCAGAGCTTCATTACTCTCTATCGCATATCTGAGAAGTTCCGTGGCTATCCCCCGGCCCCGATATGCTTCATCCACAGCCACGTTGGTGATATCTCCCTCATCTATGATCCGGAATATCACACACCCGCCTACCACGCGGCCGGTCTCTTCATCCTCTGCCAGATAATAATCGGCATCAGGTTTATCAACTATCTCCTCGAACGCACTTCTCGGCCACGGATCCGCAAACGATGCCTGTTCGAGGGCTGATACTTCATCTATATCATCGGCGGTGATGGTGCGATATATGATACTCATCTCACCGTCCGCCTTCTACAGTGCTGTCGCCTGACTGTAACTCTCCGGCGGTCCCGCCTTCCGCAGCCTCACGCTTCGTACGCTCCGCCTGCGACTGTCTCAGATATACGGGGGTAAGCCCATCTGCCGTTGTCACGCATCCCTCGAGTCCGTCAGCCTCACCCTTAAGGTACACTGCCGCAAGTGCTGCGAGCGACGCCGCTCTCTGTCTGCTCATATGCGCCGGAGCAATCGAGTAGGGACATGTCAGCTTCTCCTTCATCTGCTCCGCAAAAACAGGTATGCCGTCTCCGGTAAACACCACCGGGCGTCCTATTTCATTAAGCCGTTCGCACAGATCATCAAACGCTTCTGCGGTCTGGCCCATTATCACCTTAAGACCCGGATCGAACTCATATATCCCGGTATAGACCTGTGACCTCCTGGCATCCATGATCGGACATACTATGTCGGAAGATCCGTACAGGTTATAAGCGAGTGCCTCAAGCGTGGGTACTGCAGCCACCGGTCTGTCTACGGCTATCCCGAGTCCCTTCACCGTGGCTATGCCGATCCTGAGTCCGGTAAAGGATCCCGGTCCCGCAGCCACCGCATATGCATCTATGCTCTCCGGATCCAGATCTATCCTGGTCCTGACTTCATCGAGCAGGGGAAGCAGAGTCTGGGAGTGCGTAAGTCCGGTCGTTATGCTGTATTCTGCTATGGTGATATCATCCTCTGTAACTGCCACGGCGGCGGTTAGACCGGATGAGTCAATCGCGCATATCTTCATATTATCAATCGTTATCTGTCAGTTATCTCTATCCTGCGGTAATCAAATCCCCGCTCGTTGTCCCGCGATATTCTGATCACGGTATACTTATCCGGTATGAGTTCCATCAGTTCGGCTATCCTGTCGGGCCACTCTATCACACTCACACCGTCTCCGTATATGAAGTCGTCGAATCCGACTTCCTCCATCTCATACGGATCATCTATCCTGTATACATCGAAATGGTACAATGGCAGCCGTCCGCTCTCATATATCTGTAATATGGTAAACGTCGGCGAATTAACCGGCTCTGTTATCCCCAGTCCTGCGGCGAGTCCCTGAGTAAACAGTGTCTTGCCGGCTCCCAGGTCACCCTCGAGAGCGATAACGCTTCCGGGGACTGCCTTCTTACCTATATCCCGTCCGAGTTCATATGTATCATCGGGCGAATTGGATTCGTATATCTGCTTTTCCATGAGACGTACTCTAATTACCGCGTATGTGTACTTTCTTGGGATCCATATGGGTGGATATGGCTGCGTATACGCTCGCCTTCTTATCTCCCAGATCCTTCTTGGGCAGGATGCAGGCATTCACGCGGCTCGTATATATCAGTATGTTTCCTCCGGTGGACAGTGCCTTGACTACGTCTTCCCATCTGACGCGCGACTCATCTCCGTCCTGACTGATCACTATGCCCTCATCATCCATCAGGTAGTGAATGGGCTGCTTGAAGCTCGGATTGGAGAGATACTGCTGTCTGGACTTGATGAACAGTGTCCATGGTATGTATGCCACGATCACGATGCCCGCTATCAGGAACGGTACCTTGTGCGTCTGCACGAAACCGATGATCAGCAGCACACCGACTATCGTACCTATCAGTCCGGATGCAGTCCTGTATGTATGACTCAGCAAATAATCATACAGCGCGCCGGGAGTAATGTTTACATCAAATTCCACTTCCATATCCGATGATCCGTTCTTTCTATATATATCAGCCTGCTGCCAGAGGCTTGGTCAGAGTTCCGTGATAGTTCCAGCCGGTCTCATCCCACATGTATGTCAGCTCAATATTAATGGAGTAACCTTCCTCATCAGACATGTACACATCACCGATGGAGTTATAATCCACACCGTTATCGGTGTACTTGGCATATGCATGACCGGTAAAGTGTCTCTTTACTCCGTCAACCTCTATCGTTGCGGAAGCATTACCCTCACCGTCCACAACTATTTCAAGATCACCCAGCATACCGGTGCACTTATATGTACCGTCATAGTTGATCATGGATTCGGCACCGTAAGGCGCATGACTGAATGAACCGTTCACGGAGCAGTCTACATACCAGTCGATGACCAGCTCGTCATCATCATATGCATAGAAGTCATATCTGGTACCCTCGCTGATTATGTATCCGTCATATACGGTTCCGTCTTCCATCGAAAGCGTAGCAGTGCCTTCCCTGTTGATGGTCAGTTCCAGCATACCCATATCGGGATCGTCACAGGTATATGTGCCTGCTGCCTGAGCGACCATGGCATCCAGTGTAAAGGAGTTTACATCCGTAACGGTATCTCCGCTCATCTCAAAGCTGTAGCTGGAGCTGCTGTCATAGTCATTATGTGCTTCATAGTTAAACTCTATCTTGCCGTCGATCTCGGCCCATGTACCGTTACATGTCTCCGTATACTTCCTGTCGGGTGAATAAACGTATTCAACGACCATGGTTGCGGATCCGTCATCATTGGCATAGAGCGTATATACTATGTCATAGCTGTAATCCACATCGGCATCTTCATATCCGTAGTCCTCATAGGGCTTTACTGTCTCGCTGTATGTATAGGTATGATCAGCTTTAATGCCGCCGGCTGCCTCTTCCCGAGGCTTCTCGTCAGGCTTATCCGTCTCGGGTTTCTCAGGCTTCTGACTCTGATCGCCGTCATTATCCGGCTTATCCGGCTGCTCTGTGACCTGATCCGCATCATCCCCTCCGCGGCCCAGCAGACTGCTCAGTCCGCATCCGGTAAGAGAGACTGACAAAGCGGCTATACACAGTGTTGCGAGTAATCTCTTCCTGATCATAATCTCCTCCATATCTGCATCGGCTATACATAGTCCGACCAGTGTACACTCATTGTTATCCAATATATTACAATACCACAATCGGGCTCCGGTTACAATCTCAGAACACAGAAATCGTTTTCCAAAAAAGTGTTGACATCAAACTCACATCGGTGTAGTATCATGTCAGAAAACGTTTTCCAGTGAAAACGTCAGAGGTAAAAATGATCACTATCAAGGACGTAGCGGCCGAAGCCGGAGTAGCCATCTCAACGGTATCCAAAGTTCTGAACGGTTATGACGGTGTGAGCGCATCCACAAAAGATAAGGTAAACAGTGCGGTGACCAGGCTGGGATTCACTCCCAATGCAGTTGCCGCTGCTCTGTCATCCAAGCAGTCCGGCAGGATCGCACTGCTGCTTAAGATGGGCGCAGACAACTCCGCCATGGACGAGATCAACATGAGTTACCTCTCCGGTGCTATCAGGGCTTCCATGGATAACAGACTCGATGCAGTGACCATCTTCTATGAGATGATATCCGATCTGGACAGGGACGGACTCATCTCCTACCTCAAGTCTCAGAGCATCGAGGGACTGATCATCTTCGGCTTAAACCGTGAGGACAGCGTACTCATCAAACTGATCGAATCCGAAGTATTCAAGACGGTCGTGATAGATGCTCCGCTGACCAACGGCTCCACATCATGCGTTTCCATTGATTATGAGCAGGCCCAGTACGATGTGATCATGAGGACATTTGAGAACATAGAGGGTAACCGTATCCTGTACATAGCAGGTAAGGACTCGAGTTACTCAACGGGCGAGAAGCTCAAGGCGGTAAGCAGGCTCGAGCGTGAGCTCAATACCACGGCCCGTATCATATACGGAGACTTCTCGGAGCGGAAGGCCAGAGAAGCCACATTTGAATATGCCGCCGAATCGGACATAATCGTATGCGGTTCGGACCTGATGGCCATCGGAGCCATGCGTGCCCTGATGGAGCTCGACATATTCAAGCCGGTCTGCGGTTTCGGAGGAGTCAGGCTGATGGCTTATGCCGGCAAGCAGATGAACACCGTCAGGCAGGATTTTGAGAAGCTGGCTCACGAAGCGGTGATCAGGCTCAAGGACCTGCTCGGAGGAGCGGCCGGAGCTGCCTACATAACGGATTATGAGTTAGTCAGGATGAAATATGCCGATGCACTCGGCTGACTTAAGCAACAGACAGATATACAGATAAACGAAACACAAGGGAGGATGTAACATGTCAACAGGCGACAACATGCAAAAGGATGTACTGATCATGAATCTGGAGGAGCAGTTCGATCAGTGCTTACAGGCAGAATGCGGCAAGTCTCTGTCCGATGCGGACAACACCGAGATCTACCACGCATTGCTTGCTCTGGTCAAGGAGCTCACCAAGGTCACCCAGCAGATCGAGGGTGAAAAGAAGATATATTATATATCCGCTGAATTCCTGATCGGTAAGCTTCTGTCCAACAATCTGATCAATCTGGGAATATACGACAGAGTGGATGAGATCCTCAAATCTCACGGCAAGTCACTCTGCGACATCGAAGATGTTGAACCCGAGCCTTCACTTGGTAACGGCGGTCTCGGACGTCTCGCAGCGTGCTTCCTTGATTCCATAGCCACTCTGGGGCTTCCCGGAGACGGCATAGGCTTAAACTATCACTTCGGTCTCTTTAAGCAGGTGTTCAGGGACAGACTCCAGACAACCGAGAAGAACGACTGGATCGAAGAAGGAAAGAGCTGGCTCAACCGCACCGATACCACATTCAAGGTACAGTTCGGTAACTGCACAGTCACATCCAGACTCTATGACATAGATGTCATCGGATACCGTGCCGGTACCAACAAGCTCCACCTGTTTGATATCGAATCCATAGATGAGTCCATCGTCAAGTCGGGTATCGATTTTGATAAGGAAGCCATAGAGAAGAACCTGACTCTGTTCCTGTATCCCGATGACTCCGATGAAGCAGGTAATCTCCTGCGCATCTATCAGCAGTACTTCATGGTCAGCAATGCCGCACAGCTGATCCTCAAGGAGATGAAGGAACGTCAGTATGACCTTCGCCGACTCAATGACCATGCAGTCATCCAGATCAACGATACTCACCCTACCATGGTGATCCCCGAGCTAATCAGGATCCTCGTAGAGGAGAAGGCTTTCACCATCGACGAGGCGATAGATGTTGTCAGCAAGACCTGCGCATATACCAACCACACGATCCTTGCGGAAGCACTCGAGAAGTGGCCTCTTAAGTATCTCGAGACCGTGGTTCCTCAGCTCGTACCTTATATCAGGGAGCTGGATAAGCGCGTACGTGAGAAGTATAAGAACAAGCCCGCAGTTCAGATCATAGATAAGGACAAGCGTGTACACATGGCGCATATAGACATCCATTACGGATTCTCCGTAAACGGTGTTGCAGCCATTCACACAGAGATACTCAAGAATACCGAGCTGAACGCTTTCTATAAGTTATATCCGGAGAAGTTCAACAACAAGACCAACGGTATCACGTTCCGCAGATGGCTGCTCTCATGTAACCACGAGCTGGCATCACTGATCACCGGCAGGATCGGAGACGGATTCAAGAAGGATGCAAACCAGCTTGAGAAGCTGCTCGAGTTCATCGATGACGAAGAGTTCATGCAGCAGATATTCGACATCAAGCGTAATAAGAAGATCGCTCTGGCAGAATATGTCCGTGAGCATGAGGGCGTAGAGCTCGATCCCGACTCAATATTCGACCTGCAGTCCAAGAGACTCCACGAGTACAAGCGCCAGCAGATGAACGCACTGTATATCATACATAAGTATCTTGAGATCAAGTCCGGTAAGAAGCCCGTCCGCCCGATCACATTCATGTTCGGTGCCAAGGCTGCTCCCGCTTACGTGATCGCTCAGGATATCATCCATCTTCTGCTCGTGCTCCAGGAGATCGTTAATAACGATCCCGATGTCAGCCCTTATATGAAGGTTGTCATGGTCGAGAACTATAACGTTGCCTATGCGGAAAAGA
>Ga0129306_1003967_pt1 | contig 10215 bp, 7 predicted proteins | sample P827metagenome_FD_94438 | JGI IMG/M metagenome (GOLD analysis project Ga0129306, IMG submission 94438) | Capybara group fecal microbial communities from Wisconsin, USA - P827 metagenome | ecosystem: Host-associated > Mammals > Digestive system > Large intestine > Fecal | place: USA: Wisconsin... | reverse complement strand
GAACGATCTTGGCCTTAAATTCCGGTGTATATTTCCCTCGTGACATAGTATGGGCTCCTTTCGTTTCCTTTGGCGTATCTTACCAGGTTCACGATTCATTTGGAAGAGGTGGTCTATTTCTTGTGGATCATTATACTATTTGAACAAATTTGAAATATTTTGATTTCTTTGCATTGACAACCTCTGGGTTGTGGTGTATTCTATTTGCAAAGAGGCAGATACTGCAATAATGTGAGTGATTTGTCTCTTAAATAAACAAATTATTCTTAGGAGGAGCTTATGTACGATATCGATTTGACCCACTATCAAGAAGTGGTGAACGGCGCAATTGCGCTTCGCCCCCAAATTGAAAAAGCTGTCGATGAAATTTGCGAACAGGGATATTCCAATCTGTTTTTTATTGGCGCCGGCGGCACATACGCGCACTCTTTGCCTATGATGTATTGGTTAGAGACTACTACTAATAAGGTAGAAGCACATACAGTAATTGCTGCAGAGTTCATGGCAATGGGACATAAAGCGTTCTCTAAGGATTCTGTTTGTATTTTCTCTACTCGTTCTGGTAATACAAAAGAAATTGTTGCTGCGGCAAAGTTCTGCAAAGAAGCAGGCGCAAGAACTCTGGTATATGTCTCCAATGATAATACCCCTGTTTGTGAATATGCCGATTATAAGTTCTATAGCCCTGCAGAAGATCCTAATTTGTGCGAAGCAATTTATTCCTATACAATCTGCCTGCTGGGCCGTTTTATGAAGAATGCGGGTGCATTTGATCAGTATGATCTCTTCATGAATCAATATGCCGATTTGGCAAAATATTTAGTTCAGGCAAAAGAGAAGATTGATCCTTTCTGCCAGGAATTGGCGAAAAAGTTCAAAGATGTGGATTATCACATGGTTATCGGCAGTGGCATGCTTTGGGGTGAAGCATACGACTATGCCATGTGCATTCTGGAAGAAATGCAGTGGATTCGCACTAAGTCCATCCACGCTTGTGAGTATTTCCATGGTACACTCGAGCTGGTAGAGAAAGATACCAGTTTGATTCTGTTCTATGGTGAAGATGAGACCAGACCGCTCATGGATCGTGTGCTGAACTTCTCCAAAACCGTGACCGATGAGATCACGATTTTTGATACCAAGGAAGTTGAGCTTCCGTTTACTGAGGCTGAGTTCCGGAAAATTGTCTCCCCCGTTGTTATCTATACACTCACGGAAAGACTCTCTGCGCATTTGGCCAAGGAGCGTAATCATCCGTTGACCACTAGAAGATACTATCGTCAGATGGAGTATTAATTTGGCGACTTCTAAATCCGAGGTTCGCTTGAACCTCGGATTTTTCTATAATAGACTATTAAGATTATTAAAGAAATAAAAGGAAGATATCATGATTCGTACAATTGGTGTAGGAGATAATTTTATAGATCGCTATTTGTTTCAAAACATGATGTACGTTGGTGGAAACTCTTTAAATTTTGCGGTATATGCTAAAATGCTAGGGCATGAAAGCGCATACTGTGGTGTGTTGGCTCAGGATCCGGAAGCACAATTAATTTGCCAAACAATGGAGCGGTTTAATATTTGTTATGATCATTGTGTCGTGGCACCAAATGGTGAAACAGGAAAAGGCTCTATTCGCTTAGTAAACGGTGATCGGGTCATTACAGATGACAATGATAATGGTTCAGTAAAGCATACACCCTTACAAATCACACCTGAACTAATTAAATATTTCCAGCAATTTGATTTGATTCACTCTGCTTGTTTCGGTTTTTTAGAGTCACAGTTGCCAATGATGCGAACAGCCGGTGTACCAATTGCATATGACTTTTCAGAGGAATGGACAATGGAAGGAAAGTTGGAGGCAGTCTGTCCGTATGTGACAATTGCCTTGTTTTCCGGTAGCGGTCATGCACAAGATGAAATTGAGGCTGGTTTAAAAAAGGCATGTGAATTGGGTTGTGAAATTGCGATTTCCACGGTTGGCGCAAAAGGCTCGATTGTTTACGATGGACATAATTTTTATCATAAAGCACCCTATAACCCGGAAAGTGAAATTGTTGATACCATTGGTGCCGGAGACTCATTTTTGACTGGCTTTTCCACTACATATATAGATGGATGTAAACGGCTTCGTGAACTTATGAAAGATGATTTGGATTTTTTAATGTCATATAAAGATAAATACCAATACAGAAAGAGTTTGATTGAACAGAGTATTCATGTGGGCAATGCAATGGCAATGAAAACTTGTATGACGTATGGCTCTTTTGGAGGGGGAGTCCCTATTGACGCGCAGGAGGTTCAAATGTGAAATATACTTTTGCAGCTTTTGACTTGGACGGAACCCTTTTAAATAGCAAGAAGGAGATATCTTTGAGGACTAAAAAAGCGCTTTTAGGCTTCAAAAACTTGGCGTGAATATCATCTTGGCCAGTGGGCGTCATCCGAGTGGTATTATTCCAATAGCTGAGAAATTAGAGCTGTCTAAACAAAACGGATATATTCTCGCATTTAATGGTGGCAAAATCATAAAGTGTGCAACAGGACAAACCCTGTACAGTAAACCTTTAGAGCGGGAGGTTGCCAAAAAAATAATGTGGTTATCCCTTTTAGTAAGCCATTTGAAAGACCAGGAAATGGTACAGCGCTTAGTATAAAATGAAGGCATGACACCCAAAAGGGAGAAAATGAGTCATGTCAAGGAAACAGAGGATGTCCCTGAGTGAGTTCCTGCGCTGGTTTGGAACGGACGAAAATTGCCGGGACTATTTGGCCGCTCAGCGCTGGCCGGAAGATTTTGTCTGCCCGAAATGCGGACACAAACATGGTTGCCGTCTATCCAACGGCCTGTACCAGTGTACTCACTGCCACCGTCAAACCTCCGTCACAGCTGGGACTGTCCTGCACCATAGCCATGTCAGCCTGAGCAAATGGTTCCTGGCGTTCTATTTCGTCTCTCAGGACAAGCGGGGGATTTCTGCGGTTCAACTATCTGGTCAGATCGGAGTTACCTATAAAACCGCATGATCCATGCTTCGGCGTATCAGATCCGCCATGGGACAGCGAGACGCCGCTCACATGCTGTCTGGCGTAGTAGAATTTGATGACGCCTACTTTGGCGGTCCAAAAGCGGGCGGCAAGCGGGGCCGCGGCACGGAAAAGGCGAAGGTTACCGCAGCTATCTCCCTGCTCTGGAGGAATACATCCACGAGCATAAGACCTATGTCCCCAACAGCGGTACGCTTCACCGGCTCCATATCGTGGTCAGCAATGCCAAGGCATTCATTCTGGGTACCTACCACGGCCTACCCAAGGACAATCTTCAGTCTTATTTGGATGAGTTTGCTTTTCCGCTTTAGCCGACGAACCTTCGGTGCCCTATTGACGCAGCGACTGATTTTGGCTGTCGCTCGCTCTCGGATGGCTTACTAAAAGGGATAACCACATAATAAAAAATAGCTTGAGAAAAACAACAAGCGTTGATTTTTCATAATGTCACAAATAAATCATAATTGTGCAATATGTTGAATCTGCGCTGTGTTTCCTTCAAAATAATTTGTATGAATATTGACAAATTGACATTTTTTAGATACAATACAACAAAACATTTAATAACCGTTTATTATTTTGAAGTATTGATGGCAGATTAACCAAGTTTCTTTTTGCGTTTAGTTGAAAAAATCTAACCATATTCGAACAAGGAAATTGGTCAAAGTTCATTCCAGCAGAAGAAGTTGCTGCTGATATATATTAAATTATAAGGAGGTTTATAAGTTTTTTGCTGTTACCGTTCTAAACAACTTCAATTAAAGTAATAGGAGAGTTATAACATGGGTTATCGCTTGAGTGTTGATGTTGGAGGAACTTTCACGGATATCGTGCTTTTTTCAGAACAGGATTCCTCCATTATGACAACAAAAGTTCATTCTACTCCGCAGGATTATTCTATTGGTATTCAAAACGGTATAGAGAAAATTTGTACACAGGCGGGCATAAATCCATATGAAATCACCTATTTTATTCATGGAACGACCGTCGCCACTAATGCACTGTTGGAACGCAAAGGTGCTCGGACTGCTATGATTACCACAAAAGGGTTCCGGGATATTTTGGAAATTGGTCGCCAACAGCGGCCTGATCTATACGATTTTTGGGCAAAACGTCCAGAGTCTCCTATTCCTCGTTCTTATATCTATGAAGTAGATGAGAGAACCACGGTTGATGGAGCGATCAAAAAGAGTGTTTCAACGCAAGAAATCCAGGAAATTATCCATCGCCTCAAAGAAGAAAAAATTGAATCCGTAGCAATTTGTTTTCTTCACGCCTATAAAAACTCCACAAACGAGCAGTTTGTAAAAGAGCAGCTCAAAAAAGAGCTCCCCTATGTGCATTGTTGTACATCTTCCGAAACGTTGCCCGAAATTAAAGAATATGAGCGTTTTTGTACTACTGCAGTTAATGCATATCTAATGCCAAAGGTAAAAGAATATATCGATCACCTAGATGTGAAACGGAAGGACATTGGAGTTGTCTCTAAAGTTCACATTATGCAGTCTAACGGCGGTATTATGAGTGCCCAAGCAGCTGGTGAGCGTAGCGTGCACACTGTTTTTTCTGGACCTGCTGGTGGCGTATTGGCCAGTATTCACATGGCCCGTTTGCTGGGAGAACAGAACATCATAACAATAGATATTGGAGGTACTAGCAGCGACCTGGCGTTAATCCAAGATTATAATGTGGCGTTTACTTCTGACTCAGAATTGGGCGGATTCCCGGTTAAAGTTCCTATGATTGAAATGCACACAATTGGAGCTGGTGGTGGAAGCATTGCTTGGCTTGACAGCGGTGCCGGTGTCCATGTTGGCCCCCAAAGCGCCGGTTCCTTCCCCGGCCCCGCTTGTTATGGAAATAGCACCCTTCCCACCGTGACAGATTCAAACTTAATTATGGGATATCTTAATCCCAACAATTTCTTGGGTGGCGAAATGGAACTTTCGGTGGAACAATCTGAAAACGCAGTGAGAAATCAAATTGCGAATCACCTTAACATTCCATTAGTTGATGCCGCTGCGGGAATTTTACAGCTGGTAAACGCTAATATGTGTGGTGGCATCAATGTTATTTCTACTCAGAAAGGCTACGATTTGCGGGAGTTTTCTCTAATGGCTTTTGGCGGAGGTGGCTCCCTGCATGCGGTGGCTTTGGCCGATGAATTGGGCATCAAGAAAGTAATTGTTCCTCTGTCTCCTGGTAACTTCTCTGCCATTGGCTGTCAGTTGGCGAAAGTACGGTATGATTATGTACGTACTGTTGTAAATGACATCAATACCATAGGAGAAGAGAAGTATAACCAAATTTATGAGGAAATGCTGAAGGAAGCTGTGCGCGACCTTGATGCGGAGGGCTTCCATGGGGAAAAAGAAACTCTATTTACAGCCACGGCAGATATGCGATACAAGGGACAGGCCTGGGATTTAAATGTGCCTGTGGTTTATGAGATTCAGGACGGTCCAATGGAATTTGCTGCTATCAGAGAGCGGTTTGAAGAAATTCATAAGCGTACTTATGGATATACCATGGATGACGATGTTGTTATTGTCAATCTAAGGCTAGCGGCATTTGGAGAAGTACCTGCATTGGAGTTCCGCAAAACAGATACTGTTAGTGAAGAAATTGTTCCGGAAGCGATTAAGGGCGTTCGTAAAATTTATTTTGGTGGCGCGTATTGCGACAGCGTGGTCTATGACCGGATGAAACTGTCCACTGGGAATGTAATTGAAGGTCCCGCAATGATTGAGGAATACGCAGCATCCATTCCGGTTCCTCCACAACATATCGCGTACATTGATCAGTTCCAAAATATCGTAATCAGTCGTAAGGAGAATGATTATGCAGATTGATAGCATTACTCGTTCTGTAATTGTAAACAATCTACAGTGGGCTACAGAGGAAATGAATGAATACATGGCACGTTCAGCATATTCCTCTAACATTAAGGTCAGAAAAGATTGTTCCTGTGCTCTGTATGACCGCTACGGAAACATTTTAGCTCAAGGCACGTTTATCCCTGTCCATTTGGGTATTATGTCCCAGACATTAAAGGAACTGTTGAAACTCTATCCAGAAGGGACATTGCATGAGGGAGATGCAATTATTCATAATGACCCGTATATGATGGGTTCCCATCTGTTTGATGTGATGATTTTTCGCCCTGTTTTCTACCAAAATGAGCTGATTGCCTTTACTGGCGTACTCGCACATCAGGTTGATATCGGTGGGTCTCCCGTACTGTATATCTGGAACACTATTCATGAAGAAGGACTGCGTTTGCCTGGGATTAAGATTATTCGGCAGGGTGAACTTCAAGAGGATATTGTTCGGATCATTACAAGTAACGTGAGAACACCTTATGAAGTTAAAGGTGACCTTATGGCTCAGCTTGCGGCAAGTTATCGCGGTGAGCAGCGAATCATAGAGCTTGCCAAAAAATATGGATTGGAAAAGATTCAGGCTTACTTCCAAGCTATTCTCGATTATTCAGAGCAGGGGATGCGTCATGCTATTGGGAATCTCCCAGATGGAGAGATGTGTTTTGAGGACTATCTGGAGAGCGACGGTAAAAATGAAGTCATGATCAAGCTAAAGGCTAAAGTGATCATTAAGGGTTCCGATATTTTCGTGGACTTTAATGGAACTGATGCTCCTGGTGAGGGTGGCTTCAACAATCCGCTATCTCTGACTTATTCCGGTGTTTATTATGCTGTTAAGGCTGTATTAGGTTCTAATGTGCCTACGAATGCCGGTGCGTATCGTGCCGTTCATATAGTTCCTTTTGAGTCAGAGACTATCCTAAATGCTCAATATCCTCACGCTGTTGCTGGATGTACCTCTGTTGCTACACAACGTGTGGCGGATATAGTAATTGGTGCTTTGTCTGGAATTGTCCCGGAAAAGGCTTGCGCATGTGATGGTCACTGGTGTGGCATTACCTATGGTGGCGTCGATCCGAGAAATGGACGCTACTTCTCCTATGTTGAAACCTACGGATGTGGCCGCGGTGCCAAGCATAATCAAGACGGAGCAAGTGCCCACCAGACCCATATGACCAATACTGCGAATGCCCCCATTGAGATGATTGAGTTGGAACATCCTTTTATGGTGGAAGAGTATTCGTTAGCTAATGATTCCGGTGGTGCAGGCAAATTCCGCGGAGGACTTGGCATTATCCGCAAGATGAGGTGCTTAACAGACACATTCGTATCCGTGATTGCGGTTCGGAGAAGAACAAACCCATACGGGCTTGAGGGCGGTAATTTTGGAAGAAATGATACTGCTTTTGGAATCTTCCCAGATGGGTCTAAACATTCGTTGGTTAGTGAAAAAGTTCCGGCTGGCACGCTTACTGTGCTTCAGACTTCTGGAGGCGGTGGCTGGGGGAGCGCAGAAGAGCGGGATCCCGAAGCCATTGCGAAAGATATTGAAAATAACTACATATCCGAAGATACAGCTCGCTCTGCATATCATTATTCCACGTAAGTGTAAGGTAGGTAATTGTTATGTTTAATTCCGAGTTTTTACAGTTAACTGAAGAGGAAATGATTGAGGCTGGCGTTTTGGATGCATCTGCTTGTGTGGATGTTATCGAAGAGGCATTTGGCCTTGTATCTAAGGGTGACTATTTACTGGGCGGTCCTAGCCAGAATGAACATGGTATCATGATTCATTTCCCAAAGGAGACACCCTTTGAAGGAATGCCGATTGCTGGGACGGACCGTAGATTTATGGCTCTGGTCGCCTATCTAGGCGGAAGATTTCATATTTGCGGTAACAAATGGTATGGCTCGAATGTGGCAAATAAAGAAAAGGGGCTTCCTCGCTCAATCCATACCATTATGCTGAATGATGTAGAAACAGGGGCGCCTAAATGTTTGATGTGCGGCAACCTAATTAGCGCTATGAGAACAGGTGCAGTTCCTGGTGTAGCGGCACGCTATCTTGCTCCGGAAGGTGCCAAGACTTTAGCTTTAATTGGTGCTGGTGTTATTAACCGTGCAGCGGTGCGGTGTATTCGGGTGGGAATGCCTGATCTGAAGGTTGTAAAGGTATATGACATCTTCAAAGACAAGGCGAATGCCCTGTGCCAAGAAATTTCACGTGAACTCGACGTAGAAGCTTATGCAACGGACAGCATGGAAGAAGCAATTCGCGATTCTGATGTCATCCATTTTGCTTCCTCTGGCAAAGACAAGCCCTTTATTCCCGCAGAGTGGTTAAAACCTGAGGCGCTGTTGGAAATTTCCGCTGATGTGGAGTATAGCAGAGATCTGGTATATCAATCCAACCTTGTTTTGGATCAAATTAAAATGCACCAAGCATGGTATGACAATGATAAAGAAAACCATCTGTCTTCTTACGAACTGATGTGTATGTTGGAGGATGGAAGCCTGAAACGTGATCAGATTATGAATTTGGGCGACATAGTATGTGGAATGGGTGCTGGCAAGTATCGTAATGGCAAAACAACAATGTTTATAGCCAACGGACTGCCCTCCTGGGATGTGGCTTGGGCATATCAAGTTTATTTGAACGCTAAAAAGAAAGGACTAGGAAGAAATATCCGACTGTGGGATACTCCGCACTGGATTTGATACTCTTTTATTGTGCTTAAGGAACCTCTGAATAATAGACTTTATCCTGTTTCAACTCAATGTATTAACCGCCATTTGCGCTTGGTTAAGGTAATTTCAGCGCAAAGTAGCCATTATGTATCTGCTTTTCTGCTCCTTTTTCTGAAAAAGGGCAGACTGCCCCCTGTATCAGGTTACGGAGAGTTTTCTCCCTGCCATGGCAAGCGCATACAAATTGGCACAAGCGAACATGGCGTACAGTCGATTCTCGTTCTTCCTCAGTCCACGATACACGGTTTTCCTGTAGCCGAACTGACACTTGATGATTCGGAAAGGTTGAAACATTGTAATTTGAGTACCATTCCGAAAAAGGGCACACAAACCCAAGCCCCCCAAAAGCGGGCTTTTCAAAGAAGCAAGGAAGCTGTATAATTCAAATGGCGCTGGGCGTCACGAGATAGCCTTGCCTTTGTAAAATGAAGATGGCCTCCTCCACAGAAACTGCTCTGTGTTCTGGCGGAGTGTTGCAGCACCGATACAATTCGGTGTCATAGGGTTCATTCTACTTGAGAATGTTGTAAATGGCAGTTAGCAGCATTCTTGTAATGGCAATAATGGCTTTTTTGTGACCCCGGCGCTTTTTCAGAGCAAGATAACGATTGCGGACTTCCGGGAATTGCTTTGCACGAATAGCACAGAGGATAAGGTAAGATAAGTTGCGCAAATTGAATAGAGGATAAAAAGAGACATGGTTTGCAGCCCTCTGGTAGAATGAAGTCGCGACACACCATTCTGCAAGGAGTCTGTAAACCATGTCTGAGAAAATTGTACAGCTAAACGAGGAAGTAATCAAGGGGCAGCTCAAGGAAATGGTCCGTGGCAGCGTGGAAGAAACGCTGAATGAGCTGCTGGAGCAGGAGGCGGAAAAGCTGACCCAGGCTGCCCGCTACGAGCGAAATGAGGTTCGACAGGGCTACCGCAGCGGCCACTATGACCGGAACCTTACCACTACCTCCGGCGATGTTACGCTCCATGTGCCCCGCCTCAAGGGCGTCTCATTCGAAACGGCCATCATCGAGCGGTATCGTCGCCGGGAGAGTAGCGTGGAGGAAGCCCTCATCGAGATGTACCTCGCCGGTGTCTCTGTGCGCCGTGTGGAGGATATTACAGAAGCTTTGTGGGGCAGCAAGGTTTCTCCGGCTACCATCAGCGAGCTGAACAAGAAAGCCTATGTCCACATTGAGGATTGGCGGAACCGCCCTTTACAGGGCGGCAAGTATCCGTACATTTATGTGGACGGTATCTACCTGCGGCGCAACTGGGGCGGAGAGTACGAAAATGTTGCAATTCTGGTTGCAATCGCAGTGAATGAGGACGGATACCGTGAGGTTTTGGGCGCTGCCGAGGGCATGAAAGAAGACAAGGCCAGCTGGGTGAATTTCTTCCAGTGGCTCAAAGGCCGCGGACTGGACGGCGTGAAACTCATTGTTGGGGACAAGTGCCTGGGAATGCTGGAAGCCGTGGGAGAAGTATTTCCTGACGCCAAATACCAGCGCTGTACGGTTCATTTTTACCGCAATGTGTT
>Ga0129306_1003963_pt1 | contig 10225 bp, 10 predicted proteins | sample P827metagenome_FD_94438 | JGI IMG/M metagenome (GOLD analysis project Ga0129306, IMG submission 94438) | Capybara group fecal microbial communities from Wisconsin, USA - P827 metagenome | ecosystem: Host-associated > Mammals > Digestive system > Large intestine > Fecal | place: USA: Wisconsin... | reverse complement strand
AGTTTAAAAATAAAAATGAAATAATTAATATAAGAATTAAAATTTAATAAAAAATAAAATTTTTAAAAGTTAATATAATTAAATGTTAATAATAAATAAACATTTTTAATAGTTAAATAAAATTTTAATTAAATTTAAATAAAATTTACAATGAAAAGAACATTTTAAGAAGGATATCTAATGATAAGAGAATGTTTAAAGATTATAGGAACTGCACATGTGTCTCAAAATAGTGCCGATGAGGTAAGGGCAGCTATTTTGGAAGACCAACCTGATGTAGTGGCTATTGAATTGGATAGGGGACGATACCAAAGATTAATGAATGAGAGAAACGGTATCGTTGAAGATGACTCAATTCATATTACTAAAATCATTAAGGAAAACAAGGTAGGGGTTTTCCTAGTTACAACAATTCTTTCCTATATGCAAAATAAAATCGGTGAAGATGTAGACATCAAGCCAGGATCTGAAATGGTTGCTGCAATTGAAGCATCAGAAGAGATTGGCTGCAGAATTGCATTGATTGACAGAGACATTAATGTCACATTGCAAAGGGTATTGAACAATATGACCACTTGGGAAAAGCTTAAGTTCATATATGGAATTGTTGGTTCAGTGTTCTCATCAGATGAAGAGGAATTGAACATTGAAGAGCTTAAAGAGCAATCCAACATTGATCAAGCTATGGAATACTTCAAGGAAATCTCACCTGGAGCATACACTGCACTTGTTAAGGAAAGGGATGCATACCTTGCAAAAGGAATATTAGGCATTCCAGAAGATAAGGTAATAGCTGTCGTAGGTGCAGGCCATAGGGAAGGAATAATCGATTATCTTGACAATCCTGAAACACTTCCAAGCTACAGAGAGCTAAATGATATGGATAAGAAAGGTGGAATCCCTTGGCTAAAAATCATTTTGGCATTAATCCCTATTTCATTTGTTGTGATATTTTTTCTTGCTTGGATGAATGGAATCCATATAGAGGGGGATATTGTACAATTTGTTGTAATCAGTATGATAATGGGTTTTATAGGTTCAATTGTATCTGGATCTAAAATCCAATCTGCAATCATTGGAGGATTAGTTGCTCCACTTACCATAATTCACCCATTGCTTGCTGCAGGATGGTTTTCAGGACTTGCAGAAGCTAAATTCAGAAGGGTGAGAAAACAAGACATTAACAATTTAGGAAAAATTGAAAGCTTTAGAGACTTATGGAATAACAACATCGTTAGAATCCTACTTGTAGTTGTTGGAACAAACCTTGGAGTGAGTATTGCAACTCTAATAATCTTGCCATCACAAGTGTTTATTCCACTTTTCATGAAGATTTTTGGAGGTTAAATATTATGTACTTGATATTCAGATGCGACTGTGGAAGAGTGCTATATGCTAAAAAAGGAGTTGCTACAAGAAAATGCACTTGTGGAAAAACCATAAAAGTGAAAAGTCGCAGAATCCTTCAAAGAGTTGAAACTGCAGAAGATGCAACATATGCTGTTCAAAAGATGCAAGAGGAAATCTATGGCGGATCCATGTTCAGCACTGCAGAGGAATTTAAGCAGAATAAGTTTCTCAATCAGATAGATAGAAAAATGAAAAAGTTATAATTTAATCAATTCATATTCGAATTTTATTTACATTACAATTTTAAAAATCATTAGAATATTACCAAAATTATGTAAAATATAGCAAAATTATTAAAAAATTATAAAAATAAGCAATTCAAATGCTAAAAAAACATTAAATTTATAAATAGAATTAATAAATATCATTATTGCTTATAAAAAAAACTTTATATAAATATAGATAAAATACAATATAAAGAAATATTTATTTTTAATTAAAAATTTTAAATTATAAATTGTTTAAGGACTTAATGGAAATGGACTCGATAATTATAGGAATTGAAATTTTAGTAATAATAATTTTAATTGTGCTTAATGGACTTTTCTCCCTTGCAGAAATTGCTGTTGTATCCACTAGAAGAATCAGGATGCAAAAAATCGCAGATGAAGGGAATAAAAGGGCATTACTTGTTTTAGACTTTATGGATAATGTCAGTGACTTCTTATCCACTGTACAAATTGGTATAACATTTACTGCAATTATCACAGGGGCAATTGGTGGAACTACTTTTTCTGAACCTATGGGTAATTTTTTAAGCCCATACATTCCTTACAGTTACCAATTAAGCTTCATATTTGTTATTCTTGTAACTACATACTTCACAATCTTGATTGGTGAAATTGTACCTAAAAGAATGGCATTAAATGACCCTGAAGGATATTCATTGCAAACTGCAAAATTCATGCAAGTAAGTTCATGGATCTGCAAGCCAGTTGTCAGATTGCTTGACAGTTCAACCAACCTTGCACTTAGAATTGTTGGCTCCAAGCCAAAAGAGGATGTTGTAACCGAAGAGGAAGTCAAATTACTTATTGAAGAAGGTATTGAAGACGGAACCATTGCTGAAGAGGAAGAAGACATCATCAAAAGGGTGTTCCGTTTAGATGACCAAAAAGTAGATATGATAATGACTCCAAGAAGTGAAATCATCTGGATAGATTTGGAAGATGACATGGAAGAAAACAAGGAAAGAATCATTAGCAGTAAAAGATCCATCTTCCCTGTAGCTGAAGGAGAGTTGGATGATTTCATCGGTGTAGTTCAAGCTAAAGACCTATTAAGTGAAATCTTCTCAGGTAAAGAAATAAATATTAAAGAAACCATCAAATCTCCATTGGTTGTTCCTGAAAATATGCTTGCAATGGACTTGCTTCAAGAGTTCAAGGAAAACCGGGAATATGTCCATATGGTACTTGTTGTAGATGAATTCGGAAGTGTTGTAGGATTGATTACCTTGAACGACCTTCTTGAAGGAATCGTAGGAGACATTCCTGGTATCGATGAGGAAGATGATCCTAAAGCACTTGAAAGAAAAGACAATTCATGGTTAATTGATGGTAGATTCTCTATTGAAGACTTTAAAGACTTATTTGAAATTGAAAAGGAAATGCCTAATGAAGTTGAAGATGGATACACAACCATTGCAGGATTTATCCTTTCACATGCAGGAAAAATCCCAGATACAGGTGAAATATTCCATGAAGGCAAATTTACCTTTGAGATAGTGGATATGGATGCAAACCATATTGATAAGATCTTAGTAACAGTCAACGAAGAGGATGCAAATAGATTAGACCTTGAAAGCAAAGAGGATTAGGAGAATAACTGATGGAATTATTAATTCAAATTATCTTACTTATCATAGGATTTGTGCTTTTAATAAAAGGTGCAGATGTATTTGTAGATGGTGCAAGTAACGTTGCATATAACTTAAAGATACCTACAATTATCGTAGGTTTGACAATCGTGGCATTTGGTACAAGTGCTCCCGAAGCTGCAGTTTCAATTACTTCAGCATTTGCTGGAACCAATGCAATATCCTTAGGTAACGTTGTAGGTAGTAATATCTTCAATATTTTAGCAGTGGTAGGGATTTCCGCATTGCTTGGAACCTTGACTGTGGATAAAATTCTAATAAAAAGGGATTTCCCATTTTTAGTAATTTCCACAATTGGTTTGCTTGTAATAGCTGTCATATTTGGAGAGATAAGCAGACTCTGCGGTATAATCTTCTTGATTATCATTATCGCTTATGTTTACCGTCTTGTACAGGAAGCAAGAAAAGATAAGGAAGCTATGTCAGAAGAGATAGAAGTGAAACTTTCAATGCCAAAAGCATTCATTTACATTATCATAGGTATTGCAGGTATCATTATCGGTTCTGATTTGGTTGTAGATGGTGCAAGTTTCATTGCGGGAGCATTCGGATTAAGCGATGTGCTTATTGGTCTTACTATTGTTGCAATAGGAACTTCCTTGCCTGAACTTGTTACATCTGTAACTGCACTTAAAAAAGGGGACAATGGTATTGTAATCGGTAACGTGCTTGGATCAAGCATCTTTAATATCTTATTCATTTTAGGTGTAAGCAGTGCAATCATGCCATTACCAATTGCACCGGAAATGGTAACTGATATTGCTTTAATGACAGTGATTACTATAATCGGTGCAATATTCGCTTATAGTCAAAATGAAGTGGATAAAAAAGAAGGTGCAATATTAGTTGCCTTATTCATACTCTATATGGCGTTTGTCATTATAAGAAATTAATTATTCATTAATTTCTTTTCTTTTTTTAAAAAATAAAAATTTGTCAAAGACAAATGGGATTTATATGAAATTGAATAAAAGAATTTTTGCAATAGCGATTTTTACAATTTTTATTTCAATAGCTACTGTGAATCTCGCACCGAATCATCAAAATAGTGATTTGGTGTATAATCCATCAAATACTGATTTAACATCTATCTTATCCAATGAAACAAATAATTTTGGATGCTGTTCAATAGTTATGCAATTGGAAGACAATGATACATTAATGTCTTATAGAAGAGATTCCAATTATGAAGCGGATATTTTTGTTGAAAAAACTACTTGGCACGAAATTCCTGCCATAAAACAGTATAAAACCAAAAATAAATATTTCAATCATGTGATCATAACTAATTCAGGTTGGGTAATTGGTTTAGGAGGAATAGATGATGGAATCGACAGTGAAAGATGTGAAAACATCACTGCAAAAATGATTACAGAAGATTACAGCATCTCAGAGAAGTATTTGGCTGAAATTCAAGAGATTAAAAAACATTATGGGAGAGGGCATGTAGTCATAAAAGCCCCTAATGGAAATTATGGATTTGCAACACCTACCAAGTTGAAAACAGGAAAATTAATCCCTGGAGAATACATATCCATTCCAAATGATTATGAATTATCCAGAAGAGGCAATATTTCATTAAACATAAAAGATAGAATCAAAGAAATGGTTAATTTATCCCAAACTGATCGTTATGGATTAGATAGGCGTGAAATAATTGCATATGATGTTCATTTAACTAATGATAACAATACAACTGACATTTATGTCGCCAATGAAGATGGAACCTTTGTTGGGAAAAATTATACTGGCTGTATTGACAATATAATCCTTAATAATGAAACTATAAAAGCCAAAGATATACCAATAGCTCCAAATTATAAAAAAATAGGTTCCATTAGCTTTGAAAATGATAAAAACAAATTAAGCAATCTAGAAATAAGCTTAATAATCATCGGAATTATAATCCTCATAGCAATTTTATTCTTTATAATGCTTAAGATTATAAAACTTGTTAAAAATAGAATTTATAGAAAAAGAAGAAGAAAAAGAAACAGAAGATATAGATAAAAAAAGATTAAAACTTAATAATCTAAAAAAGATTAAAAATACTAATCATTGAAAAAAAGAAAAAAGCAAGGAAAGCAGACTACATGTTTTCCCAAATTGTTTCTTTTATTTCACAAGCCTTACATATTTTACCGGATGTTGGTTCACCACACCTTTCACATTCATTTAACACTGTCCTAATATTCTCAACATCAAGTGTTTTAATAAATGAATTCAACACATTTTCCTTTGTTCCAGGATGTTTGGATTCTGTATTGTTTAAAAACTCCTTAATCTTAGCCCTTAATGAAAGATTAGAATAAGGACATTCATCCAAATGAATTTCAATTCCATTTAGGATTGCCCACATGCCTACCTCTTTTTCTGGAGTGTTCCATAATGGCTTTATTCTTGGAATCAGCTTTTCATGAATTTGATCTAATTCTGGGCCAAATTTAGAGAATTTTACGGTATCCCCTCTTGAAAAGCTCATTAAAAATGATTGAATCTCATCATCAAGATTATGTCCAGTAGCTATCTTATCAGCACCTATTTCATAAGCTGTTTTATTTAAGATATTTCTTCTAAAGACTCCACATGGAATGCAAGCGCTTTTAAAATAAGAATAAATGTCATCCAATGCAAATCCTTCCTCATCCTTAAAGGATTTTTGAATAAGTGGAATATCCAACATTTTTGCATTGTTTACTGCTGCATCAATTCCATGTTGGCGATAGCCTTCTATTCCCTCATCAACAGAAATGGCAACAAGCTCAAAATCAAAGCCACAAATGTCATGGTAATTTTTAAGTGCATGAAGAGTCAAGACACTGTCTTTTCCTCCAGACAATGCAATAGCTATTTTCTCACCCTCTTTAATCAATTCATATTCATTGATCAAATCATTGATTCTGGTGAAAATCATTTCATTAAACTCTTCTTTTCTTATGCTCATGATATCACTTAAAAACTTAAATAATAATTTATTGAATTTTTGATAAACGAATTTCTTAATAAATTTATATTTTAACAAGTATAAAATAATAACTATGATTACAGCAGATTTATGTATTATACCTATGGGAATTGAAGAGTCAGGTGTTGGCAAATATGTTGCAAAAGCAGCTCAAATAATTGAAAAAAGTGGCTTGAACTATCAAATAACTGCTATGGGAACTCAAATCGAAACAGAGAACTTGAAAAAATTATATGAAGTTTGTGGTGAAGTTCAGGAATCTATTTTTAAAATGGGAGTGCCAAGGGTTTATACAATCCTAAAAATAGACGATAGAAGAGATAAGGAAAACAGAACATTAGAAGAAAAAGTAAAATCTGTAAAAAATAGAATGTGAAAAATAAGAAAAATTAAATTAAAATATTAATAAAAGAAATTAAAAAAAGAAAAAATAAAAATTAATTAAAGAAAATCATTTAAAAGAATTTTTTAATTGTTTTAATAATATAATCCAAGTCTTCTTGAGTAAGCTTTGCATGAATAGGAAGAGATAAAACTTCCTCTACTATTTCATCAGTTACTGGAAGAGCTTGGTCGTAACCTAATTCCTTATAAAGAACTTGATCATAAAGAGGAATCGGATAGTAAATTCCATTACCAATACCATTTTCAATTAAATAATCAGACAATTCATCTCTTTTTCCATCTTTAATTTTAATTGTGTATTGGTGGTATACATGCTTGCAACCATCTTTTAAAACTGGGGTTTCAATCGCTTCAATGTCCTTTAATCCTTCATTAAGGCATTTAGCATTCGCAATTCTTTTCTCATTGAATGAATCTATTTTTTTAAGTTGCTCTAAACCAATAGCCGCAGCAATGTCGGTCATTCTGAAGTTATAACCTAAAACATCATGATGATATTTTGTAGCGGAACCATGAGCTCTGAAGACTTTTGCATTTTCTGCAAATTCCTCACTGTTTGTAGTAATCATACCCCCTTCACTGGTGGTCATGTTTTTAGTAGGATAGAAACTAAAACAAGCCATGTCTCCAAGGTTACCAACTTTTTCACCATTGTATTCAGCACCATGAGCTTGTGCTGCATCTTCAATGACAATCAAGTCATGCTCTTTTGCAATTTTCATAATAGGTTCCATATCTGCAGCTTGACCATATAATTGAACAGGCATAATAGCTTTAGTCTTGTCAGTGATTGCTTCTTCAATCTTTGCAGGATCAATTGTAAAGGTTTCAGGGTCTATATCCACAAAGACCGGACGAGCTCCAGTATATAAAATAGAGTTTCCAGTAGCTGCAAATGTGAATGGAGTTGTTATCACTTCATCACCTTCACCAATTCCAGCAGCTAAAAGAGCCACATGCAATGCAGAGGTTCCGGAATTGGTTGCAATTCCATACTTTGCACCTACATACTTTGCAAATTCTTCTTCAAATTCAATTACTTTTGGTCCTTGTGCAATCATACCAGATTTCATTACATCAATTACTGCATTTATTTCCTCTTCTTCAATAACAGGACTAGCTATTGAAACTTTAATGTCTGCCATATTTTCACCTAAAATGAATAATTACTATTATCAAATATTAATTAAAAAACATTGATTATCAGTTATTTTAACATTTAGTAATTTTAAAATATTTCTATTAAATAGTATATAATAACTATTTATTCCTAATCTTATATTAGTTTTACTTAAAATTCTTAATCTTATTTAAATAAAATAAAAAATAAATATTAATTAAATATCAATAAAAATGACAAGGAACAACAATATGGAAAATAATCAAAATAACAATTATCAAAATGACTACAACACCGAAATAAGGGAGTATAGTGAAGATGAATTGAAAATCATCGAAGAGGGCAAAGTTCAAATAAAATTCCCTGATTTTGATAAGGTTTCATCTGATGCTCCTGTTTTTTATAATCCTAGAATGGAATTCAATAGGGACAATTCAATCCTTGCACTTCAGGCATACCAAAGGGAAGTGGATAGGGAAATAAACATTTGCGACCTTTTTGGAGGAAGCGGAATAAGAGGAATACGCTATAAAAAGGAAATTGATGGAGTTGGTGATGTTTCAATAAATGACATCAGCCCACTTGCCAATGAATTTACCAGAATCAATGCAGAACTTAATGATGTTGAAGTTGAAATAGACCAAAAGGAAGCAAACAACGAGCTTAGAAGCAATATGGGAAGATTCGATGTAATTGACATCGATCCATTTGGAACCCCTTCACCATTTGTAGACTCTGCAGGATATAACCTTAAAAGGGATTCCCTACTTTGCTTAACCGCAACAGACACTTCCTGCCTTTGCGGAACATATGAGGAGCCTTGCATCAGAAAATATAATGCACAGCCATACAAAAGCGAATATTGCCATGAAAACGGCATAAGGATTCTCATTGGATTTGCTGCACTCACCCTTGCAAAGTATCAGAAATACATTGAAGTGAAAATGTCACACAGTAGCGAACATTACATGAGAACCTATCTAAAGGTAAGAAAAGGATCTAAAGCAACTGATGAATCATTGAAAAACATTGGATATATTGCACATTGTAAACATTGCCTTCATAGAAGCGAGTACAAAGGTCTTGCATCAAGCATTCCAGAATTCTGTCCTGAATGCGGTGAAAAATTGATAGTGGCAGGCCCAATGTGGCTAGGACCTATACAAAATGAAGAATTCATTGATTCCATGATAGAAATAGCTGAGGAAAAGAATCTTAACCAAAAGGATAATGTCTTAAAGCTATTGAATTCCTGTAAGATAGAGGCAAATGCACCAAGCACATTCTACGATATCCACAAAGTATGCAGAGCCTTAAAGATCAGCGCCCCTAAGTTTGACAAGGTATTCGATAAGCTTGAGGAAGAAGGGTTCATTGCAGTGAAAACCCATTACAGTCCTCTCGGTATAAAGACCAATGCAAGCAATAAGGAATTGATGGACATAATCACGGAATTGGCAAAATAGAAAAATGCAAACTATACTTAATTAAGTATTTTAGATAAGGATAGTGGCTTAAAATTGATTTAATTGAAGATTAGGCGATTATATTAAAATAAACATTCTAAAATTAAAAATTAAGAACAAAGAATTAGTAAAATATACTTTAAATATTTTAAATAAAATTTAATTTAAAAATATTTAATATCAAATAAAATAATCAAATAATAATTAAATTTATCAAAAATTAGAAAAAAATAAGAAAAATAAGAAAAGTTTTATATATAAATTATAACAAACTTAATATTGTTATACTTAATATAAACTATTTAACACGAAACTTGAATTGCAATTGATTTAAAACCCCCTTTAAAAATTGCAATGCAAGAAAAAATAAAAAAAGTGAAAATCATGTGTGCAAAAAAGAACGATGAAATAATCAAATTGGACGAAACTGATATTAAAATTCTAAAAATCATCAACGATGACGTTAGAATTTCATACAGACAAATATCACGTGATTTAGGAATTTCTGTAGGAACTGTACACAATCGTATCGATAAAATGCTTAAATCTGGTGTAATTGAAAAATTCGCACCTATATTAAACCATAAGAAATTAGGTTATGCGCTTACAAGCATTATTGGCGTTAATGTAAAAGGTCAAGAATTAGAAGCTTGGGAAGCTGAAATCTCAAACAACAAAAATGTTGTTGGACTTTATGACGTTACCGGTCAATATGACGCTATTGTAATTGCTAAATTTAAAGATACCGATGAATTAGACAAATTCCTTAAAGAATTGCTTAAATCCGGCTGTATTGAAAAAACAATTACACAAACTGTGCTTAACATAGTAAAAGAAGATATTGGATCTGCTAATATCCTCTAAACTTTTTAAGTTCATTTTTAAATTAGATAATAATAATTAAATAATTTTTATAATTAAGCCCCTTCACTAATTATAAAATTATTTTAATTATTATTAAACCCCTTTATTTAACCCCT
>Ga0129306_1003962_pt1 | contig 10227 bp, 9 predicted proteins | sample P827metagenome_FD_94438 | JGI IMG/M metagenome (GOLD analysis project Ga0129306, IMG submission 94438) | Capybara group fecal microbial communities from Wisconsin, USA - P827 metagenome | ecosystem: Host-associated > Mammals > Digestive system > Large intestine > Fecal | place: USA: Wisconsin... | reverse complement strand
CACTTTTCTTCTATACTTCGGTGCAAACACGATATGATATTTGCAGTTCCATTTAGTATGTGCTAGACTTTGATTGTCATACATTGTATGGCCTCCTTTGGGTTTTATTTTATTGCAGTTGACAGACCGCAATCTAATAATACCTAAGGGAGTCAAAATTTTAAAGACTCAACGCTAAAGCTTAACTGAACCCCCGGACTATCCGGGGGTTTTCGATATACAAAAAAGAATACCCTTTATCAAGAGTATTCTAGTATTAAGGACAATATTTCTGAGCTTTATAGGATTAGAAAAAATTACGAGGTTTATATGGGTAAGGAGATGGAGAGGTAGGATATAAAATACTATGCTTCATTCCAATTTGTATATATTAGTTTTCTCTTCTCAAACGCCTCTTTCCCACCTTCCATAATATCAACAATGTTTTCATGAGTTTTCCCAGAATCAATATTTCCAATTGAAACATTCACCCTATCATCATAGGATGTTGATATAACACATTCGGAATCTCCTAAAACAGGTATATTGGCGTTATGTGTTGCAAATATAAATTGTATAGAAGGTTTCTTCCTCTTTATAGAACTAATGACCTCATTATAAATTATTTGATTGTCTAAGTCATCTTCTGGCTGATCAATAATTATTAAGTCATTATCTTCTTGAGTTAGTATAAATAAAATTAAAGCTGATGCTCTTTGACCTATAGAATGTTGCTCAAGTAATTTATTATGGTAATAAATTTCTACTAGGTCTGGGCATGTTTCTTTTAGTAATTCCGAATAATTATCTTTTATCTTATCATATACTTTTGAAACTTCATTTTCTGTCAGTATTGAGCGTAATATTTTCGAATCATCTACAATACAATCACTTATTATTGAAACAAAATCAGAAAATTTTTCGGATAAAGCTAATGCCTTTGCTTCTGATATTCCAGTTCCTTTGAATCTAGCCTTAATATCATTTTTAAATTTATCTTTGTTACCTTTAAATTTAATTGCAATCTGGAGTTCACTTTGACTATCATTGATTAGATTTATTTCTTCTTCATATTTGTCAAAAATCTCTCGTAGTATCTCATTTCTTTCCCTTGTATACTTCTTTATCTCTAAAATCAATGAATCTCTAGATGTGTTTTTCTTTATTAATTCTTCAATATCCAAACTGACTTTATCGATTTCATTTGTGATTTTCACATAACTATCTGGATCAAGAGTTTCATCCTTTATTTCACGCTTAATAGATGCAAACTCTTCCCTTAGATACTTTATATCTTTATCTAATTGATCTTTAGAAAGTTTTAGCAAGTCCTCATTTTTTGAAATTGTCTCAATAGATAGAGCAATATTATCAATTGCACTTAAAATACTATCTAGTATTTTATTTATTTTTTCGAACAACTCACTATTAAATTCACTGGTATAATCTGACAAATGAAATTGACTTTTGTCTATTGCGTTATATGTTTTTCGGATTTCTAAAGTCAACTTATCAACCTGTTTTTCAAGGTTTTCAATTTTATTGTAATCCTTATTATAGGATGTTTGTTTGTTTAATTTTTCTGATATTCCTCTTTCATGAAAAATTTTTAGTTTATGTTCTAAATCTTGTTTCTTCGTTTTGAGTTCTTCTATTTTTGTAGGAGTTGATGATAACTGCAAAAAATTTCTTATTGCATCATCTATTTTAAAAACATAATCATCAATTGAATTTATTTGATTTTTTATCTTATTTCCAACCAGCTTTTGCAACAAATCAAATGCATATCCCCCTTGAGTGAACGATAAATCTTTTTGTCCAAAATATAATGGATTGTTTATTACTGAATTAATTAAAATACCAACTTCATTACCACTTTCGTCTAAAATAGATAATTGCTCACCCATAATTCTTTTGATTTCATAATGTTTACCATGCTTATCGATGATATCTAATGATATTTCTCCACCTGATCCCAATGTATTCTTTACCAAATTTTCTTTATATTCTTTATCTATGTTTGCATCTAGGTCTAATGCATACCTTATCGATTCTAGTACAGAAGATTTACCACTTCCTCTAATTCCAATTAACGTGTTCAATTCGTTTGATAAAGGAATTTTTATATTACCTAATTTCCCACCTTTAAACGATATAGAATTTATATAACCGTGATTGATTTTTATTTTCGTATCAGATATTCTGTTATCAAAATCTTGAAGAGCAAATTTTAAGGCATTGTAAGAATACTCTCCAATTTTTATATAACATTCTTTACCTTTACCGATTTTATCAAGATTTTTTGGATCTGACCCTTCTACATATGCTATATCATATCCAAACCAATTTCTTATTTTTCCCTTGTTATCAAAAGTTCTTAATTTTTGTAATCCAAGTACCCTTTTTCTAAATTCATGATTTTGTGCAAGGGAAGATAAGCGTCCGCCACTATATTCCTTTATTAGTCCACTTCTTTGTTCAATATGTGCAAATACAATAAAATAATCTTTATTTAACTTTTCAAGTTCAACTAATAAAGTATTCAGATCATAATTACAACATGTGTTTTCATTTTCACGATTTTCAACCCCTTGAAAAGCCGCAGTCAAAAAATTGTCAATGTGATTTTCTCCATTTTTTATCCAATCTTCAGGCTTAAAAACAATTAGCGTATGAACACCATTTTTTCCATCTTTGACTGATAATTCAACGCCAGGCAAAATAAAGATATCTTTTTTATTTCCAGATTTTTTTAACGCTTTATATTCCTGTAAATCAAATTTATTATGATTAGTAATGATTCCAATTCTTATGTTTTTACTATAGAGATTATCTATATAATCATTAACAAATGAGTTGTCCTCGCCACTATATTTAAATTCTTTATCTTTTCGTGTATGTAGATGAAAATCACATCTTATCCATTCACAACCATTTTCAAACATAATATTAATATCACCCCTCTTATTTTAATTGATAGTTCTACAACTTAGGTACAATAGAATGATTATCTATTCCATCCTTAGTAATGTCCCATCGTGCTACTCTTATCTTCTTTATTCTCTTTCCACTTCCATAGTCAAGCAAATCTTCTCTATTTAGATTATTTAAAACCTTATTCAAACTACCTAATCCACCAGAAGACAATAAATATGCTTCTTCTGGATTACACAATTTGCAATAAATCAATAATTGCCCTAAATTCTGAAGATTCAATGCTGTTCTTTTTGCTTCTACTAAATATATTTCTGCTCTATCTTGCCATATCACAATACCTAGAACATCAATTTCAATTTTTAATCCTACCACCTGTGGATAGTATTGTATGACTTCATATTTTTCTAGAACAGAATCTAGATAGACCGAATGGCAATCTACAACGATTACTTCACAATTCTTATTTTTATACTTATCATTAAGGTGAATTTCTAACCATTTACACATTCCTGGATATAATTCAAATTCACTTTTAACATTATTCACCATATCCAAGTTCCTTTGCTAGTTGTGTCCAAGAATCGAAGTGTTTACCTCTTATTTTTTCAGGTAGACTTGCATCATTTTCCATAGGGTGTATAGGTTTATTTCTTAATCTAATAGGCTTTTCCCAATAAAATTTATGTGTCTTTTTCTCATCTAAATAATCAAGAAGTTCCTCTGAATATTGTTCCAAGGCTCTTTGCTTATGAACTATATTAAAACCAATAGGCATAAATTCATTTGCCCAAATTTTCACTTGGTGTTCCTTTTTCCAGTAGTTAGGTTTGCCTTCGTTGTATTTTTTCAAATTGGAATCTCTAAAGTTTGGATGTCCAAAATCTATTGTCTGTACAGGTATATCTAATATTTTTAGCATATTGGCAACATCTATAACAAATTGCCAATTACCTGGAATCTCAATATAAACTCTATGACGACCATTTTGACCAAACGCTATGTTACTTTCCCTTATATACCCTGTAACATCCGCTACTCCTCTAAGAAGTTCTTTTTTCTCTTCAGTTGTCATATTAAAGAGTTCATCACTCATTGTCATAGTAGAATGATGAATACCATTCCCAATAAACCTTAGTATCTCTCTCATTGCATAATCTTCATTTGGTTTTGTAAATGAAACTCTAGTGGCAGTTTTGGTTTGTGATATTGGTAAAGAGTGCCCTAATAGTGGTTCAATAACCCCTCTAATATCAGCGAGACTACTTTTAACATATATGGAAACTTCAAGCCCTTCATCATCCTTCAAGTTTTTATGTGGTATCTCAATTGTAATAGTTGTACTGTTTGTATCTCTTTGCACTTCTCCATTTCCTAGTATCATTCCTATTAGGTAAGCCATTTGATTATTCATATTTAATTTCCTCTCTATCATCTTTAACTAAACTATTATATATATGGTCAGCAATCGCTTTTGCCATAAGTGGCGGAACAGCATTGCCTATCTGTGTTCTTATATCTACTTTGTTACCATAAAAAATGAAACTATCATCAAACGATTGTATTCTTGCCGCCTCTCTTGGAGTTATAGATCTATTCAAAAATGGATGATTATTTGTTCCATTAGAAGCTGCATCAAACCTTGTATCAATAGTTGGAGATGGTTCATCCCATTTTAATCTTCCCCATGTAGAATTAAATTTTTGATTTCCCAATAAGTTTTCAGGCAAATATTCTTTTCCTTTTTCTGGTGGAATCAAACTAAGTTTATATACGGCAATTTCAGAATGATTAGATGCCTTATGATTGTATAGAATATCCATGCTTCCTCTCATCATTTTTTGATATTTAGATTCTGCTTCTGTTCTGTATTTTTGCTCAAAATCCCCTTCTCCAGAGTTTAAGTATGCTAAGTCTTTTATTGCATCCCTTACAGTAGTAGCTTTGCTTACTGTAGGTAATGGCAATGAAATAAGTTGTCGGCTACACAAAAATATTACACGCTCTCTATTTTGAGGCACTCCAAAATCACTTGCTTTTATAACGCCAACACTTGCTTCATATCCTAGTTTATTAATTCTAGCAATTATCTGTTCCTTAAACCATCCGTTGGATGTTGACATTAGACTCTTAACATTCTCAATAACAAAAATCTCCGGCTTTAGTTCTTCTACTAAATTCAGATATTCCACAAACAGAAAATTTCTAGGATCATCTAAGCCTAATTTTTTCCCTTTTAACGAAAAACCTTGACATGGTGGTCCACCAATTAACATGTTTACGCCATGTTTTTTTGAAAGCTCTATGACTTTATCTTTAATAGCTTTATCTTTAATATCGCCAATTACCAAGTCTGTATCTGGCATATTCTTCTTAAATGTTTGAGCAAGTTTTTCATTTATATCTAAAGCCACTTTTGTTGTGAAGTGAGGGTTTTTATGCATTCCATATGACATTCCTCCTGCGCCACAAAATAAATCTAATATCTTAAATTCCATATTATTTACTCTCTTTCTTTTTCTTATCAATAGCCTTTTGAAAATTGCTTTCCCTTTTAATATAGGCTTAAATAAATCAAACTCATTGTCTGATCCATGATTTGCTTCTCCAACAATTTCATATTCACTATCATTATGATACTTAAGGTAAGTTAGTGGCACGCCCATTATTCCCAAATAATCTTTTGGTATTTCAGCGACTTTAGATACATGAATCGCATCATAGTTATCATATTTAGGATATAGTTTTTCTTTATATACATTGTGTAAAATCAATTTTTTTCTATTATTAACTTCGATATCCAAATTTGTAAGCCAAGTTGCATTTCCTAAACTTCTCCATTTTTGTCCCTTGTCATCTATCCAAAAACGAGTTTTTCTTGGTTTAGTATGTGATGGAACTTTAAATGCCATATCTCCAAAATGAAAGCCTACCCGTGCTTCATTTCTTTTAACATATGGGAAAATTTCTTTATAAGTAATTGCATTTTGATTGCATATAAGCAAATATTTTTTTTTGTATTTCATTATTAATGAAAATAATTCGTTAAATTTTGAAAAAGGTGGGTTAGTAACTACAACATCAGATTCAATTAGATAACTTATTGATTCTTCACTTCTAAAATCTCCATCACCTTTTAGTTTTTTTAATTTTCCATTTTTGAGAAAAGCTTCAAATAATTTTTCATCTGATTCATTCATATCAAATGAATCAACATTATCCAATTCAAGAATTAATCCCCTGTTGTCTCTATTTCTATGCATTTCTGATTTTGCATAAGATGTACAAACAAGCTTTTTAATACCTAAATTATTAAAATTTCTAACAAAGTATCTTGTAAAAGCTGATTCGTACGGATCATCACAGTTACAAAACACTTTTTTCCCTTTGAATTGATCCTCGTAATGACATATTTCATTTTCGATTGTTTTATAGTCTGTATACCATTCATCAGTATTGTCACTATATTTAGCCTTATTTAATATTGAATTACCCACTGACAAACTCCTTTTCCTCAGACTCGCTTTTATTCACACACTCCACAATATCCGATATATCACACTCCAATACATCGCATATCCTTACTAACACATCTGTCGTCACATTTTCACCATTCTTTATCTTGTAGAATGTACTTTTGCTTATTCTTGCCTGATCCATAAGATCAGAATTTTTCATTTCAATATCTATCAATAGTTTAAATAATTTTTTATAACTCAACTTTGACATGACTAGCCTCCTAATCTCTGTATCGTGTCAATATTACTTTTCTATTATAACATACTCACATTGCTTTTTGTGTGATTATTTTCTCTTTTCTCGAACTTAAACGACACAAAAAAGATGCAGCTCGCAGGCTGCACCATTCCTTATAACTCGTTTTCTTTACTAGCCATCTTGTTTTCCTTATGCTTTTCCTTTTCATTGTCTTTTAAGTCTTTCAATTGTCCTAAGATAGATGGCTTTTCTTCTTTTGCTTTCATATGTTCTCTAGCTTTTAGAAGCTTACTTGAAAATACTCTAACATTAGTATGTTCCTTACCTTTATCATCAACATCTTTCCTTTCCTGCCCAAATACCTTGATAAAATCCCCTTGCTTTAGATTCTTTACTCCATCTACCTTATCTCCATAAGCTGAGCAATTGGTATAGATTTTGTTGCCCTCTTCATCTTTAGATACAACTGTAAAATTTGCTACTTTAAAGCTTTCTCCTTGCTTATTTTCTCTTTCAAGAAATTCTACATCCTTTACGAGGTTTCCTGTAATATTTACTAAGTCATCTGCTTCTTTTATGATCTCTTCATTATCCTTTATTTGACCATTTTCTCTTAATTCATCAATAAGTTCATCAAAACTATCATTAAGTAACTGCATAGTGTCATTATGCATATAGTCTTGATAGATGGTATCTAGAGCTTCATTATCATTGATTCCTTTCTCAATACTTATCATCGCCTTTATAAAGTCCTCGTAGTTTTCATTAATCATGTTTTGAATGCTTTTCTTAATCTGTTCGTAATTCATAGTATCCTCCCATAAGTCAAAAAATTAGTCTCTAACTATTTGCTAGAGCCTTGGTCTTATCTTTCTTTATCATTATTTTTCACTTCTTTATTTGAATGCTTAATTGTAAAATGAAACTGAACACATAAAAAATCCATAGTGAAAACCGTATGTTATGATTTAGGGGTCTAATCAAAATCTAAACGAGGTAATCACTATGGACTACATCAATCATAACACGTCATTACGTACAAACACTTAAATTTAGAAGAACGTTTTTATTTAGAAAAACGTATAGCGTTAGGTGCCTCTATCTCTTCTATTGCTAATGAATTAGGTCGCTCTAGAACAACAATATACACAGAATTAAAGAGAGGTGTTGTTGTACAGCTTAAACAGAATAAAGCGTGCCTAATGTATTTAGCTGATCGTGGTCAGGGTAGTTATGAAAAATCACGTAGAGGTTCTTTTAACAGCTTAAAAGCAGGTATCATTGAATCATTCTTATCTTGGGTAGAAAAGAAAGTTCAAAAGGACCATTGGTCTATTGATGCAGCGGTTGGATTTGCTAAGCGTAAGTGCTTGTTTGTACGTAAAGCATAGCCAGTAGCTGCATCCAAGGACCATTTATCCTTTTGAACCTTGGTCTCAACCCAAGATAAAAATGGTTCAATAGATCCTGCTTTCACTGTATTGAAAGACCCTTGGCGTTTTTTCTCATAGTTAAGTTGTCCATGGTCGGCTAAATACATAAGGATGGATTTATTCTGCTTAATTTGAACTACCGTCCCCCGTTTTTTCTCGGTGTAGATTGTAGTTCTAGAACGACCTAATACCTTGGCAATTGTACTAATGGAGTCACCTGCCAAAAGACGTTTTTCGAGATAAAAACGTTCTTCTAAGTTTAAGTGTTTGTTTGTACGTAATGATGTGATAAGATTAAAGCAGTCCATATTAGCACCTCGTGTTTAGATTTTGGTTTGGTCACTTTAATCTTATCACGAGTACTAATATGGATTTTTTATGTGTTCAATTTCAATATACAACTAAGCATATAAATTATTACTTTTAACTCTCCAAATTTATCTTCTTTAATTAATTATTCCTCGCTTCAATATCCCTTCCCCCATTATACTTATTTATCCAATATCCTTTTGCCGCACAGCTTATAGTTCCAACGGCTAAGACAATAAATACAGGAAATAAAATAATTTCCAGTTGAAAGTTACCCAAACTTATAAGTCTAATAATAGGATTTGATAATAAAACGTTACCAACATCTAGTACAGAAATAGATTTAACAAAAGAATTGATCTGCATAGCTATTCCTATAAATACAGATAATATAGCATTAGATAAAGTTGACACCTTAGCATTACAAAGAGTACTTACAAAAGACCAAATGACAATTAACAGAAGAAGAATCATCCAATAACTATTTGATCTATCCAGCAAAAAATCAAATCCTATAACACTACCTAAAAAATATAAACTTAGTAAAAAAATAAATATTGTTACAAAAATTCCAGTAGTAAGAAAACCGCTTACTGTAGTAAATGTGATTAAAGATTTTGAACAAAAATGTAAACATGCACATATAATGGACAGGAATAAAAGTATTCTCATGGTTATTTCTACATCAATCTTAATTTGTAAAATGACATAAAATAGCAGTAGATATGTTAAATCTATTATAGGTAAAACTTTCTCCAATTGATACTTTTGCTTTGGAAAATTCCTCATCAGCCACTGTTGTATTTCCCATTCGAGCAAAAATATAACATTTACAACTTCAAATAGTTTATGCACCATTATCAGCTCCTCATCTCTCTGCATATTTTATCTATAAAAATTGTTCTATCCATTTCTCAGTATAACTACCTAGAAACACCTATTTAAAGCGACTTACTTACACTTTTTTATAATATCCTCATAATTATATTTCTCTTTAAAACAACTATTATCTAGTACCAATTCGTTTTAAGATTCCCCCTACTCATCTCAACTAATTTTCCCACGCAAGAATTTCAGAAATCGTATTTGAAATCCGCGAATAACATCGCTTTCAAAGGCATTTTTTATAAATATATCTAGTGTTCGCCAATTTTCCGTTGGGGAATCGTTATTGATGATGGAGATAATATCGGAGAATACTTGGTTAATCTTCTTCTCTGCCGTTTCATGTTTCAATGCAAAGTAAAGAGCATTATAGTAGTGTGGTAACCAATTAGCACGGTTTGCTAAATTTATAAAGTTCACTAAGTTTTGGGATTCCGATAAAAACTCAAGATCTAAATAGCGATAAATATTATAGGTTTCACCATCTAAGGTTTCATGCAAAATCTGTTTATCAGGCAGTTCTGCATTTAAATAATCATCGTGAACATCCTTAGATAGCACAATGCCTAATGTTTTTACTGTACCTTCTAAAAGATATGCATCAATATAGGCTTGTCCTACGATTAACCCATTCTTTAGGGAAGACAATTCTTCTGCCTTTAATTCATCAAATTCACCTTTTGCAATCGCACCACGAACAAGGATTGTATTGATCTTAAAGACTTCTTTACATATGTCATCAATCACGGTCATCATTTGTTGAAGCGCTTTCATAGACGTATCATTGGAGTAAATAATCACGGAATCACTAACAATATAACCATTAATAAGATCTACTGAGTGACTACGCCAAACGTTTGCAATAGTCGTTGAAAAATCATTAATATATGTTTTTGCTTCTTTCTGATTTAAACCTTTCAGCTTTTGTTTAAAGCCTAAAATATCTAAAAATGCAACATACTTCATAGTT
>Ga0129306_1003960_pt1 | contig 10234 bp, 11 predicted proteins | sample P827metagenome_FD_94438 | JGI IMG/M metagenome (GOLD analysis project Ga0129306, IMG submission 94438) | Capybara group fecal microbial communities from Wisconsin, USA - P827 metagenome | ecosystem: Host-associated > Mammals > Digestive system > Large intestine > Fecal | place: USA: Wisconsin... | reverse complement strand
TCTCAGGATGGTCTTTCTTGATCTTTTCGGCAGCTGACAGGCCGTCAATACCGTCCTGCATCATGACATCCAGGATAAGAAGATCAACTTCGTGATCTTTCACATAATCCAATGCAGCCTGTGCGGTGCGAAGTCCTGCCACCAATTCATAATCTGCTGAAGCACGGACATACATCTCGAAGAATCCGCGTGAAATATTCTGATCATCTGCTACAACAACTCTTATCTTACTCACAAGGCAACACCGCCTTCCGATAAGAATCCCGGCAGGAGCGTGAAAAGGGCAGACTTACTGCGTAAGTATGTAAGTAAGTAAGTAAGTAAGTAAGTAAGTAAGGCATTGTTGCTTTAGCAGACATACTTGTCAACCCTTTCCCCATGTTTTAGTGCATATGAGCCCAATTCTCATAATTACACGCATATATTTTATTTAAATATTGGGAGGATTCATATCACCCATTTGTACCATTTTTTTGAGAAATTTACTCGGAGTTCTTATACCTTGATTGTCAGCTTGAATTCCGGCGTATATTCAATCACCATTACTCCGCCTATAGCTTCAACATTCCTTCGAAGTGATAATAATCCGCCGCTTTCCCTAATCTCTCCTTTGGGAGTTTTGCCGTTATTCGTGACCGTGATTATTGTTTTTGCTCCTTCTGAAGATATAGCCATAGTAACGGTATCGCCTTCTGCATGCTTGATCGTGTTGGCAGCACACTCGGTAACAGTCTGTGAAAGAATCTTTCTTATATTCTCATTTCCCGGTTCTTTGCCCCTGATATCCACACGGACACCGATGCTGTTGGCCATAGAAACTGCCTGAGATAAGACATCTTCATCTCCCCGATAAGGCTCTTTTGCTTCTCCCAAAAGGAACCGGTTCATCTGTGTCGTTGCAGCATATACTATCTTAGAATCCGTAACGTCCTGATGATTGATATAATGGCGACCCATTAGCAGTACCTGACCCAGTTGATTATGAAGTGCAGCTCTTGCGTTTGCTTCTTCCTGAGCAACAAACATATCGCCTGAGAGGTCTGAGACAGCCTTCATACGTCTCTGAACATCCTGGAGATGCTCGTTTTTTGCTTCGAGTTCATCAATGATCTTATATCGTTCGGTGACATCCGTCGAAATTATCTGATAATACTGATCGTCATTAACGAGCATGCTTTCCTTCTCAAGAAGCCACACTTTATCAGACGTGATGCGAAAAAGATACTTTCCGTTCTGTTCTTTACCATCTTTCTCTATGCAATCCCAAAACTTATTTGCATCCGTTAAAGCTTTGCCCATTACTGCTCTGCAGACCTCGTTAATCTTGAGATTGGCAAGCCTTACTGTTCCATCGTTGCCATACACAACAATCCCTTCAGGAAGGGCATCCAATGACTGCTGCACAGAGTCATCAGTAATATTGCTGGATCGGTATTTCGAGCTTTCAAAACCTGATGCCAGCATCGCAATACATGAAAACATCTCGATCAGAATATACGCGAAATATGGCGCATCAAACATTGCCCTCTGGAATGGCGAATAATAATGTGTATTAGCCGGTCTCAGGGCATGTCCGCAGTCCAAAAGTATCACATTCAGACAGGCTATAAGGAGCAAGTTAAATAAACCGATCAAGACCGGAAGCTTCTTTCTCTTATCTTTTATGGATCGGAAAAGAGCGGCAAACGCCCCGACAAAAAGGACAAGTGCGCAAATACACAAAATGTACCATGTCCATGAATCTGCAATAGATGACAGACTTCTCATGCCACATCACCTCCCGTATCACTCAGTATCGTAAGATAGAGCAATCCGTCACTTTCTTTGATCTTTACGGGAAGCTGAGTTGCAGGAAGTTTCAATTCTTTTCCTGCTTCCATTGCAATACGGACACCATTGGATATAACTGATACTGTCAACCTGGAAACAGAATCCAGGTATGTCTCTATAACCGCCTCGAAAGTATCGTAAAGCTTATTCACGGTCGTAAGAGGAAACGAGGAGTACTCTTCTCCGACAGCGGCCGCTTCGATCCCGCAACACTTTAAGAAACGGCAGGATTCAGCCAGCGCCAGATATAATTCGCGATTTCTTTTCGGCAATGTCTCTTCCAATAGCAAGAGCAGATTCGTCTTTCTTTTTGTGTATGCATTAAGAACACATGCTTTACCTAGTGCCGGCACAAATCCCTCTGTATCCGGAATGACGTCTTTAAGGATATCCGCAACCAACTTCTGCTTGGGATGGATAGCATCAGTAATCCTCTCATAGACTTGATTCTGTGCATCAATATGTGCTTTTTGTTCCCGGAGTTTATTCTCTACTGCAATAAGTTCGTTCTCTTCATTCAAGATCTCATTAGCCTCTGCAAGCTTTTGTCTCTGTTCGTTCAATTCATGCTCATTCTCTGTCCAGAAAGCGTATCCTGCCCGGATCTTCATTGAACACAATCTTATATCTTTATCAGGATAACAAGGTTCAGTCTTTGCCTTCTCGAAATCTTCCACTGATACATTTAAAGACTTCTCCGAAGCATGGACAACATTGAGATCATTGTCTGTGATAAGGATCGGAAGCTTAAGTTTCTCAAAGAAGCCTTTATAGTTTTCGTTATGAGGAATAAGTCTGCTTCTGATGCAGCACTCAAATATCAATATCATACTGAAACAGTCGATCTCAGGCTTAAAATACGGCCTGACAATCGAAAAACGTTCAAAGACCAAAGCATGAATGAGGCATAACGCAATCCACGCACCTACTGCGCATGCCAGCACGACGACCGCCTTTTTCCCCTTTTTGCCGACAACACGAAATAGTATTATCGCACCTGTTGCCAAAGCAAATATCATCCATGCATAGATAATATAAAACCAGACTCCCCATGAATATGTATTATTTCCCATATTAAATTCTGACAACGCGACCTTGGGAACATAAACAAGATAGTGCAGATCATTCGTGAGTGCTATAGTTGATAAAACAATTGAAATAACAAGTATTATTTTCTCGATGATTCCGCTGATCTTTGTATTACCGAACCCCATGTTGACCGCTGTCGCAAACAGAAGCGAAGGAATCATGACAAGCGGGATATAGTAAACATAAGCCATTGAGCGGTATACGAATATTGAAGTAATGACTACACGGTATCTGATGACGCGCTGCAGCATATAAATAATCATAAAAACCGCCGACGCAAGCATATACAACCTAGTCTTGGACGGCAGGATTCTGTCTCTAACCGTTTGTGCCCAGAATAAGATCAACCCGACATAGATCATGAAATTTGCACAGAACATCACCGTGTTTACCAACGAATTTGATGTCTTGGTAAGCATATTAAATACACCCGCTATGATTAAAAAACAGATATAAACAGATGTTGTTTTATGCTGATTAATAATCCCCACTCAATCTCTTATCCCTTCAGTTTTTATGTCACCTATCTTAAGACAAGCGTCGGATTCCCCAACATCGTTTTGATTGTTGTTTTATAATCATCTATATCTATTATTCTGGTTATGGTCGTTATCCTGTTACCGGCATCTTTACTTGATGCTCCGCAATGGTATACCTTCATATCCTTTGTGCCTTCATCCAGAACGATATATCTGTCATGCGCACGATGCAAAGATTGAAGAAATGTTATTGATCTGCCGGGATTTTCTGTAACAAAATCATTGTACTCAGTAAGGCTGAGTCTCGGTCTTGCCGCATTATCGCTGATTATCGTGATCTTTACATTTTTCTTGGAATGCGCTAAGTGATGAAGCGTTTTTGTGCCGATATAATCATCAACGATCAAGATCTTACTCTTTGCGCTTCTGTATATCTTCTGATAGGCTTCGTCCGCCTTGAACGGCTTACCATCAAGAATGAGGATCTCTTCGTTACTAAGTCCCTGATCAAAGAGTTTCATGATATCAGACAGATCTGCTTTGGAAACCATGTTGTCCTTGATTTCTCTTACCTGACCTTCCAACGCAGCTTGTCTTGCAGACAATTGAAATATCTCCTGATTCGGAAGTAATTGCCTGTTTTGAGAGATATACTCACGCATGGCTCTAAACACACGCATAATTGCCACGCTCTGACGTTCAGCAAGATCACCTTTCAAAACTGTTGCTAATTGATACACGCCTTGTTCAGTGAAGGCATATGGAGGTTTTCTGCGACCGCCATGACTTGATGTTGAATTTTTCAACATCAAGTTATCGAATTCTTCCTGTGTCACTTGAAACATAAAATCATCAGGGAAACGATTTATGTTGTGTTTTACTTGTAAATTCAGATATCTTGTTTCATATCCGTATATCTCAGCCAGGTCAAAGTCCAGCATTACCTGCTGACCGCGAATCGTGTATATCTTATCTTTCAGCGTAGTTTCATCTACGATTATCAACTTGTTATCATTTGCCATAATCTTTGTTCTCCTCAGATTCGTAACAATATTAAGTATAATTCAGGATAGTGTATTCCTCAATCAAAAATCAGAATGTATGCCTTGTGAATGTTGTATCCATGCTCTAATCCCCGAATACCCCAGAAATATAAGTATCTGCATCAATATCAGGTTTACAGGCACCACACTCCTGATCTCGCCGGCAAGAAACATAGTAACCGCAAGATTGGCAACTATCGCAATAACAGTATGCCTGTCCCACTGGTGTTCTCTCACATAGGTTGCATATCTGAAGATCACATATACAATGCCTGCTCCGACAGCACCGATTATCGTAACGATCACAAGGATGCATATTACCCAATACAACACTGCAGCTACGGTCGGGTTTTCGATTGCTTCTGTGACACTGGCAATGCTGTGTCCTGCATATTCAGTAAGTCCGTATCCTGTAACAACAATATTCCAAAGCCCCGAGAAAAAGGTTGCCGTATCCTCAGCTATCACAGGTTCCTTCCAAACTTGTGATATTGTCGCTATCAGACTGAATATCACAAGAGAGAAAAGCTCAACATAGTAGGTCTTGGTCATGATATCGTACTTCTTGGTAATCGACTCTGTCTTTGTCTTATACTCCTGAGACACCTTCCTTTTATGTTCCTTGTACTCCCACTCCAATCTCTGCCGGTCGCCCTTTATCATGTTCTCGGCTTTGTTCTTTATCTCTCGATCAAGATTATCTTCGCGACCTACAACCTTTTTCTCACGAGCATCAAGTATCTCAGCCTGCGCTTTACAGGCTGAGACCTTGTCCTCTGCTTCTCTTTGGAGTTTTAATGCTTCTTGCATCACCGCTTCGCTCTTTTGAAGTTGCAGATCGCTTTTGCTTAAGCTCTCGATCTTCTCGTTTAGAGATACTATCGTCTCGCTTTTCTTCTGAAGCTCGCTCCTGAGTTTTGAGTTCTCTGAGAAAAGAGTCGATATCTTCTCTTGTGCTTTGGAGCGTTCCGCAATCTCCAGGTCCAGCTGATCCTGCATCTGCTCCAACATGGTAAGAAGCTCTTCTATCTTTAAGTTTTCTGAATCGTTCACTTATGGATTCCTCCTTATCCCTTATCTTTTTCTTCAGTTCTGCAATTCGCGAATCTGTTCTTGCAATTTCTGATTCTGTCTCGTCAGCTGCTCGTTTAATTGCAGTGATTCTTCCAGCTGTTCTTTCAGAGAATCGATCTCCGCCTGCTGCTGTTCGAGAATCTCCTGCATTTCTTCCTGAGCCTTCAGGATCTCCAAGATTTCTTCTAAATTCCTTATATCGTTCATATATTGACCTCGCTTTCTCAGTTATAAGTTTTGTGATCTCTTCCGCGATCTTTCGTATCTGTTCCCTTATGGAGTTCCGTTCCCTTATCTCTCTGTTTATCTGGCACCTGTCGGCAACTTTTCCTTCCGCTTCCATCTGTCTTGCAACTATCCCTTCGTGAATCGTCGGTTCCTTATCTATTCCTTGTCTTGCATAGCTTCTGTGATCGATCCTTTCTTCCGGTTTGAGATATCTGTTACAGTGTTCCGCCCAAGACGATCTCCAAAGTTCCGCTTTCGAGTGTTCGTTCCAGTCGTTTGCCGGGATCGATATCTTCTCCCAAAGATATTCGGTTCCTTTACCTTCTCTGACTCTTGTTTTCTGATTACCGTTTTCATCAAGCTGCGGTATGCGATACTGAGAAGTCTCTTCCTTGTTCTTCGGATCGTAAGAGGGAAGAGACGGATCGTATACCGGTCTGCCTTTATCATCTCTGCTATTTGCGAAAACAGTCTTCTGCTTCTTAAGCCACTGCTCATGTTCGTCTATCCCTCTGAGAGTTAACATGATGTGTGCATGAGGGTTGCCGTCACCTTTATCGTGAAGAGCCCAGTCTGCGATCATGCCCTCTTTGATAAAGTTGTCTTGGATAAAGCTTCTGACGCATTCGATCTGTTGATCACGTGTCATTTCGTTCGGGAGAGCGACCTCGACCTCACGTGCGAACTGTGCATCAGAACGTTTCTCGATCTGCTGCACTTCGTTCCACAAAACTTCGCGATCGAGATACCTTCTCGGAGCATTGTCCGGAAGGATGACTTCGTTCATTACGACGCCGCCTTTATGTGTGAAGTCATGGGTCAGACCTGTCTCTTGGTTATGGAGCTTCTCACCGGCTCTGTAGGCGGCGGAGGCAACAGCGGAACGGCCACCAGCGCGGCTCACGACTTTTATTGAGCAATGGTATATCGACATGATCCGCGCCCTCCTGTATCGATGCTGTTGCGGACTGCTATAGCGTCTGCAAGACTCCATCCAAGTGAAACTTGGTCGAGGTCAAGGAGCGAAGCGTCCTTGTGGGTTTCCAAGAGGGCAAAGCCCTTTGGTGCCGTCTGCATAAGACCCCTCGGAGAGCGCACTGTAATGTGGGCACCGCCCACATATAAGTGCGCCCTTAACAAGTTAAGGGATGGGGTAGTGTACGCCTTAATCTTCAGCATTGTTCTCACTCTTTTGGTCCTTTCCGTTCATCGCTTTAGTGAAGAAGTTGCCGTTAGTCTCCTGTCTTTTCAGGAAATTCAGGAATCGGATCTTGTCTTCATCAACGGTGGGTCTGCCTAAAACAGACTCTACGATCCCGCCGAGTTCGATAAGTCTTCTGGTGCGCTTCTTGCGTTCATCCGCGGACTGTCTCTTCTTAAGATCTCTCTCCTGAGCCTTAAGCTGATCCTGTTTCTTCCGAAGTTCGTCAATACGTTCGTCGTAAGTTCTCTGTGCCATGGTCTGTTACCTCCTTTCTCCGAACAGGTAGTTTGTTATTTCCAAAATCGTCTTCAGCCTCTCCGCATCTGTCGGATCAAGCTGTGTCAGATCAGGATTTCTATCGATCTTCTCTGTCAAGTCACGAAGTGTGTCTTTCATAACTGAGAAGGTTCGTATGTTGCCTTTGACAAGGATCTTTTGGTATAGGCAGCTCTGGATGAAGAACGTTGAACTCTTCATCCCGGTTACTGTAAGCCTTGCCTCGATCAAGTCTCTTTCCTTCGGTGTCACCCGGAAATTCTTAATCACATTTCTGTACCTGTTGTGTTCGTTCTTTTTCTTCTTAGGTTTCTTTGTCTTAACTTCAACGTTTCCGTAATACTTGCCCATCTGTTAGTCCTCCTGTGATGTGATAAATGTGTCATTTAACTTGTCTGCCATGTTGCGTTGTACCGACGGATAAAGGTGTGAATACCGCTCCGTGACAGTGCTGCATTCGTGTCCGAGTCTTTCTGCAATCTGTATCGGGGAATACCCGAGTTCGATTAGGAGTGCACAACTCGAGTGTCTCAAGTCGTGTATCCTGATTCGCTTTACACCTGCCGCTTTCGATCCCCTATTCATTTCGGAATGGAGATAATGTTTACTGACCGGAAATAGACGGCTGTCAGGTGTGATCCTATATATCGACTCAAAGTAATCCTGCATCTCATCACAGAGAAACTGCGGAAGTTCGATTGTACGGTTGCTCTTCTCAGTCTTTGGAGATGTGATCATCTCCTCACCGTTTACGACCTGATAAGTTTTGTTGATACGGAGAGTTCTCTTCTCGAGATCGAAATCCGCTCTTGTAAGAGCGAGCAGTTCACCTTCACGGATGCCCGTCCAAAACAGAATCTGGAAACAGTAATATGACATCGGCTTGTCCTTAATGATATCCGCAAACTTCAGATATTCATCCTTCGTCCAGAAGAGCATTTCCTGTGCTTCCGATTTGCCCAGTTTCCTATGTGCATAACACGGATTCTTCGGAAGATCGTAATACTTGACTGCGTGATTGAAAATCGCGGTAAGCTGGTTGTTGATCGTCCTAAGATACGTATCGGCATATCCCTTACCATCAGCATCGCGCTTTTTAAGAAGCTCATTTTGCCACTGAAGGATATGTGTTGATGTGATCTCCGCAAGGCTGAGATTTTGAAAGTAAGGTCTGATGTGCATCTCTATGAGCTGCGTCTTATTAGCAAGGGTGCTTTTCTTAAGCTGGGGCTTTACATCTTCCATATAGATATCGATAAAGGAGCCGAAGCTCATATTGATATCTTTGGATTTCTTGGCTAAGAAGATGTGCTCATACTCAAGGGCTTCTTTCCTTGTATCGAAGCCTCTCTTAACGTGTCTTTTGCGTTCGCCGGTCCAGTCGGTGTAGTAGCAGGAAACTTTCCATTTCCTGCCGTCATATCCGTTACCGTTATCTTTTGATACTGCCATCTTTAACCATCCCCTCTCAAGCAGGCCTCTTCGTACCAAATGCGGTTTACCTTCCCCGCGACGACTATCGCCTTGGGGTGTTCTTTCTTAAGTGCTTCATTAAGCTCTTTGATCACGTCGTAAGCCTTTGCTCTGGATACGCCGAGATCAAACATTACTGTGTCTACTCCTATAAAAAGAGGTTCTTTTTCTTTATTCATAGCTAACTCCTTCCTGTCTGTTGCTCTAACAGACATATTTTTGTATCGGTTGGATGAATAATACACCCTCGAAAATTGTCTGTCAATACTTATAGTCATATTTTTGTGTCTGTTTCAATCAATCTGGTCTTCCTATTTAGGTCTGATGTGGTATAATGAGGACATGATTTCTACACAAACGAGGTGCTTTCGGATATGAAATTAGGTAACAAGATCAGGAAATATAGGCAGCTCCACGATATGTCCCAGAAAGAACTGGGAATGAAGGTCGGATTCTCTGCTGCTACAGCCGATTCGAGGATGAGAAAGTATGAGAGCGATGCTATGGCTCCTAAGGCGGATATCCGAGCAAAGATCGCTGAAGCCCTGAATATAGATCTTGAAGCAATCTCTGATGTGGAGATATCTTCCTTTGCAGACATAATGTATGTTCTTTTCGAATTGGAAGAGAAATATGGTCTTAAGATTGAAAAGAAAGATGGTAAGACATCCATAGTCTTCGACGATTCCGACAGGGATCTGGAAACGTTAATCAGCTTCCTGACAGCATGGAAAGACAAGAAGGATGCTTTATCGGACGATCCGAAAGATGTGCATGATTATGAAATATGGAAGTCTCACTTCGTAACTGATATTAATGATTACTATGCTAAAAAAGAAGAAGAGATAAGTAACTTCTACAAGAAGTCCGTATCTTCTTACAAGGGCTCTTATTCGAAGACGACTTCCGATGTCGTAAGACTCCTGAGAAAGATAGTAGAATCCGGGTTCTCTCTTTCTACAAGGACAAAGCATATATCTCAGGGAGTGCTTGCTAACGGATTCACATTCAAGGTTAATGAACTCCTGAATCCGCCGACAGATGAAGCAAAGAAGTTGTTTGCACAATTCCTCGCTGAGTTTATGTATTGGGAGAAGCTCGGCGCAAAGACATACACCGACATGCAGATGCCGGACGGATCTTTCTCTATTACATATTATGTAGAGGTAAGTTCCTTCAGTGTGATCGTTAATCTCATTAATGACTTTATAAGACATTATGAGAGCAGAGAAGGTCAGAGCGAATATTCACTCGATGCTTTTGAAGAAGGATTCGAATCCGACCTCAAGACATACTGCAACGAAATAAAAGACGAAATCAAATTATTCTCCCACTAACCTCAAGTCCAAATCTTGGGTACATTTTGGGAACATAAAAAAGCGAAAGCCCCGTAGATTGGGGCTTTCCAAGGTTTATAGACTATTCGAGTTCGATGGTGGCCGGGGGCTTTCCTGTGCAGTCGTAAAGGACTCTGTTTATGCCCTTGACCTCATTTACGATCCTGGAGGAGACTCTTCCGATGAGGCTCCAGGGAAGCT
>Ga0129306_1003959_pt1 | contig 10234 bp, 5 predicted proteins | sample P827metagenome_FD_94438 | JGI IMG/M metagenome (GOLD analysis project Ga0129306, IMG submission 94438) | Capybara group fecal microbial communities from Wisconsin, USA - P827 metagenome | ecosystem: Host-associated > Mammals > Digestive system > Large intestine > Fecal | place: USA: Wisconsin... | reverse complement strand
TGAATTTTATTTTTCAGACTGCTTCGGCGGTCTTATTGTCGTACCTATTTTTTCTATTGTGAAAGTTTTGTGAAACATTCGGTTTGACTATTGACTTTTTATTGCAGGTCTGGAATCAAAGTTTGTTGCAATTATCGGGGTTATTATATCCGCCGCTGTATATGAAGCTTATCCGTTCCTGCAACTCCTCGCTGAAATCGCTAAGGTCATCGAGCGTGATCGCAAACAGGTCAAGGATATTGTCTATCATTTTGGAGCGTGAATTGGTAACGACCACACCCGTTGATCTCTTATCCTCTCTGATACGCTTTTGATATTATCTTCTTAAACTCGATAAAAGCAGTTTTGTAATCAGCCTGTTTCATTCCCTTTAGCGATATACTGATAACGGGATACTGTCCCATATGAGAAAGATACTTCTCCCCTGCTTTCGAGACAGCAAGATCATTGAAAAGATATGAGTTGTCCTGCTCCGACTTCTCAAAGAAATATCTGAGCATACTCATATTTAGAGTCTTACCGAATCTTCTTGGACGGGTGAAAAGTGTCACCTTTGCACCGCTGTCAAGCAAATCTTGAATCATTAAGGACTTGTCAACAAAATAACAATCTCTACTAATTATCTCTTTAAAGTCCTCTATTCCGATTGGGATCTTCTTGCGTTCGCTCATAATATCGCATCTCTTCATTTTGATTATATCCAGTATAGCACATTGAGCATAAAAAATCAAGCATCCCAACGTCACATTTATAATGGGCTACCCATTAAATTCACATTGGCAGTTCTCCATCCTGCGTAGTTTTTACATGGAATCTCTGCCACATGATGGCGGCGGATTTAGAGGGTGGATTTCACGGAAATGGGATTGATTTTTCAGTGGCGGTATGTTATAATTCAAGGGTAAAAGCGAGCGGTCGGCTTGCTTAAAATCCTAAAAATGTGGTGCAATATGAACTATAAAGAATTTGGCAAGGATAATCCCAAAACGATAATGCTTCTCCACGGCGGCGGTCTGTCTTGGTGGAATTACCGTGAGGAAGCAGAAGCTCTGAAAAGTGAATACCATGTCATTATCCCGATATTAGATGGTCACGCAGGAAGTGATAAGCATTTTACAACGATTGAGAATAATGCCTGCGACATTATTTCTTTCATACAGGAGCACTTGGACGGTCATGTTTTTCTGATTGGCGGATTATCACTCGGCGCTCAGATCTTGCTCGAAATACTGTCACAGCAAGGTGATATATGTAAGCACGCCGTTATAGAAAGTACAATGGCTGTTCCGTCGAAGCTTACCAATGCTTTGATACGTCCTGCCTTTGGTTGCAGTTATCCGCTTATCAGGCAGAAATGGTTTTCCAAACTGCAATTTCGGCAACTGCGTATGAAGCCTGAATTGTTTGACGATTACTACCGTGATACCTGTATGATACAAAAGAAGGACATGATCGCTTTTCTTAAAGCAAATACGTCATATAGGCTAAAAGAGTCGCTCAGACGGTGTTCGGCAGATGTCCATATTTATTTTGGAGAGAAAGAAAACCATGGGATCAAAAAATCTGCCCGAATTATACATGAAGCTCTTCCTTCAAGTTCGATAACGGAACTGTCGGAAATGTATCACGGAGATTTTTCTATCAATCATTCTTATGATTACATTAACGCTATCAGGACGATCGATACAGAAAACGGCTGAGAAAGTACAGTATTTTCTCAGCCGTTTATTTTTCAAATATTGGAATAAACCTATTCCTTAACAAATCTCTCGGTCGTTCGTTTGTTTATACAGCTCTTTCAGTTCCAGATGCAATCGTTAGGATTCATAAATGCTGTTTTCTTCTGATCCAAGAGTTTCTTCAATGATCTTTATTGCGGCTTCATTATTTCCTTTCGCAATGAATCCTTCTGTCAGGTATTCTTTGATTTCTCTGAATTCAGTGTATTTTCTGCATGTGACAGCAGTCGGTTTTATTCAGATTGTTGACATTAAACTAACTTTAATATATAATTAATATGTTATCTTAAATAACATGATGATGGATCGTGTGTTTTATAAGGTTAGCAAAATATCAAGCATTAACCGTAACATTTCAGCAGCATTGATATCGCTTTATGCTATGAAAAGTTATACTAAGGAGGAGAATCACTGATGAAATTAAAAAGAAGAATATTATCCTCAGCAATAGCACTTGCCCTGACTGTTCAGTCAGTACCATTTGTGATAAGCTATGCGGAGGATCAATATACTGAGGAATCATGGAATAATGAGGATCATGGAGTACTAAAGTGGAATTATGACTATGGATTTGAATATATAAATTTAAAAATAGATCCGAATAGTAATGAAGTCGTGATCCCGTCGGAAGTCAACGGTGAAGAAATAACAGGACTGTCTCTGGACTGTTTTCAATGCCCTGACAGTTATTGTATGAGTAATACAATAAAATTGATTGTCCCTGAGTGTGTAGAAGATATCTGGACGTCCTGGACATATGAAAAGACCCATATCAAGAAAATGACTCTTGAATATTCCTCAGGAGAATCAGAAACTTTAATGGCTGCCGATCTTAATAACAGTACGTTTTCTTATTTATATGATGAGGAAGACGATGATTACTATTTAGGTATTAATCTCGCCGGGGAGTTTGATGCACTTCCAACCGAATACAAAGGAAAGAAAGTTGATAAACTCGATCTGGAGCATATACACTATACTGATAATTTCAATCCTTACACCGGATACGAACTGGAGATACCCGAGGGAATCCGGATAGTTAACAAGCACTGGAAAGGTGCTGTTACAGGTATTCCTGAGATCACGCTGAAATATCCTTCCGGTGAAACCGAAGTTCTCAGATCTGATGATTATGATGAATTAGTTGAGTATACAAAGAATATATTAAGAAATAATGAGTTTGATGAAAACTATATAGAAGAAAATTTACAAAACGAAATGTCCTTTTTGCTGATGAGCCACCCTGATCACAGATGTAAAGACTATATTTCCGAGGATATTGAAGACCCCGTTAATAATGAAGAAATTCCACAAAAAAATGAAGACGGAATTATCAGATGGTTTTATAACAGCGACAATGAATACATCGATCTGAAAATAGACAAGGAAAGCTATGAAGTTATTCTGCCCACAGAGGCAAACGGGAAGAAGATAGAGAAACTCTGCTTAAAAGATCTGGATTTCAGCAATAATACTATACTAAATAAAGCTCCTGTTATAATCATTCCCGAGGGGATAGAAGTAGTTGATAAGAACTGGAATAATAATGATACATCTATCAGAGCAATGTATCTTTCATATCCATCAGGAGATAAGGAAGCATTGCTTGCATCTGATATACATAATACTCCGTTCTCATATTTATACGATCCCGAAGACGATGATTACTATTTAAGTGTTAATATCAGCTGTATGTCGGGAGATGTTCTGCCCACTGAATATAACGGCAAAAAGGTAAGCAAGATCGATCTGGAACACGTATACTATTCTGAAGCTTATGAAAATGCCGATATTTCGCTGAATATACCCGATGGTATCAGTATAGCCAATAAGCACTGGAAAGGTGCTGTTACGGGTATTGCTGAGATCACGCTGAAATATCCTTCCGGCGAAACAGAAGTTCTCAGATCTGATGATTATGATGAATTGGTCGGTTATACAAAAAACGAATTGATGAAAAACAATTATTCAAGCGATATCATCGAAAAGGTATATCCGATGTATATGAGATCGCATCTTACGGAACATCCCGATCATAAGAACACCTGTTACCCTCTTGAGAATATTGACAGTCAGTATAGTTTCGGGAAAAAATATGACATCGAAGTTAACAGGGAATATGCAGATAATTATGATATTACCATTACCGGTGAGCAATTGGATGAAGATCCTTCTCGTGGAATTTTTGAAGATAAGAATATCCGGGATCTGAACATAAATATTTCAGCAGATGAGATGTTTCAGGATTTGTTCAACCCGTTTTGTCGGATAAACAATATCACTATCAACAGCGAAAACAGTGGAAAAGTTATAGTGCATCAGATCGGCGCAAGTATTGTCAAGGAATTCAAAGAACTTACCATTGGTGAAAACGTTGAGTTGGGGGAAGGGGCGTTTGCATGGTGTGAAGAACTTGCTGATCTGAACGTTGATATAACAAAAGATATCTGCGGTCAGGCATTTAGTGACTGTCCCAACCTTATGAAAATAAACAATGAATCTCCTTTTAATGATGACGGTTCACCAAAACCCGGATACAAAGAGTTTATAGAGAAGAACTTTTACGACGCAGACGATATCGGATTCCTGAACAAATATACAGCTTTTCTTGTAAAGCAGACAGTAAACGAAACTATAACCGATGATATGCCCGATATAGTTAAATTAAAGGCCATCCATGATAAGGTCTGCAGTATGGTATACTACGATCTTGATAATATGCCTGCTCAAAAGAATCATGTTGATCAATCGGTTTTCCTCAGTGATTCAACTGTTTGTGAGGGCTATGCAAGAGCTATGAATCTTATGCTTCACGAAGCAGGTATAGAGTCCTGCTATGTGGAATATAACTCTGAGTATGACGATGGTCATGCATGGGTAATAGCAAAAATAGGAGATCACTATTTCCACGTTGATACCACATGGGACGATGGCGATACTGTCATTTACGACTGGTTTATGAGAAGCGATTCACAGATAGTGGACAAAGATTATCATACCAAATGGGAGATGCGTTGCCCGTCTTCTTTGCATAGTTTTCAGTGGAATGAACTGCCGCAGTGTAAGGATATAATGGGCGACGTTGACGGGAACGAGATCATAGACGGAAGAGATGCTTCTGCAATACTTACAAGTTACGCAAGAACATCTGTGGGCGAAAAAGAAGAAGTTGACAGCATACTTGCCGACTTCAATTTTGACGGGATCGTGGACGGCAAAGACGCTTCTGCTGTACTGACATATTATTCAAGATCATCAGTTGATAACTACGAATCTGAAAACTGAAAAGTTCCGATAAGGGATCGTGATGCTGACTAGAGTCGGGTTAACAATAAATATAAGAACTCAAACTTCGCAGTTAAATACTGCGAAGTTTGAGTTAGATGACTTCTTGAGTCTATAATTCACATACTCACTGCCCTTTTACTGAAATAATGACAGATCTGTCTTGAAAGATGATACCTGATATTCTCACGTCTTAGGCGTGGAGATGAAGTGAATCTTTTTTTCGCCGACAGTTTCTGATTTTTTCCTGTATCTGCACTATCATTATCTTCGGCGATACCGCCTTCAGCGCAGCCTGTCTTCTGCTCTTTCGGCTGATTACCATATGACATGATCGCTTCGAGTGGATTTTTTGGATCAGCGATATTATTTGCATTGCTGATTATATTTCCTGCATAGATGAGATTTGTAATATCATACAGCTCGCAGATAAACGAAGAATTATCAGTCCTTCCATACACTGCTGATTCGATCTTCGTGTCTTTCTGATAGTTGATAAGATAATTCATGAACATCATCATTATCATCGGTATGGGAGCTTCAACAGACGTAAGATCGGCATATATGCTGTCTCCGTTCACAACTGTTGACACAAGTCTGCTGAATAATCCAAGCGGAGTGCTTATATCGTTTGCTTCTGAGTTATCTATCTGCTCATACTCATAATCAAAATCCTTTTCTATAACCAGTTCATCCAGCTCCGCAAACAGCTTTGCTTCCCAGATATCCGAGTATTCGGACGCAGACTTTATGCCGTATATTTTCACCATCTCTCCTGCACGGACAGAATTTGCAATAACAGGAATAATTGAAAAATGAGTCTGCCCGAATCCGCTGATCTGAGGATCAGAATTATGGAAAAAAATTTTATTTCCTGCACTTCTGACATTTTCCGTATCGGTAACAGAGCTTTTCGGGATATTCAGATAGTACTTCTTAACGGGACGGATAGATTTATGTTCCTTGATGATGCATGAATCAAGGCACTTCATTGCATCGATGATATTATCTGTTATAGTGCTGATGGAATGTGCTTCTGTATTGATGGAATAGCTCTGAAATTCTTCGATCTGATCTGCGGAAAGATCATCCTCGAAATCCCTTGCATGGTTGAGATAATTGCGTACACATTGTTTGATGTACACATAATATGCAAGGAATTTTTTGAAATCGCCGATCTTGTCACGATGAATGTTAAGTCTGATACCGGGAAGATTTCTCCTCAGTGCCTGCATTGTAAAATTCCTTATACCGAAAAGCTTTTTGGATATTATATTGGCTTCGGTTGTAACTGTTTCTGTCTCAGACGATTTTATTTCAGTCTTATCCATCTCATTCAGGAAAAGAGTGAAGATGCTGGTATGCACTTTCAGAGTATTCACAAATTTGCTGAATGAAGTGGGATTGAATTTTAGTATCAGCTCAACAAGCTTTTTCTCTGCTTCATTTTTCGGTGCATAATTGCCCATGACTGCCCTTGGTCTTCTATCGCCTATAAGTCTCCTGAATTCGTCAAGGGTATCTATGAATAATCGTATCTTATCCTCATCTGCCGCATTTACTCTTCCCTTTTCTATGTACTTCTTCATCAGTTCTAAGCGCATAAGTCTCGGTCCGCCATTATTACTGCTGACATATGTGACACCGTCTTCAGTGCAGCAGGCCTGTAACATCTGGGTATATATAAAATTCACTTCGGGTGAGTTAAGGGTATTCTCAAGCATATCGTCATATTTCACTATTCCTGAACTGAACAGATATTTCGGGATACTCTCAACAAAAAGTGTGACTGCCTGTTGAATACAGCGATTTTTCAGACACCACTCTATCAGCATCATCGGTGATACTGCGTATTTGTCCCCTGTCATACTGAATCCGAATTTTTTTCGTATATTTTCAGCCATCAGCTTCAGAGTAAAAACATCTTCACGTATGACAGCACTTTCTGACATCTTATCTATTTCATCAAGAGTCGGGAACACCTCATTATTGAGGATATCCTGTAATCTTTCTGTCTGGCAAAGCTGTATGGAATCTGAAAACGACTGCATTGCTTTCATCAGATGATTTACGATAGGATCAGTCTTTTTTCGTGCAAACGACCTGAAGCAGGCTCTCATTTTTTCGGATGTGCCGTACTCGGAAAACTCGGTTATAGCCTCTGTCATCGCCATAAGATGATCGGTATGATCTCCGGCTATCTGCTTTTTTTCCGGAGAAGTATAGTATGATTCGATCATATTATATCCGTCATGTTTAAGCAGACAGATCACCATCTGAAACATTCTATCGAGAGAATGAAGTTCCGGCGAAGTATCTATCATTATACGTGTTCCTTCGGGCTTACTGTACTGCTGTATCAGATGGCGGACCATGAATATCGATCTGCCGAAAAAGTTTGCTTTTTCCTCGTTTTTTGTGATCTTTACAGCTGCAAATGAAGGAGCACGCCGCCCTTCGCTTGTGCAGAAATCACAGACTGATCTTTCAAAGCTGATGTAATTATTCTTAGTCTTATTTCCGTCAGGCATACATAGTGCAATTACAAGATCAGGAGTACGTCCACGTTTTTTCAGCAGATATTTACAGCAGGCTTCACTTGTCATTTCAGCCTCGATAGTACCTTTGTTGTAAAGTACAGACGGAGCATTTTCACTCATTGCTCCGATACAGGTGATAAGTATATTCATAGTATTACCTCCTCTTCAGATTCATATTTTTACAGGAGCTTGCTCACTTCGAGAGTTCCGTGTTTAAGAATTACTTTTCCGATCTCATCTATTGATGTTATTCCGAGATTTGCACCATCAAGCAGGTCATTTACTGTCAGTTTCACCTGTCGTCCGTCCGAAAGAGTGAAAACAGGTTCGGGATTTTTTACTCCGATGATCTTTTCAAATGCTTTTTTCCCGTACTTAGCCATTTCAAGATCAATATCTTCAATAGATTTACCTTGTTTCAATCCGTACTTTTTTGCTGCATACCATACGTCTACAGAGTTTTTAAATCCCATATCAACATATTTTCTGATCTTATTATATTCGGAATCAATATCTTCTTCTAAATCGTTTATACTATTATTGATAATGAATTCTTTCATATTATTATATTCTTCATTTAAATCATTATTTTGCTTATTATAGGTGTATCCATATTTATCTTTTAATTCCGACCTGCATTTATAAAAAACATACCCTGTATCATTTAATGCAGAACGTGCAGTTTCAAAATCAAAATCGTCATCCACATCAGGTGAATTGTTTATCAATTCAAGGTATTTTTTGTAGTATCCTATTATTTTTTCATCCGGTCCCCATATGCAATTAAAGGCATCCTCTGCATGAAAATACGGAATCAGATTCAAGGGATCATACTCACAATGAAAGACCAAATGTGATCTTTCTTGCGCTTTGTCTCTGAATCTATTTTCTAATTCTGGTTTCTCCAAATATCTCTGAGTTGTCAGAATCGGTGACTTTCTGATTTGACTAATGTGTGATTCGGCCTGCTTTTTCAGCATTCTGTAATAATCTTCTCTCCAGGAGTTGAGGAAAGAATCTTGTGAATTTGAATCAATACCACTATTGCTCAATACTCTGAACTCGTCATTTTCATGATCGTATTCTGCAATTATCTTATCGGCAGCATTTCCGTATTTTTTCTTATATACTTCAGGCGGAAGCAACACTCTCATCAATCTGCTGCTGTTTGAAACAGTCATATCATACTTTCCGTTGCAATAATCCAACAGGTAGTATTCGTTGAACTGTGGGATATCAAAGTTGAATATTTCGATATAAAGGTGCAGATCTCCGTCTCTGACTACAGTACACGCACGATAGATAAAGTTTTTGGTGTCATTAAAAACAGCATCACTGCTTCTCAGTTCATTATAAGCATATTCTCTCAGTTCTTCAAAACTGCTGCGGAATTCTCCTGTATCTTCTATTCGTTTATATACCTTGTATTCTTTAATCAAACCGTTCCCTTTTTCCACAAAAAAATATTCATTATCAAAACGATAATCTACTGATACATCAAGATGTATGGTTATCTGTTCTCCATTGTTATCGAATATCATATAAGCAGATATATGATTATCACTGAAAACTGAAGCGTCATTAATATAATGACCAATATCGCTGCTATTTAATGTCTCAGTTCTTATAAAGGGGCGGTATTCTTGAATCGAGTAATCTTCACACATCTTCTTAACAAGCTTATACGGATACTTCTTTTCTTTTTCATCATTATCGGTGGGCTTTTTCCTGTGATTGATAATATCCAGCTGCGGATAAGCGTTATCCGCAAGCACCTGATCGATCTCACTGATAATATCGGGATCATAGTCCAGTTCATCATTATCCGTATAATGTCTGCGGTGATTGTCAAGAATAGTCATGATGATCTCATCTCTGCCGCTGCGGTCATCAAGTTTCAGCATATTGTTGAACCTGAGAGCCTTATTTGAATCCTCCGTATCCAGACCGAGAAGCGCACATACCGCAATAATGCAGTCACGCTTTTTTGTAGGCTTTTCCCTGTTAATGATCTTTCTGAAAAGTTCATAGCTTATATTCAGTTTTGATGCAATATCCTTTTTCGTCAGAACGATACCGAACTTGCTGTTCAGTTCTTTTATTTTCATATTGAAGTATTTTGAAAGATCGTCCTTTTTCACAGTGCTGTCATCAAAGATCTCTTCTCTGACGCTTATTATCATCTGTGACGTGATACCCATAAGATCAACTCCTCTGAAAGTGTAACGTTGTTTCTGTTAACAGCATATCACACTTAACAGAAATAGTCAATAAAAATGGGACATATTAGTCCCACTTTTTATTCTCGTGTAGTTCTGTTAGAATCTGTCCACATAGGGTGAACGTGCGGAGTGCATATACATTCAGCTACTTCACGGACTTGACGAGTGCAGTAACGAGGACGAATAATCAGCATAAGGGCTTTGCAGCGATGCAGAGCCTTTTGCTATGCCCTCTGGCGAACGGAAACTCCCCTCAGATCCGTCCGAGTTTGCGGAGCAGAAAACTAACCGCCTGAAAAGAAAAGCCTGAGAGGTGCTTGTGCAAGCAAATCTCAGGGCTTTATCTGTTATGCAATTTCAATAGGTGGTCTGCGTTACTCCACAGTAAACTCCACGTTCCAGTTTCCGAGAATATCCAGCGGAGCGTCTGCTTTTTTCTCTCCTGTGA
>Ga0129306_1003958_pt1 | contig 10235 bp, 14 predicted proteins | sample P827metagenome_FD_94438 | JGI IMG/M metagenome (GOLD analysis project Ga0129306, IMG submission 94438) | Capybara group fecal microbial communities from Wisconsin, USA - P827 metagenome | ecosystem: Host-associated > Mammals > Digestive system > Large intestine > Fecal | place: USA: Wisconsin... | reverse complement strand
CTGTTGTCTCTAAATCGGAATTAACATACATAATGGGTAACCCACCTTTTGTTGGATATGCATATCAATCAAAAGAACAGAAGGAAGATCTAGAAAATCTTATGAAGGGGTTTGGCAAAAACATAGATTTTGTTGCCGGATGGTATTACAAAGCCTCACAATTAATTCAAAATACAAATATAAAATGTGCTCTTGTTTCTACAAATTCAATTACTCAGGGAGAACAAGTTGCTGCAATCTGGAAGCCCTTGTTTGAGCAGTTTGGTATTCATTTTGATTTTGCCTATAGAACTTTCAGATGGGATAGTGAAGCAAATATTAAGGCGCATGTTCATTGTGTAATCTTAGGATTCAGTTCTTGTGAATCTAAAAAAGAAAAAGTGATTTATCTAAATAAAAGTCAGAAAGTGTCTGCTAAGAATATAAATGGATATTTAATTGATGCACCGAATATTTTTATTGAAAACACAAAGAAATCAATTTGTGATGTTCCAGAAATGGTAAAAGGAAGTATTCCTGTTGATGGTGGAAACTTGATTATTGAAGAAGAAGACTATGATGATTTTATAAAAAAAGAACCACAGGCCCAAAAATATATAAAACAACTTGTTGGTTCTGAGGAATTTATAAATAATAAGAAACGATATTGCTTATGGCTTTTAGGAGCAAATCCTGCAGATTTAAGAAAATGTCCATTAGTAATGGAGCGTATTCAGAAAGTAAAAGAAATGCGACTTGCAAGTACAAAGGAAGCAACAAGAAAATTTGCAGATTTTCCTACGCGCTTTATGGAGCTTCGCCAGCCTGAAACAGACTATCTTTTGATTCCTCGAGTGTCATCTGAACAAAGAAGGTATATTCCAATTGGATATATGTCAAAGGATGTAATAAGCACTGATGCAAATATGGTTCTTCCAAATGCATCAATATATCATTTTGGTATTCTAACATCTAATGTTCATAATGCATGGATGCGTGTAGTTGCTGGACGTTTGAAGAGTGATTATCGTTATTCCAATACAATCGTCTACAACAACTTTCCATGGCCAAATCCTTCAGAAGAACAGAAAAAGAAAATAGAACAAACTGCACAGGCAATTCTGGATGCTCGTGCCTTATATCCAGATTCATCTCTAGCTGACCTTTATGATGAAGCATTAATGCCACCGGAACTCAGACAAGCTCACAGAGCAAACGATTATGCTGTGTGTCAGGCTTATGGATTCAGTAAAGATATCATTAAATCTGAGAGTAGTTGTGTCGCAGAATTATTCAAAATGTACGAGGAACTTACAAAAGCAATGCGTTAGCGCTGGGAGCCCCTTGCCGACCGCAGGGCACCGGGGACGGGGAACTGGTGGTTTCGATACAGCCGCTTTGCGGCCACACAACCACCATGTGTGCCCGAGGACGGTGAGCGATAGCGAAGGGCGGACATAGCGACCCGAGTGGAGTGAAACGGAACGAGGGGAACGCCCAAAGTATTATCTTGTAGACGAATAATAAATTCATTAAAATAAATCTCATGAGTACAACTAACGAATTATGCCCTTGTGGTTCGGGCAAGAAATACGGCGAATGCTGTGAACCAATCATCAAAGGAAAAACAAAGGCTCCAAGTGCCGAAGCTTGTATGCGCGCACGCTACACTTCTTATGTAGTCGGCGAAATTGACTACATCATCAATTCTTGTGAAGAAGGTGAAGGAATCGGCGAAATTGACCGCAAGGCAACAGAAGACTGGAGCAAGCAGTCACAGTGGAACGGTCTTAAGATTCTCCGCACAGAAAAGGGAGAAAAAGAAGGCGAAGAAATTGTAGAATTCGAAGCAGACTATACTCTCCACAACATGCACGACGTTCACCACGAAATTTCTCTCTTTAAGAAGGTTGGAGATGACTGGAAGTATGTTGCAGGAAACGTAATTCCTACAACTGTAAAACGCGTTGGCGCAAAGGTTGGACGTAACGATCCATGTCCTTGCGGAAGTGGAAAGAAATACAAGCAGTGCTGCGGACGCTAATTTTATGGTAATAACCGGCTTTCATTCAATCGAAGAAAAACTCCGTGCCGCAAAGGGAAACTCAAAAGGGAAGGGCGGCGACTCTGCTGCTTCAGGGCTTAAGCTTTATTTCAGCAAGCCTGGTCCCCGCGTAAAGAAAATTCTTGCTGCTGCAAAGGAAGCCGGAATTGCCTGCGAACAGACTGATGATAAAAAGCTCGACAGTCTTGTTGCCGGGCTGGACGAAAGCCTCCGCGACCACCGCGGCCTTGTAATGGAAATAACAGGCGGCGAAGTAAAAACTGCAAATCTTGTAGACTTCGATGCCTGGATAAAAACTCACAGAGGGGAGGCCGGAACTTCCGGCGGGGAAACTGCTTCCCGCACCACTGTCGTAATCCTTGACAGCATCACCGACCCCCACAACGTAGGCGCCATCATCCGAAGCTGCGACCAGTTCGGCGCATCCCTCGTAGTAATCCCGGAACACAATTCAGCCAGCGATATAGCAACAAACGAAGTAATAGGCCGCACCTCTGCCGGAGCAAGTGCCTGGGTCCCGGTCGCAATAGTAAACAACCTGGTTCGCGCCGTAGAGCAGCTCAAAAAAGCCGGCTTCTGGATCTACGGAGCCGATGCAGGCGGTCAGAACTGCCGCCAGCTGGATTTCCCTGCAAAATCAGCCCTCATAATGGGCAGCGAGGGAACCGGCATCTCACAACTCCTCGAAAAGCAGTGCGACACAATCGTTTCAATCCCAACCTGCGGAAAAATCGACAGCCTTAACGTTTCGGTAGCCGCCGGCGTTCTTTTATACGAGCTCAGCGCGCGATAACCCCGCCAGGCCCGCACGGCAATCCATTTTTATTTTGACAAAACAAGCAATAAATGTCATAATAGACTCATAAACAAAAATGAGGTGGCACTATGTCCAGACAAGATGATATCGCAGAGAAAGCAGTCAGAAAATCAACACTTAAATCTCTTAAGAAAAAGAAGCGCTCAAGACTCAAGCAGCTTAAAATTGATTACGAAAAAGCTGTACAGCAGGTAAATATTCAGTACGCAGAAGACCCGGAACGCCTCAAGGCAAAGTATGCAGCAGATGAATATGCAAAAACAGAAAAGGCAAAAAAACGCGCACGCCGCCGCATCGAAAACGAAAAGAAGCTTCTTGAACTCAGCAAGAAAACCCGCCGCCTTACAGCAGGTGAGGAAATTGCCAGCTCAATAGTACAGGGAATCGGTGTAGCACTTTTTATCGCCGCAACTGCAATTCTGGACACAATCGCCGTAGCTAAACTCGACAGCTTTGTAAACGTCACAACTGTTTTTTATTCACTCTTCGGCGCCTCAATGATTCTCATGTACCTCAGCTCAGTACTTCAGCACGCCCTTACAAATATCACCGCCAAAATTGTATTCGACCGACTGTCACACATTTTCACCTTCCTGATTATCGGCTTCGGTTACAGCGCCTATACAATCACAAAAATTCAGGGAGAGGCCGGCTGGATTCTTTTCGGAATCGTCTGGGCAATCGTATTTGTGGGAATTCTCTTCTACGCCATCGCCGGCCAGAAGTTCTCAAAGCTCAACATCGTTTTCTACATTGTTGCCGGCTTCTCTGGCCTCGTAGTTGCAAAGAACCTCTTCGAAGTCCTCTCAGCAAAAAGCTTCAGCATGCTGGTCCTCGGTGCAGCCTTCTACCTCGTAGGCATCGTTTTCTACAACCTCAAGAAGGTCAAACTCATGCACCTCTTCAGCAACATCATCATGCTCTTCGGCAGCGTCTACATTTTCTTCTCGCTCTTCTTCTTAGGAGCATAGATTTTTATAAAAGGGGGCGGAGCCCCGCCCCTCGCGCCAGCCAGCTTCGCAGTCTTGCGCTACCCCACCCAGCGGGGACACCCCGCAACGCCCCGAAAACCGTTATGTCAATTCGAGCTGTCAGTGATGTTGAGAAATAACAGTCTTCCTTTCTATAATGTACTGTTTTGCTGTTCGCTTTCCAAAAGCATAAAAGGTTGAAGCTCCTGCCAAAACAAACAAAAGCGGCATCCACCAGGGATATGTGCTGATGTTCAATAATGAGGCCGGAAGGCAGTCTGCAATATGAACATAAAATCGTTCTCCGAAGTCATTATAAAACATTCCCACATGAAATGGGAAAAGAAGGAGGATACAAAGAATCCTGAGATTGTCGATAAAATACTTTCTTTCCATTTTTAAATCCTTTACTTCCTTACTTTGCACGCTGGTGGCTACGAACCTTTGTTAGGTTGCATCTCTAAAATGCCAATTCCATAGAATTTAATTCATCATTCAAAGATTTTTCTACAAAACTATTTAAAGACATATTTAATTTTTTTGCGGCAATAGCTATTTTACTATGGAATAATGGTGAAATACGGACATTGAATTTTCCTGAATAAGGCTTTTCTGGTTCAACTCCGTCTTTTTTACACCATTCAAGATAATCATCAACGGAAGCATGAAATTCATTTTCCACTTCATCTACTGATGTTCCCTGAAAAGTAATTACAGTACGAGTATTAATTACTTCGCCCGAAAAGATACGAGCTTCATCATCATATTCAACTACACCAACAAATCCCTTATAAGTCATCATCTTTTACTCCTGCATTATCAAGAAATTTTCGCATTGATTTTACAGCACCTTTGTCTGTAACTTTTTCTGGATGAGGTCTGTGGAAGACAGCCCTTTCTCCTTTTAATTCAATACGAACTCGAGAACCATTTCCTTCGGAAATTTTTGCTCCAAGTGATTCTAAGAATTTTTCAATATCTTTCCATTCAATATCTGATTGGACAGGATTTTTAAAAATTCTTTGATAAACTTTTTTTTGTTTTGAGTTCATAAATATATGATACTAGGAAATGGTACTAAAGGCAACTTCTTTTTTAAATGGCGGGCTTGACTGCCTGTCGGTTACGAACCTTTGTTATGCTTTTTATTATAGTCGATATTGATTTTTTATGATATATTTATTTTAGGAGTAAATAGTGCCTGTGTACTAAAAGGAGCTATTCCATCAAATAAATTAAAATTGGTTTTAGCCTGGTCTGAATTGCATAAGCAGGAGCTTAAAGATAGTTGGAATCAGGCTAAAAATATGGAATTACCAGCAAAAATAAATCCACTTAAGTAAGGAGGTACAAATGGAAGTTGTACAGGTTTTACCTAAAGACAATTATAATGTTTTTGTTTATTTCGTAGACGGAAAGATAAAAGAATATAATGTATCTCACTTAGTAGGCAAAGGCGTTTTCTCTAAACTAAATGATTTAGATTTTTACATGAATAACTGTACAGTCCTGAATGGAACTCTTGCATGGACATTGGATGGTAAATACGATAAATACAATTGTATCGATATTGACCCTTATACAATTTACGAAAAAGGAATTGAAGTAGAAGATCCTTTGGCGCATATTGCCTGATCAGCTACTTTATACTCTTAAAACCTATTTTCAATAATTCAACATCACCAGGACAAAATTCAAAATCGTCTATTTCGTTTTCAGTAATCCATTTGATTTCAGAAATTTCATTTTTATTGAAAACAGGTTCTTCTAATATTTCGCCATAATAAGCAACTGTAATATACATCAAATCATTAAGATACATTGTTCGTGAATGTAAATGTGTCAGATTTTTTATATTGCAGTTTATCTCTTCTTTCACTTCTCGGATTACACAGTCTGTAAAATCTTCCCCAAATTCAAGATTTCCGCCAATTACTTCCCAATAGCCCGGAAAATATTTTTTATTCATATTTCTTTTTGAAACTAAAATTTTTTTGTTGGATTTATCTATTGGCAAAAAAGCCGTACCAATCATTTGAATTTTATCTACCATAATTACTTTTTTTATTTCCTATACCACGCCAGTGGCGTGTGAGCATAACAACTGGTTGTACCTGCCTACAATCGAAGAGCCGTTAAGAAAAATGCGACAGCCTTTTTAGGCTCATCGAAATAATGGCTCGGAACAATTGATTGTACCGCAGCGGGCTTGACCCGCTGTCGGATACGAACCTTTGTTAGGCGATACTTCTTACTCCCCAAGCAATTTTTTTTCTTAAATATTACAATGTAGCCATTTTTACAGGCTGTAATGCATATCCTAGTTTTTGCATTATATTTGAAAGGGTTTTATATTTTACACTTTCTGCATTTCCACTGCGTAAGTTCTGGATAGTAGTTGGAGAAACTTTAGCTTCTTTTGCTAATTCTCTTACTGAGATATTTTCTTCTTCCATTTTTTCAATCATGAATTCTGATATTAAAAATTCATTATATCCTTTTTCAAATTCATCCTTGAATTCTGGATCTTGCATAAGTCGGTCAAATGTTGTCATAGTATGTTCCTCCTTTTACTCGGTTTTCATAATCTTTTCTGCATTTTTCAGCTTTCTCTTTTTCTGCAGGTGGAAGTTTCTGGCATTTCTTTTCAAATGCATTTGTTATGATTATTTTCTTTCCAGTTGTAAAAAATGAAAGAAACCTGTCTGGCTTAGGCTTAAATGCCCAAATACCATCCTCTTCAAAGTTAAATTTCGTTTTATCCGAAATTTTTCCAAAGTCTCCCATACGTTTTACCAAATACAAGAGTTTCATTTGTTGTTGCGAATCAAGAGAATTAAAATATTCAAAAGGCTGACTTTTATTTTTCTCAGTGTAGTACCATTCTACAGTGAACTTCTCGCCTTTGTATAAAACATATTCTTTCTTTTCTTTATCCACATTAAAAGTGTAACATTGTACTGTTACAAAGTCAAGGTAAATAAAATTTAGCGACAATAAAAAAATCCAGACAAGCCTGACTTGGCTGGATTTTTTACTTTATTTCTTTCCAGTTAATTCATCAATCTTTTTACTAAGCAAATCCATTTGTTTTGATAAATCTTCTAAAGTAATTTCTTTGTCTTCAATGTTATTTTCTGAATTTATCTCTTTCCGACTATCATTAACAGCATCGACAATTACACCGACAATAACATTCATTATTATTGAAGCCTCTAAAAAGTTGTATGATACAAAATAAATCCAAGCCCAATTAAATCTTGAAATAACTTCTGATGAATCCATACCGGTTAAACCAAATAAAGATAAAAATGCAGACTTTAAACTTCCGAAGGTTTCAGGAAAATCTATTCCGAAAATACTAGTTCCGATTATTGCATAAACGTATGAAAATATTAGAAGCAAAAAGAATGTCCACAAAACACTTGGAAATGCTTTTATAATTGCTTTTACCATTACACGAAGACTTGTAATTCCATTTACCAATTTTAAAGTTTTTACAACTCTAAGAGATTTTATTCCCTTTATTACTTTTATAGATTTAAATAATCTTAAAACTCGGAATACTGAAAAGAAAGGTAAAGAACCAATAGTAGATAACAAAATGATTGTTAAATCAAATAGATTCCACTTATTAATATGGAAAAACCTTTGATTTTCAGAATCAGTTCTAAACTCTCCGAAAAATTCTTTATTAAAGGCAATTGCTTTTATTAATAATTCAAGAATAAACAGCCATAAACAAATCTGATCTATCCAAACTAAGCTTTTACCATATTTCTCAAAAAAAGATGGTGAAGTTTCAAGCCCTATAGAAACCGTATTAATAACTACAATAAGAAGCATAAAATATTCAAAAGGTGTATTTGCTTCTCCATCTACAAATTTACGTAAACGGTTAGAAAAAGAGATTTTGTTGTTCATTTATTTTCCTTAAAAAACTCACACACAACTCTCTAAAAAGAATTGTGTGTGAAAAGATTATAGCTGGCCCATTAATTTGTGGCTTCTTGTATTCCATTCTGCATGATTTTCTCTATCAACAAAGAAAACTGTTAAATCTGCATGATTCTCTCTGTCAACGTAAAAAATCTTTGTTGTTGCATGGTTTTCTCTGTCAACAAATTCCCAAATTGCGTCTTCACCTTTTGCGTGAGAAGAACGGTCTGTTTTGTAAACGAGTAAGTCAGCGTGATTTTCACGGTCTGCGATATAAACATTTATATCAGCATGATTTTCTCTGTCTGCTACATAAATTGATGCCATAAAATCCTCCTAAGATTTTAATAAATTTTTTGAGAAAAATGTTGGAGGACTTTACTTATTAACAATAAGCGGGCCAATAGCCCGTCCGCCTAACAACTGGTTGTACCGCAGGCAGCTTGACTGCCTGTCGGCTACGAACCTTTGTTATGTGATTACTTACTGAATGCTAATTCCAGATGTTTCTTTTCTTTTACACAGTCCAACAGATAATAATTGATTATATTCTGATAAGGCATACCTGTTTCTTCTGCCATGTTTTTAAAGTAATCAATTACTGTGTCATCAAGACGAATTGTTATTTGTTTTTTGAGTTTATCTGCATAAGGATTTTTTATTCCATTTGAAAAATCGTAGTGGTCTCTCATTTTACTTGCCTCCGTATTGTTGTGATTCCTGCAGGTCGGCTTTTCTTGCAGAAATAATTCTGATTCTGTCATTTTCTCTGTAACAATGACAGACCAATAACATATGTAATTCTGAACTTAATCCAAGCATAATGAACCTGTCTTCATCAAGTGATGAATGATCCGGGTCAGCAATTAAAACGGCATTTTCATCATAAAATACAGTTTTGGCTTCCTCGAAAGTGACTTTATGCTTTGCATAATTAAGCTCAGCTTTTACAGGATCCCATTCAAAGATTATTTCATCCATAATTATATTATAATTATACTTTACTGATTTTGTCAAATAAAAAGGCGGGCTTGGCCCGCCGTCGATAACTACGGTTAATTATTTTTTTATTTTGCCAATTCCGTTTTATGAATATCGGTATACCATATATCCTTCGATTTTTGATTTTTTATAGTGTAGTAAAGACATAAATAATATTTAGCTCGCTCTCGAAATTGAATCAATTCACCATTTGAAAAACTACCAATATAATCTTCTCTTCCTACTTTATTAAAATCTACATTATCAGCAACCAGTTTATAACTAAGTTCTAAAGACTCTTCCCATTTTTTTTGATTTTCTCTAATTTCATTTTCAGATTCAGGAATAATAGAAATTAGTCTTTCCATTTCCAGATACATTTGTGTTTTCCAAGTTTCTTTATATTTTTTAAAAACCATTTGCCATTCATAATTACTAGTCCATTTTTGATTTTCTATCTCATATTGTTTATCAATGTCATTATCTTCTGGAAAATGATACTCATTAATTACTTGCGAAAAACATGGAAAATAAATTAATACCAATAACAATAATATAATTGATTTTTTCATACTTATTAAACCTAAGCGCCCCAGTGCGGGCGTCCACATAACAATGAGTTAAACCGCACAGGCCTTGAGCCTGTGTCGGCTTTGAACTTCTTGTTATGTGTCATTCCTTTCCAAACACACCCTTTATCATCTTCCCGATTTTTTCATACAGCCTATAGCCGTTCCCCCGCAAAAGATGCCCCTTGTAACTCGAAAGCGAATTACTTAAAGTCTCATCATCAATCTTATTCAATTTTGCAAGGCAAACATTTTTCCCCACCTTTTTCAATATCCTTTTTCGCGACTGAGCCTTTACTGTCTGATCAATCTTTCCGTTTTTACCGAACTTAAAACGCCAGCCTAAAAACTCAACGCCGTTTTTTACAGGAATAATGCAGGACTTCGGGTTCAATAAAAGTTTTTCCTTTTCCACCTCTAGCCGCACGCTCTCTAAAATCTGCCGTGCTTCCGTCCGTTCAGAAACAAGCAGAATCATATCATCCATGTAGCGCACGTAAAATTTCACACGCAGCCTTTCCTTTATAAAGCGGTCGATTCTGTCCAGATACAAAAGAGCAAAGCACTGGCTGGACTGGTTACCCATAGGCAGCCCTTTTTGGGGGAAAGCCTTCCCCCTGGGTTCAGCCTGCACGGCAGTCTTCACCACACCCCCTTCGCCTAAGGGGCATAGCCCCTTAAAATCCCCCGTTCCATTACAGTAAGAATCGATCACCGTATGTAAAAGCCAGTTCGTGTCATCGTCAAAATCAAAACGGCTCAGTTTTCTGTAAAGCACTTCATGGTCAATAGATGGAAAGTATTTTTTTATGTCAAGCTTTACAAAATATCCAGCACAACCGCATTTTCTGTAGTGCCTCGTCATAAAGGAGCGCAGAAGTTTTATTGCATAGTCGGTTCCTTTTCCTCGGCGG
>Ga0129306_1003956_pt1 | contig 10237 bp, 7 predicted proteins | sample P827metagenome_FD_94438 | JGI IMG/M metagenome (GOLD analysis project Ga0129306, IMG submission 94438) | Capybara group fecal microbial communities from Wisconsin, USA - P827 metagenome | ecosystem: Host-associated > Mammals > Digestive system > Large intestine > Fecal | place: USA: Wisconsin... | reverse complement strand
CATAGCGGATCAGCTTGACCTCCTGTTGCTTTTATCTTCGCAACTTAACTGTAACACAGGTCTATGCTGCTCCGCTACCTTTTTTTGTAAATTGTCTCACATCTATTGTAATCCTACATTTTTGATCTATTCAATCTGCCGCTCTGTTGTTGCTATTTTCTCGCATATGTGTTATAATAGAGACAATACCGCACACAGATCGACTAAAGGAGAAATATATGAAACTTCTTGCTATAGACGGAAACAGCATTCTCAACCGTGCATTCTACGGAATAAAGCTGCTTTCAAACAAAAACGGAGTATTCACCAATGCCATTTCCGGCTTCATGAATATATACCTCAAGCACATCAACAACCTTGCCCCTGATGCAGTCGCAGTTGCATTTGACCTGCGCTCACCTACTTTCCGCCATAAGGCAGTTGCTTCATACAAGGCGAACCGCAAGGGGATGCCAGAGGAACTTGCCCAGCAGCTTCCGCTGGTGAAAGAACTGCTCACCCTTATGGGCGTAAAGATAGTGGAATGCGAAGGCTATGAGGCTGACGATATCCTCGGCACACTCTCTAAAGCCTGCTCTGATAATAAGGATGAGTGCTACGTCCTCACCGGCGACCGTGACTCACTCCAGCTTATTGACGATAATGTTACGGTAGTCCTCGCCAAGACAAAGGAGGATATCTTCTACACTCCCGACCGCTTCATAGAGGATTACGGCTTCGAGCCTATAAAACTCATCGACCTGAAAGCGCTGATGGGCGACAGCTCCGATAATATCAGCGGTGTGGCCGGCATAGGTGAAAAGACTGCCTCGACCCTTATCAAGGAGTACGGCACTATCGAGAATCTCTACGAAAAGTATGAGGATTCCGACCTGACCAAGGGTGTCAAGACCAAACTTGCCAACGGCGCAGAATCCGCAAAGGAAAGCAAATGGCTGGCAACGATAATCCGTAATGCTCCCGTTGATACCGATATACAGCACTATATCCCCTCTGCTCCCGACAGCGCAGGTATCAGCCGTCTGCTGACAGAGCTTGAGATGTTCAGACTTCTGGAGAAACTGGGTATCAGCGTATCGGAAGGCTCAAACTCCGCTGCTGCCGAAAAAGAGGAAGAAGCTCCCGTTATCGACGCAAAGGTCTCTCCTCTTACCGGTGAAATCATAAGCGGCCTTGCAAAATGCAGCTATCTTCTGAAAGACGGAAAACTTTCCGTCCGTGACGGCGATAACGTCTATACATCCGAAGACGAAGCTGTTATCCTTGATTTTCTCGGTTCGGACTGTGAGAAGGCAACTGACGATGCAAAGGCACATTACCGCTATGCAATGGCTCATGGCAGGGAGCTGAAAAATCTGAAAGACGATGCGGCAATATGCGGTTATCTCCTCAACACCTCAGCATCCGACTACGCAATAGAAAAGCTGTGTGCGGAGTACGGCGTTCACTACTATTCCGAAAACGGCGAATTTGCCGATCTGCTGTCCATCGAACTGTTGATAAAGAAACTGCGCTCAGTCATCGATAAGGAAGGAATGACTGAACTGCTTGAAAAGATCGAACTGCCGCTGACGGAAGTTCTCGCCTCTATGGAGGATATCGGCATTTGTATCGATAAGCAGGGCGTTGAGGACTTCGGAACGTACCTGACGGAAATGATAGAGGAAACTCAGCAGATGATCTACGACGATGCAGGTCACAGCTTCAATATCGCTTCCCCCAAACAGCTGGGCACAGTCCTTTTTGAGGAAATGGGACTTCCTGCAAAGAAGAAGACCAAAAGCGGCTACTCCACCAATGCAGAGGTGCTGGAGGAACTGCGTAATGACGCTCCTATCGTGGACAACGTGCTGAAGTTCAGACAGTACACAAAGCTCAACTCCACCTATGTTGTGGGACTTCTCGACAAGATAGCCGATGACGGACGCATCCACACATGGTTCAGACAGACCGAAACAAGAACGGGCCGTATCTCCTCAACTGAGCCGAATATGCAGAACATTCCCGTCCGCACCGAGCTTGGCGCACAGATGAGAAAGTTCTTCGTTGCTCCCGAGGGAAGAAAGCTTGTGGACGCCGACTACAGCCAGATTGAACTGCGAGTAATGGCTCATCTCTGCGGCGACAAGAATATGATAGAGGCGTTCAACTCCGGCGAGGATATACACACATCCACAGCCGCTCAGGTATTCGATATGCCGTCCATCATGGTCACTCCCGAAATGAGAAGTGCCGCAAAAGCCGTTAACTTCGGCATAATCTACGGCATCGGAGCATTCTCCCTTGCAAAGGATATCGGCACATCTGTAGCAAAGGCGAAGAAGTACATCAACGACTACCTTGCCAAGTACGAAAAGGTAAACGAGTTCATGGAAACTACCGTTGACAACGCATTCAAGGACGGCTATGTAACTACCATGTTCGGCAGAAAACGCCGTATCCCCGAGCTTTCATCATCCAACAAGATGATGCAGGCGGCAGGCAAGAGAATAGCCATGAATACTCCCGTACAAGGCACAGCCGCCGACCTGATAAAAATAGCCATGATAAACGTTTACAACAGACTCAAGGCCGAAGATATCGACGCTAAACTCATTCTCCAGGTACACGATGAACTGATCCTTGAAGCATCGGAATCCGACGCAGAACGTGCCGCACAGCTTCTGAAAGAGGAAATGCAGAACGTTTACGAAATGAAAGTTCCGCTCTCTGTGGACGTACACACCGGTGATTCGTGGTATGAAGCAAAGGGCTGATGCTATGAAAATAGGGGCGGATACCATCCGCCCGATGAGTAGGGAACGCCGCCCTCGGCGTTCCATTGAAATATATTAAAAATGCGTGGAACGCCGAGGGCGGCGTTCCCTACGGATGAAATAATTATATGAAAGATTATGTTATCAAAGCCATAAATGCCGCTTTTCCCCGTACCGTTTTTGACGATTTGTCTGCTCTGGACAAAATATGTGTCGGTGCTGACGGCTGGTCTGCTCAGGATTTCCTTGACGAAGCCGCAAAGGAAGGCGGAATAGTCCTCGCCGCTCATGACGGTGACCGCATTATCGGCGCTGTTGCAGGCTTTACCGCTTCCGATACGGGAGAGATACTCACAGTTGCTACTGCTCCCGAATACAGGCGCAAGGGCATCGCCCGGAAACTGCTGACGGAGTTTTTCAGCCTCATCCCCGATGAGACCGAGACTATCGCCCTTGAGGTAAGACAGTCCAACACCGCCGCCATTGCCTTGTATGAAAGCTTCGGATTTGAAAAGGCAGGCGTAAGAAAGAGATTTTACCGTGACCCTGTGGAGGACGCAGATATAATGGTAAAGACTTTTTAACACTGTTATATGCAGGGGCGCATCCCTGATAGACTCATTAAAATAAAAAGAAGGAATAAATATGCTTATACTCGGAATCGAAAGTTCCTGCGACGAGACCGCCGCAAGTGTTGTGAAGGACTGCCGTGAGATCCTCTCGTCAGTCATCTCCACTCAGATAGAAGAACACAAAAAGTACGGCGGAGTTGTCCCTGAGATAGCTTCACGCCGCCACTGTGAAAATATTCTCGGAGTTGTCCGCAAGGCTCTCGACGATGCAAACGTTACCCTCGCAGCCCTTGACGGTATCGCCGTTACATATGCTCCCGGACTTATCGGCGCTCTGCTGGTAGGTGTCAGCTTCGCAAAGGCTCTGGCTATGTCATGCGGAAAGCCGCTTATCCCCGTTCACCACATAGCAGGCCATATTGCCACAAACTATCTCACATTCCCCGACCTTGAGCCGCCTTATCTCTGCCTCGTTGCAAGCGGCGGTCACAGCCATATAATCGAGGTCCTCAGCTACACCAAGTTCAGAGTTGTGGGACGTACCCGTGACGATGCGGCAGGCGAATGCTTCGACAAATGTGCCCGTGCTATGGGATTTCCCTACCCCGGCGGTGTCCATGTTGACAATGCCGCTCAGACCGGTGACCCTAAAGCTTTCAGGCTCCCCCACCCTGCCGTTGCAGGAAATGAGTTTGATTTCAGCTTCTCGGGACTGAAGACCAATGTTATCAACACTCTCCACAACGCTGAGCAGAAAGGTATCGAAATAGACCGCAATGACCTTTCCGCAAGCTTGCAGGCTACCATATCAGAGATACTCACCGACAAGACCATCCGTGCCGCCGAAGCGCTGGGCTACAAAAAAGTTGCACTGGCAGGCGGAGTTTCTGCAAACAGCGGTGTACGTGCCGCACTGTCCGAAGCCTGCAAGGAACGTGGATTCGAGTTCTATATGCCCGAGAAGAAGCTTTGCGGCGACAACGGCGCTATGATAGCCTGTCAGGGAAGCTACAATTTCCTCGCAGGCATAACCGCCGACGAAAGCCTTAATGCTGTGGCTACGCTTTCTATGGAGGATATCTGATCGCAGTTGTCAGAGATAAGAAAGTAGAAAATAGCAGTGGCTGATGCCTGCGTCAGCCCGTATTCGGCAGTATAAAATCGATTTTTTGACAGACTGAGTTTTATCTGCATGAAGAAAATGGTGATGAAATGAAAAAGTATCATAAATTATTCCTGTTTATCGGGATATTCCTCATATTCTCATTTATTGCCGCAGGTGCGGCAATGGTAGTATTCGCACAGACTTACCGTGACCCGTATGTGGGGATAATCGGCGGAGCAGACACTCCCACTATCCTCATTCTGTGGTCACATTTCAGACTTCCTGTTATTATCCTTGCAGCAGAACTTCTCGCAGGAATCGGCTGTATCATTGCTTCGGTCATAATGAAGAAAAAGAAGTAACAGAGGTGAGAGATGATGCATCTGAAAAATAACAGGATATTCCGTCTTTTCGCCCTGTTTACAGCTCTCGCACTTTTGCCTTCGCTTTTTTTCGGTAACAGCGATAATAACAGATCAGAAAAAGGACAGCTTCATTCAGCGCATAACTACATATCACTATCCGAATGTGATATGCACCGTCATCCTGCGGCTGTATTTAATGATGAGATATTCCGCAGCAATGCTGTAAGAATATCTCACAGTCACGATCTCAGACGCTTCGGCCGTCCTGATTATTTACGCTGCATTTTTGGCGGAAGCGGCATTCTGCTTACGGCTGTATGCATACTTTTTGTATCATTAAAACTGAAAGCCGGGAATGTCAATTTCAGCCTCAGAACTATAATAAAATACATACAAGATCAGGATGGGATAAAGATCTGATCCCCCGTTTTATTGAAAATACAATATCACGGAGGTAAGAATAATGCTGAAAATTGTACTGATAGCATTCTGCGTTTTACTGCTCATCGGCATGATAGCTCTTGATTCCTTCATTTCAAGAGACCTTGAAGGCAGCAGCAAAAAGCACAGCAATAAGAAAAAATAATATTATCTGTGCAGGTCTGTCAGTACACGATATACAGAACTAAGGAGCATAACAATGGAAAAGAAAAAATCTACTAACTGCGAGACCTGCACGAATTACGTATACGATGAGGATTACGACTGCTATACCTGCATGGTCAGCCTTGACGAGGACGAGATGTACCGCTTTCTCAACGGCACGAATTATGCCTGTCCATATTACAGACTTGACGATGAATACGGAGTCGTAAGGCATCAGAACTGAATAAACACAAAGAAAGCTCCATCGACGATCATGCCGATGGAGCTTTTAATATGGAAAGTGTGTTCGGTTGCACAGGGGTGTTCGGTTCCTGTGCTGTGTTTTACGTCAGGAGGTATTTTGACGTATAAACGGTGTGTTCATTATTTTCTTTTTTGTTTATTCCTTTTTCCCTTTTATGATTATATTATAATGCAGAACGGCCATAATTACAATAACAGGGTGATTTCAGGTTTAATACAAATTCTTACATTTGATTTCACATTGGTTACAATCTGATATTATTATATCAATGCCTGAGTTCACTTATGAGCTTACTGACAAATATTTCATTGTTGCAAAAACTCTGTTTCTGCATAGAATAATAACAGCAGCAGAATGTCATGCGCCGTCAGAGGTGGTACACTGTACCCTTGAACTGCCCGAGACATATGGCGTATCACCTATGCGGCTTTGATATAGAAAAATACCCCTGCCATTTGACAGGGGTATTGTTATCAGTGATAGTATGAATCAATACCGAGGTACTCTTCAAGTGTAAGTCCGCTGTTGTATACAGCTGTAGCTGTATCGATTCCGAGATAGCGGATGTGCCATGGTTCGTACTGGTATCCTGTAATGTCTTCCTTGCCCTCAGGGTAACGAATGATGAATCCGTACTCGTGAGCGTGGTCAGCAAGCCATCTTGCCTCAGGAGTTCCTGCAAATGAATCATCAACGGTATTTACATCTATTGCAAGACCTGTCTGGTGCTCGGAATATCCGGGACGTGCAGAGAAGGTATCAGCAATAGCTTCACCGTATTTGCTTACGTTATCCTGATAGATGCTGCTCTGTGTGCCGTATGATCTGTAGCCTGATGAAATGTAGATATTCAGGCCCTGAGACTTAGCCTCATCAGCAAGTCTTTCAAACTGTTTCTTTGCAGTAAGATTGATTCCGCCTGATGAATTGTAGCTCTCAGGAACAGAATAACTCTTGTTTACCACGATAATACCGCCAACATATGTAACTCCTCTGATAGTTCTGATAGTGAAGTTGGTCTTGGTGATATTTGAGATCGTAGTAGCAACTGTTGTTTCTGTTATAGAAGCAGAAGTTACAGGAGCAGTTGTATTTGTAGAAACGGGAACTGTGGTAGTCGCTGTTGGTGCAGCTGATGTAGTTGCTGAAGGAGCAGCGGATGTTGTAGTTGTTGTCACGGTTGTAGATGCTGTAGTAGTTTCCGGACGTGTGGTAGTTGTAGTTGCGCCGATAACAGTAACTGTAATGTCAGCCTTTACGCTCTGATTCTGCTTGCTTGTAACAGTGATCTTGCAGGTTCCGGGACCAACAGCTGTTACATTGCCCCAGCCGTCAACTATAGCAACCTTAGGATCGGATGTTGTCCATATCTCCTCAACATTTGTAGCTGTTGAAGGAAGCATTGTCACGTAGGAAATATCTCTCTGACCCACATTAAGGTTCATTGCGTACTTTGTAAGATTTATCTTCTGTACGGTCTTTCCGTCGTTTGCCGCTGAAACCGTTACCTTGATATCAGCCTTAACGCTCTGATTCTGCTTGCTTGTTACGGTAATTGTGCAAGTGCCTGCACCCACTGCTGTAACATTGCCCCAAGCGTCTACTGTTGCTACCTTTGGGTCGGATGTTGTCCATATCTCTTCAACATTGGTTGCTGTTGAAGGGAGCATTGTTACCCATGAGATATCCTTCTGTCCAACACTGAGATTCATTGCTGTCTTGGAAAGCTTTATCTCCTGTACGGTCTTTCCATCGTTTGCCGCACCGACTGTTACCTTGATATCAGCCTTAACGCTCTGATTCTGCTTGCTTGTAACTGTAATTGTGCAAGTGCCTGCGCCGACTGCTGTTACGTTGCCCCAGCCGTCAACTGTTGCTACCTTTGGATCGGAGGTTGTCCATATCTCTTCAACATTGGTTGCTGTTGCAGGGAGCATTGTTACCCATGAGATATCTTTCTGACCGACGCTGAGATTCATTGCTGTCTTGGAAAGCTTTATCTCCTGTACGGTCTTGCCATCGTTTGCCGCACCGACTGTTACCTTGATATCAGCCTTTACGCTCTGATTCTGCTTGCTTGTTACTGTAATTGTGCAAGTTCCTGCGCCGACTGCTGTAACATTTCCCCAAGCGTCTACTGTTGCAACTTTCGCATCTGAGGTTGTCCATATCTCTTCAACATTGGTTGCAGTAGTCGGAAGCATTGTAACATATGAGATATCCTTCTGACCCACATTAAGGTTCATTGCGTACTTTGTCAGCTTTATCTCCTGTACAGTCTTGCCATCGTTTGCCGCTGAAACCGTTACCTTGATATCAGCCTTTACAGCCTGATTCTGCTTGCTTGTTACTGTGATAGTGCAAGTACCTGCGCCTACGGCTGTAACGTTGCCCCAGCCGTCTACTGTTGCAACTTTTGCGTCTGAGGTTGTCCATATCTCTTCAACATTGGTTGCTGTTGTGGGGAGCATTGTCACATATGAGATATCCTTCTGACCGATTGTCAGGTTCATTGCTGTCTTGGATAATTTGATTTCCTGTACAGTCTTTCCATCATTTGCCGCACCGACTGTTACCTTTATGTCAGCCTTAACGCTCTGATTCTGCTTGCTTGTTACTGTGATAGTGCAAGTGCCAGCACCTACTGCTGTTACGTTGCCCCATGCGTCTACTGTTGCAACTTTTGCGTCTGAAGTTGTCCATATCTCTTCAACATTGGTTGCAGTAGTCGGAAGCATTGTTACCCATGAGATATCTTTCTGACCGACACTGAGATTCATTGCGTACTTGGTCAGCTTTATTTCCTGTACAGTCTTGCCGTCGTTTGCCGCTGAAACCGTTACCTTGATATCAGCCTTTACGCTCTGATTCTGCTTGCTTGTTACTGTGATCGTGCAAGTGCCTGCGCCTACTGCTGTTACGTTGCCCCAGCCGTCTACTGTTGCTACCTTTGCGTCTGAGGTTGTCCATATCTCTTCAACATTGGTTGCAGTAGTCGGAAGCATTGTAACATAAGAGATGTCCTTCTGACCGATTGTCAGGTTCATTGCGTACTTTGTCAGCTTTATCTCCTGTACTGTCTTTCCATCGTTTGCCGCACCGACTGTTACCTTGATATCAGCCTTTACGCTCTGATTCTGCTTGCTTGTTACGGTAATTGTGCAAGTGCCTGCGCCTACTGCTGTAACATTGCCCCAGCCGTCTACTGTTGCTACCTTTGGATCGGATGTTGTCCATATCTCTTCAACATTGGTTGCTGTTGCAGGAAGCATTGTTACCCATGAGATATCCTTCTGTCCAACACTGAGATTCATTGCTGTCTTGGAAAGCTTTATCTCCTGTACAGTCTTGCCGTCGTTTGCCGCACCAACTGTTACCTTTATGTCAGCCTTAACGCTCTGATTCTGCTTGCTTGTTACTGTAATTGTGCAAGTTCCTGCGCCGACTGCTGTTACGTTGCCCCAAGCGTCTACTGTTGCTACCTTTGGGTCGGATGTTGTCCATATCTCTTCAACATTGGTTGCTGTTGCAGGGAGCATTGTCACATATGAGATATCCTTCTGACCCACATTAAGGTTCATTGCGTACTTGGTCAGCTTTATCTCCTGTACGGTCTTTCCATCATTTGCCGCACCGACTGTTACCTTTATATCAGCCTTTACAGCCTGATTCTGCTTGCTCGTTACTGTGATAGTGCAAGTTCCTGCGCCTACTGCTGTAACATTGCCCCAAGCGTCTACTGTTGCTACCTTTGGATCGGATGTTGTCCATATCTCTTCAACATTGGTTGCTGTTGAAGGAAGCATTGTTACCCATGAGATATCCTTCTGGCCGACGCTGAGATTCATTGCTGTCTTGGATAATTTGATTTCCTGTACGGTCTTGCCATCGTTTGCCGCACCGACTGTTACCTTTATGTCAGCCTTTACGCTCTGATTCTGCTTGCTTGTTACTGTGATAGTGCAAGTTCCTGCGCCTACTGCTGTTACGTTGCCCCAAGCGTCTACTGTTGCAACTTTCGCATCTGAGGTTGTCCATATCTCTTCAACATTTGTTGCTGTTGCAGGGAGCATTGTTACCCATGAGATATCTTTCTGACCGACGCTGAGATTCATTGCTGTCTTGGATAATTTGATTTCCTGTACGGTCTTTCCATCATTTGCCGCACCGACTGTTACCTTGATATCAGCCTTTACGCTCTGATTCTGCTTGCTTGTAACTGTGATAGTGCAAGTTCCTGCACCTACTGCTGTTACGTTGCCCCAAGCGTCTACTGTTGCTACCTTCGGATCGGAGGTTGTCCATATCTCTTCAACATTGGTTGCTGTTGTGGGGAGCATTGTCACATACGAGATATCCTTCTGACCGATTGTCAGGTTCATTGCGTACTTGGTCAGCTTTATCTCCTGTACAGTCTTGCCATCGTTTGCCGCACCAACTGTTACCTTGATATCAGCCTTTACGCTCTGATTCTGCTTGCTTGTTACGGTAACTGTACAAGTTCCTGCGCCTACTGCTGTTACGTTGCCCCATGCGTCTACTGTTGCAACTTTTGCGTCTGAGGTTGTCCATATCTCGTCAACATTGGT
>Ga0129306_1003955_pt1 | contig 10237 bp, 7 predicted proteins | sample P827metagenome_FD_94438 | JGI IMG/M metagenome (GOLD analysis project Ga0129306, IMG submission 94438) | Capybara group fecal microbial communities from Wisconsin, USA - P827 metagenome | ecosystem: Host-associated > Mammals > Digestive system > Large intestine > Fecal | place: USA: Wisconsin... | reverse complement strand
GCCCCGAAGAATGCACAGAGTTCTTCGTTGAAGGCTTCCGCCGATTTCGTCAGATCCGGCTCCGGCCATTCGATCGTGCCTACATCCGGGATGAAGTGCACGATCCTCGTTTTTTCCTCATCATACATGTCGTCGGGATGGATATGGTTAACAAACAGTTCTTTGTACCCGTTGAGCAATTCCGGCAGAGACCAGTGTCCGCGGACAAAGATCCGGTCATAAGGCGGCATCCGATCGATGGCTTCGTTCAAACAATCGAGAATCTCGACGGCCTCCCATACATGGTCGTTATAGTACTGGATACGGCTATACGACATGTCCGCCTCGATCATCAGATCCTTCAGCAAAGAATTCAGATTCCAAACGCCGGGAATGCGCAGGATTTCCTCTGCCTTGTTCAGATACGCTGTCAGAATTTCATTGGCGGCGTATTTTTCACATCCGTTGATATAGACATCCGTATTCCAAAACGATGCGCGGAAAGAAAACATTTTGCCTCCGATAATTTTCCTCGAAAAATAGAAGTAAATAGCAATCAAAATAGAGAGCTTGGAATAATTATATCATATCTATTGACTCTGCGCAAGAGGTCTGCTATAATTTCTCTCGCGCAGCGCAAAAAAATGATAATTGCTCATTGAAAATCGAACAGCCGACCCGGGTATGATACGACATCGCCAAGACCGCAAAACCGTGCGCGAGCGATGCGACGCCGCTTTGAAACAGGGGGCAGGAACGGAGCCCGGACAACGGCGAAAACTCTAAACTATTATAAAAGAAAAAGCGCCGGTTTCGGTGCGCAGCCAGAGAGGAAGTCTCTGTCGAAGGGGTATGGGGATGTTGTCCCATCAAGCGGAAAATGCAAAACGGATATCCGGAAGGATGGACGTTTTTGCGATTTTTGACGGCAAGCGGCATTGCTTGCCGAATTGTTTTCGGGGCCCCGGAAGCATTGCTTGCAAAAACTTGTTTATTCTCCGCATAACCAAAGGGACGGTCCCGCCGTCCGAAGAAAGAAAGGAGAGCCATTGACATCAAAACAATCTGTAAATCAAGGAGGATGGCATGAATCAGACGTATCAGAACCTGCGTTCCCAGCTCAGAGGCCATTTCATCGACTATCTGAAGGCGGACCATGTGGGATACTGGCCTCCCGCCCTCACCGTCTGCCCAAAGTGTCACCGCAGCTGCGGCATCCAGGCCGAGATCCTGTGGTTCTGTGAACCCTGCGATCTCCGCGGCGACGTGGTGGACTATGTGATGATCAACAACAGCTTTGACACGCCGGAAAAGGCCATCCGGCATCTCTGTCGGATGCTGGGGATCAAGAACACACAGTTTGATGTTTTCTCCGCCGATGAAGTTATGGACATGGCGTTTTCCGAGCCGACCTTCCTCGTGGACAAACTGATTTCCACCGGTCTGCACATCCTCGCCGGTCCTTCCAAATCCGGAAAGTCCTGGCTCGCCCTCTGGATGGCACACCGCATCTCCACCGGTCAGCCGATCTGGGATTTTGACTGCCGAGCAGGCGAGGTCCTGTATCTCAGTCTGGAAGATCCGCTCTCCCGCGTTCAGCGCCGTCTGGTAGACGTGACCGACGGACACACCGGAAAGATCTGGATCGTCACGGAGGCGGAGATGATCGGAAACGGTCTGGAGGAACAGCTTGTCAACTTCCTGGCGGAGCGTCCCGGGGTCAACTTCGTTTTGATCGACACGCTCCAGAAGATCCGGGACATGAGATCCGAAAACTATTGTTACGCCGGGGATTACCGCACCATGTCCATTCTAAAGACCATTGCCGACCGTTTTCACATCGCGATCCTCCTGATCCATCACACCCGCAAGCAGCCGTCCGCCGATCCCTTTGACATGATTTCCGGAACGACGGGGCTGATGGGATGCGCGGACTCCTCTTTTATCCTGCGCAAGGACAAGCGGCTGTCCGAATACGCCGATTTCTTCGGCACGGGGCGGGATATCGAAGATCTTCATTTCTCCCTGCGGTTCAACGCGGAGGAAAAATGCTGGGATCTGGTCAGCTCCAATCTCGAGGAGAGCGAGCCGCCGAAGCACGACCGCGTCTTGCAGCTGGTCCGGGACTTCACGAAGGAGAAAGAAGAATGGATCGGCTCGGCGGCGGAACTGCTTCAGGAGCTGAACACCCGGACGGCGAATCTGGATCTGACGGCCAATGTGCTGATCCGGATCATGAACGCCAACCGCACGATGCTGCGAAACTTCTATAAGGTGGCATACCAGATTCTTCCCAAACGGAACAACACGAAACGCGTTTCTCTCCGGTTCCTTTTCGACGTCGTCGTGGAAAATGTCATCGTGACCGACCCATCCGATCAGTACGATACGTCCGATATGTCCGATAATACCGGACATATCGCGCTAATCGAACTTACCGGACAGAAAGCCGAGGTGAATGGAAAACGAATCTCGTTTTGAAATGAGCGCAAGCGTGGAAAGTCTGAACTATTTTATGATGCAAGGAGGATTATGATGGCACAGAAGAAAACGTATGATTTCGCAGAACTGGCAAACAAGTACACGCTGAGCTTCGAGGAGGCAATGCAGTATTTCCGGATCGGGGAGAAGCGGCTCCGTCAGGTGATTCATGAGAACGAAGACGCCGACTGGCTGATCTGGATCGGAAACCGTCACTATCTCAAGCGACCCGTCTTTGAGAAATATCTCGCCGGGATAAATCGTCTGTAACTTTTTGGAAAGAACTTGACAGGGAGAGCTCCGCGTGGTATAACGGTATTGCGCGGGGTTCTCCCTTTCCAAAACGGAAAGGAGAATCGTAATGAAGAAGAGAAAAGACAACAAAGGCAGAATATTGAAGGACGGTGAATATCAGAGAGCGACCGGACAGTACGAATATCGCTACACGGACAGCTTCTCCGGGAAACAGAGAAGTGTCTACGCTTGGAGGCTCAACGAAACAGACGGCGTACCGGAAGGAAAGAAGCGGGACAAATCTCTCCGGGAACTGGAGAAAGAGATCCTGAAGAACGATGTTCTCGGAATCGATGCGTATGCGGCAGACAGGACGACGATCAATGATCTGTTCGGGATGTATCTGGATATGAAACCGAAACTGCGGGAAACAACGCGGGCCTTGTACAGGAACTGTTATAACCGATACATTCGCGATACGATCGGAAGCCGTCCGGTCGGCGGTATCCGATACAGCCAGATCTATTCCCTGTATCTGTCCCTGATGCGGGATCGTGGTCTCTCCCACGCAACACTTGTTCCGGTCAACGCGGTGCTTCATTCCATGTTTGAAATCGCCGTGAGGGACGGGATCATCCTGACAAACCCGGCAAGCCGCGTTCTCGGAGAATTGAATACGCAGAACGGGACGGAAGTGCGGAAAAGGAAATCGCTGACGCCGGAACAGCAAGCACATTTTCTTGATTTCGTTATGACGGACGAGCGATGCCGACAATGGCGGTCGTTGCTGACGGTCTTGTTCGGCACGGGTATCCGGATCGGGGAACTTTGCGGGTTGGTTTGGAGCGACGTCGATTTCCGAAACAATGTCATCAGGATCAATCGCACGCTCGGCTATGGAAAGAGGCTTGGTGACGAATGCGATTACTATGCCAACCCGCCGAAATCGGAAGCGGGCCGCCGAGAGATTCCCATGACACAGCAGGTGCGGGACGTTTTGCATCAGGAATATACCGCCTGTTTACACACGGGTTTCTGCACCGCGGAGGTCGACGGCGTGACCGGTTTCGTTTTCTGGAAAAGAACGGCGGGTGTACCCTTCCGCAGGGAGAATATCGATTCCGCTCTCGGGCGCCTGGTCGAAGCGTATAACAGAAAAGAGACGGAGAGAGCGCATGACGAAAGACGTGAGCCCGTACTCATCCCGACGTTTTCAGCCCATTGCATACGCCACACGGTCGCCTCCCAGCTTGTGAGAGTGGAAACAAATGTGAAAGCCGTGCAGGAAATCCTCGGTCACGCAAGTGCAAAAATGACACTGGACGTCTACGCAGAGGCGATGCCGGAAGACAAGGCCGCCACGATGCGCAAGTTTGAATCCGGAGTTTTGACAGGCTGACGGGCGGATTCGTACCAAAAACTTACCAAAAACTTCTTGGTAGATATGCGGAAATATGCCACGGACAGAGAATTAGAGATTTTCGGAAAGCCTTATAAATCAAGGGTTTTGCGCACTTATGCCAATAATTTAAAACCTCGGGCAAATAAACTTTCCCTTTTGTTCACAAAAGCCCCCGGGGATGGACATATTCATTCAGTATAATATAGAGGTTAAAATATGCGCAACGCAGAAAAGAGATCAGCATCATGAAAAAAACCGGGATCGCGGCGCTCCTGACCCTTCTCCTTGCCGCAGCCCTTCTTCTCACCCTGAACGCCTGCACCGGAAGCGGAGACGACACCGGAGCCCCCGCAGAGAACGCAGCGGAAACCCAGGCCGCCGAGACCCCCGCGCCGGCCGTCTCGCTCACCGCGGAGGAAAAACTCGCGATCGCGAAAGACTACATCGATTCCCCCGTCGAGGATCTCCTTGCCGCGATCGGCGATCCCGAGGAACGGGATTATGCGCCGAGCTGCATGGGGAGCGGCGACGACGGGAATCTCTACTACGACGGCTTCACCGTCTATACCTACCGCGAAGGGGATTCGGAGGTCGTGATCGATGTTGAATAAAAAGCTGAAGCACGCGGCCATCTTCGCCGCCTTCGTCATCGGATCCGGCGCGCTCTTTCACGTGACCGTGAAGTCCATGCAGAACGCCCGCGCGGCCGAAAACGTGATCGCCGCCGAGCCCGCGGAGACGACGGCCGCCGATCCGCTCACCGCCGACCCCCTCGCCGCGGAACCCGCATCGGACACCGCCGCTGAGGTGACCGTCACCGATACCCTCTCGGCATCCTCTCCCGCCAGCGACGCAGCTCCCGCGACACCCGCCCCCTCCACCGGCAGCGGCAACACCGTGAGCGTCATCGACGACGAGCCCGATCCCGCACCGGAACCCGAAGAACCCTCCGGGGAAGGCGTCGGATACGCGGACGGCGAGGCCCTCGTCATGACGGCGCGCGTCTCGCTTACGCTCAAGAAGAGCGGCGTCGAGCACACGACCTTCCTGCACGGCTATGAGGACGGCACCTTCCGCCCGTCGGGGACCATCACCCGCGCCGAGGCCTGCCAGATCCTCTATAACCTCCTCTCCGAGAAACCCACCGACCGCGCGAAACTCTCCGATACCCCCTCGAACGCGTGGTACTACGAGGCCGTCGCCTCCCTCGCCTCCTACGGCGTGATCGACGTGACGGACGGCAAGGCCCGCCCGACCGAACCCATGACCCGCGGGGAATTCGTGTCCGCGCTCGCCTACTTCTTCCCCGGCAAGATCACCCCGACGGACGATTTCCCGGACGTAAAGGTCAACCATCCCTACTACGGCGCGATCCAGAAGGCCGCGGCGAAGGGATGGATCAAGGGCTATGACGACGGCACCTTCCGCCCGAACGGGACCATCACCCGCGCGGAGGCCGCCACGGTCGTGAACCGCGCGCTGGGACGGACCGCGGACGAGGCGTGGATCGCCCTGAATCTCGGCACCGCGACGCCCCTGTACAGCGACCTGCCCGCGACCCACTGGGCATACGCCACGGTCATGGAGGCCGCGCTTGCCCACTCCGCCGCCGGATCCCCCGAGACGTGGACCTCGGTCGAAGGCTATGCATCGGACGACCGCCTCCTCTTCGACGGCCAGGACTTTTCGATCATGGGCGCGGACGGCCAGCTCCTCACGGACACCGTCTGGGGCAATCACCTGACCCTCGACGCCTCCGGGACCTATACCTCGGGCGACGCCGACGTCGACGCGATGGCCAAGGCGATCCTGGCGAGCATCACAAATCCCTCGATGAGCCGGGAGGAGAAGCTCGAAGCGGCGTTCGTCTACGTCCGCGACGGATACTTCTACCGCCGGAACAATTTCTACAACGTCGGCCAGACCGGATGGGAGGTCGACGAGGCCCGCACGATGTACACGACGGGCAAGGGCAACTGCTACAACTACACGGCGGCCTTCTGCATGCTAGCCCGTCAGCTTGGCTATGACGCGAACGCGATCAGCGGGCTCGTGGGCATCGAACAGCAGCAGCACGGCTGGGTCGAGATCCCGGTGGACGGGGAATACTTGATCTTCGACACGACGCTCGAAAGCTCCTACCTCGCGGAGGATCCGAGCTGGAACCTGAAGTTCTTCGGCCTGTCCTACGCCGACGTGCCGTGGCCATATACCAAATAAACGACAAGGAAGGCCCCGCGAGGGCTTTCCGGTTTTATAGCCCCGGCGCGGAAGATCCGTGAACAACGAACAGGGAACAGTGAATAACTGCGGTGGAAAACGCTTCGCGTTTTCATTTGCGGATTTGAAATCTGCCCCGGCAGATTTCTACCTCCACTCTTCACTTTTCTCTCTTCTCTCTTCTCTCTTCACTCTTCTCTTCCCCTCGCCCTCTAAACATACAACAAAGAAGGAACCCTGCCATGTCCTCTCTTTCCCGCCTCCTCGCCGCCATCCTCGCGGCCATCCTTCTCCTGACCGGCAGCATCGCCGTATCCGCCGCAGGTCCCCTCCCCTTCACCGACGTCCCGGAGAGCGCCTGGTATTACGGCGACGTCCTTGCCGCCTACGAGAGCGGCTTCGTCAACGGCCGCACCGCCACCGCGTTTGAGCCGTCCGCCAATCTCACCCTCGCCGAGGTCATCAAGCTCGCCGCGTGCGTCCGCCAGAAGACCGAGGAGGGCGCCGTCACCCTGGGGAATGCCCCCGACACCTGGTATCTCTCCTACGTCGCCTACGCACTCGAACACGGGATGCTGCCCGCCGGCGCGCGCTGGACCGACGCCGATTTCCGACGCGCCGCCACCCGCGGGGAGACCATGGCCGTCTTCGCGAACGCCGCGTCCCTCGAACCCGTGAACGTCATCCCCGACGGCTCCATCCCCGACGTCCACACCGAGGACGATTACGCCGACGCCGTCTACCTCCTCTACCGCGCGGGCGTCGCGCAGGGGGACACCGATCACCGCGCGCATCCGACCGAAACCGTCACCCGCGCCGAGATCGCCGCCATCGTCAACCGCCTCGCCAATCCCGCGAACCGCCTGTCGTTCACCCTCCTCCCCGAGGACCTTGCGCCCGCAGCCGAGGATCCGGAGAATCCGGAAAACCCGGCCGAGCCCGCCGAGCCCGCCGAGCCCGAACCGGCGGACAAACCGGAGGAGCCGGAGGAGGAGCCCGCGGAGGCCGAAGAGACCCTCTACGCCCCCGCCCGCGACTGGTCCGAGCGCACCCTCCACTGGGCCGCGAACTATGACGCCCGCTTCGGGGAGCGCGCCTCCGACGAGATCCTCCTCACCGCCGACGAGATCGCCGCGTACAACGCCCGCATGATCGCCGACTGCCCCGCCATGACCGACATCGCCGCCTTCCCGGATTCCGTCACCGGCGAGACGGTCCGGGCCCTCATCGGCGCGTACACCCTCCCCACCGGGTATGATTACGACAAAAACGGCAAGTGGATCGAGACCGGGACCCGCAACGCCATCCTCTCGAACCGCGCCGTCGACAAGGTGCCGGGAAGCGTTCCCGTGCGCCGCGCCGTCATCGCGTCCCGCTGCGATCTGCGCGGCCAGCCGACCGACGAGGGATTCTTCGCGTGGGGCGACAAGTATTACGATATGCTCCAGGAGACCGAACTGGTCGTCGGCACCCCGGTCGCCGTCCTCCACGAGAGCGCGGACAAGAACTGGCTCTTCGTGCAGGCATACCACTACGCCGGATGGATCCCCGCCTCCGCCGCCGCGTTCTGCTCCGCCGAGGACTTCGCGCGCTATGCCAAGCCGGAGGACTACGTCACCGTGACCGCCGCGCGCATCCCGTCGGGCGAGACCGTCCTCGACATGGGCGTCACCCTTCCCTGCGGCGGCGAGATCGACAACACATACAAGGTCTCCGTCCCCGTCCGCCTGTCCGACGGCACCCTCACGGAACGCACCGCCGCCATCCCCAAGAGCCAGTGCGTCCGCGGCTCGCTCCCCTATTCGATGAAGAATTTCTACGAACAGGCCTTTGCCTACCTCGGCACGATGTACGGCTGGGGCGGGCGCGGGGGCGGCGTCGACTGCTCCGGCTTCGTCACCGCAGTCATGCGCACTTTCGGCATCTATCTGCCCCGCAACACCGCCGAGCAGCGCGTGTACAGCGGCAAAGCGACCGACATCGTCTACTCCTCCGCGGCGGACCGTCTCGCCCTCTTTGCCGGGAGCCGGTTCCCGGTCACGATCCACCGCCAGCGCCACGTCATGTTCTACCTCGGCGAGGAGAACGGCGCTTTATACATCATCCACGCCAACCAGGGCGGCGATCCCGTATCCATCGCGGTGCTCGATCCGTGGAGCGCGATGCTCTGCGCCGTCGAGCTGCACTGACGGATCCCTTACCTATATCATCTCATCCACGGGAGGCATCCCATGTCCAAGAGAGAAAAAGTGACGCGCCGGAACCCCGCACGCGGCGCCAGTCTTTCCCGCTCTGCGGAGGAAGAGATCCGCGAGGCCGTGCGCCGGATCCTTGCAACGGGCTCCTTCCTGCCCGTCCGTTATCCCGTCCCCGCGGAGCGCGGCGCGCAGATCCCCCTCACGGGTCAGCCGGAGGCATGGGGCAACGGCGGCACGCTCGATCCCGCGGCGGTCCGGGACATCCTGGTCTCCCTCCCCTCCCTCGCCGGGATCTCCCCGGAGACGGCGGCGGAATACGCCTCGCGCGGGCGCTTCCTGATCCTGCCGGGGGACTGCGACCGGTTTGTCACCGCGGCGGCCGTCCTGTCGGAGATCCTCGCGGCGGGCGTCGTGAAGATCCTCGCGGCGGCGGACACCCCGTCGGAGCGGGACAACCTCGCGCGGTTCCTCTCCCTGACGCGCGCGGGGCTCGGCGGCCTCAGCGTCGCGACATATCTGCCGGGCGAATACACGGACGGCGCGCTGTTCCAGGCCGCGGCCTCGGTGTACGGGTACCTGGCGAGCCAATCCCCGGCGGCGATGGTGCTCTCGCGCGATTCGTTCTGCCGCCGCACGAACGTCCTGCGCCGTCCTGCCGAAGCCGGAGCGGAGACGGAAACAGAGGGCGGCGTCCGGGATCTATGCTCGGTGATCGCCGAGGGGCGGCCCGTGGTCCTGTGTTCCTCCCGCACGGTCGAGGGCGGACGGACGCTGGCAAGGTGCGCGGAGGTGTTCTCCCCCTCTGCGGTCTTCGTCATCGCGGGGGAGGTCGGACGGTTCCGCGACGCGGTGATCTATCGCCCCGCCGGATATGCGAAGAAAACCCCGCAGCCTCTCGGGGAACAGGTGACGATGTTTGAATGAGCGCGTGAAGTTCCCCCCCGCGCGTACCGTTTCCCCGCGGTACGCGCTTTTGTTATGCTCTTTTTGTTGCGCGGCGGCATATCTTTTGGCTGCGCGGCGGAGCCTTGCGGATTTGGGATCGTGCGGATCAATCGTTCTTTTTGCCTCGCGGCGCGCCAAAGAGGAGCCTCCGGCCGGCTCCTCTCTGGACTTTCCAGGCCCCAGAGGCGCTTTCCCCTCGGTTTCAGCTTGCTGAAACCGGCTGGACATCCACCCCTGCCTCAGGTACAACCTCCCTTCTGAATGGGAAGCGTTGTTCAAGTTCGGCTAAACGTCTTCATTTCAGGATTACATGGACTCACCAATACAGGAAGGTGAGAACACACGGCCATTGTTTGGGTGCAGTAGTGTGGGTGCCGGTTCAAGTCAAGCTGTTGCGATGATCCGGGGAATGCGGCTTTTGGGATGTCGTGAAGCGCAGGGGACAAGTCTGACACATCCCGCTGTATGCCTTGCCACGGCGCAGCTGTAAGGTCTAACACGAACAAGCTGTATCTTCGGCGTTGAGCGAGCTATGAAATATAAAGTGCCACTCAACATGGTGATGGACCCTGTAATCAACCGTCGGATAGGCGCGATGAAACTTGTTTCATCCGCCGTTCGCTGCATCTCATTGAGCTAAGGTACAGAAAACTCACGGTACGCACGTTGAAGGGTGGATTCCCAAGGCGGGAACGGCCTTGGGCGGCCTGGAGCCTCCCAGGAGGACCCGGCCGTGGAGGGTCCTCCCGGGCGCCGTCTGCGAAGACAAAAAAGCTAT
>Ga0129306_1003954_pt1 | contig 10242 bp, 2 predicted proteins | sample P827metagenome_FD_94438 | JGI IMG/M metagenome (GOLD analysis project Ga0129306, IMG submission 94438) | Capybara group fecal microbial communities from Wisconsin, USA - P827 metagenome | ecosystem: Host-associated > Mammals > Digestive system > Large intestine > Fecal | place: USA: Wisconsin... | reverse complement strand
TAAACTTAAAGCTTCTTCCTTCATAGTAGATTTATTAAATAGAAATATCCCTGATGATTTATTTATATTATTCATTAATCCTAGAGTATTTATTAAATTTAATATAGAATCTTCTATTGGTTGTATATAAGAACTTTCTTTAGTATTAACTATTATTAAGTCTACATTTATATTTTTCATTTTCCAATATCTATAAGCAATTAACAATTGTCTTACCATATCTATTCCACTTTCTTTATCTAAAGTAGCTAAAACTATAGGATAATCTCCTGATATTCCATAGGCCCAAAGATCTGATTGACCTGATTTTATATATTTTATATAATTTTCTCTTTCCCTCATATTTCTATTTATAAATAATATATTAGATACAATATACTGATACATATTAGCTGCGGTGGATCTTATACCTAAATGTTTCATTTCTAAATTACTGTGACTCCAAGATAAGTTAAAGGCATTTTTTACATTATCTATATTTCTATATTTCTCTGCTATTTTTATTCCTTCTTCTTTAGAATTACAAAAAGCAGTTGTATAAGCTACTATGCAGTTTTCTTTAGCCTTTAATCTTACTCTAGTTCTTATGCTTATAATAGGATCTAGCACCGGTCCTATAGAACTTTTAAGGTTAGCTTCATTATCCATAGCCTGTGGATTAGATAAGTTTCTTCCTCTTCCTATAAAATCTATTCTACTTGTTTCATATTGAAATCCACCAATTTGTTCCCCTTCCACAGCTACAGTTTGAATTAACCAAGGAGATATATCCTTTTCACTTCTTTTTCTCCTATTGGCTAAAATACAAAAAGGTTCTTCCTTCAATTCTGTTTTTACAAATAAATTGCTAAAGCTAGGATGAACTAAATCTGCATTATAATTTGATAATGTAGCCTCACAATAACTAGTTACTTCTATCATTCTGTCATTGCTACTATTATTTTTTAAATTTATGCTTCTTATTTCTGCATCATCTTCTTGAGAAACCGTAACATGAGTTTCAGTTATTATATTGCCATCCACTCTTGAAAAAATAATTTTATCACTAGAAAACTGAGCTTTATAATACTCACCTTCAAATTTACAAGGTTCATAAGTAGCACTCCAATAATTATTAGCATTTATATTTTTTATATAGAAAAACAATCCTTTAGAATCAGAAGTTAAGTCCTCTCTCCATCTATAAATAGTAGTATCATCTTTTTTACTATATCCTCCACCCCTATTAGAAATCATTAAAGAATAACTTCCATTAGATAATAACCCTACTCTAGGTATATCAGTTTTAGCTGTGTTATAGATTCTACTATATTGATTGATATTATTAAGCTTCAATTCTGTGTTATATTTCTTTATACTTCTATTGTATATGATTCTATTACTTTTTCTTTCTTGCAATAATAGTTCTGTAGCTTTAACTTCTGGTTTATTATGAAATCTATTTTGGAGTATATTATTATTAAGAATATTATTTAAAGCCATAAGGCTCATTCCCTGATGATGTACCATAAAAGATTTAATTATAGCTTTACTCTTTCCTTTCGGTATTCTATTTTTAGTATAATCTACAGCCTCATAAAATCCGTATCTATCTAATAATTTAGAATTTATTAGTGTATTTATATTCTCAATACCACTACTTATATCTTTTTGCAAAGCTAATATAGTTGAATAAGGCGATATAACTAAATCCTTAGACAATCCTCTTTTTATTCCTATGCCAGGCACTCCAAAAGCCATATATTGATAGTTTTTATCTCCATCAAAATGATAAAATGCAGATTCGGATATTCCCCAAGGTATCCTTTTATTTTTAGCGTACAATTGCTGTCCTTTTATTACTGATTTATATGTTTGGTCTAATAAAGTACCTTCATAATTCTTCATTATTAATAAAGGCATAAAATACTCAAACATAGTTCCACTCCAAGAAGCTAACCCTTTTAATTTTTTTCCCATATAAGTTATACCTCTACCTAATGTTATCCAGTTGTCTTGTGGGATGTCGCCCTTTGCTATAGCAACAAAACTTGCTTGCCTAGCTTCTGAAGCTAGTAAATCATAATAAGAATTTGCCATCTCTCCTGAATCTACATTGTATCCTATAGTAAATAAATTTCTATCCTTATTGTATAGAACTTTAAAGTCTGTATTTTTAGCTAATTCATCTAATTTTAAATTTAATCCATATATACCCTGTATTAAATTTTTAATATTATCACTACTAGTATTTAAATTATTTATAAAATTTAAAATCCATTCTCTTTCATAATTGTCCTTTGTTTTTATTTGTTCTAAATTTTTAGTAATATAATTTATTTTATCTGGCATTTTTTTTATAGGTATCTTTGTAACAAAGTCTCTAATCTCTTCTATTACATCTTTACATAATCCTATATTTTCTATTATTTGATCCTTCCAAGGAATTAATTTTTTAAATTCCTGAAGAGATTCATTTAAAAAATCGTATAACTTTTTATTCCAATAGAAATTATTTATATCTATATTAAAATTATCTAGTTCCTTTTGCTTGTTCAATATTTTTATAAATATGTTGTTTATAAAAACAATATCCGGTTCCATTTCTTTTAAAATAAATATTATATTAAAATAAAAGTTATCTATATCCTCTTCTTTTTTTAATTCTTCATTAGCTAATTCTAGTATACTTAATAACCCATCAATATTTTTTTTGCTTAATAAAGGTTTATTTATAATATCCTTTAAAGATTCTTCTGTAAGCCATAAATATCCTACTAAATTTCCACTATCTACTGCAGATATATATCTAGGATTTAGTGGTTTACCATTTTTTATATCATACCAATTATAAAAATGGCCCTCATATTTATCTAAATTATTCATACTAGATACTATATTTTCCAGTCTATTTATAAGATTTTCTAATGTTATAAATCCTAAATCATAGGCTACAATATTTGAAGTTATTCCCATTCCCATATTGGTAGGTGATGTTCTATAGGCTATTCCTTTATATGGTTCTTTCTGATAGTTATCTGGTGCTAACCATTTAGTATCTTCATAAACAAAATCCTCAAAATAAGCCCAAGTTCTTCTAGCTATATTAAGTAATAGCTTTTTATCATCTTTATTTATATATAATCTATTTTTCTTATCCTTACTTACATAGAAAGCTATATAAGGACTAATAAACCAAATTATACAAGCAGGCACAAGCAATATAGCTAATTCATTAGATCTTATTATAGATAGATAAAGTATAAGAAGAGCTATTAAGCTTCCTACCCACATACTTTTTACATATCCTTTTAAATCCTTTTGGGACATTTTCTCTGCTTCTTCTGCAGTTTGCCATTCTAATAAATTTTTTTTGCTTATAAGAAGTCTATATAAAGTTCTTGTTATAGCATCTAACATTAAATATGCTTTGTGAGGTATAAAAGTAAATATTAAGAAGAATTGTTTTAGTACGTTTTTCACACTATATATCCTACCAGATAAACCTATACCTTTACTTGGGAAAATAATGACCTCTGAAACATTAAACAATATAGGTGCAATAATAGAAAGAAAAGCTACTGTAATCATTTCGTTAGTTCCATAATAACTAATTAATGAAAATAATATAAGTCTAATTATAGCTGGTTCTAAAAGACTTCTCCTTAGGTTATCTATTATTTTCCATTTTGACAATCTATTTATTGCTGTTCTTTTAAATATCCAAGGTATAAGCTGCCAATCACCTCTAACCCATCTATGTAGTCTTTTACAACTTGAATTGTAATAGGCTGGATATCCATCTACTAATTCTATATCTGTAACTAAAGCTGTTCTAACATAAGATCCCTCTAATAAATCGTGGCTTAAAACAGAATTTTCTTTTATTTCTCCATTAAGCATAGTATTAAAAGTATCCACATGATATATCCCTTTTCCTGTAAATATACCTTCTTTAAATACATCTTGATAAATATCAGATACAGCCGTAGTATAAGTATCTAATCCTACCTGTCCGGAAAAAATTTTTGAAAATAAAGTTTTATTAGCATCTTCTACACCTATACTAATTCTAGGCTGCATAAGCCCGTATCCATGAATCACTGATTTTTTCACATTATTTATTATAGGTCTATTAAGTGGATGCTCCATAGCGCCTATTAGACTTTTAGCCACATCTCTTGGAAGTTTTGTATCTGCATCTAGTGTTATTACATATTTAACTTTTTTTAAAATATTTATATCTCCACTTATAGTATTATAGCTAGTATTTTTTTCTCCACGTATAAGTTTATTAAATTCTTCTAACTTCCCTCTCTTTCTTTCCCATCCCATCCATATTTTTTCTTTTTCATTATATTGCCTATATCTATTTAAAAAGAAAAATATTTCTTCTCCTGCTTTGGAATGCTTATTGTTTAACTCCTTTACTCTCTTTAACATTTCTTTTATTATTTCTTCATCATTTTCTTCTTTTTCACTTTTGCTATCTTTAAAATCTCCTAAAATAGCAAAATAAAGATTCTTTTCTTTATTAGCTAAATAATATACTTCCATATCCTTTACTAATTCTTGAGCTCTTTTTTTACTTCCTATTAATGTAGGTATTACAACAACTGTTGAATTTTCCTTAGCTATACCATTTGTAAATTGTAATTTAGGTATAAAATCTGGCTTAGTTAAATTATTCAAACTCCAATTTAGTATGGATATTATGATTTCACTGGTAGGTATTAAAAGTACTCTGATTTGTAACAACATTATATATACATTATTGTATTCTATGGATTTAATGATAAAAAATTCGAATATAAATGTAAAAACTATTATGCTAGTTATATAAGATCTAACTTTATTTTTAATTAAAAAATCTTTTATTTTATCCTTTCCTTCATTTTTTACACCTAATACTTTTTTGAGTAATCTAACCCCTTTTTCTTCAACTATATAATATCCTACATGTTTTTTATAATTATCTTCCTCAGTTTTAACTTCAAATTGTTGTGCACATTCTATACTTTTTTTTGCTATATAACTTTCTGGAAGTTTTAATTTTCTTGAAAGTCTCTCTATTTTACTTCTATAAAAGTCTTTGGATGGAAAATCCATATCATTATAAACTTTTGAAGGGTCTTCTTTTAATATTTCTTCGATAACACTAACATTTTGAAATATATTTTTCCAATTAATAGCTTCTATATCTCTTAATCCATTTATACAATTACCCATAATTATTTGTTGTTTAGATTGTTTTCTATATCCTAAATTTATTATGTTATCTATGTTTTTTTCTTTTATCTCTAATTGTTCTTGTATAAATAGATTTAATTTTTCTTCTTTTATTCCATTATCATTTATTATATTTATAAATGTTTCCATAAAATAAGGACTAATATTTATCCCTTTATCCTTTAATTCATCAATAGTTTTTTCTAAATCTCCATCATTATAATTTTTAATTATTTTATCTGCTAATTCTTCCCCCCTTTTTCTTTCTCTTTGTATATATGTTATTTCTTCTGTTATTATAGATATCTTTTGTATTAAAGCTATTCTCAACATTATAGGCAAAGCCCATACTTCTGAGCTAGTCAATATATTATTTTTCTGATATCCATTCATAAATTTTATTATAAAATCTTTATCCATATTTCCATGAAAATTGTGTATTATGGCTAAAGCTAAATGATATACCCTAGGGTAACATTTCATTATGCCTTTATTTATAACAGGTAATTTTACATAATGAGAAGATGGCATATTTTTTTTTATATCTTTATATTCTTTTTCTATAAGATATATATTGTCTAATAACCACTCTCCAGCAGGTACAGTCATATTTATATCTTCATCTAAAGATACTATGTATTTGTGATTATTCATTATTCTCTCATAACTTTTATCTAAGCTTTCCAAAACCAATTTTCTACATTTTCTATTAGATACTATACTATGAAATTCTGAGATATCTTCTGCAAATTGTTCTAGATCCTGTTTATCTTCACTAAAAAATATATTATTTATATCATCTATTAAACTTTCTTTACTATCACTATTCTTATATATTAAATATGTTAAAATAATTAAACTCACACAAATTGGTATAAACACTGTCATAAGAATTCATCCTTTCCTTATCAAGAGTATGCCTAATTTAGTATTTCCAATTAATATAAAAATATTACATTTAAAAACTAACCTATAAACAAACATTAATTACATTTCCTTCAGTTACCACTACTTTAAATTAATATAAAATTAATTAAATAAAAAAAATCTTATTAAGTTAATTTAGATTTAACTCAATAAGATTTTTTATTTATCATTACTAAAAAACATTTATTTTAATAACTATATTATTTTTGATAAATATTTTACACTTCATTTTGTATTAAATTTTCATAGCTTTGTCTTCTACATACTAATTTTACTTTATCATTATTAACAAAAACCACAGATGGTAATAAAGCTTTATTATAATTACTTGCCATAGAATATCCATAAGCTCCTGTATTTAATATTGCAAACAAATCATTAGTTTCTACTATTGGTAATTTTACATTATTTATAAGTACATCTCCTGATTCACAACATTTCCCTACTATTTTTACTTCTTCTAATAAATTATCTAAGGCTTTGTTACATACTACACATTCATATTCTGATTTATATAATGCAGGCCTTATATTATCCGTCATCCCTCCATTTACAGCTACATACTTAGCTACATTAGGAATTTCTTTAATAGAACCTACAGAATATAGTGTAACTCCTGAATTACCTACTATAGACCTACCTGGCTCTATTATTAAAACAGGTTCTCTAACCCCTATCTCTTTTGAATAATTTTTCACTTTATCTAATATAATTTTACAAAACTCTTCTATTTCTTTAGGCTTATCTCCATCCTTATAATATATTCCGAAGCCCCCACCTAAATCCAGCTCCTCTATATCTATATTTAGTTCTTTATTAGTTCTTTTTATTAACTTAAGCATTATTTCTATTTCTTCTTCATAAGGTTTTGTTTCAAATATTTGAGAGCCTATATGACAATGGAACCCAACAAATTGTATATTTTCTAGTTCATACGCTTTTTTTACTGCTTTGATAGCACCATTATCTATTAATGTAAATCCAAATTTAGAATCTATTTGTCCAGTTTTAATATATTCATGGGTATGTGCTTCAATACCTGGAATTATTCTTAAAATTACTCTTTGCTTTATATTTTTATTTTTACAGGCATTATCTATTATATCTAATTCCTGAAAATTATCTGCTACAAAGGTTCCAACACCTAAATTTATGGCCATCTCTATTTCTTCTATAGTTTTATTGTTGCCATGAAAATACACCTTTTCCATAGGGAATCCACTTTTATAAGCAGTAAATATTTCTCCTCCTGATACTACATCTAAATAAAGCCCTTCTTCTTTTATTAGATTACACATAGCCTTAGTAAGAAAGGCTTTTCCCGCATAAGCTACTTTGTTTTTTTCTTTATTAAAGGAAGTTACATATCTTCTACAATTATCTCTTATAAGAGTTTCATCCATTACATATAAAGGTGTTCCAAATTCCGTAGCTAATCCTAAAGTGTTTATTTTACCTATATATAAATTATTGTTCTTTATATTCATACTTCCAAAAAGTTTCATACTCCCACATCCTATTTATAAATTAAATTCTTTTGCTACTAAATTTATAGCATTTATTTTATCTTCTACATTTATTGCGCAAGTAATCCTTATTTCTGAGGTTGTTATCATTTTTATTTTTATATTATTATCACTAAAAATTTTTAACATTTTAGCTGCAACACCGGATGTATTTTTCATTCCTATTCCTACTATAGAAAATTTGGTTAAATTTTCGTCAATTTTTATTTTATCCTTTGGTGCATACCCTTTTATTATTTTCATTCCATCCTGTAAATCTTCTTTTGGTATAGTAAAAGATAAACTTATTCTACTATTTATAGGTGCTGTTTGACTTATCATATCTACATTTATTTGCTTTTCTGCCAATTTCGTAAATATATCCGCTACTATGTTTATGTTCTCATTTATATCTTCCATTGTTATTGCAACATCATCATCACTAGTTGCTAATCCTGTTACTGATTTTATTTCCATATTCATATTATTCATCCCCCTAATAACTGTTCCCTTGATATTGCCATTGCTTAATCCTACATAAATAGGTATATTATATTTTTCAGCTAATTCTATAGATCTTGAATGCATAACCTGTGCACCTAGGCTAGATAATTCTAACATTTCTTCATAGTCTATATAATCTAATTTTTTAGCTTTATTATATACTCGCGGATCTACGCTATATATTCCATCCACATCTGTGTATATTTCACACATGGCATTATTTAGCTTTGCTGCTATTGCTACTGCTGAAGTATCAGACCCACCTCTACCTAAAGTTGTTATATTACCATCACAATTTATTCCTTGAAATCCTGCGACAACAACAACCTTTCCTTCCTTTAGGCTTTTATCTATCTTTTTTTCATCTATATCATTTATTAAAGATTTTCCATGTTGTCCATTGGTGCTTATATTTATTTGATAAGCAGTATAACTTATAGCATCTTCCCCTAGTTCCTTAATTGCCATAGATAAAAGTGATGATGACACCATTTCCCCTGTAGAGATTAATGCATCTAATTCTCTTTTATCTGGTACATTGCTTATATCTTTAGCTAAATTTATAAGATTATCTGTAGTGTGTCCCATAGCAGAAACAACAACTACTATATCATTTCCTTCTTTTTTTCTTTTTACGATAGATTTGGCTACGTTTTTTATCTTTTCTACCGTTGCTACAGATGTACCTCCATATTTTTGAACGATTGTTGCCATATAAATACCCCCTACTTGTAAATAAAATATTTTAAATATTTCTTTAAAATTTAATAAATACTCTAACTTATGTATTTCACAAAAATAAAAAATAATGCAACAAAGGAACACCTTTGCTGCATTATTTCAATAATACAAATAAATAATATGCAACTTCCGTGTACCTATGCAGCTCTCCACTTTTTCAAGTGACAGCCTTACACATATTATGTGCAAAGCCAGGAAAAACTTTTACCAAACCTTTTCCTTCGGCCATAATTCCTTTTTTTATTCCTCAAAGTCTGCCGACTAAGAATAAATACTATTAATTACAGCACCTCTCCATAAGTAGCTTTCATTTAATTAAATTTTCATTAGTTTAACATGAATTATGAAATAAATCAATACTTTTTATTTAAATATTAAAAAATTCTAGAAAAGACCTTATAGCATAAACTTGATCCTTTACTCCTCCTAACTCTCTAATAGAATGCATAGCAAGTAATGCCGTTCCTATATCTACTGATTGTATATTTATATGAGTTCCAGATATAGGCCCTATAGTAGATCCCCCTCTTTCATCAGATCTATTTACAAATTTCTGTACTGGTACTTTAGCCCTGTGGCATATTTCTTCATATACAGAAGAAGAATAGGCATCTGAAGTATAACTCTGACTAGCGCTAATTTTTATAACGGGGCCATTATTCATAATAACTTTATTAGTAGGATCTGATTTTTCACTTACATTAGGATGTATAGCATGGGCTGAATCACAAGATATCATAAATGATTTTGAAAGGGTTCTAAAGTACTCTTCTCTATTTTTGTTTAAACATAATGTTATCCTTTCTAATGTTTGAGATAAGAATGGTGAATCCGCACCTTGTTTTGTTGCACTTCCTACCTCTTCATTATCAAAACATACCATAATTTTTGTAGATTTATTATTAGTGGAAGAAAGTAAAGCCTTTAACGATGCATGAACCATGGATAAATCATCTAATTTACCTGTAGATATAAATTCACTCTTATCTCCAATTAAACATCCCTTCTCAAATTCATATAAGAATAATTCAAAATCTAATATCTCATCTATATTAGCATCTAATTCTTTGCATATTATATTAACCAAGTAATTTTCTTTTTCTAATTTATCCTGAACCATTGAGATTATAGGCAGCATATCCTTCTGTTTATTGAGTTCTATACCTTTATTTATATTTCTATTCATATGAATAGCTAAATTAGGAATTATAAGTATAGGTCTTTTTATATTTACAAGTTCCATTTTAGGTTTTAATGGATTTTCCCCTTTTAAAACTACTCTTCCTGCCAAAGATAAAGGTCTATCCATCCAAGTGTTTAGTATAGGTCCTCCATATACTTCCGTATTAAGTTTAAT